>Ga0256838_1000011_pt1 | contig 167050 bp, 153 predicted proteins | sample 4571419metaG_FD_185978 | JGI IMG/M metagenome (GOLD analysis project Ga0256838, IMG submission 185978) | Hydrothermal vent microbial communities from Guaymas Basin, Mexico - 4571-419 | ecosystem: Environmental > Aquatic > Marine > Hydrothermal vents | place: Mexico: Guaymas Basin | collected... | reverse complement strand
ATAGGGACGGTGGTAATAGGCAGGGTTAAGGGAATAAGGGATAGGGCGAAACACAACAAAAACGCCAATCAGAAAATCCACTTAATGTGGCGATTTAACAAACTTTTGCAAAAGCTTAAATACAAGCTAGAGGGAGAGGGCATAGTGGTGGTAGAGGAAGATGAAAGCTACACCACCCAACTATGCCCTGTATGTGGGAATAAATACAAGCCAAAGGATAGGAACTACATTTGCCCCAGATGTGGTTTTAGCTACCACAGGGACGGGGTGGGAGCGATAAACCTCTTCAAAAGGTTTATAGAAAAAGTATCGGGGAGTGTAAAGCTCCTCGTAGATGGATTGACACGCCCTCGGGGAGTGAGATACTCCCTGAGTAGCTCAGGGTGGGTTTTGCCTACCCTGAGAAACCCCCGCTAAAGCAGGGGGAGTGTCATAGTTGGATAACGATGTATTAAAACCCGGTGCAGAAATAACAACTTATCATTTTTATAATATTGACGGATTAGACTTATTAGATGTACGCCCTTTTGCAGTTCCTGTTAAATATTCTAATAAGTATAGATTGTTAAAAAATGATACTATTAATTTAAACACATTCGGTGCGAAAGTGATATTGATTGATGTTAGAAATGGTTCTATAGAAATTTCTCCAAATGTGCCCAATGACGAAGCCAACAACAATGAAAAATTTAATGTTTATTCCGGCAACAAAATATATTTTGATAATTCGCAAAGAATGTTTAATGAAATAAATATAAAATCTCTAGAGGACGGAACTGAAATTGTTGTTTATATGTATGATACGAGCGTAGAAATAAAATAAAAAATAAAAGGTTAAGGTGTAGTTATCCACTTTCTGTAAATCTTTTCAATTGTTTTTATTTCTTCGTCCCTAACTGCAAATGGTGGAATAAATATCCCCCCGAATCGTTTGAAGATTGCTAAAGTGGCGGCTCTATCATTTTTCAGTTCTGCGAACGCTTCGGTGTGTTCTTCGATAATAAAGCTCTTTCCGTTAATTTCTATATATTTTCTCATTATAATTTTTAATATTTATAAATATTAGTTTTTAATATTTAAAACATATTATGTTATAAAACGGATAAATATTTTAAATTTTTAATAATGGAATTGTTTATATGGATAAATTCTCAGGTATGAGAAATGAAAATAGAAATTATGATGATATTTTAACATTAATATCGTTATTAGCATTAATTATATAGATTATAGTAGAGCCTCTAATAGTTATATGGGCATTCAACAAATTGTTCGAATTGAACATAGAATATAATATAACGACATTTATTGCGTATTATATAATCAAATGGTTGTTAGAATCAATATTTAGTGATAAATAACCTAAAGTTATTATTTATTTTTTAATTTGTATCTAAGATACTTTTCCTGTTAAAACAACGATAAATGATTTACGAAAAATAAAAAATGGAAATAATTGAGAAATTTAAACTTTTTCTTCTATTAGCGGTTCAATATATCTGAATTTAATTATATTTCGAATGCCTTGTCTAAATTCTTTTAAATCTACTATATCAAATGGATTATTATATATTTTATTCAATATTATTTTGTGTCTATATGGAATTTTGTATCTTTCGTATATGGTCACCAAATATAGAGCTCTTAAAATATCCAATACCCAGATTTTCCTTTTATTAAGTTTTTCTTTATTTTTTATATACCAGTTTACTGCTTTTATTATATATTTCTGGAATTCGCTAAATATTTCCAGTTCTATTTCATCTTGTTTCTCTTCCAATTTGTTCCATATTTCTTTATAGAAGAAATATCTAAATTCATTATAGTCATCAAATTTTATATATGGCTCTTTACGATAGTAATTACTATTAAAAAACCATATATGATATAATTCATCATCTAATAAATCTTCTGAATATTTATAGAATATGTTTTTATCTTCACCTATAATTAAAGTTCTCAATATAGGTTTTAGTTCATCATAATTTTTAAGTTCTATTGCGGTTAATATTTTTTTCTCTATTTCATTTCCTTTTTGATTATAAATCCAACAGCTTATATATCTAAAAAGCTTATCATCCAATATAGGTTTATCCATATCTTTTATTCTTCTAATCGATATTAATTTCGCTATTGCATTATAATCTTTAAATTGTTCATATATAGGTTTTAAACCATAATAAGTGTAATGTAGTTCTAACCAATTTCTATTTCCTATTTTATTTGGAATTGCTATATATCCATCTATAAGTTTTTCTTCGTTCTGAGATATTTTAAATTCTAATCTTGCAATATGCAAATCTTCGCTCTGAATAAAACTTATTTTGTAATCGAAAAAATTATCTTTTATTACTAACTCTTTCACCATGTGGGATTTATATCCGTAAAATACATTTAGATTAAAAAAACAACCTTGAGATTATGAAAAAACATATTTAATAAAGTGAACCACTCCTTACTATTTTAATGGTGGGTGCCTGACAGGAAATAAAAAAAGGAAATAATTGAAAAATCAAACTATTTCTTTTTCTTCTATTAATGGTATTATATATTTATTTATAATTATATCACTAACTTGCATTTTATAAAAGTTTTTTAAATCTTCTATCTCAAACGGGTCAAACGCTTCGTTTAATATAAACCTATATCTGTATGGAATTTCATACATTTCATATCCCCTTATTAAATATATAGCTCTTAAAATATCCAATAACCAAATTTTCCTTTTATTGAGTTTTAATTTGTTTTCTTTATACCATTTTATTGCCTCCATTATACATTCCCAAAATTCATTAAATATTTCCAGTTCTATTTTATTGCCTTTTTCTTCTAATTTATTCCATATTTCTTTATAGAAGAATTCTATAAATTCGTCTGATGTTCTGAAATTTGTATACGGCTCTTTGCGTTCATATTTACTTTTGGTATACCATAGCTCAGATAAGTCGATATTTAAAAAACCATCTGAATATTTATAGAATATATTTATGACATCACCTATAATTAAACTTCTCAATATAGGTTTTAGTTCATCATAATTTTTAAGTTCTATTGCGGTTAATATTTTTTTCTCTACTACATCACCTCCTTGGCTGTAAATCCACCAGCTTATGCATCTAAAAAATTTGTCGTCTAATATGGGTTTTTCAATGTCCTCTATTTTTCTAATTGCTAACAATTCTGCTATTGCATCGTAATCTTTAAAACGATAATATAAATGAGGTATTCTATAACTGGTAAATTGTAATTCTAACCAATCGCTATTTTTCATTTTATCGGAAATAGCTATATAACCGTCTATGATTTTATCATCATCCTGAAATATTTTAAATTCCAATCTTGTGTTATCCCTATTCTTGTTTTGATTAAAAATAATCTTATACATAGTATTGAAATCCTTAATTAACAGTTCTTTCACCATGCTGATTAAATACCCGTAAAATACATTTAAATTAAAAAACAATCTTGAGATTATGAAAAAACACATTTAATAAATTAAGTATGGTTATAATTTTAGAAATTAAAAACTGTTTTTAAGGAGGTTAATGGGAATGGTAGTTAAAAAGGTTTATATTGTGGATGGGTTAGATTTTCTTGGCAAAACTACATATTTAAATAAGATATGCTCTAAATTCGATTACGATTGTCTTTATATTAAACCTAAGTATAATCTGGAAGTTATTTTATCAAATAAAAGTGATAAAATACCTGTGATGGAGATATTTAATAGGGATTTGGCATATGTGAAATCATTGCATACTAAATTCATTAAACAAATGTTGTTTATTTTTGAAGAGTTAGAGTTTAGCTATAATTATGAATTGCTATTGGTAGATAGGAGTCCGCTGAGTATTTTATATTCATTGAGACACTTAATATGTGGAAGTAAAGATGAATTTATTAATCGTATGGCACATTCTGTAAAAAATAGTGCGTTTGATTTAACAAAAATTCTAATAGAAACTATATTGGATTATGCTGAATTAGATTTTTCTATTTTTGTGATAAAATATTCTAATGAAAGCGATTTGGATAAGTATGTATATATTTTGAAAAAATATGACCCTGTTTGGCACGAATGTCAGCCAAATAAAATTAAAAAATGTGTAGAGTATATAAATAATGGTTTCATTGAATTAGGAAAAAAATTGAACGAAAAATACCCTAACAACATCAAATTGAAAGAAATTGGATTATATGATTGGTTAGATAAGCTGAGCGAAAAATATAAATAGAAAAGAAATTAGGATAGGATAAAGCCGGCGGTTCATGCCTGTTATTATCCATTTAAAATATATTTGGTGTATTTGAACATATATGTGTGTAGGTATTTTAATATTCTGTTTATTGTATCTTCTAACATCATTATTTTTTCTATATTTGATTTTATAGTTTTATCTATTTCGTAATCCTTTCCATTTTCGCTTTTATTTAGGTAGTCTATTATATCGTTCAACAGTCGCACCCTTATCCAGGTTAGTATATTTATCAAATTCATTTTATCTCGTTCTAATATAAGTTTACCAACCTTGTCTTTCTTTTCTTTTCCATTCCATTTTTTTATAAACAATGCCTCTAATTTGTTTAGTGTCCTGTCCATTTTCCCAGTTATATAATTTTTGTCTATTCTTTCAGCAATACTTAGTATTATAGACGGTATGTATATATAAATCATGAATTCTTGGTAGGTATATTTTTGATTATCACTGAACTTATAAGGATATTTTAAAAACAGGTATTTTATCTGCTCACCGGGGTTTATATGAACTTCTAGAGAGAATAGTATAAGTTTCAGCGTATCAGAATCACTCATGTTTAACATTCTTGCAAAACTATTAACTAAGCTGTATGCGAACCTTTTTATTACCAAGTTCCTATCTATATTATCAGCATATGCCTCAATTATTGGCCTATGGTTCTCGAAATTGTCATATTGAAATTTTATTTGGAAACCATACTTTTTATTTGTTGATGTCGTTAGATAATATATGGGAGTTTCGCCAAGTTTTTGATTATTCTTTTTTTCTACTTTACTGGTTGTATTGTTATCCTCAAAATTTAATATTTCAAGAATTTCATTCAAAATTTTATTATTCATTTTAATTTGTGTTCTCATTTTACAAAGATTGCGATTATTACCAGCTTTTATAACAATTTGAATTTCGATATGTCTAACATTATTATATTTTCTTTCATACACTGCAATTTTAAATATTTTTCCTTTCTCAATATATGTTTTGCAGTCTTTTTCAAACTTTTTAATTTTATCGTCAACAATCCTCTTTTGGTTGCTTTGAACGATAGTTAAAATTTTTTTAGCAATATTAACAAATATGTTTTTGTCCTTAAATTCTTTGAAAGTAATTAGCATGCCAGTTCATTTTCCATATAAAATACTGAAAACGAAAATGTTAACTGTTGCACCTTCAATATGGATAATATATCTGTTATGATGTGGGTAGAATTTGGATTTAAAAACGAAAAAGAGAGAGAAAATCAAAGAATAGACGAAACAAATAATAAAGGATATGAAAGAGTTTATAATATTGAAGACGAAAATGATAAAGAACCAGAAAAAGAACACAACAATAATCAAGAAACATTTGAATTGGAGTGATTGTATTAAAAACTGTTTTTATGGAGGGTAAGTTTAGGAACTTCGAATTGGATAAATTTAAAGAAATATTAAACTCTTGCAATCATAATTGTGTTATATCTACTGGCGGCGGCCTAGGAGCCAACGAAGATGCGATAAAATTGATTAAAGATAAATATAAGGATGATACAATAGTAGTTTGGATTAATATACCGTTCAATGTTGTCAAAAATAAACTATCAACTCTAAAGAATAGGCCATTAATTAAGAGGTTATCAATAAATGAATTGAAAGAATTATATAACATGAGAAAACAAAAATATTCGGAGTTAGCAGATATTGTTATATCCAACAATTGGCGACGAAAACCTCATCATATTGTATCTGAAATTATTAATAAAGTCAAACAAATTAAAAAATAAGTCAACCGCCCTGCATTAGAAATACGGGACTTGACTTTAGGTAGTGGCTACTCTAAAAGAAAGTAGCCCCACCAAGGTGGGTTGTTTACCCGTCCCCTCACAAGGGGCTTGTATTTGTTTTTAGTCTAACCTGCAAGTTTTTAATAACCTTGCGGGTTGGGGATAGGGGAATTGCCTATCTCCTTGTGTTTCTAAGGAACCTGTCCGCCTTGGTATTCAAATTATAGTAAAAATTTTGGAGTTTGCGAGTATTTTTCTTCTTTGGTCGTTCCCCCTATCTGTGATGGGGGGGTTCCGGCGACTATTTTCTATGAAATTCTTTATAGAGTTTTTGAATACTCCCTTCATTTATTTTTGTTAGATTTTCAAAATCTATTTTCAACTATGGATAATTATCGGGTATGCAAAACACAACGTTATTTGACCAAACAATTAAACAATATCTGGATGAAGCCAAGTCAAAAAGAATAAATAAATTTAAAATAAAAGTTTTAAATTGTGACGAGGAATTCCCGCTGACAAGTGATTACCGTTTTGGATTAAGACTATTATCAGATGTTTTTGGATGTTCGAAACGAGATAGTCAATTTGAAATAAAATTAGGATACAACGAACTCAAAAAAAAGCTATTAAAATTGCGAAATCTCCTGCCGAAATTTCTAAGAGAAGCAGGATTTAGTAATTATCAAATTAACGATTTGTTAAATGGTAAAAGAATATCAAATTCTATTATTAAATGTGAAACAACACCATACGGGGTGGGAAAGAAATTAAGTATTTATATAGACATTACTGCAAAAAGCTTCGGAACCCAGGTTTACTATCCCGACCTATATCGTTGGATAGCTGAACGGGCGGGTAATATGGAGTACAGTTGGGATTTTTACACAGATTCAGAAGGTAATCCTGTAGTAAAAATACATTATTATACTGAGGAGAATCCATACTGGCCGTCATATACTGAAACAATACCTTTAGAATCGATAGGCCATTTATTGAATACAGAAGAAGTTGAGGAAGAAATATCAGAAGTTTTCTTCGCTCATTTGACCATCTATCCCGAAAACAGAGAAATAAATATAACAAAAGAATTATGGAAAACAGTAAAAGCAATTTTCCGTCCAAAAATCCCTACCTAAAAACTGAGATAATAAAGACTTTAAAAAGATAATAAAAGGTCATTTTTAATCTTGTTTATTTTTATTTTATTTTCAAAAATTTATTCTGAGTTATAGATAATTAATAAATATGCAAGACAAGAAAAGAAACTACCCAAAGTTAAAATGGAAAGATAAACATAAGGATGTAGTATTTACATTCACATTTATACCAGTTGACGAAATAAATATTCCGCCGATACAAAGAGACATTTCCAATAGTCTGGTTGAAAAAGTATTTCAATCTATAGAAAAAGTGGGATTTGTTGTTCCACCAGTAATATTCAAAGCATCCGATGATAAATATTATGTAATAGATGGTCAACATAGATTAATGGCAGCTAAAATGGCCGGATATAAAAATATTCCTGTTATAATTATCCCGGCAGAGCTGGCACAATTTATATTAACATTTAATATAGAAAAACCGTCCAATCTGCGAGACAAAGCAAAACAGGCATACAGGCTATATAAAGAAATATTAGAATCGCATCCGGATATTAAAGAAAATGAAATGCTCTATTATATAGACCAGCCGTATTATGTGACAGTTGGTATAGTAATTAACGAGATAAATGAAAAATTCAGCGGAAGCATGTTTGAAAATTTCCTCAGAAAAGTTGATAATACGCCGCTGGAAATAGAACTATCTGCAGCATACGATATAAGAAAAGATATGGCAAAACAACTTTATAATTTATATGAAAAGATAAACGAAATATATTACGAGTTAGGAACCAAAAACGCATTAATAAAATCTGAAATATTTAGAAAAGCATTTCAAGGAGTATATGGAAAAAGAGTTAGAAATATCGAAGATGATTTTTACACAGCAATTAATAAGTTATCACAATATTTGGAGGAAAACAAAGATGAAATAATTAATGAATTAAAACAATCAGAATAACAAATTCTCCCGCTCGTTTTCTATTTTATTTTGCTATCATATTACGGATATTGAAGCGTTATGGAGAAAAAATGCAGCTTCAGAACTGGCAAAAATAAAAGAGAAGGACATACTGGATATATTTATAATGTTAGCGAAGGATTAGTGGAAATATTAGAGTCTGCACTTAGGTTTTATTCAATTGTCGATATAAAAGAATATAATAAAAATGTACAAGAGTTAGAAAAAGGTTTAGGTTATAATTTGGAAGATTTATATATTAGCATAAAAAAAATGGAATATTTAAATAAATTGTTAGATGAAGCGAAGGAAAAATTATCCAATAAAAAATTAAATAAAGATGTAATAATCTCGAATATAAAAATCCCTATAGCAGAATTTGCGGCAATTTATGGCTTTGAACAAATGTTGATAAGGGCGTTCTCTTCCAAAAACTCACCAGAATTAAAAAATATAAATAAATATTATCTCGAGCCGTTTAGGGTAAAGATAGTAGACCTAAAATCCAATTACAAAAATAATAATATTAAAAACAGTAAAAAATTTAAAACAAAGTATGAAAGAAAAAAAGAAAAAATAGAAAACGCAAATTATAAATTAGATGAATTTGATAAATTCCTGAAAGAATTAGGGAAAACCGAATAAGATTATTTCTTAATAAAATTATCTTTTTATCTTTTCTAATTTGTTTTTATTATTGTTTAATATAGATATTGCCGTAGCATGATGTTGGAATTTATTAAATCTCTACTTAGAAGAAACACCAATGATACTAGTGATAAAAATAATATTGAAAACGTAAATAAAAATAATAACAATAACGAATATAATGATATAGAGAAATCTAATAACATTGATGAAAAGAATCATAATAAAGATAATACCGGATGGACGTGCTGGATATGCGGAACAAATAACAATTGCAAAGACCCCGTTTGTTGGGTCTGCGGAAATGCAGTAGGCCCAAATTGTCCTGATGATAAAGAAGATAAATAATAGAAATAAAAAGTTATTTCCCATTTTTTCTTTTTTTAAATTAAAGATTATTTAAATGTTTTCCGTAGATTTAAGGCCTTTATAAAAATCCTTTTTTTAATTAAGGAAATATTAAATTCTGAAGCTAAAAACCGTTTAAAGGAGGTTCTCTTAAAATGTTAAATATTTTTGAAGTTGTTAAAAGGGATGGAAAAGTAGAGCCTTTTAATCCAGATAAAATTAACAAAGTTATCGAAATATGCATACAGGGTTTAAATATCGACTTAAATAAATATAAAGAAAAACTTAGTATTTACTTAAAGCCTAAAATGACTACTGAGGAAATTCAACAAAATTTGATAAATGCGGCTATATCGTTAGTGGCAAATGAAGAGAATAAATTAGATTACTCTAAATTTGCGGCACGGTTAATGCTTATTGATTTTAGGAAGAAATTAAGAACTAATAGATGCAATAAATATGGCGGAACATTATTTGATATAAAAGGTAGATTTAAAAAATTTAAAACATTTTGGAAGGATTATTTAATAGGCTACCTAATTGATGAACTTGGATTATATGATGAACGATTTAAGAAAATACCTTACACGATTGCAAAAGATTTATATGAAGAATTAATATTAAATGAGAATAAAGATATTTTGTTCGAGAACGCAACCCATGTTCAAGTTCAGAAATTGATTAATTCATATATAATCACGTATGACAATAAACCTCTTGAGAGTATTGAGGAGATGTTTTTCTTACAGTCATTAATAGGATTTTTGCCTAGTGTAATTCATTATGGGTGTTCATGGAATAAATATAAAGAAAAAGTTAAAAAGCATTTTAATTATTTAATCAACTTTCTAATAATACCTGCAACACCGCAGTTGCTCAATTTGAGAAGGAAAAATCCTAACATATCGAGTTGTTTCATATTAGACGTTAACGACAATACCGAGTCTATTTGTCATACTCAAACTCAAATAGCTCAAATTTCTAGAAATGCTGGAGGTGTGGGTCTATATTTGGGAAAAATAAGACCATCCGGTAGTTGGATAAAAGGAAATCCGAACTTATCCAACCCTATATCAGATTGGATAAAATTATTTGAAGTAACAACTTATAACTGGAATCAAATGGGAAAAAGAAAAGGGGCTGTAACAGTATCTCTACCAATATGGCATAAAGATATTTTTCATCTGTTAGAATCAATAGATTTAGATATAGGAAATCCCGCACGAAAATCTCCAGAAGTATTCCCGCAAGTAGTAATACCTACATATTTCTTTAAATACTTAAGCCAAAAGAAATCTTTTTATTTGATAGATTTGCATGAAATCACAAACATCCTTGGATACAAAGATTTAGATTTAAATGATGTATATGGAGAGGAAGAAGAAAGGAGATATAACGAAATTGTAAAACTCATTGAAAGTGGAAAGGTTAAAAATTATATAAAAATCAATCCTAAAGACATACTTAAAAAAATATTTTATTACTGGAACAGGAAAGGACTACCTTATATATCTTTTAAAGATAATGTAAATAAATATTCACCATACAATGAGGAATTAGTAATATACTCGACAAACTTATGCACCGAATCTTTCTCTCCATTTAAAAATACAAATCCGAAAGACCCCTATTGCATTAAAGATGAAGAGTTAGGATATATACATACATGCAATATAACAAATATAAATCTACGCCGATTATATGAAGAAGGGTATTTACCATTAGGAGACAATGACAATTTAAATACGATAGATAAGCTTAAAGAATTTTTGAAACATATTTATGAATACATGGACAACCTATTGGAAATACAAAATATTCCTATTAAAGAAAGTAGAGAGCATAATAAATTATTCAGAACTGTAACGTTAGGTTTTATAGGATTAGGAGATGTGTTTGTAAAATATTCTTTAGACAATAATAAATACGTAGGATATTTGATTAATAGGAGAGGGAAAGGTAATTCTATAGATACCAAATATATAATTGATAAAGTATTTGGAACAATAGGATTTTTGGCACATTTAGTAAGCTCTGAGCTGGCAAAGGAACGTGGGGCTCCACCCATGTATCATTCAACCAAAATTAAGGAAAATGGATTATTATTCGGAAGATTTCGCATTGATAAAGATAAAAATAAGATTGTTTATTTAATAGGAGAAGAAAATTATAACAAACTTAAAAACAATATTTACAAATATGGTTTAAGAAATACATTGCTATTAACTTGTCCTCCCAACACATCTACATCTTTGGTCGCCCACTCCACAGCAGGAATTTTACCAACGTATTCATTAACTCAAATAGAAGACCAAAAAACCGGATTATTTGTTAACTTCGTATATTATTATGAGAACGGGAAATTTCTATACGATGTATATTCCAGACATTTTATGGAAATCCAAGATTACCTTGACCTGATAGAAGTGGTTGCCCATATTCAACAATATATTGATAGCGGAATTTCATTTGAAATAACCATAAATCATAACTATTTCAATACTCCTGAAAAGTTAACAAGACTATACATTGAAATAATAAAAAATAGTGTTAAGAAAGGGATAAAAACGATTTATTATATAAGGCATATCCTTCCTGATAAGATAATCAGCGGCGAAAGTAAATGTGAATCATGTGCTAATTAATTTTATTTTTTCTTGTTCTGATAATATTTTGTTTTTGCATTATCAATCCATAAAATCCTGTCTAATATTTTTCTTCTATAATTATTCTTTCCAAAAATTAATGCATACATCTCAAAATAATGTCGAAACCTCTAACGAAATTACAAAAGCATATATTTTGGCATCTAAAGGTAAAGGGTTTATTTCCAATTTAATTAAAAAATTTCAACAAAATTTTCCCTATACTCATATTGCGTATGTTTTAAAACCTGATAAACATAATCCCTATGTTATTGAAGCATGGCACGAGCCGTATAACTTTACGGTAAAACCGCCGTTTATTACGGGCGGCGGGGTTTATGAATACTACTTTGGATATAATCATGAACCTGGGACTGAATTTACAATATTTTCAATTGATATAACTAATGAACAAAGAAAGAAAATTGAAGAATTCTTAAAGCATCAGCTTGGAAAATCTAAATATGATTTTAAAGGGATTTTAGGGTTTGCAACATTCTCTGATTATCAAAATCCTGAAAAATGGTTCTGTTCCGAATTAGTTTACGCCGCATTCTTAAATGCAGGTATTAGGCTTTTATCAAATTTTATAGAACCTCATAAAGTGACACCACGAATATTTTTATTGTCTCCTTATTTGAAAAAAGAATTTGACGGGGTTGTTAAGATATAAAAGAGCTAATATTTAAATGTTGTAAACCTATTACAAAATAAATTCGTTGATAGGGGAAATTATTAACCGGATGAGACAAGCTCTTTTAATTCAAGAAAATATACAACTAGAATTAGTTTTTAAAGAATTAGAAAACTTGTTTGAAGAAATAGCTGGTCAATTAAATAATAATCAAGTTTTTACTATTTTGGAAAATACTGTGGCCGCAACGTTAGACATTGATATAAAAACTACTAAAAAAGTGGAAAGGGAATTAAGTAATGTGTTAGATAAAAAAGTTGATAAAATATACAAAGAACTAATTAGATACAATGACGGAAAAATTCCCGAAATAGAAGGATATGGGAAATTAACAAAAGCAAAATTGAAACAATTATTGATAGATAAAGACGAAGCGAGGAAATTTCTGGCAGCATTGGGGATGGATAGCATATTTTTTGACCCCACCCCTATTGTTGAAAGAATAGTAACCGGCAAAATGTCTGTTATTACTGGATTTAAAATGATAATAATGGAAACTGTTTATAGATTTAAGAGTTTTTTAAAAACTAAAGAAACAACTGAAAAAATTAAAAAGCTAGCTATTTGGTATATTAAATACATTTTATTAGGATTTATAATTGGATTTATAGCGTTAATTAACACATTTTTATTTTCTATAGGAATTACAATAGGGTTATCAATAAATCCAATATTGGGTGGTGTTATAAATTTATTCGGAGCTGTTTTCGTGGCTCCATTACTAGAAGAGTTCTTTAAATATGTATCAACTAAAGCTAACATGTCATTAGAAGGTATTATCCAATTACCTGTTTATGAAATGGTAAGTTATATTATCAATATAGCTTTTGTTATTGTATTAGGAAATACGATATCTATTCCCTTAGGTATAGTCTTTATAGTGGCTATCCTAATCCGCATACCCGCACTATTGCTTCATTTGATAAATTTTGCCAGAGCGAAATTTGCTGTGGTAAGTCATACTGTTAGAAAAAATGATGATGAATTAAAAATAATAATAGCGGGAAACCTTTTCATTCACATGGTTCACAATTTGTTAGGTTCACTAGCCGCTGGATTTCAATTAACAGGAGTCACCCACGTTATCTACCTAATTAAAGATGCTGTTGTTGCTAGCATTATTTGGACATTAGAAGTATTAGGTTTAGCAAGTATTGCCAATTTTGTAGTAAATAAACTAAAAATTATTTTTGACAAATTAGCCAATATAATCATTAAATTAGGTGATATATTTGCTAAATTATTGAGTTTTTAAATTTCTGCAATTTTTTAAAAAAAGAAAGGAGGTTTATTAATAATGCAATTAGATAAAATTAGAAGTCTACTTTACGAAAGTTTTGTAGAATATCCTATTGTTGAAAGTGTGGAAAACCAAGATATTTCTCAAGCAAAGGCACTCACAATCAAATCTTCTATTGCAGATTTTACAAAAGCGGTAGGAATAGACCCTAAGTTGTTTTTCAGGATTTATCACACACTTTGGGAAATAATTTGGAACAAAGATGGGACATTAACTAAATTTGCACGCACTTACAATGTAAAAGATTTTATAACTTTATATAAGGTGATGAAAGATATTAAAAATCAAATAAAAAATGACCATTTGGTTCCAGCGTGGGAAGTTATAAGGCTAATGTATATGGTTTCATATCCTAAACTTATTTCTAAAGGATTGTTTACAGACCCTATTCACGCTGCCAATTTTGTTCAAAGAACAATTTGGTTAGTCTTAGACGATTTAAATACTTTAAGAAAAGTATTTAAAATTATGCAGTATATGGAACAGAGTGAAGAATTTAAACAAATAATGTTATCTCTTGAGAAAAAATTTGATGCTGGAATCAAGAAAGATGAACAATAAAAATAAAAGATAAAAGATAATAAAGTGTCTCCATTAATATTTAATTTTATAATTTTATAATTTTTATTTTTATTATTTTTATACCGTATTGAAAAATTATTATCTGCACAAAACGCACAAAAAGCCCAACCATTTTCCATAACAATAATTTATTTCCATAAATAATCATATTAAATATAAAAAAAATCAGGAAGAATTTAAAAATGTCAGTGGAATTAAAAAAATTAGATGAAATTAAAAATTACTTAGATATATCTAAGGAAGAAATTAAAGCGAAACGCAGAGCAGTAGTAATCCTTAATAAAAAAGATTATAAAGATGAAATAGAGGAATTTTCGGAATTTTATAAAGTTCCGGGAATCATTCAAATATATTTTCCAGATGATGACAAAATAATAAACCTTCCTTTCATGTTCGATATTAATCTAATAAAACCGACTAATATTGATGAAAATAAATCCGAAATAATTTTAGAATATCAACCCGGCGAAACTATTATTAAACAGAAAATTAAGAGTTCCTCTACTAATTTTAATACATTCCGCCGCATTTTGGATGGAAATGCAAAATTTCTAAAAACTCCCGAACAAATGGTCATAGCCCTTGCAGAATTATTAAATTACTCTATTGATTTGGTTCATTTTGAGGTTATGGTTCAACAGGTATTTAGATGTAAAAATGACGTATCAAAACCCTGTAGATTATGCGAATATAAAAATTGCGAGTTCGTCGGGGTATCACAATTACCTAGAAAAATATCATGGTTATTGGGCATGGCATTCGAAAGAGGGAATTTAGCAGTGAAAGAAGCATTGGTAAACAAAGTCCCACTTAAAATGACGCCTTTTGAAAAGCTTATTTTAAAATATTAATTTTATTCTTTCGTATTCTTTCTACAACAAAATCCAAACCCAAGTGAGGTATTTTTAAAAAAATGATAGATATAAGAAAAATAAATTCTCCTAATAAAAAAGTATCTCTTCTTACAGTAAAACCTCCCGCCGTAATTATTTTATTTCCATTATTTCCTCAATATAATTCTACAGCATACGAACTACTTCCCAGATTAAATATCCTTAAAACCCAATTCGATAAACTTTATGTCCCCATTCATAATAAGAACATTTATGGTGTCAAAATAAATACTCTTCAAACATATGAAGAGTTAGTTTCACAATACAAAACTAACAGATGGTTAAAACTTATAAAACCCATAAGGGCAATTAATAATATAACATTCTTTAAAAACCTAATAGTTGATTTATTTCCGATTTATTATCAGCTTTCGCCAGTATTTAAAAAATATGAAGAGAGTAGAGAAAAATTCTGGGATATTTGGTATGAAATATTTATTCAGGAATTAAAAAATGCAAAAGAATATTTTGACAAACTTTATAAAGAAAATAAAATAAACACTCCTATTGATATTGTTCCGATACTGGTAATAAATCCTCACAATGACAAAGATTTAGAGTTTATTAAAAATAGTTTCATACCTTGGATAAAATCCAAATCTTACGAATTGGAAGGTATTGATAATTTTGAAAACAATATTTATTATGTTGTCCCATTTTCAAGCAGGGCAATATATAGCATCTTTGCTAATTCTGTAAATGGTAAATTTGTAGTAAACAAATATTCGTTATTAGACATTTTGAAATATTCTAAAGAGTTAATCAACGAATTAAACATAACCGCCGCAAAAATATTAACCGACAATGAATTAGACGAACAAGTGAATACGCTAATAAAAGCGTTTAAAGTGAATATTTTAAGTAAAATTGAAAATACAATTAATGCTGAGGAACACAACAAAATAGAAAATTTTATTAAAGAATTGACAAAAGACTATGTGGAAGAAAAACAAATTAAAATAATTGATAAGGAAAAATCTTATAAATTATTAAACGAAATTTTGAAAGAAAAATTAAATTTAATAAATGTTAATTTGGATAAATTAACTCCCGAGGATATTTTTGAAATTTTGCGCCGGCATATTATCGTTTATGAAGAAATAATTCCCAAACCCGTAGATAAAAGATTTCAAACAATATATAATCCTGATAAAGTTTTATCTTTAAAATCTACTATTACAAATCTACATGAAAAAGAGTTTGGCGAAAGAATAGATACATATATTAGAACACTGCTAAAATCTTTAGAAGATATTCCAGATACTGTTCCTCTTAAGAAAAGAATTAAGAACATTAAAAGAGAACTTATCGATGACAAACTAAACAGATTTTGGCTATATACAGTAACTGTGGAAAATGAAAAAACCGGCGAATCATATGACTTGCAGATAAAAATCCCCGCTCTTATTAACCAAAGATATTTCAAATTGAATGGAAAGACTTATGTTTTAGCTAATCAAAGATTTCTAAAGCCAATTACCGTTACAGATAAAAATAAAGCAAGATTGTTAACATATTATGCTATCGTAACCTTAAATCTTAAGAACTATAAATTATCTCTCAATGATATTAATTCGTTGATAGATTATATTCATCAAAAGTATCCTAAATTGATTAAAAATATCGAAGAAATAGAACATCCAGAGGAAATTGCGGAATACCTGGCACCCATTAAATATAATGTAGAATTTATCGACGGATGTAAATTATATGGATTTAATCCTATCGGCAGTGCAAAATTCCTAGTTTTGGAATGTGATGATAAAGAGGTCATTTATGATGCTAATAAGGATGCGGTTATTTTAAAAGATAAAACTTCTGGTGAAGAAACCGAACTTAAAGAAAAAATAAATGAATATTTGATTAACTACTTAACCAAATTAATAAGAAAAATCAACCCGAATGATAAATTATCTACAACTTCCAAATTGCCGTATGTTGAAATTTATCTCGGTGGTTTCAAAATGCCATATATTCTGTTTTTATTTGGTAATTTTGGAATAATAAAATCCTTAGAGAAATTAGGGATTGAATATGAAATATCAGATTCTCCCGACAAAAACGCATATACAACAATTGCGTTGTCTAACAATAAATATCTTAATCTTTACCCCGATAACATAAAAGAGGAATACATTGTTAACGGTATATTTGCTGTGAATAATTTATATTTAGACAAATATAAGTTTGAAGAATTTGAAAATAATCAAAAGATAAGGGATGAATGGATGGATAAATTATTCGGAAATGGTGCAGCAAGAATTAATTTGTTGTTTAGAAGATATATGATTGACCCTGTTACAAAGGAAATACTGAAAGCTGAGGGGAAATCGACAAACTACTTTAACATTCTAACAAATGAACTGCTAACAGCTTTATTTAACTCAAAAGTATATAAACCCACCGATTTAAGAATACATAGAACAAGGTTATCCGAAGTTGTATTGCATATATTATACAAACAGATTGCTCAGGCAAAACATGAATTGGAAAAAAGAGCCTTAGGATTAAAAGAATCCGGTAAAATTGATGAAAAATACATGGATAAATACTATATTAATCCAGATTATGTTATTCAACAACTATTGTTAGGTGAATCTTTATTACAATACACTGAACCTGTTAATCCTATTGATGAACTTAATGTGTCTACGAGAATAACACCCAAAGGAATAGGTGGACTTCCTAATGATGCACTATCTTTGAAACATAGACTTATACCTTTTGAAAAAGACCCTAAAACTGGTAAACATGTAACCGCACATTTTCAGAATATATCTGCATTAGATACCAATGAATATTCTAATGTAGGTTCAAATAACCAATTAACCTGGACGGCGTTGATTTCTGATAAATATGGATTCTTCTTATCTAAATATGACTTATCGAATATAAAAGGATACGAAACTTTGGGTATAGGAGAATCTTTGGCCCCATATATCCAATCTATTGACCACGATAGAACAATTAAAATGGCACAACAATTGAGACAAACTATCCCAATAGAAAATCCTGATATTCCGCTGGTTGCGTCGGGTTCGGAATTTTTGATACCACAGATTGTTTCTCAAAGATTTGCAATTAGAGCAGAAAAGAATGGTGTTGTTGAAGATATTAAAGAGGGTAAATATATAGTAGTTAAATACGAAGACGGAACTAGAAAGATATATAATATAATGCCCAGATTGGCTAGAATTAAACGTGGTATTTTTATGCCTGTTAAATTAGAACCTACCGTTAAGGTAGGTGATAAAATTGAAAAGGGGCAGATTCTTGCAGCATCACAACAATTAAGAAAGGGAATTTATGCATATGGAAAAAACGTTTCGGTTGCGTTATTCACTTACAGAGGTGAAGTTTATGAAGATGGATGGGCGGCATCAAAAGATGCATTAAACAGTTTTAAGCACAAACGATATAAAGAAGTAATTGTTATTGTGCCACCAGACGCAATAGTAGATAAATTTGTTTATGAAGAAAATACACCTGTTAAATTCGGAGATATTTTATTGAAATTTAAGTATAACGATACATTGGAAGAATATCTTGAACAAAATGGTTTAATGCCTGAAGAAAAGGCCGCATCTGTTGAAGATATTGAGTTTATGGCAAACGAACAAGGTATATTTAAAGAATCAGATGGAATTGCTATTCGTTCACCGGCAGATGGAGTTTTAAAAGAAGTTAGAATTTACATAAATGGTAAAGCTCCTAAAACTATAGAAACGGTCTGGAAAAGAATGGTGAATAAATATAAAGGTATAATTGATTTAGCAAAACAAATTAACGGGGAAGATGATTATTCATTTGAAGATACTATCGATACATCTATGTTTGTCAAAGGCGGGCATACTTGGAAGGGAAATGAATTTAAGGGCGCACTTATTATGTTTTTAATTGAAGCAGATAGAGAACCCAGTAAGGGCGATAAATTTGTATTCCGTGGCGGTAATAAAGGTGTCGATACCGGAATAATAGAACTAGATGAAAAACCTATTTCAGAAATAACGAAAATTGAAATAGATTGGATACACAATCCACTATCCAATATTGGACGTAAAAATGCTAATTTCTTCAAAGAAATACAAATTGGCAAAATAATGTATTTCCTTAATAAAAGAGTTAAAGAAATGGTTGAAAATAATGAAAAAACCAAAGATATTAAAAAATTGGTAATTGACGTATATTCTAATCTTGTTAGGTCAATTCCTGAAACAGATGAGAGTAAGAAAGTTGTTAAAAATATAATCGACAGTGTAGTTAATATACCAGATGAAGAATTTAGGCAAATATGTAAATCTATTAAAGACCCAAAACATGACCCTGTTTTTATTTGGATAGCGGTGCCTTTCAGTGAAATAAAAGAAGAAGACATTAGGTTTACAATGGAAAATATTTTGAATATTCCTTTCTTGGAGAGGATATATATACCTTCCCTAAAAGCTTTTACCGAAAGACCCATAGCTGTTGGATTTGCATATGTAACAATATTGGAACATATGCCGGATATTATGATGGGTTTTCGTTCTAGAGGTAAGTATAACATAATCGGACAGGGTGTGAAAGGTGAATCCAAGGAAGGTGAAAAAGCTTCACAATCGTTGGATACATTAACCATCCAAGCATTATTAAACAGATTAGGCGATGATTCGGAAGTGTTGAAAGAATTCTTGACTGTTCAGGCGGACGACCACATTGCTAAAAATTATGTTTACTCATACATAGTAAATAATGGAAAAGGCCCCGAAACATATCCAAGAGGAGATACCGGTTCCAAAGAGTTATTTAGAGCAGTCATGTATTCCTTAGGATTAGACCCAGGAATTTAAGTTTCATTTTTTCTTTTTTTATTTTTCATTATTTTTTTTATCACAAATAATATTTTATTTTTTCAAATAATTATATACTTCCACCGGGTATTATTACTATAAAAGAAGATACAGAGTATAGTGAGCTATTTATTAATGAGACAAATTCATTTCTATAATAAAAATAATTCTAATAACTCCGATAATTTAATTTTAAATTTTATTTCAGAATTTCAGAATTTAAAAATTTTTTTAATTTTATTCCATTAGAAAATAAAATAAAACTATTTTTACCATTATAATTCTTTAATATAAGATTTAAATTAATTTTTGAAAATTAAAAATAAAAAAGTTTTTATATTGGAAGGTTTAAATAAATTTTTAAAGGATTTAATAGATTAAGAATTAAAAAAGATAAAGCTATTTTAAAATCCATGGAACTTAATGTATCCAAATAAAATTTGTTGTAATTACAAATTTAACTACACATTTACTAGGTATAACTACTATAAAAGAGAAACTGTATATAAAATTAATTATTTATCAGTAAGATAATTTTATTCAATTAATAAGGATATAATAAACATTTTTAATAAATTGAATTTTGTCTCCAATTTTTTTAAAGAATTAATATAAGGAAAATTATTTCATCTATTTTTAATGTTTAATAAAATTAAAAAAAATGGGGAAAATTCAAAACTTAAATTATTTTCTATTTTGAAAAAAATTATCCTTAAAAATCCTGGCTACATCCCAAAAATTTAAACCATAATATCAAAAATGTTGAAGAAATCCCTGCTTTATTAACTTGATACGTGCATACAAACAAAATTTATTTCGTTCACAAATATTAGTATATTTCCTTTGGGTATAATTTCTATAAAAGAAAATAGTATATATAACATTACAATTAATTTTCAAAGAACGATTTTTAGCTTTTATTTTAAATTGGAAAAAGAAGAAACTAACAACAAATTTTGTTTAATATCTAAAACAAATAAAACTATACATTTATCGGATAAATACATAAATAAAAGAAATACCTAGTATATAAGATACACATTTATGAAACAAATTAATTTTTGAAAGAACAATTATTTAAGAGTTATGTAAGAATTATATCTTTCATTTTTAACTAAAAAAGTAAATTTTTATTATAAATTTTTGAATTAAAAAATAAGTAAAAATTTATTCCAAAATTTTGAAAATGAAAAGAAAAAGAAAATTTTTTTCTTATATAAAGAAAAAATAAAGATGAAAAAAATATTGAAGAATAAATTTTAAATTAAATTATTTTATTAGATTAATTTTTGAAATAAATTTATTTAACAATTTTTTTTTAAAATATGATAAATTTTATTATGGGTTTAATAATATAACTATTAAAATGTGCAATTAAAAATTTTAATTAAAATTTTTTAATTGAGAAAAATATTAAAAGGAGGAATAAGTATGATACAAAATTTAAATGAATTAAAATCGTGGCAAGATATTAAAGATGCGGAAATAAGTTCTAATGAATTAGATATTTTAGATACATTACAGAATTTGGAAGATGAAATTAGAGAATCGTTTAATTTAATAAAAGAACAAATTTTATATGGAACGGATTTAGAATTTTTTTATTTAATAGCGCCGCAATATTTTGAAGAGAATTTTAAAGATTTTTGGGAAAGTGGATTGAAAGGATTGTATTATTCTAAATTGTGCGAAATATATGATGAATGTATTATTCCATATTTAAATGTGGACTTTTACAAAGGGAAGAATAATTCGGATTTCGATACTATTTATAGTAGATTTAGTGTGTTTTACAATATGTTTTTTGGGTATGAAGGGCGGCGGATGGTGGAAGAATTTTTTTACAACTATGATGATAAAAAGGGGCCGGTGAGAATTGCGGATAAAATTCTAAAATTATACAAGAAGGATAAGTATAATCAAATAAAAGAATTTTTTAAGAATTATTTTGTTGCCACGAGAATCAGAATGGAAAGATTGTTGGAATTTTTAAAGGAGAAAAAAGAGGCTAATTTGAGTGATAAAGATAAAATTGATATGGATAATATTATGAATGAGATGAATACATATATCGAATGTGTAAGAGATTGGGAACAAGCAATAGAGGTGTCGGAAAGTAAAACTGCGGCGGATTTGTTGATTACGGTTTTAAGGATAGTCTAATACTTTCGAAGAGCTGAGATGCTAGGAGTAACCGTTCCAGATGAATTAAAAGAAGAATTGAAAAATAAGACCGGCGGGTTATTAAAGGAAAATGAAAAAGAAATACAATTATTCTGCCCATATTGTGATGATGCATATCGAAAACCAAATCCAAAATGGGGACATTTATATATTGGAAAAGAAAATCTTTTATTTTATTGCCACCGCTGCGGGGCAAAAGGCCATCTAATAAATCTTCTCAAATATTTAAACATTAATCCCCAAAAATATTTCGACCAAAAATTTCTTTTCCTTAATTTCTCTTCCAAATTTATTGTTGAAAATAGTATCCAAAATAAAAATTATGAAAAAGGTGATTTATCGAAAATTAATAAAAATAATCCATTTTTATTTTTATTAAAAAGAGAAAATTTTTTAAACGAAATAAATTATGTTATAAAAAGAACTCATTTAAAAATTCCTGAAATCTTTCCAGATTATGGAGTTTCTATTTTTGAAAGAAATAAAATTCATTTTTTCAATAAAAGCTTTAATGATGGGAAATTATTTCTTAGATTAATACAATTTAGAAACTTAGATAAAAATATTAAAATTCGTTATAAAAAATTTTCCGATGAAAAATATTTTTTAATTTTTAAAAAAATTAATAATGAATTAGAAATAACAGATTTGATAATTTCCGAGGGGCCGTTTGATAACATAAATTTGGCAGGTTTATTTTTTCCAAATTATAAGGAAAGATTATTATATATCGCATTAACAGGTTCATATTATCAGCGTGCAGTTAGAGAATTTATTTTAAAATATCCCCAAATAAAAAAAATTCATTTGTTTCTTGATTCAGATATAAATGAAAAAAGACTTTATTACAGATTGAAAAACGAAATTGATAAAATATACTCGGTTATTCATTTCATACATAAAAAGGAAATAATTCTTTATAAAAATCCTATTCATAAGGATTATGGTGAGATTGATAAATTTAATTATACGGAAATATTTAAAATTGTAATCTGAAGCAATCTAAGTAAAAACTGTTTTATGGAGGTATTGAAAGATGTCAGAGAATGTAATTGCTACAGTTAGTTATTCTGTGATTTCTGACTTGAGGAAAATTTTGAATAATCTTGGATATAAAAAAGATGATGTTTTAACAATTACACAAATGGGTGAGGATATTATTGCTGATTTTGGAATAGGGCGGGTAGTTAAATTTCCTCCAAATGTGTTCGAATTTAAAACCGGCACGCTACACACAATAAATATTGTTGATGTTATCAGTGTGTTAAGAAAAGCCGAAGAATTATTCGAGGGTAATTCTGAACTGATGATAACTTATGATAATAGCACTTATATATTTGAAAGTGGAAATTTATCAATTAATACTCCCGCAGCAATAATAGATGAATGTGAGTTTGAAAATAAAAGGGAATTAAGTAGAGAAATACTCAAAATTATCAACAACGAGCCAACATATAAAATAAGCGGGACACTATTAGGTAAGTTTTTGAATGTTAACAAAAATGAGGAATATCTAAGAGTTTATTTTGAAAGAAATGGAAATATTTATAAACCCATAGCTTTTAGTAGCGGCGGAGCATTGTTAGTGTTAGAAGATGAATTACCAACAAACATAAATAAACTCGAGAATATTATTTTTCAAAATCCCGATAGATATACATTTGTTGAATACGTTCATTTATTAAAGGTCAAATATCCCGATTCCAAAACCGAGCGTATAAATATATTCACAGAATATAATAAAGAAAATGAGACGCTGATGCTATGTTTCAATTTTAATAGTAAGCAAATATATAAAACGATTTTTGATTATGAAATTGCAATATATGATTTTGGAAACATATCTTCTTATGAAGACGACATGGGGTTCGTATAAATGAGTCAACCAGCCGCAGAAAATCCGTTCGATAAAAGGGAATTAAAGTTTACCGAGGATTTTTCCAAATAAAAAGGTAAATGAAATGATAACATTAATGGGCGATACTCATAGAAAAAAATATAAAGTAATTAACATATGTTATGTTAAATATCTAAAATCCGACGAAGGAAAAAAACGATTACGGATAATATAATATTATATTATGAGGTTTAAAAAATAAAAAGATAAATCTATTTTTTAAGTTTGAGATGTTAAGTATATTTTGACAATCTTTAAAAAATGGAAAATATATATTTTTTTCGTTAAATTTTAAAATACTAAGTGCATTTTGATATGTTCTAAAAAAATAAGGAGGTATAATCATGAAAGATTACAAATTTTTGGAAGTAGGGAAAATGTATCCCCTTTCTGGAACTATTTATTGTCCTCTTTATATAGGAAGTTATTACAGTTCAGAAGAAGAATTAAAATGGAATCTATATTATTCTATATTAAATCTCGAAGTAGCTCCAATATTGGAGTTTCTAGTGACTTTAGATTTGTTAATTAATCCTAAATTGGAAAAATATAAACGCCGTGCATCATTTTCTTTACAATGGGGAGAAATTAATTTTACAGGAGATGATACTATTGGTTTATATAAATATGTAACTAGAATAGTAACTTTTAGAAATAACTCAAATGTAACTGCTGAAGCTTTTTATGAAGATTATTTAAAAAATAAAATCGAAGGTAGAAATATTATTGATTATTGTAAGGAAATTGACAGATACATTGAAGAAAATAAAATTGAGTTTATTAACAAAATTGATAACTTAAGTGTAAACGAAAAAAATTATTTGGCATATACAGCAATAAAAGCCGCATCTAGTATAGCATTTCCGATGATTGACATTGTAACAGGAAAATATATTAATCAATTTGATAATAAACCAGTATTAGTTAGATATAAGAGACGGAACATTGACAGCAAATTTTTTGCGAATAAGGAGGTTTTAAGTAGTTTAATTCCGGGCGATGTTATCGATATTAAAACCCCGATTTATGGCGGAATCGAATATGTAGAATTATTACATATTAACTTTAACGATTTACAAGATTTAGTGACAAAATCTTTAAGTTTTATTATTAAAAAATTATATAAAATCAATCGATATGTGGATACCGTAACAAAAGAGGATGTGCATGATTATTTTAAACATAATTTTGTAAAGGTTATATTAAGATTAAGGCAATTTATTGTTGATGTTATCAATAAATTATATGGAATAAATGTTCAACGGGAACTACACAATATAGATAATAAAATAAATTTGAATACTGTAATAAACCACAACGTAATTAAGTATTTAAATATGATTTATGGTATAAAAATTAATATCACAGAATTTAGCAATATTAGGAATTATGACACTAAATTTCAGTATGATATTATTTATGAAATAGTACACAGCATAAACATGTTTGTGAACAATAAAACAAATGAAAATAAAAATGAGGGTGTAGTTGAAATAACAGATTTTAGCCTCAATAAAGATTTTAAAGAAATTGATAATATTGTGCGAACATTGCTATCTTCGTTGCCTTTATATGATAAAAATAATGTTATTTCGCCGTTATTTATAAATAAAAATGGTGAAATCGTTATTGAATCGATGGATGTATTTAATAGAAAATCTTCTAATGTATATTTATTAATATCTTCAGATAATAATATACCTGGTATCAAGTTGATTGAATTAGAAGTAAATAAAAATAATAAATCTGATAATCAGAATTTATGGAGTTTAAAAATAAAAAATGAAAGTGATAAAAAGGTTCTAAATGATATAAAATTCTCTCTTCTATATAATAAACATAATGTATATATAGTTAGGAAAAAAGTGGGAGAAAAGATTTTTATTATTCCTGTTTAACCTCTTTTTAAATTGTTTTGTTTCTCTTCGCCAGTTTTTGTAGAGAGCCAGTTAACTAAGATTAATTATAACGGGGTATAAGACTAACTTTTTAAAAAGAAGGGCTCGTTTACTTTACAGGCGGTAGGGTTGTTGGCATTTGCCACCGCTGCAATGCACCGTTTATAGAAGAAAATCAAATAGAGCTCCAAGGGCGAAACAGGACACTATATATGTGTCTAATATGCGCAGATATCTTTTTGGAATAATTTCCTAACTTCCTATGGCGGGGCTGTTTAATTCTTTTAAACCTTTTATTTTTTCTTTGTTCATTTTCTTTTATTTTCCGCAAATTTCATTTTAAATTGCTGCTATTTATAATTGAATTACCGCCAGATGACAAAATGTTTTGAAATTAGTAAATACACTGTTAGAATTATTGTATGTCATGTTAAAGATTTAATAGAATTTCTTGGGAAGCCAGACAGAATAATTTTTGATAAAGAAATAAATCTTATTGATGATTGTTTAAATAGCGACGAAAATATAAAATCATTTTTAAAAACTTTGTATGGATATTTTCTTGAAATAGAATATTTTTTGCAAAACGGAGGGTTAGGAAATGAAGTCAACCAATAGCTTAATTGCTGTATTCCTCTTCGCCGCAATGATTATATTCTACGCATCAATGGCGGCTGTTAATATTTTTGGTTTAGCGGATATTGGTGCAGCGATTTATGGATTGGTGAAATCATATATCACATTCAACGAGGTTTTAAAAACCGCCGCAATACTGGGCATGTTATATATCGCTGTATGGTTAAGTATTATGGGGAATGTTTTGTTAAATATTTTTGCAAACGATAAAAATAATTATAAATATTTGGGATTATCTGTAGCTTTAATTGTTGTAACACTCGTATCGTCTTATTTCTTTGTTCACAAATCAATTGAATTTTTAAAAATAGTTTTTAACGGGGGTGCATAATATGAGCAATGACTTAAAGGAGATTTTAGGCGAAAAAATTAATAAGCTTTTAGACATATTTGATGAAAATGAAAAAAAGTTTATAAAAGTGAAAATAATGGATAACACAGTTTTAGATAAATACCCCACATATTTCATCGAGATTACCGCAGCCAAAAAGATATTTGATAGGAATATATCTGAGAGGTTTGTTAGGGAAATTAGACAAGAAGTGACTAAATGGGCGGCACAGAAAAGACATGGAGCCGCATATGTTGAAGCGACAATACCTCAAGAAGGGTTTATAACAAAATCTATATCAATTCGTGTTTCGGTTCGATAATAAAAGTTGATTCAACCTGTTTTTTCTTTTTCAAGCTCAATGTCCATATGGGTATTAATCAGTTATGAGTATTGACTTAACTCCATGGACAGAGAAATATAGACCGAAAACAATAGAAGAGTTCGTTTTCCCAATAGATTTCAACCAACACGACATAGAAAAATTCAAATCTTATGTAAATAATAGGTATATTGACCAGAACTACATTTTTTATGGAAGAGGCGGCACCGGTAAAACCACCCTTGCAAATATTTTGATAAAGCAGATAACCGGAAACAATCCTAGGAATTATTATAGGGTAACCGGGCGACGCATAGACGATATAGATGAATTAAAAAAATGGATAAAAACGTCACCAATAAATTCAAAAGTTAAAATAGTAGTTATTGAGGAGATAGATAGACTATCACAAAAAGCTATAACTGAATTGAAATCAATAATTGAGGATGCGAATAGGCTAAGAACATATTTTATAGGCCTAACTAACAGATTGGATTATTTACAAAATATCGACCCACACTTTTTACAAAGATTTATAATTAAAAAATTCAATAAGCTCCCACCCGACAAAGTCGCCGATTTTGTAATAAGGATATTTGAGAATGAAAAAGTTTCTAACTACGATAATCATGAAGTGAAAAAATATGTTGAAAAGTTTATAGTTGATTTGAATAAATCTTTAAGAGACATTATTCAGATTTTCCAATATTCTGTAAATCCTGCGACCAGGGAATTTAATAGGGACATAATCGAGAATATAATAGAAACTGAATTAGGTTATTCTTCTTCCACACCGGAAGTATATTCAGTAGAATCTGAAATAATATCAAAAATAAATCAATTTATATCTGTTTTGGATACGATATATACACCAAAGTTGCTCGGCTTGTTTATAACCACATTTAACCTATCCAAATTAGAAAAAACACTAACAGATGCTATAAATTTAAAACCAAAGCTAAAACCTAAATATGCTCCGTTGCTAAAATTAATAAAAACATACAAAGAAATAGAGAATTTGGTTCACTACGCAGAAAGCAAGAAGGTAAAAATTAATTATAAACATATATATGAGAATTTAATTTCCAAATATGAAAGAAATAATCCGATGTATACCTCAATTTTTTATAAAAACTATATTAATGTTGATACAACATTATTCCCAGAGAATATTTTAATGAGTATGTTGTATGAGTTAACCAATATAAAATTTGAAATATTAAAATCCGCCGCATCTAACTCAATAGAGGAGGTGTTAAATGAAGTTATTAAAGAACTTAAGAAATAAAATTGAATTTTTCAAAGATGGCGTATTATTAAAAGCTTTCAGTTTTGTATTATTTTTCGTAGGTTTATTGGTTGGTTCGACATTAATAAAATCAATTTATATTTTATTGAATAGCGATACTAATATATTTGAAATGAAATACTTTGCATTAATAACATTTGTTCAAGATATTTTGTTGTTATTATTATTTTTGTTATTTATGTTGTTATTGCTCACCCATGTTGATGAATGCTTAGATAGTATTTTTAAAATATCTGAATCGGATAAAAATTCAAAACCTGTGATAAATTCAAACACAAATTCTGATAAATAAAAACTGTTTCAAGGAGGTTTAAGAGCTATGTTTGAATTTATGCTAACTAAAGATAAAAACTTCTATGAAACCCAACTCAAAGAAATAGAAACGAAGAATTTAGTTAAATATTCTTTGTCGGATAGGTATTGTGTTAAAACAAGTGAATTTATGAAAATAATAGAATTTGATTTAAGCAAAGCTTTTAAAACTATACTGGTAAATTTCTTCCCAGATATATTTGAGAAGATTAGGGAATGTTATGAAAATACAAAGATATTCCATAATAAACAAAAACAACATGAATGCGCATTTAAAGCACTAAAATATAAAATATTTAAGGATAAAGAAAAAGAGTTTAACAAATTCATAAACGAAATAGAAAAAAAATATAAAGAATTATTGTTTGAATATATTAATGATAAATACGAACCGGCGGTATTATTTGAGTTTGTTCGTGATGGTGCTATAGTTGGAATATATAGTAAAAAATCTGAACACTCTAAATTGGAAAGAAAACTAAAAGGGTTTAAAGTGAAGGAGAAACCTGTTTATAAACTGATAAGAACTGGTAGCGATTTGTTTATTTATTATTCACCCGAGGAAATTGTAATAAAGGGCAATTTAAAGTATATTTCTCAGTATATTTTAAACATTATAAATCTTAAAACTCCTTTGGATGATTATTTCGATAAGGCACGAACTATTAAACGATATATAGAATCTATGAAAGACGTTTTAACAACATCCGAATTGGCCGAACCTATACAGAAGCTAATAGGAGGATTTGAATTTGGAAAAATTTATAATCCGAACAAAAAGAGATTTATTGATGTAAACAATATTTCTAAACAAGACCTAATAAATTATAATTTCCAACGAGTTTATGAACAGGTAATTTTACCCGTTTTATCTTTAAACTATGGTTGTGTATAAACTTTATTCTACGGAAGATATACAAGATTATTACGGATACGATTTAACAAAAGAGAAAAATATAATTAAATTAACCAAAAAAATCTCTTCCCTTTGTCGTAAAACTCCCGAATATGATATTTGGGCTAAAATAAAAAAGAAAGGATATACTGCATGTCCTAATTGTGGTCGCCCACCAGACAATGCAAAACCGGAAGTTCATCATGACCCAACCTTATTTGAAGTAATCTACAATGTAATAACTGAATTAATTGAGGATAATTCTATATTATCATACACTCCAATCGATTTGGCTAAATTAATAATGGAAAAACATCTTAACAATGAAGTTAAAAGTATTACTATTTGTGAACTTTGCCACAAGGAAATACATAACTTACGAAAACTGCAGGGAGATATAGCGGACGAGTAATCATGAAAGGTCGCAGCAGAAAACAAAAAGGCAAAAAATTTGAAGATAAAATAGCCAAATTAATTTACGAAAGATATTTGAAATATATCCCAGAGTATAGAAATTTCCTTTCAACAATAGATAATAAAAAGGTAAAACAAATATTTCTTCCAAATAGAGATTTCGCATCCGGTTCTTCCAACAGATTAAAAGGAGATATTGATTTATCAATAGGGTTTAAATATTTTCCTTTTTTAATAGAATGTAAAAAATGGAAAAAATTAGATTATAAATTACATAGACTTTTATCTTTAAGAGATGAAAATGAATTCTTGAAAATTGAATTAGGTAAAATATTTTATGATACAAAATTAAAGGCAGAAGAATTTGGGTTAAAACCTATGGTTGTGTTTGAATATGATTATGGCGTGCCGTTATGTTTGTGCCGTGTTGGTGATATTAAAGAAGAGGTAAAAACAAATATAAAAACGAAATTGGAACTGCTGAACAATTATTTAATATTGGATTTTGTAATGGTGCTTGATGCATTTAAAAAATTACTGAGTAATATGGATATTAATATGTATGAAAAAAGTAACAATTCTTCTTCCCGAGATAATAACAATAAATAGAAAAAGGATAAAAGAGTTCAAAGATTTTCTAACGGATTTCATTTTTCATAATATGGAACATGAAGTAATGATTTTTAAAATATATGAAACAGATATTGATGAGTTAACAATAAAATATGATGGATGTATATCACCTAAGATATTCAAAATGGTATTAGATAGATTGATAATAGAGTATATAGAAACAATTGATTTGTTTTCTCCAAATTAATTGTTTTTATTTTTCAACACATTTTAAAAGGGGGTTATTTAGAATGGGATTATTTGGTATTGGAAATAAACAGAAGGAAAACCAAAACATTTATCCAATAGCTATAAATAAGGGCATTGAGGTTATTTTCAACATTATATTGGAAAGGTTTGAAAATTCGGAATTCGGAGGATATTTAAAATTAGCCCAGCCCGAGGATTTTGTTAAGGAACACCTGCCCCAGATTAACGAGGATTTTTTACTAAAGTTTATAAATACTTTCGCTATCGATATTCAAATGGGGGCACTCGAAACTAAGAGGTATATCATTGTGTATGATTATAAGGAAGGCCTCCAATATATAATTCCTAAACTCCCGAAAACGGATGAATATGAAGTTGTTTCGTTCAAGGAAAAGATAGTCATTCCTTTTGAAATATTAAACGAGAAAGGAAAGTATGTCGTGAGGAAGGAAACCATACCTGCAACACTCAAGAAAAATATCGATAATATCGAGATATATGCTTGTCAATATAATCAATCTACTCTCTCGTTTTCTGTTATAGATGTTAGGATACTCGATAAACAAGGGAATTATAGTGAAATCATCTCGTCTGTTGACCCGTTTAGCGGGATATTAGTTAATTACAGATATAACATTAGCGAAATTATCAACGAACTTCAAAAATATAATTATATAAATGCACCTTTGAACCCGCCTGGAGGATATAAATATTTACCTCATGTGTTTATAGGTGTAAATTTTGACTTGACAGAACATGACAACCCAGTGTATGTTTTTAAATTAGACACTAACGATACTATGTATATTACATATCATGACTTTTTCCAACCGAGCAGAATTGTTAAAATAAAAAGATTACGCAAGGGAGATATGTTTAATAGATTTTTTAAAAAGTAATTTTCTATTCTGAGGAATAGCAGTTATGCGACAGTTGTTAGACCTGATTGTAAAACCTTTTAATGGAGAAAAGCTAAATAACGACGAAATCGATATAATAAGAGATAATTATAGTTTCGTATTGAAGCAACTGTTTAGAATATTTTCTAATTCCCCTCGACTTAATAATATTTTTATTAAATTGTTAGACCTAAATAAAAGTGCTCACAATAAATATAAACTTCAGGATTTAATCGTTTATTTTTTAAATGAAATTATCCCTTTATACTTCAATAATCCCGGCGAATTTAACCTAGACGAATTAAAGAATCTACCTTATACTAAGAATCCAATCAACAATTATTCACATCCAGTTTTATCAGAAATTGACAATAACAAAAATATAGAGGATAGTTTTGTTCTGTACTATAGGAATAAGTATAAAAAATATGAAAATATTTATTCTAAATATTGTTTGAACTGTCCACTTTTAAATAAGGATTTAAGGAAAGTTTCTTATAAAATTTTTAATAGTAATATCGACAAACCTACTATACTTTTTGTTGGGATAAATCCGGGGACAGAAGAAGCAAAGAGAGGCGAGCCTTTTGTTGGAAAAGCAGGTCAATTGTTAAGAAAATATACCGAACAATTGAATTGTAGATATATTTTTACCAACTCCATAAAATGTTCAACTTCTAACCAAGAAACATTGAAAAATGTCTCAGAAGTTCCGTTAATCGATATTTTTAAGAACTTCTGTGTCAATAATCTGATAGAAGAAATAAATCAGTTTGACCCAGATATAATTGTTGTTTTAGGGAAAGGTGAAAATAGGAATTTAATAGAATCCTCGGAGCAACTCCAGCAATTAATTAATGAAAAAAATATAAAAGTGTATTATTTAACTCACCCATCAAAATATATACGTGAAAATATAGATACTCCGCCTGAATATGAAAAATTCTTCTCATTTTTACAAGAAGAAATAAAACATATTAAATCTGCATCAAGGCCAGGGAAAACAAACAATAATTTTGAGCAGGAAGATATTAATGTATTTAAGGTAAGTTCTCCCGATGAAATACCAGATGAATACTTGTTGTTAGATATTAATATTCTTCAGGAAACAAACGAATATCTGTTTATAACTACTAAAAAAGATACGGATGAAATCTATTATTGGAAAATCCCTTTTAGCCATACAGTGTATTTTACGGATAGAACCAACGATATAAAAGAAATTTCTTTTATTGAAAACCGTGAGAATCTAAATTCGGAAATAATATATGATTACAAATTTTATAAAGATTTACAGCGTTCAAAGCTAGACGAATTTAAAGACATAATAGAATCGCATACTGAAATGTATAAAAGGAAACATTATGTTTTAGAAGAATTGGAGTATGAGTTTAATAAATTACAGATTAAGACCAAATTGGAAAATAAAATTGAAGAATACTCTGGATATAGACCATTTGCGACGGGTGAAACCGCAGTATTTGATATCAATGATGATGAAGAAAATATAATAACAACACCGACATTCTTTATGGATGTTGAGAAAGATAACAATATTCCGAATATTCTGTATTCAGACACTGATTCATTATTTGTGTTTATTGATAATTACACTAGGATATTAGAAAGAGGTTGGGATTTATCAAAACCAGAAATAGTTAAAAAGGTATATGAAGATTTTATAAAACCGTTGGCTATAGAAATCAACGATTATCTAAAGCAAAGATGGCAAGGGGAAGTTTTGAATTATTGTAATGTGTCTCCGGAATGGAACACATTAGATTTCAAAACAGAAATTGTTATGGATGCGATAGCATTTATTGATGCTAAAAAAAGATATTTTGTGAATATGTTAATGGATGATAAAGTTTTATATGACCCACCCAAAGTTAAAATTACCGGATTTGAGGTTGTTCGCTCCGATGCGGCCCCATTTACTAAGGAACTACAAATGGATATTATTCAAACATTTATAGATTATAGAAGAGAAATCGAAAAACTGCCTGCAGTATATATTGAAAGGAAAATGTATTGGGTAAATAGATATAACGAGAGTGTTAGAGAATTAAACTTAAAATATATCGGAATACCCAGCTCATGGTCTAAGGCAAATTATAAAAAGGAACCTGCGTATGTTTTAGCAGCCAAATTTTGGAATACAATTTTTAAGGATGAATTGCGCCCCGGTAAAAAATCATACAGACTTTCTATTAAAATAACTAATCCATTAAAGTTGAAAAAAAGAATAGACGAAATATTGAAAACCAAGAAAAAAACCGAGTTGTCGGGTTATCAATTAAAGGAGATATTTACAATGAAAAATCCTTTACAGTGGATAAAGGAAAAAATAAATGTTATTTTTGTCCCGCCGGGAATAAAACCCAAATTCCTATTGGACAAATTGAAAGAAGTTGGTATAGAGATAGATTTTCAGACACAAAGAGAAAAGGTATTAGATGAAAAAATAAAAAATTTTGACAAAATTATTTCGGCTATTAAAACGGAACATTCTAATTCTGGTTATTTTTTTAATTTTTTAATTCCATAATGGAGAAAACGAATGATGAAATTATTTTACGAAATTAAATTAGAAGATAGGTCATATATTATACATATTAAAATAATAAACGGATTGGAGAAATTTATAGATTTTTTAGCAAAACACGGAGCATTATTACCAGAGATTGAAGAGTTAATAGGATTGGCTGATAAAAATTTTTTAAAAAGATTTAAGTCAATATATTTCGTATATATAATAAAAAATTTAAAAACTGGAAGAGAGGATATATTGGGATTTCTCGGATTGGATATTCCGATAGACAAAAATAAAAATGTTTTTATTGACATATATGTTTATCCTGAATGTAGAAGATATGGTATTGCATATACTATAATACATGAAAATTTGGAATACATCTGCAAATATATTAAGGAAACATTGAATAAATCATCAATCCATGCTACGGTTAATATGGACAATCTTGCTTCTATAAGATTGCTTGAAAAATTAGGTTTTATAAAACTACCTGATAAAATATTGGAGGATTTAAGAAGACGGGGTGTTTTAGGAAATAACGAGTTGAGATTTATTTATTATTGCAAGCTAAACCAAAAGGGGGTGTTTAATGAGCACTGATAATATTATTAAGAAGATGGAAATCTGAACAAGTTCTTTGCAGGAAAAGCTGCAATTTGTTGTGTAGGGATAATTGAAAAAGATAATAAAAAATGTACACAAATTAGCATTAATTTATCTCATTTTCGCAATAAGGATGACATTATAAAATATATCGAAAGAACAACTAATTGTGTGTTATCCTGGCTTAATTCTATGGTATTATTCTGCAAAGAATTTTAATTTTTGTTATTTCTGTTTTCTTGTTTTTTCTTTTGATAAGTTGTATGGATATTAATCGTATAGAACAAAAAAAAAGGAGGTCGATTTTTATGGCTGTAAATGTTAAGCAATTGTTTGTAACACAGCGGGCACGCATAGATGTATCCGTATCGAGCCAAGGAATATATCTCACAATATATAAACCTGTGTCTCATAAACAAGTTGAAGATAATAGGAAAGTTCCAATATTCAGACAAGTAGAAAACAATAATCAAATAATTGAAAATAAGGTTACTATAAAATTATCCACATTGGAAGTAAGTTTTATAAAATGGATTTTAGAGGAATATCCAAGAATAATATCTTTTGACAAATTTGCGAAGAGATTTAAATATTTAGCAAAACAAATAGTAAAACCTGAATCTATACAAGAAAGAGAAAATGAGCATGGTAAATCTATTTCTATATCAATTTATCGTCCAAATAGGCCGTATAATCTTATATTAACCCAAAATGGACTTACTATAACAGTAATAGATAAAACTAAAAATCCACCCGAAACATATTCGATTGCTATACCACTAGTTGCATTTTCATATTTAAAAAGCGTGTTTGAATTTATAATTACAGATTATTTACAAAAATATAAATATGAATTTGTGTCGGATGAAAATAAAAATGGAAATTTAAGAATGGGTAATAACAAATCCAAGCAACCAAATAAAAATGTAGAACAAATAGAAAATGTTATAGATGATATTTCTGATAGCTCAGAAATGGAAGACGATGATTTCGATTTCTAAGAAAAAAATAAAAATACTTTGTATACGTCCTTTGTTTTGAATTTATTTTTTTGTTAACACCTAAGTATGGGGGTCTTGAGCATGGCAGCTAATTTGAAAAAATTAAAACCATGGCAATTTTATTCATTAGAATACTCGCCCGACAGACAGCGTGCTTTGGAGTGGTATCAAAAGAGAAAAGAAAAAGATAATTATGATGCCCCACAATTTTTTAGGAAAGCATACATAGACATAGAGGTATTTACTAGATTTGTTGGAGTGTTTCCCGAACCTTCCAAGGCGGAATATCCAATAGTATTGATTTCATTGGCATTTTCTCATAAAAATGAAGTTTATGCTTTTTGTTTGTTAAACCCCAAATATAAACAACACAAATATTTTATCGAAAATCCGAATGAATTAAGAGAGTGTTTGGAAAAATCTATAAATACTCATTATTCAAAACTTAAAGAAATTTTCGAGACGGAAGAGGATATAAAAGTAATATTAAAGATTTATACTCCGAAGAATAATAAAAATCTGCAAGCTAAGACCTGCGGCGAACCGTGTATAGATGCAGAGAAGCAAATGATAAAAGATGTATTCGACTTAATTCAAAAGCAAAATGTCTGGACGATAGCCGGGTTTTATTCGGATGATTTTGACTTCCCATATATTTATAACAGACTTATTAATCTAGGAGTAGACAACCCGGGCGAAGTAATATCCAAATTTAAAACAGTGCAATATTCGAAAGCCTATGGATTGCAAGCACCAGATTTGATGTTTGTTGATATTTTATACATGTATAAGCCCGGCGAAGGGTTAGGTTTTGGTGATACTCAAGAAACATATGAATTGGACTATATTTCTAAACAAGAGCTCGGCATTAAAAAGGTTGAATTAAAAACATCACAAGGGAAAGATTTCGATTTGGCATATAAAGAACATATAGAAGATTATATTTTTTATAACATTGTAGATACTTTATTGGTTAAAGCCCTGGATAAAAAGTTGGACATTATAAACACTTATAATTCTTTACGACGAATGTCCAAATCACTGTTTAAAATGGCATACCGTGGGGCAACAAAATATGGCGAAGACATTATGCGTAATATCTTAACCGAAAGAGATAATTCCGAAATCAGGTCATTTTTGCCATATGAAAAATTCCCATATCCATCGCAAATGGATGTATTTAAAGAGACATATTTTTCAACAAAAATATTCGGAGCATATGTTAAAAAAACCAAACCCAGATATATAACAGGACTAATAATGGATTTTGACCAATCATTAACTTATGACCAATTAATATTGATTAAAAAAGAAAATGGAGTAATTAGAGAGGTTCCGATTGGCGAATATAAGTTTGAGGAAGGAGATGAAACTTTAACATTAGATAAAAATGGTAATGTTGTTTGGAAAAAGATAAAAGGGAAAATACAACATAAAAGAAAATACAAAATATTGAAAATAAAAACAAAATCTGGAGCTGTAATAAAAGTTACAGAAAATCATTCAATTTTTGTTTATAACGATAAAAAACAAAGAATAGAATTAAAGGATGCTGGCAAATTAAAAATAGGAGATAAGTTGATTTTAATTTAGCGAAAAAAGGAGGGTTAACAATGACTTGGACAAAAGAAGAAATAAAAGCATTTGAAAAGGTATTAAACTTTTTATTTCCTGCTGGTAATAGAAAGCATATACTTCAATATATATTTTGGAACAAGAAATTATGGCACTATTTGGGTGCCAGAGTTTGTTATTATAATAAAGGCGATATTTTAGATTTATATTTGGATGCGGAAGTTAAAAATACAAATGAACCATATAATATTTTTAATTTTGTTGTTAATTTGATATACAACGGCCATACATCCATAACAGGAACCACATATACTTATTTTATTGTCCCAGATTCACATGTTATAACAAAATCATTGTTGAAACTGCCTTACGGTGCGGCAAGAGTAGATGAAATAGATAAGAATTTTGATTTAATAATAATCTCTGATAGGGCGTTTGCAGAATATATCAGAAACGCTTATAAAAAAGATGAATTTCTAAATCTCAATAACATAAATATTTGTGAATATTATAAAAATATACCGACCTACTGGGTCGGAGATTTGTTCACGTATTTATCTAACGTGCTAAACGATATTTTTAATTCGGACGCATTTACAAATTTCGAAAGATACCAACATAATTTAGAAGATATATATAATAAAGAGTTAATACAAAAATTAAAGGGCAAAAAATGGATAACAGAGAAATTTTATAATCCTATCGTTTATAAGATAAGTCCGACTATCAAAAATCACTCTTCATGTGAGTTTGAATATATGAATTTATTTTTTATCAGGATACCCAATTATTATAGAATATCTAAATCATCAGATGAATATAAATTAGCACTGGCCGAGAAGATTAGAAAATGGCAAAACCAGTTTTTCATTATTGAAAAAACCGATAAAGTGACTACTCACCAGATAGTTAGACATAAAACACTGAATTTCTTACAACGTTCTGATAGATACACTAAAACTAGAAAATCAGAAGTTATTATTTTGATGGATGAAATTAATTATGCAAACCCGGAGTGGAAAGTAGATACACTTGTATCATATTTTGACGGACTTATAACAGATAAGTGGAGCCGCATATTAAAATATGAAAATAAATTAAAAAGAGGATTTAAAAAAGAAGCCGCTAGGGATGAATTACAACAATTCAAATCTACTAATATTGTAATAGCGGGGTTGCGTCGTTTCATTGAAGATTTTATAAACGAGAGAATAAAACCTGACGCACAGAACCATATAAGGGTGATTGCTAAGGCAATGGATAATTTAATTATATGAGTTAATTTACGGATAATTTAGTATAAAAAAAATTTTTAGAGGAGGTAGGTCTTATGGGAAACAAAGAGAACAAAGAGAAAAAATTAATCAAGAAGAAACTAGAAATAATGGGGGTATACATACCAAAAGAAAACACAATATATATTAAAACAAATGTGTTTATACCGAAATATAGACTAAAAGATATTATCCCTGAAATAGAAAAGGCGTTAAAAGAAGAATTAGGACTGTCAGATAAAGATTTTGAAAAAATAAATAAAAAATTTGCATATGGGAGATTCATAGTTGAATCATACGATAATGACATAGTGTGGGGCGGATATAGAATAAAGAGCACACTTTATACCAAAAAACTCCCGCCCGAAGTTGTATTAAAGGATATTAAAAGAAGATATAAAATTAGAGATTTCGTGATAGATAAAAATCTTAGAATAATATTTAGGCGAATAGATAATATAGAATTGTTAATGGAGAAAAAATAAGTTTTTTCCGTGTTTTTGTTTTTCGTATATGTTTTTTTATCTTTTTTAGTTTGTATAGATATTAACGCACTATGATGGAAAAAGAACTAATTCTTAGGGAATTAGAAGTTATAAAAAATACGATAGAAGAATTGTATATTTCTGGCGATATAGATAAATTGGTGGATAAAATTAAACATATAAAGAAAGAAATAGAACAATTAAAAGAAAAACACGAAAATGATAAAAAGAATATAAAAAAAATTATTAAATATTTCGAACATGAGATAAAAGAAATAGAAGATTTTGAAAATGAAATATTAGAACAAATATATGAATGGGACTGGAGAATCCATTTAGATGAATATTTAAGATATATAGATTGCCTACCTATAGAAGCTTTGAAAGATATATATAATGAAATTAAGAATAAGGATATAAAAGACATTGCAATATTTGAAATAATAATAGGAAATAAAAACCAAGGGTATTTTATACTCTTCCATATTGATGATAAATATGTTGGATATACAAAAGAGACAAAAACCAAACATATATTGGAATATGAGGTGAACGACCCCGTATACGGTCCATCGGGAGTATATTCGACCAAATATTATACTGTATACAAGAAATTAGAAATACCCGATAAAGAAATCTCGAAATATAGAAATACATATGTGTTCAAATTGAAAAGTATTATAAAAATAGACGCCAACATAAGCAGATTGATTAAAAAATATATAAATGCGATGATAAGAAGAAAAGAAGTGGAATATATGAAACATGATTTAGAATATATCGAGTATCCGTTTGATAAGATAATAAAACAGTTGGATAATTTAAAAGAAGAAATAACCAAATGTGAGGATAATGTAAATGAGCAAATAAATGAATGTAAAAAAGAAACAATAGATAATATCGAGGAATTGGAGAAATATATCGAATTAGATAGCGATGATATTATAAACAAACTCATAGAAATAGCTAAAACAAATAATACTAAAGAACTCGAGAAAATGGTATTAATGTTGGATTATAGAATACACGACTATTTGAATAAATTACCGGCAGATATAGAAGATAAAATAAGAAGAATGATGATAGATTTTTACATAGAATAATAAATTATCTCTTAACTTTAATTTTAATATTTTTTTCATTTTAAATCAGTCAACCGCCCTATCACTAAAATAATGAGCATCCGGCGACATTTTTTTTCGTGAGGTTTTATAAATGGCTTGTGATATAAATATTAAAGATATTCACTTGCTTAGAAATTTTAAAAATAAGTTCATACCCGAACTTAGAAATTATTGGATGAAAATAGCTCCCAAATACCAAAAGGATTTAGACTCATTAATAAACAACATTTTATCTGCTTATAATTCTTATAAATTTATAGAAGCATCTGTTTTTAAACAAAGAATATTTACTACACTGTTTGGTTACTACAGTCAATTCGTCCATAATATGTTCGAAACAATGCCGTATTTTAGAGATAAATTATTTTTACCCCCTACCGAGACTTGCGCAGTAATAAAAAAAATATCATTTTATACAAAATATGTTGACTGTGATTTGGATAATTGCTTCCAGGTAGATGAGCAAAACGACAAGTTGGTTGGTAACATCGCATATGATAATTTAATGTCATTTTTAACATCAACAACGGTTCAGGATGAATTAATAAATATTGCAAATAATGCTGCAGGTCTTATGACTGACGCAGCACTTTATATAATTCATAAACAGCCACCTCCGAAAAGACATAATGTTTATGATTTCTACGAATGGAGCGGATTAGATATATTAATAGATGATTTCGGAATAAAAATACCGGGCTTTAATGTATAGATAATTTCCATTTTTTAAAAAAAAGAGAAAGGGGGCACAAATGATAGAAAGAAGAAGAGTTTGGTTTATTGACGAAATTGAAAGCATAGAAATTATAGAAATTGAGGATGATTATGTATATGATATTTCTGTAGAAGATACTGAAAGATTTTTTGCCAAAGACCCAAAATCTGATTATTATATTCTTGTTCACAACACATCCATGTATCCTTCTACAGTAAAAATGTTTAATATAGACTTCACTACTCTTCGGGCCAGAGTATATCCTCCCCAAACGTATAAGCTTATCGATGCATTAAGGAAGTTCTCTAAATATGTGCAAGAATTTGTCAACACAGATAAACCTAAGAAGAAAACGGTCTTAAAATCTAAGATTTTAAATCTTAAAAATTCGTTTAAAGAATCATTTAATCGACTAATTTTATCGTTTGTAGAATGGTATAAGCCAAACAAGAAAAAAGAGATTATAGAAAACAATCTAAAATTCACTTTAAAAATATTGGATGAACTCATGTATGTTTTTGCCGAATATACTTTAGATGGAATAATGAACGGTGAGGATTACATTGTATTAAAAACCAGATTAATACCATTTCTAGAAAACTATACACATCTTTTGTCATATAAGGATGATGAAACAAATAAATTGATATACTTTTGGATTGTAGCGAAGGGTAATATTAGAAAATATAAAGAATACCTAAAACTATATTTAGGTATAAAAAGTGATAAAGAATGGGAAAAGTTTAGAGTAATAGTAGTTGATAATCCGACCAGTAATAAGATTAAAATCAGGGAAATAACTATCGATGAATTTATAGAGAAATATTTGAAAAAATATGTTCTAACATTTAGTGGGGCACTATTTGAAAAACACGACAACCAAGTAGGTATAATGGTTGGATTTATAGATGATTATATGAGTTTGCGGAAACAACTAAAGAAAACCTCCGCATATTGGTATGAGAAAGGGGATAACTTCAAATATTCATATTATGATAAACTACAAGGAAAGGTTGTAAAACCTCAACTTAATGCGGTATCATATGGTGTAAATATTGTTCCTACATTTATCCTAAACGATAAAAATATAGGAAGTCCAATAACAATGAATTCAAAATTCATGATTAAATTCGCCCAGGCCGGTGTTCAGAAATATTTAAACAAAAACCTGGAGAAGAGAATAAATGCTTTATATTAATTTTTTTTCATATTTCTACGGAAATATATCGGTTATGATGGCTAGAACCGTCAAAATCGTGACAAAAATAGATAAAAAATATAAAACAGATAATAATACAAAGATATATGCTATATATTTAGAGCCAATAATAAATATAGAAAAGGACACACCAATAGTCAATGACTTTAACATTTATATCATATCTGATAAAGAAATTATAGAAGATAAAAATGGAAAAGATATAATGGAGCTTATAGTGGAACTCAAATACATAAATTGGGTTGAAAATGAGTATCTTAGAAAAGAGTTCGAGTATTTGATTGAAGAGTATTTTAACAGAAAATTCGGAAATATTCCTACAAATATTACAAAAATATTATTATCCCCTCATACCGAGGGAATTTTCAAAATAAAATCATTGATGAAGAGAATTATAGATGAAAGATTTTATAACAGAATTATAGAGATTTTGAAAGATATTCTAGTAAATGAAATTGAAAATTATAAAGATATAATATATGAATTCGAGTATGAGGATGATATAACAAGCAGCAATATAGCCAAATATATAATAAAAAGAGCAATAAATAAAATATTTGGATATGATATTAAAGATGGCGAATTAGATAAAATCCTAGAGGTTCCATACTATAGAAATTTGAGTTTTGTAATAGAATTAATCGATGCAATAAGAAATTTAAAGTATAAAATGTGAACTGCTCCACATCATAGATACGGGGTTTTAGCCCGCAGATTTCCCTATAAAATCTCTATATTAGTTTTCTTTTCTATTTTTCTATAATTTTTTAAGTCATTATTTATATTTTTGTTTTTACAAATGTCGAATTCAATTCATAAATCATTTCAACTTTTATATATTCATTTAATATTAAGAAATTCCTCTGTGTCATTAACATAGAATATAAGAAAAAAATCAAAAGTCAAAATCGTCCAACGCTGAATCATCTATTTTCTGGGCGATGTATGCAGCACTTGATGATTCAAAGAAAGAATCTTTTCTATTAGAATTATCATGAGATTCTAAATATCCAAATAAATTGTCTATTTCTTTGAACGGGTTATCTACATTCGGGAGACCTATGTCTTTTAAACCTATCAGGGCAGCACGCCTATTAGTCAAGAAAGTTATGTAATCAAAAATCTGTTTATCTGTTATCCCAAATTCATTTCTCTGCAAAATATCTCTATAAAACTCTAAATCAGATTCATAGTATGCTTTCAATGTATTTCTAACTATTTCGTCGAATTCCTCATTAGAGATATGTTCGAGTATAAAAGGTTTAACTCTATTAATTATTGTTGCCATGACCTTAACATGGAAGAGTTCGTCCGCTTTTATCTCAGAAATCATCTTGTTGGTCATGGGAAGTATTCCATATTTGAACTGGTAAAATTCTATTATTTTAAAGCCCATATAAAACGTAATTGCTTCCATTGCATACGTGCCGGCTAAGACATACGTTAAAGCACGTGCATAATCATCTACCGAAACATTCTTAATACCTTCCCAGAAAATATCAAACAACTTCTGGTAATTATTAGCTATCAATTCATTCCTTTTCTTGAGTGTCGGATGGTCTTTAGCTAGATAAAAAATTCGCTTAATTTCGTCAGTATTATTATTAAATAATCCAACCAATATATTAGAATAAGCAATACTATGTTCATGTTCAAAGTATTGATGAACAGTTCCCCATAACCTATACTCGGGCATGTTATATACTACATTTAAGTCTGATATATTTGCTACTTGAACACTATCCAAGAAGCTTAAGAAAGATAGAGTGTATTCGAAAATTTTTTTATTATTTTCGTCTAATTGGGTAAACCCTTCTTTAATAGCATCTATTGGGTAATCATCCGCTCGCCAAAATCTTTGTTTTTGTAACGTAACAAATTCGTATATATCTCTATCACGAGGTTCAAATATTGTAAAAAGCCCGGTAGGTTCATTTACTAAGGGACTAGTTCCAAAATATATCGGGGATTGATTATCTGCAAAATCATTGCCCACTGGATTAAATAATCTTTTCTTAATTCTGTTCATTGCTGCCCTCCACAGGAGGAAATTATTAAAACATTCCTTTTCTGAAAACTCTACACATGTGGAACAAAAAAAAAATGAAAAAAGCGAAATTAAGATATTGCTGTTATTTCTCTCCATACGGTGTCAAACATTTCTTCCAGTTCTTTTTTGTCTTCTAATAATTTTTCTAGTTGTTTTTTATCTGCTTCTGATAAATATTTTTCTAAATCATTTTTATATGGCATTGAGCAATCATCGTATATGTTTGATTCTGATACTATATAGCTGTTCGGGCCTATTTCCAATATTTTGAAATAACTCCATTCATCTATCCACTGTGGTTTTTTATCTATTCTTCTCCATTCTATAGCAAATTTCCATAAACCATCATTGTTTTTATCTATCAAAACTACTCTAATTTCATATTTCTCTCCATTTTTATCAACTATTACTTTATTTTCTTTTATTTTTTTAGTTTCCCAGATTTTCTTTGCTATCTCAATGTCTTCCAAACTCATAAATTACCATTACCCATATATTTTGAAAGAAAATACAATTTACATTTAAACAAAATACTATTATATATCATCTGGGTTATAATAATTATAAAAAAGAGAGAGATATAATCTACCAATATACAGTATTCCTATTTACCATAACATTTCGTTGCAATTAATCTATTAGTTTACTGAACAAATTTAAATAATATTTTGCTGAGCAATTTCTTAGACAAATGAGAGTTAACATATAAAACAAACAAAATTATACATCCATTGGATACAATTACTATAAAAGAAGAGACTACTATATAATGAAGAGAACAACATTTTATTATTAATAGAAATATTTTATTTAATTGGACTAAGTTGTTTAGCGTTTTGGAATATGAAATGCATTTGTGATTTAAATAAGTTCCTGAAAGAAGAATTATTTAGGGAGAGATGCAATATTGATTCCTTAAAAACAAAGTAGAGAATTGAGTTAAAAATTGAATTTGCAATAGAAACAAATAAAATTATACATCTATTGGATAAAGATATAAATAAAAGAAATACTTATTATATATGATACACATTTATGGAACAAATCAATTCTTGAAAGGACAGTTATTTAAGAATTATGTGGAAAAATATATTTCACTTTTTTTTCTTTAAAAAATAAAAAACAGAACTAAAATTATTATAAGGCTTTGTTTCAAAATTTTTAAAAAGAGGATTTAATAAATAAAAGATGAAATTACAAGTTTAGGCCTTAAAACAAAAATAGAAATTTTTTAATAAATTAAATACTAAAATATTTAAGAAAAAATAAAAACATTTAAATGAAAGGAAATTAAATAAGATATTAATAACCCAAATGTAGAAACAGAATAATTTGGAAAACTTGCAGATAAACAAAAATTGATTTATTTCTAAGAAAGAAAAAAATCTTACACTTAAATAAGAGAGAATAAAAAACCAATATGGATATATTTGATTATTGTGATTAAAGCACCGTTGGACGAGGATTGAATTCCATTATTGCTGTTTGTTTTAAAATTTGGAAATAATTGATTTGGTAGATGATGTTTGATGTCAAGAAATTTTTAAAAGAAAAAAATAAAGGAGGTGGAGAAAATGAGGAAACAACAAGAAAAGAAAAAGGAGGGTGCGGCGATGTTAAGATTGATTCAAGATACAACAGGATTTATTACAGGATATATTAGTAAGAATATAATATCTATATTGGATTCATTGTTTTGGGCTATTTTGCTAAGAGCCATTAATTTTAGAAATAACAGGAACAAAGGTATTAAAAAGCTGTTTGGAATTTTAAATGGGTTTAATTTTGGAAAGAAGATAAATAAAAAACTATATGAATATTTATTTTTGAAGGGTAAGACGTTAAAACCTGAAACTTGGAAAAATAAAATTAAGTTAAAAAATAAATGGGACGAAATAGATTATTTTGATTGTTTAATTTTTGATATAGATAGCGCCGTGGAAAAGGCATATGCCCCAACTAAATTTTTTGCAGAATCAATATTAAACCTGAAAGAAAAAAATTATTGGATAGAAAAAAGTAAATCTGGGAATTTGAGGTTATATGTATTTATGAACGGAATAAAATTTAAAAACAATATTCATAGAAAAAAAATAAAAAAATTAGTTAATTCGATTTATAAAATTTCGGAAATTTATTTTAATGCATTTGGGTTAAAGTTGGATATGCATTTTGCAGATAATCCTGTGAATTTAATTTGGCAACCCGGCACCGTGGTGATTAATGAAAAAGGAGAAAAAATGATGGGATGTTTTATTGAAAGAAATCAATTCAATAAAAGTGAAAAACTAAGCCTTATAAAAATTTATTCCAATATATTGGACAACTTTAGAGATAAAATTAATTTATTAATTTTAAGGAAGAATAATGGAAAGTTTGATATATTCTTTTCAATATTAAAAAATAAAAAATCCAAATTAGAAAAAAATATAAAAAAAGAATTTAATAAAATAGTAAATGAGGAATTAAAATTAAATAATGAATTTTTAACCAAAAGAGCCGAAATAAGGATAAGAAAAATAAAAAATTTTTTATTTTCATTCTACAATGGTGAAAATAAAAAATTTAATCACGAATTCGCAACCTACAATAAATCGAAATTGCTAATTCTTGAAAAAATAATTTCGGAATTTAATGTAGAAAACTATATTCGTGAAAAATTGGCTAATACAAAATTTAACTCTTTAAACGAAATAATTGTTTCGGTTATAAAAGTTCTAAATGAACATAAGGAAATAAAAGATAAATTTGGAAAATTGGTTAATGTTAAATACAATAATGAAATAAATTTCGAGGATATAAGAAAAAAATCTTTGGAAACATATATTGCGAAATTATCCGACATGTATAATAGGGAAAGATTTAAAAATGTGATGTTGCCCGCTGCGGCGTTTGCTAAAGCATTAGATTTGGATTTTGATATATATGATGAACTGATAAGAGAGTATCTACCAGATAAAAATAACTTAGACAGGGATATTGAAATTGCTTGGAGAAAGGCGACCCCTTTATCTATTATTGATAATAATAACATTGGGATATTTAAAAACTTATCCAGCTTTATTGGGAGTATAAACAATTTTGTAAAGACGTATGAACAAATATTTAATATTATATTGAGTGAGTTAGATAAAGAGTTTAGAACAGATGTGGATAAACATGAAATAAATAAAACTGAATTTATGAATAGACTTGCGGCGGAGATTTTGAATCACAAGAAAGATAACAAGGAAATAAGATGGTTTATAAGAAAATTATCAGAATACGGTATTATCGAAATTAAAAAAATTAGATATGGAATGACCGACCGCAGTGGTATAATGAGGATAGTTACCAGGGAAATAATTAAAAAAGGAAGCAATTTTGATACTAATATTAAAACTGCGATATTAAAATATTTAGGTTCGAAGTATGAAATAATAAGAAATGAAGATGATGTATATAGCGAGATTAGGGAATTGTATTCAAACGACATGAAAAAGTATGAATGGAAAGATATTGAACCGGATATTCAAATCGATAAAGTTGAGGTTACTTATGAATATTTGAAGGAAACATTAGAACGTGCGTATGAAGATATAATTGGTGAAACAAATAATGAGTTAACGAAATTAATTAAGGAAAATGGAAAGTTGTTGGGAATAGATTATTATTTCTCTAAAGAGCATCTTTGGATGGTAAGAAAATTTTGGATAACAACATCCACGATTTTCCAATATTTGATGGAAGAATTAACTGAAAAAGGAAATGTAGAATTCTATATTAAACAAAAGGATTTTTATACGGAATTAAGGGGTAAGTTTGGATATAAAAAAGTAATATCTAAGAACATAGTTAAATCTGTTCTTAAAGGAATGGAATATAACGAATATATCGCAATCCGCCGAGCAGGTAGAAAAGGCACCAAAATAATAATCACAGAGAAATTTTATAATGAATTAGCAATGGATAAAAATATTAACGAATACGGATTGATAGAATTGTTGATAAGAAGACTTGTTCCAATAGTTATTTATGCAATGGTCTATTATTACTTTAAGATAAAATCCGCCGCAGATATTTTCTTTAGGGATATTAAGAAAGAAATATTTGAAATTAATTTAAATAATATAACAGGTCAAAATAATTTAACCAATACTGAAACTGGCAAATTGTTGATTAATTATTATGATAAAACGATAAGGAAATTTTTGTTATTCCCTCATATTAAAGAATTGATTAGAAAAGAGTTTAAACAAGATGAATATGTTGATATGGATATATCGGACTTGGAAATAATTTAAAACTGTTTCTAAGGAGGAAAAGTCGGAATGAGTGCCACCGGTGTAGTAGAGTATGTTGGAAATAAAATTTTCACAATAAAGTTGAATAAATATTTAGATGAAATTAATAACAATATAAGAAACTTGTTTAGTCATACTTATTTTGGTAAAAAAGGAAAGAAGTGGCTTATATATCTCTATACACAAAAAGAATACGAAAATTTGAAATTTCTCATTTCCAAATTTAATTTTAGTGTTATTAAATTACCATCAATAGAGGAGTTGAAGATGGATAGGAATGTGGAACTTGATACTGAAAAAATGTTTTTAAGATTGAAAAATCTAACACCTGCCCAGCTTGCCAGAGTATTGAAATATACAGATGAATTGAAAAGTATATGGGATTATATTATCAATGGGAAAAATTATTATTATAACTATCGAGATAGTTATATTGAATTGCCAATAACATATAAAACTTACAGATTGGTTTTAGAACAAAAGTGGTTAGATGATGATATTAGAAACACGATAGAATTGGTTATGGAAAAATTGCTAGACGAATATAAAAAATCCGCCGCAGTTTCTAGTAAAAAATGTAAAGATGAAAGTTATCCCTTAAAAATACTCCCCAGTGGAGATAAATTATTTCCATTTCAGTGCGTCGGTGTAAAACTAATACATAAGAAAATGAAAGAATATAATTCTGTGCTATTGGCAGACCAAATGGGTGTCGGAAAAACTCTTCAAGCTTTAATATGGACTATTAAAACAAAAACATTTCCAGTTTTAATAATAACCCCCGCTATATTAAAAGAAAACTGGAAAAGAGAAATACAAAAATTCTTTAAAATACCTTCAACAGATATACTTATTCTTAAAGGAACCAACCCGGCATTGAGCGGGTTTTATCACGGGTTGCAAACATTTAAAAACAAAAAATTCGTAATAATAAATTACGACATAATACAATACTGGAAGGATTTATTGAAGAAACATAAATTTAATCTGTTAATAGCCGATGAAGCTCATTATTTGAAGAATAGAAACTCTAAAAGAACAAAATCGGTATTAGAGTTGTCAAAATTAATAGATAAAAAAATTCTCATAACAGGAACGCCTATTCAAAACAATCCTGAAGAATTAATACCATTACTGGAAATAACGGACACTTTAAAATATTATGCTGATACGATAACGGAATTTAGACAAAGATATTTGATAATGGAATTCATACGAAAAGGGCGTGGAGGTTATTGGAAAATATTAGGCTCCAGAATGTTAGATGACATAAATATGAAATTGAGAACAACGATAATGATTAGAAGAACAAAAAAACAAGTATTAAAACAATTACCGGATAAACTTGTTAAAACTATTTGGGTTGAATTATCGGATGAAGATAAAAAAGAATACGAGCAATTTAAGATACAAAATTATAATTCCGTTGATAAAATAAAAAATCTACTATTAGAAATTAGACCCAGTGCATACCTACCCTCATATATAACAGATGTTCAGAATGCAATGGATTATATAGCACAGAAGTATCCTGAAATATTCTTGATATTATATAATAAATTGTGGATGAAAATAGGAGAAATAAAAACTAAATATGCTATAGATTGGATACGAAATTATTTTGCGGAATATCCTAATTCTAAATTGGTGGTTTTTGCATATCATAAGGAGGTTCAGAAAAGGTTATATGAGGAAATAGTAAGTGACAAACAACTTGGTAGATTAAAACCATTAAAAATAACCGGGGATACGCCCCCGGAAGAAAGAAAACAAATAATAGATAAATTTCAAAATAATCCTGAGCATAAAATTATAGTATTGTCTTTAAAGGCCGCAAAAGAAGGAATAACTCTCACTGCGGCTGATACATCGTTGTTTGTAGAATTGTGGTGGAACCCACAGGATTTAGAGCAGGCGGAGGATAGAATACATAGAATATCACAGAAATCGGATACGGTATTAATATACTATTTGATTGCAAAAGATACTATAGACGAAAAGATTTGTAGAATCTTGAATACAAAAAGACAAATTTTTAATGAAATCGCAAAATAGCAAAAGTCTTGTTTTGGTTTTATTTTTTAAAACATTATGATTTCTCACATTTGACTTGATTTATGGATATGATAGAATTATGAAGAAAATGGTTGGTGTTAAAGAATTTCTAGAAGAATTTTTTATCAAAATTGATGAATATGTAAGAAACGATGGAGTCAAAGTAATCAAATATAAACCTATGAAAGATATGTTTACAAAATCGCTTAATATGGAAACTGGAAAAATTGAAAGAGCAAAAATAATTGAGTTCTCTGTCCATGAAAACTTAGACCTTTACGAAATAAAAGATAAACGAAATAGATTTCAACCATTTAAAGCATCTGGAGACCACTCGCTGATTGTTTATAATATAGAGCTGGACGAGTTTGAAAAAATATCTCCTGTAGAAATTTTAAATATGCCTTTCCAAATTAAGAAATCCCTATACTTTATCAAAGTTTTACCAAATAATAAAGTAAAACGGATACCTATAACTGATATTGAAATAAGATATTCTGGAAAAGGAACAGCATATGACATGACACTGGATAAGAATTTCACATTTGTAGCAAATGATATAGTTGTGCAGGACACAATGGCACAGTATGCAATAAATACTGTTGAAGCAAAACAAGACATATTTAATAAGAGAATTCATGCAACCACATTCTTGAGATACCACAGAAATGATGATTTTTTACACAAATTACGCCATGAATATTTATATGCACTAAATCAGTTATCGACAACGAAATATATTGAAAAAATAATTGAAATAGATTCGATTGAGGATTTTAAACCCAACCCAATTATTCTGTTTAAAGAGGATGTAAGAAAGTATGCAGTAAGAATAAAAAATCAAAATATAACATTACCGTATGGGTTGGTTTACTTGAATTATAGAGTGTTTAATAAAAAGCTTTATCTAAAGGAAACTGATATAAATAAGAAAAAGGTAAGAATTGTGAACGAAGTAATAATCGAATATTTAAACAAGGAAGAAAAACTTTATGAAGATAAAGATTTGGAAAAATTTGGTAGGAGATATTTAGATTTGTTTCACGAAATAATGTTAGTATTATCAGAATTTTCGTATTCGAAAATTGCACCAAAATTAACGTTGGACGATTATATAACCCCCAACAAAGATGAAGTGGAAAAGATATTAAACAACATTCCGAACGAGCCAATATTTGGGTTATATCTTTTAAATAAATATTCCGAAATAGTTTTTAAAGAAATGGAAAAGAAAGATACGGAACTTTGGAAAATATATCAATCGGGGGCCAGAGCGTCCAGAGACCAAATTGAACAGACAATATATACGAAAGGTTTTCTTGCGGATGCAAAAAATATAGTTCAATCCGAACCGGTAAGACATCCATTAAATAAAGGTTTAACAAAAAAAGAATTATTTATGTCTGCACACGGTGCAAGAAAAGGAGAGATTGACAAAATGGTTCAAACGCCACGCTCTGGATTTCTCCAAAGGACAGGTTTATACAATCTATCATTTATAATGTTTGATGAAGATACGGAAGATTGCGGGACTGATAAATATTTTAAAATAAAGGTAAAAAATGAAGTTCATGCCAAATCCTTGATAGGAAGATATTACAAGGATGAAGAATTAAATAGAGAGATTTTAATAACAAAAAATAACTACGAAAGTATAATTGGTAAAGAAATACTATTAAGAAGCCCTATAACCTGCAAACTTCCTGGATTTAAAGTATGTAAAAAATGCGGAGGATACGAATCCATAAAATCAAAACAGCTGGGAATGTTATCAATCCAATATATAACTGAAAGGTTTACTCAACTTATATTACGCACATTCCATACATCCGGCCGTGCGATAATCAAGATACCCAACGAAATATTAGAAAAATACAAAATCGAACTTAATACCGATGACGGGTATATCGAAATCCATAATAAAGAATATACCCCTCAACAGTTGATAAATGAAGTAAACAAATTCCTAGAGGAGAATGGGTATGATTATAGAATAGAATTAATAGACGTTAAGATAGGTGAAAATGGAATAATAAAATTTAAAGTAAAAGGAAATGGTAAATTGGTAAACGACGATATTGTTACAAAAATTGTTAATATTGAAAAAATAATAAAATCCAAAATGATAGATAAAGATATATTTACTGCATATGATGAAATAACAGATACTTTATTGGGGATAGAACTTATTAAATCTGTAATGATTGAAACTATATTGAGTGCGTTATGGTTCTTGAAAGAAGAAAATGAAATAGAACAAGAAGAAGATATAGAATTGGATAATGATACAGAAGTTAACGAATCAAAAACGGAGCAAGATGTTGACGATATAAATAGAACCTTAAGATACTTTATTCACAATAATAATGTCCAGCTCCACGAATTAGATTTGTCAAAGTTTGTGAAGTTGCCCTTACCCAAGGCATCTGAAAGATTATCTCCTATATTGGCATTTCTATACGAACCTTCAAAGCGGACACTTAGAAATATGTTAACTGAAACAAAAGATACATATGTTGAAAGTGCATTTGATAAGATATTTATGTAATCGAATTGTAGTATTTCCCTTACCAATTTTATTTTATTATTCACACAAATAAAATTATACATCTATTGGATAAATATATAAATAAAAGATATACCTATTATATATGATATACATTTATGGAACAAATTAATTTCTGAAAGAACATTTATTTAAGAATTATGTGAGAATTATATTTTTTTCTTTTTTAAAAAATTAAAACGAAAAATCCATTAGTTTTAAAAGTCTAATGAAAGAAATAATTTTAAAATGTTTAAAAAATTACAATTTAAAAATTAATGATGAAATGATTAATTTATTGGAAGAAATTATTTTAGAAATAATAAATAAAATTAAAACAAAAAATTATTCAAAAGAGATAATTGAAAAATTAATTCCTGGTAGAAAAAGAATTCAGAGTAATTATTTAATCAGAGAATATAAAGCCAGAAAATTAAATAAAATTTTGAAACAAATTTTGTTGAACGAAAAATGTTTTGAGGAGTTTTTAAAATTTTTATTGAAAAATGAAAATGTAAAAAATTTAAAAAAAGAAATTTATAATAAATTAATCGATGAGAAAAACAAAAATGATAAAAAATTAATTGACGAAATTTTAATCGAATTTTTAAAATATAGTTTAAATGAAATAAAATTTGAAATAAATTATTCTGACAGAGAAAAAATAAATTTTGAAGATAAAAATAAATTGAAGAGGGAATTTTTATTGCTTTTATCTGATTGGCATATATTAGAAATAGTAGAACCTGAAGAAATAGGATATGTTAATAAATTTGATTTAAATGTTGCTACAAGAAGAGTTGAGAAAATATTTGAGAAAGTTGTAAAGATAAAAAAATTATATGAATGTAATGATGGAATTAGAAAAATAAATGTTTGGTTGGGCGGGGATATGGTATCGGGAATAATACATGATGAATTGATTAAAAATGTTGATTTAACGATTACCGAGCAAATAGGTTTGGCTGCTTATTTAATTGCGGCCCTTTTAATAGAACTGTCAAAAGTGTTTAACGAGGTAAATGTTTTTACAGTGGTAGGAAATCATGGAAGGATAACAAAGAAGAAGGAATATAAGAAAAGATTTAATTCTTTTGATTATATCACATATCAAATAGCTGCATTATTAACTCAAAAATATGAAAACATAAAATGGGAAATAACCAAGTCTCCATTTATTTTTAAAGATATATTAGGTTTTAGATTTTGTTTTTCTCATGGCGACGAGATTAAATCTTGGAGTGGTATTCCTTTCTATGGATTGCGGCGTGATTTTGGAAATAAGCAAAATATTAATTTCTTTCCAAATGTAAAACAACCGAACATACCAATGACATATTATGTTGTAGGACATTTCCATGTTCCGGCTATGCTATATGATGGGACAGGATTTATAATTATGAATGGAACTTTAAAAGGTGTAGATGAATATTCGTATTCAAAAGGATGGTTAACAAGACCCTCGCAAAAATTATTGGTGATAAATGAAAAATACGGAATAGAAGCGACATATGATTTATGGTTAGACGATGAAGATTTTATGAAAATGAAGCCACTCCGTTATAGAATAGATATTCCAAATGAATGGAGAGATTATTTGGTGTTGGCTTTTGCTTAATTTAGAGGGGATTTAAGAAAAGTAATGATTTTAACAAGAATAGGGCCGGGAAAATACATTATAGAAACAGGTCTTCCTTGGACATATATGTCTTATTTGGAAATAGATGCGTCAAATTTAATAGAAGACAGAAGCTATTTCGGAACAGGATATTATACCAACCTAATTTTCTCTAATCTTCATCCTGTAGATATTATTCCTATGATACCTAAGCCGTCGTCAAAGATTGTAGATAGAATTAGGAATTCAAATACAGATGAAAATACTAAAAAGGAATTAGAACATACATTAACATATTTATACGAACCAGATTATGCCGAGGGGGTTAAACAGTTTAATAGATTGCTTAAAATGTTTAAAATTATTGACGATGATAAGACCATTAGCTTTATCAGACTGTATGCTACCGATAATACACAATTAAGTGAAAGCATTACATCGAACTACGAAGAAATTCCTATAAAACAATTACTAGATAGTTTTGGGAATAAGATAAAACAATTAACTGGTGGAATAGCTGAATTATTTAAAATGGTGTCTAAATCATTGTATCTTACCCCTGATGAGATAGATAGAACCGTTTCACAGATGACAGGAAATGATTTTATTAGTTTTCTATCTCAAATTGCCAGCGCTGGTTCAAGAGGTTTAAAAATAGATTTCCCAAAAGTTTGGGCAGATACTCAATATTCTAGAACATTAAACATTAATGTTACTTTATCTTCTCCATATGGACATCCTGAAATACTTTATCAATGGGTGTATGCACCGCTTATTGCATTGTTATTGTTAGGTTCCCCATTAAATATATATGGGTTTGTGGGAATACCACTATATGTTAGGGTTAAAGCATATGGGTTGCAGGATATAGTTATGGGAGCAATACAATCAATCACTATAAATCGAGGTGGTCAGAACACGGTATATAATGCATATAAACAACCTACCAAATTGGAACTTACTATTAGCATTGTAGATTTATACTCGCAATTCTCGATAGATTATACAAATTTAAAAGATGAACCACTGGACACAAAAAATGTGTTAACAAACCCTATAGATGCTAGTTCCTTTACACCTACAGATGAGAAATTAATTTCATACCAGCCTACTCTAGCATCATTAATAAATTCATTGCGCCCGTATAAGGATGCTTATCCAATTTCAACCGAAAAATTAACTCACGATAAACATATTCATAAAAAATCGTATTTTTCATTTACCAGAAAGAAAATATAAGATTAATTTTTTTAAACAATGGAATATTCAGTATATTCAATTCCAAAATTTTTTACTTTAAATAACACTGTTAAAAATTTAAGAAAATGTGGATTAATAACTGACTTTTCCCCAAAATATAGTTTAATATTTTCTAATGTAAAAGATAGTTCCAAATGTTTAATCCGAAACTTTTTTAATTATTTGTCAATATTAGAATTAATCCGCCGTGCATATTATTTTAATTATAACCCAAAAATAAGTTCTAATATATTGAATCTAACTGCATTTGATAGTGAGTTGCTTTATATAAATCCTAACGATATAAATTTGATATTTGATTTGCTGATTTCAGATAGATATTTAGAAAGTTTATTAAAAAGATTTAATGAATTTTATTTGTTTAAGGGTGGTAAATTAATTAATAACGTTGATTTATTTCTTAATTATCTAAGTTCAGATTACGATAATTCAATTCTTAATAGTAATAATCTTTTAACAGGAAGTCGCAGATATAAAAAATACTTTATTGTTCGAGAACATTCACATTATTATGATTTTTATTTTTATACCTATTACAATACAATTGAAAATGTAGGGAACTCCGCTTATGATTTTATATTTTTGAATAAGCTGTATAATGTCTATAATTTTGAAAGTTTTGTTGTGGAAAAGGATAAAACAAGTTATATTAATAATTTATCTTCCCAAATAAATGATATTATTGTAGGTCAGATAAAAGAATATATTAATATAGATAAGTATTTTGTTAAATCTAACTATATTTTCATAAACCCGAATATTCTTTTGCAAGATTTAGCGTTGTTTATACCGTTGATGTTTAAATATGATTCTGCCTCCGCAAAAATAGACACTTCAAAAATGTATATTGTGGATATGTTGGTTAATAAATTATACGAAATAATAAAATCAAAAATAAAATCTAATTTGAATATTGTCAGTAAATACATCTATAATTTGCAAACATATCTTATATATTCTATAATTGCAAAAATAGATGCAATATTAACATATGTTTCGGTTTCTGTCCTTAAAGTCCTAGTAAATGAATTATTCCAAATTCAAATAAATTACTTTGGAATAGGTAAACAATTGGGACTGCTGAATAAAGAAATTCTTTGCGATTATCTCTCAAGTTGGATGATAAATTTATCTACTAGGACTTTTACCAATTTGATGGTTTTAAATACTGTTTCTAATACCGGCAATGTTAAGTATTCATCCGATATTTTTGATGATATGTATATTCTTTTAACTAAATACGAAGAGATTAAATCTAACATAGTAAACTATGATTGTGATGTTATATATGATAAGTTCCTTTCAATATTGAGTGAATATTTTGAATATGTTTCTAGGTTCGACAACGATACGGATATAAGTAATAATATGGTCGGGGTAAATATCTCGCCCGATGCTGTTTTAATTTCTTTGGCTCTAAGTTTTTAAATCAATCAGGTGTAGGGGGTTTCTAAATGAAAGGTGCCTCTTTGATTAAGCATGTTGTTGAAAAATTATTCGCACCTAATGTGTTTAAAAAAATGTTTGAATATTATGTTTTAAATCCAGTGTTAAAATATGAAGAGGATAAATTTTTAAATTTTTCTCTTTTGGTAATAGAGGAAATTATAAATTCGTTTTTCAACGAAACTATAAAGGACAGTAAGAAACTACAGAATAAAATAAGAAAAATTCTTAATGAAGAATTCGTGCCGGACGATACTTCAATATTGAGTGTTAATGAATATTTTAAATCTTTAAAAAATGAATTGGTTGAAAAAGGAGTTATACTTAAAAATCTTTATTCAATTATTTCTATTCGTAAAGGGGTATATGAGCAATATTTAAACCGTGGCGCAGTTTCTAAATCTAACAAAGTTATAGTTTCAACAGAACTGCCTTCATTAATTTTCCAAAATATTTTAATTCCGGAAGAATATTTATTTAAGTATTTCGGGTTCTCTACCGAAGACATTAACCGGATATTGAAAAACCCTACGGAATTTATAAATTTGGAAAATATAAAAGAAAAAGAGGCGGAGATTTCTCTCATATTGAAGGGTTGGAAAAGTTTGGTAAACATAAAGGAATTGTTGATGAAATATGAATCGACAGTTTTAAACTTTGAATATGGCAATTTTAAATCTTTAAATGATATATTTAAGAAAATTAACGATTTTAAGTTTGAAATTCAAAATATTATTTCACAAATAGAGCTGGGGAATTTTGATGAAAATAGTATTTCGGATAAATTCCTGTTAATGGGTAATGAGGAAAAAGAAGAAGAAACTAATTCGTTAGAGCAAATAACTAAGTTTGTCTCTGAAAATTATAAACTATATGAAACCGGATGGTTGTTTTGGGATATACCTATAAGAGGTTTTGAAACGGGCTCTATTTATTTGCTGGCGGCGCCATCCTCACACGGTAAAACCATGTTTTTAATCAATGCTGTGAAAAAATTTATTGAATCAAATTTGAGTTCATTCGAAGAAAATGACGGTATATTGTTTGTAACACTGGAAGATAACAAATTTAAATTAACCAGAAGAATAATATCAATATTTGGTAACTATAATTTTGAACATGTCAAACGATTTTACGATAATATTGCGGCCCTCTCTAATATGGTAAACAAATATTTCCCTGAATTAGCCCAAAAACATAAGAAGGAAATATCTGACATATTTAAAACACTTAAAAAGAATTCGATATACAAAATAACCAAAAATAAAGTAAACCTGATTATTAGAGATGTGACTGACAAGCAGAATAAATATTCTGTGACGGATTTAATACAGGATATCGAACATCTTAAATCAGAATATGGAATAAATATTAAATTGGTTGTAATAGATTATCTTAACCTTATGACTTCTACCAAGGGTTATGATGATGAGTATAAGGAACATGGTCAAATAATAAATGACTTACGCTCTCTTGCTAAGATGTATATGATACCAGTATTTACTGCAACACAGTTAAATAGAATTGGGGAAGATTATAGTTCCCCGCTTAACAATAAAATAATGGGTGATTCGTATAAGAAAATTCAATATTCTGATTATATATTCATGATTCGTAAAACGGAGCCTGCTTTTTCGCAGAGTAACGATTTTCAAAATGAAGAAGAACAAAATAATAAAAAGAAAAGCAAGAATAGGAAAATAAATGTTAAAAGTATAAGCGATTTCCTTTTAGATACCGGTCTTAACACTAATTACATTTCGAATGATAGAATAAGTAAGCTTATTGATAAGATTATAGTTGAATCGAATTTATCCAATTTTAATCTGGATAACCTGCAAAGGAAATTGACTAAAATTGAAAAGAAAATTCAAGAAATAAGAAATAAGAATTTTGTAAATTTAAACGATAGTGATGATGAATTTGATTTATTCACCGCCGCATCAGAAGAAATGGAGCATAGTAGTGAAAAAAATTATGATGTGATTGTAAAACAGGAAAATAAAAATATAAACCATATATTTTCAAATTCCGACGATATAGATGTAATCCAAAATGTTATTTCTTTATCACAATTTAGTTTCACAAAGATAAAGGATTCGGGGCAACCAATAAATGAATATACATATTCCGCCGCATTATTGGATAAGATAAAATCAAATCCCGAAATTGCTAAGAAAATTGAAATAGATTTTAAACATAAAAGGATAATAATTGATGGAGTCCCAGTCCATTTTAACATAATTGTTCAATATGCCGGTTCCTATATTTTGTATAACAAATTTAATAATAGGTTTTATGATATTTATGAATTGCCCTTTATATACGAAGACATTAATGATTCTATATTAAAATTAAGGGAACTTAATAAAATGATAGAAAGTCTCACTGTATATCAGAAGGTAAAAGAATATCTTCAATAGATACTGAATAATAAAGGTTTAAATTTTTATTTCAATGCAGCAATATATAAATCCTTTGGACGAATTTAAGGAGAGCATACAGTCTTCGGATATTATTTCATTTATTCATAATCAGTTTTCTCAATATCCTTATTCAAATTTATTTATTCAAAATATAGACTATTTTTTAAACAATACTGTGGAAGTGGAGTTTAAACCAGAGTGGGAACAAAATCCATTTAAAACCGCATTTGATATATATGGCAACAAAAATTTTTATCATTTTCTTTTGCTAATAAATTCTGTTCCATCAATAATCTATTTTACTTCAGATTTTCTCAATAGTAGGTTAAAAATAGTTTCTTTAAATACTTTAAAAGATTTCATCGAGTGCAATCTGGCCCAATTTTAATTTTTTCAATACCAATTAGAAGATAGGTGAGGCAATAATGAGCGATAGTAATAAAGGTTTAATACAAAGATTTTTATCTATTTTTTCTTCGAACAAAGAAGAAAATGAACTGATAAATAAAATTAATGAACTAGAAGAAAAGTTAAATTCTGTGTCCAAGTTTTCCCAGGAAAACTTAAATAATTCTCATAAAGATACCGACGAAACGAATATATTGCCAGCACTTATAGAATTTATTACAACATTAAAGGAACATGCTGAAAAAGGTAAAAAAAATGATATTGGAGAAGAATTATTTTTGTTCGGAAAGAAGACCATTTCAGATGAATATTTGTATCATGAATTGAAAAATAATCCGCTACAAAGGGTATTTATAGAATTATTTAAGGATGTTTATGATATAAGAGATTTGAATTCTATTTCATCAGATATTGGAAAGAAAAAAATTCTTAATAATCTAGCTCAATCTTTCGAATCGATTATACCATACTATGCTAACAAAGCTACGGTATATAAATCTATGCATAATCTTTATAAATCTTTCCCAATCGCACGCCGCATAGTTAAAGAGTATGTAAGGTCAATCCTCCAAGAAGACCCTGTTTCCGGAGAAATATTTCATTATAAAGAGAATATTGAGATTAAAAAATATATTAACGATATATACTATAAAGAAATAGTTGATGAAATTAAAAGGATATATAAAATTATTGAGAAGCATTTAGATATATATAATCTGCTTAGAAATAAAATTATCCCAAAAGCCGCAGTCAAAGGTGACGTATATATTGAAGTTATTAATAAAAAGAAATTTTTGTTAGACAACTTCGCTACTATAAAAAATGTATTTTCTTACTCTACATCACATAGTAATTCCGCTCGAAAGTTAATATCACCGGAACTAGTTTTTGAATCTGAAGTAATAAACTCTGTTAATAATGAACTGATTAATGAAACAAGTTATTCGGTAAATAAAATTACCGCCCTTATTACAAAATATAAAAGAAACGAAATAAACAAATATCAATTATTTGACAATTTACTGGAAGAGACCCTCAATTTAGTTTCAAAAGAATTGCTCGAATTGGAAATATCAAATCCCATCTTAAATAATTCATCATATATGAATGAGACACAAATTGATGAATATTATGACGATTATGAACAAAAATATGAAACTGTGGTGCAAGAATTGGAAAATATTGAATCGGTGGGTAAAGAAATAAATAACAATTTTGAAGCATTGCTGATTGAGGGAGCGGGCAGAGAAAAGAAGAATAATAGAAATAGAAAAACCATAGAAGACCAAATCGAATCTTATTTAAATTATTTACGATTATTTAGCCATAAAGAGTTGTCGCAAAAAATTGAACTTAAAATATATGACCCTGAATATGTTATCCCTATAAGTGATGGATATAAAATATACGGATACTTGGTAATAAATCCGTATTATAAAACTGATTCGGATAACAACGACTATGAATCTATTTCGGCTACCGATTCCATAATTGAAAAATTAGGAAAAATATTTGACAAAATAAACACGCTGCATTTGGATTTTGAAAAAGTTTCTAAGAAAATGTATTCAAAGTTGTTAGATTATTTTTATAAAAATCTGAATTCTGTGTTAAATAAATATATTGAAAAAATAGAAAAATCTTTAAATGACCTAAATGGGTTAACCACTCCAGAAATTGAATATTATGAGAGATATAAAAAAATTTTAAACAAGATATTTGAATTGATAAACATTGATGAAAAGTTTAAATATCAGTTTTTCAATGTTTTGCAGGATGTTATTTTTGAGCAAAAATTATCTAAAATAAGGTTTAGAATCTTATTACCGAATGAGTTAATTCATTTTTATTTGTATATGGATGAATATCCTTACGGTGAATCAATTTTGTCTCCGGTGGCTCTCCATTCAACTTTGTATTTAGTTAGTGTTTATTCAAATATAATGTATAGATTAACTAGAACACCTTTATATACAAAGTATCAAATAAATGCGGGTGCATTGCAAAACTGGGAAAGTGAAGTGAGGCAAATTGCGTCTAAACTCCGTGGCGCATCGCTAACGATAGATGATTTAGGCAGATTAGAAAAAATAAACAGATATTTGACCGATTTTAAATTTATGTTTGAAGTGTTGAAGGATGGTCAACCTATATTATCACAAACAATGGAAAGATTAGGAGACCCCAATGTAAGAGTTCAGGATATTCAAGATTTTAAGCAAGATATTGCAATGTTATCAAATATTCCATCGATGCGACTCGGATTTATGGATGGAGCTGAGATTAGAGAGAAAATAGTAGATGCAAACATACAATGGTCTGAAATGATAACCGATATTCAAAAAAATATTGAGCTTTCAATAAATAAATTATTTGATAAAATCATATTTGAAACAATAGAACCTAAAACCACCTATATTCCTACGTATAATTTTGTAAAAGTTAGAATGATTAGGCCCATAATTCTAAATCTTCTACAGCTTCAAAATATAGTAGGAACTGCCGGAGCAATAATATCTACTTTAACCCAAATTCCCAATTTAGCCAATACTTTAGATATAGTAAAGCTATTAAAGGAATTAGTTCCATCTGTTAAATGGGATGAATTACTCAAATCAGATAATCCTAAAGAAGCGGAGTTTGACAAATTGTTAAACATTAATAAACAACAGCAAGAACAATCTGGTGGCGGTGGGTTATCGGGAGGATTTTAATTGAGAAGTAATCCTTTGTTAATTGAATATTACAAATTCAAATATAATAAACATTTTATTGAAGAAAATGAACAATTGCCTCAACAACAAAATAATCCAAACTTCAACCCGTCGCAGAATAAACAAGAAGAATCACCCCAACTATCTAATCAACAAGATATAAACCAATTACTTCAAACTGCAGCACATAACCAAAGTGTCAATGTATCTATTCCTACAGAATTAGAGCATTTTTTAAACATTGAAGAAAAATATTTTTATATAGATAAGATTGAAAGGATTAATAATAAAATTGACACTATAATTCGTATGCCCGAATTAATAAAAAACGAACGGAATAAAGATATTTTGGAAACATTAACGATAATAAATAGTTTAACAGACGATTTCTTAAAAGTTGCTAAAAATTTTTCTCTTGAAGCAGTCAAAGAATATTACCAATTTCTTATTTCTATTTTAAAACCTTTAACAGAATATATTTATAAAAATATTAAAGGACGATTATAAAGTATGACTGTTGTTATAGATTATTTAAGCGACGATATTACGACGATAAAAAGTAAATTGTCCAAAATTCAAGAAAGATATTTTGACCCTTATTCTATTTCTATTACTACAAGCACTAATAAACAGGTATTTTTCTCTGACTATTTGAATGATTTTAATGCAAAGTTGCTTGGTAAAAAAAATGGATTAATCGATGGATTGAATATTTCTTTAATAGAAAACACTTCATATTATTACAAAATTTCTATTCAACCAGGCTCCGCTATAGTGGATAAGGTTATCATTAAATTTCTAGATGAAGTTCATTTAATAATTCCAAAGACAGGGGATTATATTTTAGATTCATCAAATCCTGTCTTAATGATTTATATCGATTATAAATATGTAAAGACTTATCCTTATAATGTGGCTACATTTAAAATTTCCAGACAAGATAAAATACCCTCTGATATTTCAGGAAATCCATTCGTCCCTATAGGGTTTTTGTATGACGATGGCACAAATATAGAATTATATCCTGAATCAGATAATCAATTTTATACTGACTGGTTTGAAAAATTTTTAAATAATCCTGTTATTTCTTCAGATGCCTATATTAGCTCGATTATATCTACAAATTTTTACCCAACACCTAGGAAAATCAATAATAACGATTTAAGTTCTAAAATTGAAGACATATATAACAAAATAACTGAATTTTATGCCATATTTGCTCAGGATATTTTAGAATTGAAAAAAGATATTAGTTTAATTAATCAATATATTTATAAAACATCCGCATCTAAAAATAAAATTATTTTAAAAGATAAAAAAACTGACAAACTCTATGAATTAACTATTGAGAATGGAGAACTTTATATAGAAGAGGTATAGTTAGATGGCAAGTATAAACGATATATACAATTATTTAAAAAATGCTTACAATACAATTAAAGGTTTTGTAACCAACCACCAGAAGATTTATTTTGACCCAACTCCACAAGTAGTTCAAGTACCTACAATCGATGAAGACGGTAATTTAGTTTATGTTGATGTTAAGAATATAGCACAAATCAAGAAAGATATGTGGGATGCTGTGGGCGGAGCATTGGGTCAGTTTAATAAAACCGTATATGTTGATGCAGAGAACGGAGATGATAATAACCCCGGAACTGCAAGCGAACCATTTAAAACGTTGAAAAAAGCATTTGATTCAGCGCCGGTAGGTAGTAATTTAACAATAGTATTAGCCGGTTCCGATGATTATGACAATCCTATCGAATATAAAATAACATCAGATATAATTGTTAGAAATAGATTTATTACACTCAAGGCAAATGGTAGTAATAGATTTGCAAAAATTACTGCGGAGGTGTTTGTAGAGTCTGGTATACTCAATCATGCATATGGTATATTGTTATTTGATTCTACATTAAGGTTATCTTCAAACTCAATAGAAGGATTTATAATATTGGAAAATCCAAAGAGAACAGATACGAATAAAGGTTGGGCATGGCACCATAAAGGAATAATAAACTTTTATGGGGGTGTTAGCAGTGTCTTTCTAAATGGCTGGCCGGCCGATTATAGTCAGATAGTTATGACTGACGAAGGAGGTTCAAATATTTTTAATGTTAGCAGTAGGAATGCCGGAACGGCCTTCGCAGCAATAAATTTATGGTATTTGAATGCAAAGGTTGAGAATTCCAATTGTAAGATTATTGACTTTTACCAAGGAGATTCGCATGTTTCTGGAGCAATTGATGCTAGAGTTAAATCAATAATTGACAATAATGGTAATAACCTAGAACTAAAAGATGTGATTTCTGGTATAGTTATTGATAGTGATACAGGACTGGCCAAGAATGTTTTATCTGCAACACTTTAAGGAAAGGAGGTAGATAATGAGAGTTTTTATCAAAATAGGTAAAAATGTATATACAGATTTAAATATTTATTATCATGACCCTATGACAAAAAAAACCAAGTTATTACCTGAGTTAAGAGACATTAATACCGTAAAACAATACATAAAGGATACAATGGATTGGTACACTGAGAAGGAATATATCGAGAAGACAATTAAGCAGCATTATAATGAAAACCTGGCCGACCTTATAGCCGAACTCGATAAAATTGAGGTTGAAATTAAATATGAACTTATGAAAGCATTATCATATACAACTGTATCAGGAACTATTGCACAAGGTTTTGACATTATTGTAACTGCTTTAAAACAATTTGGAAATCTAATGCAAGAGTTAAAGGATGATGTGAATTCGGCCAGGGATTTGGAGACTTTGAAAAATTCTATCTCAGGAAAAATCGATGAAGCATCAAATGCATTAATAACTACTCTACAACAAATAAATGATATTAAACTTCCTATTACATTAGAAGATGTAAAAGGAGCGGCAGCTAAATATTTTGCAGGAGAACTTACTCTTAACGACATTAAAAAATTTTTACAATCTTACGGAATACCTCAAGAGTCCATAGATTTTATACTGTCTAAAGTTCCTCGCTTAGGATTCATAGGTCAATTAATAATGTGGATAAACAAAATCTGGGAAGTAGAAGAGCAACTTGAAAAACAAGTAGATGAATTAAAGGTATCCAATGTTGAAGAATTGATAGAACAATATAAGGATATACCCACGTTGCTAAAATCTGAATTCGATAAAATTCCCCGTCCGTAATTTTTCTTTTTTTCTTTAACTGAAAAACAGGCATTTTAAAGGAAAGGTTTCCAAAAATAAGAATCACATAAAGAAACAAATATTACTTGTAGCAATACTTTATCTATAACCTTGAAATTCAAACTAGTATTAGTAAAACATTAGAATTAATGGGGAAATTCACAGTGCAATCTTATGAAGCAAAAATCAATGAAATTTACGAGACGTGCCGGGAATATCTAAATAATGTTGATAAATATCTCAAAATACCTAAAAAACAAATTTTAGAACATGTTTTTCAGATACAAGATATTAGACTCTTAAAAAAAGAAATAGAAAAATACAAATGGGGAGTATTAGAAGCCTTGGAAAGTTATGTAGAATTTCCAGCTTATTTGTTCAAAGAGAAATTATTTAGTGCCCGTGCCCCCCGGGGAAAACAGAGTCGGAAATTTATAAGAAATAATATTTTGTTAATCAAAAAAGCTGTTGCTATCCAAGAAACTTTCAGTGAGAATTTTGCAAAAGAACCTGAATTAGAATTCCTAAAAAACTTATGGAAAGGCAAACTTGAAGCTTTTTTAACCGAAGTTAGATTGGAAATAAATAGTAGCATCAATTTAGAAGCTTTAGAGCAGTTTTTAGCAAAAAGAAATATTTTTATATTTTATTTTTACGGGGCTACAATTAGCGGTTTAGCTACTAAAAATTTCATTTTTATTAACGGTGGAGAAAGCAAAGCGAGACAAATCTGGACTTTATTTCACGAGTTGCTACATATTCTGAATAGAGATTTTGCTTTTAGAACGCCAGGAGATAAAAAGGAGTCTCAACACGAGGAAGAGGTCGGCAGTTTTCTTATAGAGGATTTCCTACCCAAACACATAAATGATATAAAACCAGAAGAAGTTGATTATATTGTCGAAGAAGTATTTGAAAAGAATCCTTTAAAAATTCATAAGTATGCAATAGAAAAGTGGATTTCCAAAAAAATCAAAAGAAGGTTAAAATTTGAACGCTTCTATAAAAGAGGTAAAAAGCAAAATTTAAAAGAAGAGGAATTTAAATTAATTCCTTCTCAGAGTTATTTGGAACTAATAGATTCCATTAAAGGCGAAGATTTAGAGGTATATGCATCTTTACTAGGGTTATCTTTGGAGGAATTGTTAATGGAACAGCCCGATATTTTGGAAGTTTGAGGTTTAAGCTATGAAGGGGAATAACTGCGGGGGAAATCATCCCCCGCAACCTACAGAGCTTAAGTCTTTTTAAAGGGGATGACAGACCCCTTAAAGTCTGCCCTACCCATGAAGTGGGCTTAGCCCACGATGAAGCAGGAAGCCCCTCACTAAAGTGAGAGGAGAAAGTCATTATTCTCGTTTTTGAGGTAGATATTATGAGTAGAAAAAAGATATTAACAGAAGAACATAATAACGGTTTGAATGCCCACCCATATATACAATCAAACTTAAAAAATTTTAAGAATTTGATAATTAATGGTGATTTTCAAATATGGCAAAGGGGCATTATACATAATATAGTCGCTGAAGGAAAATACACCGCCGACAGATGGTATTCATACCACCCAAAAAATGCATTATTAATAAAAGGTTTTGTTCCGAATTTTGGTTCTAAAGCGAATACTTTAGATATATTTGGAGATGGTTCTTGTATAGCAACATATACTTTTGATGGAAATGCAAATGATTTATCTGGAAAGTATAATGGAACATGGTATGGAACAGAGCAGTATGATGTAGGTATGTTTGAGCAAGCTGCGAAGTTTGATGGAAATAGCAAAATAATTGTAAACAATATACCTCTACCTAACAACAATGTTTTTACAATTTCTATGTGGCTTTACAATTCCCAGTCAAATACAAATAGTAGACAGGGTTTATTTACTACAGGAGACTGTGAGCAAAACACAACTTTTCGAGTTTCTTTCTTCGACGGCTCTGTAGATTTTCAATATGGAACCAATGGCACAGTTGTATACTCGGAAAAAGTAGAAGATTGGATTGGTAAATGGATACATCTATCTATTTCAATTGGGCCTAATTCTGTAACCATTTTTAAAAATAGCAAAAAAGTTTTTTCTCAAAATGGTTATAATAAAACACTAGACCATAAGAATAAATTACATATCGGCTATTCGCAATGGTTTTTTATAGGATTAATTGACCAAGTCCGCATTTTCAACCGAGCCTTAACCGACGAAGAAGTCCTAACTCTTATGTATGAGTCTCAACCTCAAGATGCAACAGGCGCTACATATAAAATTTTGAAAACACCAGATTATAGTTCTGAATTTGCAAAAACGTTTGTGTATAGATTTGAAGGACGACATCTTTATCCCTATTTCAAGAAGAAGTCTAAGTTAACTCTATCATTTGATTTTATGTCAACTCGAGCGGGCATATATAGTGTTGCACTAATAAACAAAACTGACCCTAATAATGTAGAATCTCAAATCAGAATATTTAACTACGATACACCTAATGCTGTTCAAAGAATATCTGTTACATTCAATTTGTTAGAGTTCACCAATTCAGCAGTTAATAACGATAACAACTTAGGTTTTGAATTAGTTATTGTTGGAATGACGGATGTGGCGGATTATTTAGTATCAGATGAAGGAACGTATTTAGGAGAGAAATTTAGTGTATCTGGCGGTGTAAGATTGCAGGCGGGAGATTATATTGCGATACATAGAGTTCAGTTAGAAGAAGGATGGTTTGCTACTGAATTTGAAAGAATTCCCTATGATATTCAATTGTTAAGATGCATGAGATATTACGAAATAGTAAGAAGTAGTGGTGATAATGGCAACGTATATAGAAGAATTCATAACTGGAAAATTGTTAAAAGAGTGACACCATCTGTAAAAATTATAGAAGATATAACGAGATATGCGTTCATGCCTATCGAAATATCACCCAATGCCGTTATTTTTAATCCGAGTGATTCTAGTAACATATATGGTATAAATATTTACGCAGACGCAGAACTTTAAAAGAGGAATAGTGTATGTATAAATTAATACAAAATGGTGTAATAAGGCTTACAGATGAGATTTTTATTCCTAACAACCCAGCTAATAAAGATTTTCAAGAATATCAAAAGTGGCTCAAGCAAGGAAATAAACCTATACCTGAGGATATACCAATAGAATGCATAGATAAACAGACATTCCAAATAGATAATGAATGCGTATTTCTTAAATTAAAAGAAAATTTGTTAAACCAGTTAAACCGAATTACAACTCAATATATTGAACGAAATTATCCTCCAATCAAACAGAAAAGTGATATAGCAGATAAAGATTATTATGAGAACTATATAAGAATGAAAAATATCGATGAAATACAGTTTAGACAATTACTGGCACAATCCGTATTAGCTATCTATGATAGTAATTCGGATTTCAATACCGAGTTAAACAATATTTATTCAGCATTAAATATTTCAGAAGACGATACTACCCTTAAATTTGCAATAGAACAATTACTGAAAGTCGCAGTTAGAATAGAATTTGTTCAGAGAGTAAAAGCTATATACCGGAGTATAAAGAAAAAAATAGAAAATGCCACCACAATCGATGAATTAAATTCAATTGAGTTAACAAATATTCAATTCCCGGAGCTCCCGACACTTTCTTAATTGTGTATTAAAAATAAAAAAACTGTCTCGTGGAGGAAACTTAATTTGTTTATTAAAAATTTTAATCATCTTTTAATTACATTTTTCTCATTTATTATTCCAAGTCTTTCGGGTGCCTACATTTTAAAATCAGAATTTCTAAATAATTACAGGTGCAATGAAACTACGGCTACCGAATTATCTCCGAATCAGCTAAATATTCTGCTGAATTACAAAAATTATTATAATGGAATACTATTCGGTAAAATTGAAGAAATTAAAAATAACAATATTGCGGTTCAGATTTTTAAATTAAACATAGGCAACAGTAATTATATTTCGCCTAACACTTATAACATTAATTTTTTCAAATCTATACCAATATGTGTTAAGTCAAATATTGATAAAATATTAGCCAATAAGATTAAGCTCGAAGGTTATAAGTATATAATTTCTGAATCTGATAAAAATCTGATTGGAAAATATTTCTTCGAATGTAGGAAAGTAGAAAATATTGAACTATATATGTGTAAATATTAATTCCATCAATAGATTATGTTATGCTGCAGTCTGTTAAAAGACAAATTTTACTAAATTCTGATTTTATATCATTAGAATTATTAACAACAGATAGAAATATTTTTATCCGCAATTTTGTTGTAGTATTAGTTGATGAGAAAATAACTGAAATATCAAATACAATATCTGAATATGTATATATAAATGTAAAAATTCAAGATTTAAATAATGAAAAAAGTTTAGCATATATTTTATATAACTATAAATTGGAATTGGGTGCGGGGCTTTATTTTGGAACTATTTATATCCCTCCAAATAATAAACTAATTCTAGAGGTAAAAAATCCTTTTCCGTCGAACTCAAAATATGTATCTGTTTATGTATCTTACTCAATAATTTAAATTAATCTTTTTCTATTTTTTTATGTCTTGTTAATCCATCGCTAATTAAAATGCACTGAGATGAATTTCATAGATTTTAACAGATTTCCAATAAAAATAATCACATCGGATAATACCAATATAAATACAACAACCCAAATTTATAACGAGGCACAGATAGAGGAAATAGTCAAAAAATTACTAAAACAATATTCTATAGAACTTAAACAAAACACATTAAAGATTACATATTCAAATGATAACCCCACAATAAATGTAAATTTGCCTGTAGGTTCGGTTTGGATAAATAAAACTACGGGCGAAGTTTTTATATGTGTAGATGATACTCCAAATAGAAATGTATGGGTGGGGTCGTTTGGAACAATTATAGAGCCGTCGGAATTTTTTAAAGTAGATATTTTTAATGATAATTCGATAATAGCATTTTATCGGTTTAATTATTCTACCAATGACGAAACGGGAATATATCATGGGTATAAATTAGGGGCGGCAAGTTATGCTCCCGGAATATTCGACCGTGCTATTGACTTGGGAGAAATACCGCACGATATGAATGGATTTTTAGTTAAAAATATTCCATTATTCGACGAAATGTCTTTTTCGTTATGGGTTTATAAATATTCGAATAACCAAATTAATCCTTATATATCTTTAGCATATCAAAATATTTATAACGGAATTTTGCTATATGAAAACAATGGTTATTTCAAAATAATAATTAACAACAAAATTTATGTTTTTAGTAAATCGAAGTATATTCCAACTAAAACTTGGAAATTAATCTCTTTAAACATTTTGAAAAATCCTGTTCAAAAAGTGGAATTATTTATTGACGGAGAATTTATAGATGAAATTTATTATATAAACGACGATTTTGTTTTATCAAAATATTCTTTAAATAATTGTTTAATATTAGGCCAAGACCAAGATACATACTGCGGCGGATTTGAAATGAGTCAATCATTTATGGGGAAATTTGACCATTTCAGAATTTTTTCCAGACCATTGACACACGATGAACATAAAATTCTTTATAATGAAAGAGAAATCCAAGAATAGTGTATAAGTTGGAATATAGAATATGATTTATAGAAAAATAAAAGATGAAAATACAGGAAAAATAAAAATTATTCCACTATTACATATTCCTCCGGATAAAGAGGAAGAATTTTGGGAAAAAAATAAAGACTCAGGTTTGTATATTAAGGTAGATTTAGTTACAGCATATCCCGATTGCGTTAAATATGATGAAACGAATAATATTGTTTATAAAGATTTAAAATGTATCCATCAAAAAAGAATTCTAAGAAAAATAAACGAATATTCGTCATATACTCAAAAAGCCATTGAAGAATATTTAGTAAAAATGGACTGGGGCGATAATTATTACGAATGTATGAACGAACTAAATTCAACATTAAATTTTGTAACAAGAAATTTAGATAGCGGCACAGTAGAAGAAATATACGCCCAATACGTTATTGAGCTTCATAATACTATTGAGGAAATTTGGTTAAAAGAAAAAGATGAAGAATCAAAAATTAAACAAACGAAAACTTATACCGAATTATTAAAATTTGATGCTTATAGTTTTGTAAAAAATGAAGTTATCCCGTATCTAGAGAAAATATACCAAAAATATAAGGATTATGGTTTTTATCGATTTTATGTTTCGGACGATGATGGAATAAATATTTAAAATTAAAAATATATTTTTTTTAAATGAATAAATTATTTTTTTTATTTTTCAAAAAAAATATAAAACAATTTTTTAATAAGGAGGTTATCGTATGGCAGTAGAAAGAGTAATCGAAGGTTTACAAATCGGCACCGACATGTTTATGAGACAAAACATTCGCAACATTCTTAAGATGATAGAGGCACTTAAACAGGCCGTTGAACTAGCAGATGATAATGTTAAAACTACCTTAAAAAACTATATTGATAGTGTAACTACCACCCTAAACGATAAACTCGCCCAACTTCAATCTGAATTAGATGAAGTTAGAACATTGGCGGAAATTCTAACCGATGCTGAAAAAGGTCAACTGGAAGAAATCCTTGAAAAAGTTTTAAAAACCATCTCTCAGGAAGGCTTGCTTAACAGACTATGTTTAACTCTACCCGATGGTTCTAATGTATCTTTGCTTGATTTCTTGCGTAAAATGTCAACTATTCCCCAAGTAAAATCCACTTCCAAAGTATATGACCCTAATACTAATAAAATTGTAACAGTAAAACTAGTATTGGTAACAGATAACGGGGAAAGGGAAGAAAACATGCAACTAATTGAAACCAAAGACATAACTGATGATAGTGGTAACGTTGTTGGTAGGCTTTACCGCTATGCAACTAATCCCGAGGATGGATTTTATAAAATTGAATATTATGTTAAATCCGATGTTCAATTAGTTAATTTCTTAAATCAAGCCTATGATTTTGAGTATGAAGTAGAAGAAACTAATCCCGTTATTACTCTGGAATTCGAACCTTGCCCCTATACCGATACAGTAGATGAAGCTATTGAAACTGCTGCCGATATTAATCAAGATGGAACTATAGGTGATACCAGCACCGCAGATACAACTACAACCGATACTTCTACTACTACAACCACTGATGAAACCGGCGAAGATATTTAATTAAATAATATCTAATTCTCTTTTTTTCTCTCTCTTTCGTTTTTTTCATATTTAATTTTTTTCTCAAATAAAATCCAAATGTAATGAGTATTTTCCTTTCTATAAATAATACACACCAATGTGGTATTTTTTCTATTTTATTAAACGAAAATCCAACATACTATTCTGATTATCAACTCTATGAGATTAAATCTTTCATAAAAAATAAGTTATCCGGAATTTCATCTAAAGTAAAAATATCATCACCTAAACCAAATATTTTATCAAAATTTAAATCATATGGTGTTTTAGACAATCTAAAGAAGGCCGGTAGAGGTATTAAAAATAATGCAAGATATACCCTGGCGTTTGCAGGTGGGACGCTGGGTTTAGCAGGAACCTCGCTCAAATTGGCAGGTAAATCGTCAAAATTTGCATCTAAATTAATCCATCATGGAATAGAAAAACCATCAATTACATTATCAGACTTATTTGCGAAATTAGGAATTAAGGGCGAACAAATATTGAAAAAAATAGAAAGTAAAAATCCCAGAGACATTAAATTAAAAGATAAAATTCTTAAAAAATTGGCTCAAATAATGAAATATACTGGAATTGGTGGGGAAACAACCTTTGGAACGGTCGGAATTTTATCTGCAATAAGCAAAACTGCATTAACTACGGCAGGCACAGGCGCTGAAAAAACGGGTGATACACTCCAAAAGGCAGCAGATATAACACTTCAAAAAGCATTAAAAAGAATTTTATAGAAAAATCCGCAGGAGGAACCTATTAAATATGACTTTAAGTATTTTTCAAACTAAAACCGGGCAAAATATTACATCAATTAGAGGAAGAGACGAGATATTTAATATTTTAAGAGAAGTCAATGAAGAAATAATTAATGAATCTTATAAAGATTTAATTCAGGAAGGAGAGCTGGTATTTGAATCTATTGAAAAACAAGAGGAATTTATTGAAACTGCAAAAGAATTTATAGAATTGGTATCTCTACTGCAAGAATATACAATAATTGAACTTCTATCGGAAGGGTTTGATGAAAATTACGTGTCTGCGATTTTCCCATATATAGTTGAAAATTCCTATCGAACTGTTAGCGAAATTTTGCAATCTGAATTAGTTTTTGAACAAGGATATGAATATAAAGAAGAAATACAGGAGTCTAAACGATTAAATATTTCGGGAATATTAGATATTGTTAAACAACGTGCAAAAAAAGCGGCCGAAATTACCAAAGAAAAATATAATACAACAGGTTCTATTGTTAAATCTAAATTAAATGAATATAAACAAAAACTACTTGATAAAATTAATAAACTAAAACAATCTGAAAGATACCAAAGAATAAAAGATAAATTGAACAAAGTTAAGGAAAAACTTAAACAGAAGAAAGAGAAAGTTAAAACGATTGCAAAAAGGGCAAAATTTGCATCTGAAGAAGCTATCAAAATCTTAAAAGGGGATTTAAATAATACTAAACTTTATAAAATGGGATACGATAGAGGTGCTGAAATTGGACAAAGACATGGTATGTTAGTTGGAAGTTTAGTCGGCGCTAGAATAGGAATGGATAAAGGATATACTGAAGGTCATAGGACGGGGTTCGAACGAGGACGTTTATTTGGTATAAAAATAGCTGACAGGCTTCGTCCAATTCATACGGCTCTAATAAGAGGTAAATAATTATTTTTTTTTAATTTTAAAACCAAAAGGAGGTTATTATAAATTATGCAATTAACAGAAAAGGAATTCAACGACATTATACAATTAGTAGAAAATGTTACAAGTAAAGCTTTAGAAGAAGCATATCAAATTGCTGCCGGCAAATATGGGGACTTAATTCAAGAAAATATACTGCCCGAAGAAACTATATATCAGATTGAAAAAGTAGCTTCTGAATTAGTTACGGAATATGTTTCGAACATCGTTGCTTCCATTTTTGAAACGATTAATGGAAATCCGGAATATTTAAATGAAACTTTTGCGAATGAAAATTTCTATCTTTACTTAAAGGATATTGTAGAATCCTATGCTATAGGCGTTATGGATACCCTCTTTTACGAATTGTCTCTATCTCCACAATTAAAAGAAAAAATGAAAAAAGCACTAAAATGGGGAGCAATTGGTGCAGGTATTTTAGGAGCTGGTGCCGCAGCAGCTGCGGCTTTATCCAACCCCGAACATACCAAACAAATTGCTGGAGAGCTAGCAGATAAAGCAAGAGATGTTGCACACGATATTGCAGATAAAACAAAAGAAGGAATTGAAGCTATTAAAGATAAAGTGATAAATATGTTGCACGGAGGAACACAACAAACATCTCAACATGTTGTCAATGATATTGCAGATAAAGCAACAAATACGACACAAAACGTTCCCAAATTAAACCCTCTACATGGAATAGACCCTACTAAAGTCAAATAAATAATACCTATCGACCTGTATTTTTCCTTTCCTTTTCTCTCAAAATGAACAATAAAGAATTTCTAGCTCTTATTATAGAAAAACCTTACATAACGAAACCGTCGGTAATAAAAGAGTTAACTAAAAAGGATAGTTTGTCTGTAGTATCCAATATTTTAGAATCTTTTCAATCTGATGATATTATATCTGAATTAGAAATTATTAATGAAAGTTATTCTCCTATAAGCAAATCAGGAAAAGTAGGGTTTAGGGCAATTGTTCAAGAATCTACACAAATTAATAAAAATGGCAGATATTATCCGCCTGAAGTTCTTCAAGAAGCTGTTGAATATTTCAAAGCTGAAATACGAAAGCGTGGCGGATTACCGGCAGAAGTTGACCATCCGTTCGTAGAAACATCCGACCCCCAAGTATTGAAACGTAGAGCATCCCAAATATTTATTAAAGAAGTAGGTGTTCTTTATAAAAATATTGATTTCGATGGTAAAAGGGTTATAGTTGAAGGAGTAACTTTAGATAATCCTAAAGGTCAAATGGTATATTCTCTTATTAAAGAAGGATATAATGTAGGATTTTCCCTCAGGGCGTTTGGTAAAGTGGTTCCTATTAACGAAAACGGCCAATCGTATCTGTTGGTTGAAAAATTAGAAAAACCGCTAACTTATGATGTTGTTATCAATCCATCTCACCAAAGCGCACGCTTAGTAGAAATTCAAGAAAATGAAATTATAACACCAGATAGTATTTCTCTATTGACAGAATCTGAAATTTCTTCCACACCCAATGTTAATAAAATTATCCCCGGCTCAGTAATTATTCCCGAAGATATATTAGAAAAAATAAAAAATTCCAGCAATAATACCATTTCTATTACTGAAACAGATATTGATGAAGATTTGAAACAATACATCCAAAGAATAATGTATGCGGATGATGTATCCAAAATAAATGTAACGATGAGCGATGATACTGTAGTAGTATGTGTAAATAACGAGTTTTGTAAAGCTTTTGATAAAAATGAGTTCATTACTAAAGCTGTTATATCTTATGTGGAAAGATTAGCTAATGAAATAATAGATAAAAATTATACGCAAATCAACGCCGGTTATATAACTCCTCTGTCATTGATGACCTGCGGCCCCAGAATGGGACTTAAAAAATATCTCCAAATGTATTGGCAATATAATACTCCAAATATTGATGAATCTCAAATCGAAAATATAAATGAATCTGAAATATTAGCTGAAACGTTTATTGATGAATTATTTATGGAAAAATTTGATTACGACTTAAATAAATTATCAGAATTGTTGGAGTATATTGACAGGAAATTAGTTCCTAATATTGACATAAGTCAACCTAAAAGTGCGCCGCTTTATACAAACGAATTATTTGAAATAGGATTTAATGTATATGACGAAAACGAAATTATTTCGTTTATTGTTGAAAATGAACAATTAGCTAAAGAAATAATTAATGAATTTGATAACATTACCGAAATTGAGAGAGAAATATTAAAAACTAATGTGATGGAAGATATAATTGATTATGATGAGGAAGAACCTGAAGAAATCTATGAATTTTCAAACGATGAACTAAATGAATATATTGATAAATTATTAGCACCACTTTTAAACGAATCAATTTATAATAATATTATAAAAGCTTTTGAAAAATTATTCTTTGAAAAAGAAGACCTATCGAATGAAAAAATTAATAAATTAGCAGATAAAATTTTGGAAAATATTTCTAATTCAAATTATTTGGAAAATAAATTTTTAATTGAAAATAAAGAAATTTTAGAATTAATACCGGATAAAGAACTGGCTATTGCATTTTTGGCAGATTATTAATTTTTTCAAAATTTTATTTTCTAAAAAGTTTTTTTTCGTATTTTTAATAAGTTAAATTTTCCCCGATAAAATCAAAAAAAATAATTAATTAAATTATTCGTTATAAAAATTAAAAATCTAATAGGAGGAATATAAATAATGACCTTAATTCTAGAACAGTACGAAGAAGTAATAGGAAAAACTCTAGGAAAAACCAGAACTCTTACAGAAAGTGATTTGTCCGGAATTATTAAAGACAAAAAAAGATTATACAGTTATATAGAATCTATAGCTACTAAATTGCCTAGTGAATCTGCGGAGCTTTTTGAACAGGCTGCTTTGGAATTTACACAAATGATTAATGAAGCAGAAATTATAAACAATGGTCAAACACTGGCCGCTGTAGTTGCATATTATCCTGCCTTGGCCGAGCTATATCAAAAACCTGTATTGGCTAAATTGGCTATACCTTTTAAAACCGATAATAATAAGGTAGAAGTAAACATTAAAAAACGTGTCGCAAAAATATTAAATGGAGATATTGTTGTAGATACTTTTGAAGTTCCTAAACCTGTAGATATTTATTCTAAGCTATATAAAGAGTTGACATTTTCAGTTAATACTACCGACAATATTTTCACTAAGGCGGGGCTTAGCGGAAAAGGATACAAAGTAATTCTTACAAAAACTATGTTGACAAAAGTTGATTGGAAGGATGGGGATGGCAACACTCATACCGAATATGTCACAGCATATGTAAAGGCAGACAAAACCATATACGCAAAAGTTGAAACTACAGATGTTAAAGGATATATTGAAATAACCATAAGAATTGACGATAGAACAGGAGATATAACTGTAAGTGCTGTTGCGAAATCTCTTGAAAGTTCTACTATTACACCTGAAACTGTAACTATTAAAACTATCATCTCTTCCACTAATGACAACGGTTATAAAGTTGTTTTCGATGAAGAAATAGAAAGCATACAAAGATATGTAGAAGCAACTATTCCTTTCGAAGCTGTAACTGATGTATGGAAAAAAGTGGAATTCAAGGGTCAATACAACATTGATTATTTAAGAGACTTGGCCGATGCTATTAAGGCTCAAATTCAATTAATGAAAGATGCCGAAATAATTAGTGAACTAAAAATTAATGAGGGCGGTTTTTCTGCCAATTTCACTGTAGATTTCACTAATATGCCTCCTCAACTAAATCCGTCTAACCCTGCAGATTTTTATGCCTATCTAATTCCTTTCCTACTAAAAGCTATCAACATGGTATATAACAACACTCTAATGGAACCTAAATATATTGCTGTAAACCCTGAAGATGCCCATATAATTGAATCTCTTACCAACTATGTAACTTTATTTGGTAACCCTAATTCGAAAGTTGGTGTATCCGCCGGACAAGTGATGGCCATTCAAAAATTCGAAGTAATCAAATCCAACTTTGTTCCTAAAGGAACTCTATATCTTCTAACCCAAGGCAATAGAAATAACCCTGGAATAATAGATGCGATTTTAGGAGCACCCATCGTAAGAACTGTTGAACTATCCGGTGGAACCACAAAAATAGAAGTATATCCTCAATCCACCATTTTAACTATTGACCCTAAAAAAATGGCCAAAATCACTTTAGTAGGTGTTTAATATTTCTTCCCCTTCTTTTCTTTATCCTATTTTTTCTCAAATCTGTATTTTCCTTAAACAATTTTTTTCATTATTTTTTTTTATCACAAATAATATTTTATTTTTTCAAATAATTATATACTTCCGCTGGGTATAATTACTATAAAAGAAGATACAGTATATAGTAGAATTTATTCAACTCTATTATAAAATTTTATATTCAATAATTCATAAGTCAATATTTTATTTTCAATAGAAATATCTACTACTAGAAGGATATTTCTCTATTTGTGGAAAATGTGAAAACTAATGTTAGGATTAAATATATTTCATGGCAAATCTTATTTAATATTTGAAACAAATAAAATTACACATCTATTGGATAAATATATAAATAAAAGAAATACCTATCATATATGATACACATTTATAGAACAAATTAATTTCTGAAAGAATATTTATTTAAGAATTATGTGATAATTACATTTTCCTTTTCAAGGAAAAATAAATTTTTAAAACAAGTATGTGAAACAAAATTTTGTTGGAGAAAATTAATATGGGAAATTAATTTTGTAATTGAAATAATTTACAGAAGGGAGGTTATGATTAATGGAAAAAATTTTAAGAAACAATATTATAGAGGAAATATTAGAAATATTTGAAGATGAAAAATGTTTTGTTAAATTTCCTATATCGAAGAATGAATATGGATTAAGGCAATTATATGGTAGTGAATTGAGAAAATTGAAAAAATCTAATTTAAAAACAGTTATAACGAAATTAATTGAAATTGCTATATCGAAAGTGGAAACGGATGATAAAAATAAGTTTTTGAAGGAAAATAGTCATTTAGATTATTTTGAGTTATTAAAGAAAATATTGGAATGTTCATATAGGGAGCATGAGGTAGATAATATTGAATGCGGCGCATGTGGATATAAGTATGACGACAAAATTAAAATAGAATATTCACAATATAAGAATGAAAATAAGGAATGGGATAAAGATATACCTTTTAATGAATATGAGATATTATATGAATTTAAAATAGAGCGGCCTAAAAATGCTAAGCAATTTGAGAAAATAAAGATTAAGTTGGTTATGAAAATTCCTACTATGGAAAAATTTGTTAGGTTTATTAATTCTTCTTTAAAAGATATAGATGTAAATGCACCGCTTGAGATTGCGCCGTTAATTTCTGTGCCAGACGACCAACTTAAATTATTCGTTGAAAAAATAATTGTAGAAGGATATAAATCTTCCAATGATATGGCGCCGGCTGAAAATTATGAATTTAATCTGCCACACGAAATAAACAAATTTATTTCAACTCTGCCAATATATTATAAGCAAAAAGCCATTAACAAAATAATTGAAGAATTGAAAGATTATATCCCTATATACACTACTGAAATAGAATGTAAAAACTGCGGTGAAAAAATAAAATTAATTTTAAACCCCCAAATAGAGTTTCTTTCCAAAATATTTAACATTTAAATAATGAGAAAAAAAACGACGATAACAATAAAAGAAATTTTGGACGACATTCCTTCTTCTTATTTTGTTATTCCGTTATTAGGAACAAAAATTAATTTATTTGTAAAAAATCCTGTTAAAGATACCCGTCCAGACAATTTGATAAAAATTATTTCTGAGTTAAAATCTTTTAATTCAGATTATTTTAAATTAGTTAATTTTTTAAGAATAATTTTTAAGAATTTAAATAAAGAATTAACAGAATATTTTAATTCGGAAATTATTTTTAAAAATAATTTTAATTATGAAAATTATTTAAATTTTGTAAATAATTTTAACAATTTTATTAATGGAATTTTTTTAGGGGACATTTATTTTTTAATATCGTCATTTTATTCAAATATCGTATTAAATAAAAATGAAATAAAATATTTGGGTCAGGAAGAAGTAAAATGTGTATATTGTGAAAATACCTTTAAAATAAATATTAATCTGGAAAAAATTTTTACTTCGAATTATTTTTTAAAGATTATCCCATGTCAGGATTTATTTTGCTACAAAAAACATTATGAAAAATTTATAAAAGAAAAAGATGGTAAAAAAATCGAAATTATTTTTTCATTGCCGAGTTTAGGAAAATATTTTCAGACAAACTTTAAATTTTTAAAAAATAATAATTTAAGTAATTTAATTAGTGAAGGCGAATTAATTTTATTTTTTATTTCAGAAATAAAAATAAATGAAAAAATAAAAATAAGCAATTTTTGGGAAATAAAAGAATTTATTGATAAATTGCCCGCAAAATTTTTTAGTGAAATATTAAATTTTTATAAAAAAAATGTAATTGGAAAATATTTTCCTATTCCTATTCAGGAAGTAATATGTCCAGAATGTGGAAATAATATGAAGTTGTATATAGATTTGATAGACAGGATGCATCCCAATATAATGGTTAATAAATTGATTAATAAGTATAATGAGAAGTTGGAATATTTTATTAGAATGCATAATGCGTCGAAATTAAATTTCTCTGAAACATTGAATTTTATGTCTATTCCGGCGCCCTTATTGGATAGGATTGTTTCCAGAGAAGAAGAATTATTAGAAAAGGAAATCCAAGAATATGAAAAATTAAAAAGAGAACTTGAAAAGAAAAAATAAATCTTTTTTAAAGTAATATAACGATAAAAAAGAAATAAAATGAAGGTAGTTGTTTCTGAATTACCGGATACATTAAAGAAAAAATTACCGATTTCTCTTCAATTAACCAACGAATTCGATAGTTCGTTAATATTAGACCCCAAGCTTAGATTATCAATCGAAAGTTATATAAATAGCCAAAATAATCTTTCCTTATTCTCTTCACGCTCATCCCAAAATACACCAATAGAATCGTCGTTATATAAGGCTGTTGGAAAATATATTGACGAACAAGATGGTGTTGATAAGGATAAAGTATTAGATATAAATTTTGAGTTAACAGAATATGGTTTGCTTTATATAACAGACCTGGTCGAGTTTGTTGTTTTTAATCTTAGAAATTTTATACGAACGAGAAAAGGTGTTTTATTGTTTGACCCCGGATATGGAAGCTCGATTTTCGATATTTTGAAGTATTTGGATACGAATACCGCCGCAACACAAATTAAAAGGGAAATAGAAAAATTCCTGTCTCATCTTGTCCAAATTTTAAATACTAAATTTAAAATCAATAGACTTCAACTTAAAACAGTGTCTATCTCAGAGACATCCACCTCTAACAATTCTTTTGCAGGTGTTTCGTACAATATTTTCATTTCATTAATAATAAATGATGAACAGTTAGATATAACAGATGAACTTAAACTTTAATCCAATAGATTTACTAACAAAAGAACCAGCATATACATACTCTTTAACAAGGGAATTTTTGAATTTTGTTAAAGAATATAAAGGTTTATATCATTATGCAACACCGGCCAGGATAATAACACCTGCATTAGATACATCGGTATATGATAAAGATACTGACTTAACATACGATAAAAACCGTTCTACACTAACAGGGTATAAATACAATGTTTATGAATATGTTCCGATATTTTATACATCGAATATGAATTTTAATCTTATTTTGGATGAAGGCGGGCTTAATCCACAAACAAATTTATCAGTTTCTATTATAGGATTTGATGATTTAACGGTAGGTAGTTTTATAATGTTTTATGATGAAGAAACATTTTCAAATATTGTATATGAGATAACAACTATAAGCACACCGTTGTTATCTAATACAGTTATACCAATGTTTAATATTGAGTTGGTAAAATCAACAATTACTAAGGATAATCTTATTAATGATTTATTGGTGAATAATTTGAACCAAATTTATTATTTTGATTATAGCTTGGGAAAATTTGTTGAAAAAGATAAGTATCTGGAGAAGGTTAATGTTGTTCAATTAATTTATGATAATTACATTCCTTATTTTAAACAGTATTTTGATTACAATGAAGAGGCGTATTACTGTATAAAATCGGAGAATTCGACTAAAGAATATGAAAAATATTTGAATTTATATTTCTTGGATTATATAGGTGGTGCGATTAATAAAAAAGGAATGAGACTAGATTTTGCCATACCTGCGGCACCGTTAATGTTTCCGGGTAAATTTACTCCAGATGAAGGTTGCGATAAGTATCACACTAATAAACACTCATATGATTATTGGTTAAATAAATTAAATGAATTAAAAGATTACTCTGAACAACATGCCAGAGCCTTAGAATTGCATAAGAATTTATCCAAGATATATTATACATTGTGAGTATTAAAAGGACATTATATGTTTCAAAACAAAATGAATGGATAGAAATAAATTAAAACTTTTTTTAGAAAAATTACACACCTATTATTCTAATATAACTGACCAATTTAGAACATCTTATTTGGACGAAGAAAACACTATAAAAAATAAAAATTTAAAAGAAATTTTATTCGATATTATTTTTAACCAGCATTTAGAAAAAACATATAATGAAATCCCTATCCCATTAACATACTTTGTTAGAAGTTTTTTAAACCTGGATATTAAGGATGAAGAGTATTTAGATTTATATACTAAAATCATAGATTTATTTGGGATACCTGAGGAAAAAGTTAAGAAATTGACTATAGAAGAAATAAAGTTGCTTTTTTATAATATTGGTTTAATAAAAAGGTGGCGGGCATCAGTTAATGATATAATGGTTCTTACTAACATTCTAAGACTTGAAAATATGGTTTCAATAGGCGAGCTTGAAATTGTGTATGATAAAAATAAAAACGATGTTTATTTTTTTATAAATTATTTAACAAATCCGGTGGACGATTTAAAATATTTAGATTTTGATTATGTTAAAGAGAAAATTCCTAATCTAATGCTAACTAAAGAAGATATTTTAAATAATTTGGATAAATTTGTGTTTCCTTATAAAACCAATATTTTATATATTCATGGAAAAAGAGCCATTATTGAGGGTTTAAGCGAATTCCTGCGTGCCGCTCTGTTTCTAACCAAATTCAAAAATTTAAAAATCGAAATAAACTTAACCCCATCTATTGCCTCTAAATTCGACTTCAATACAAAGTATTATATTTTTATCCAAGATATTCCCTTAATAATAGAATACTTATTGCTAAAATATTTTGGTTCCGTATACTATATTTATGACAATAAAAATTCTACATATTCCAAGTATATATCTGCCTTGGAATTAAATACATATTTAGAACAAGACTATGAAACTTTTGAATATATAGTTGACCTGCTACAAAATGGGCATAAAGAGTATAAGTATTCCGAACTCTATGACAAAAAGTATGGAGAGCTTAGAGATTTATTGAACAAATATGTTTATAAAAATATAACAAAAACAAATGAAGAAAATGTTCCATTAGAATATGTTGAAAACTATTTATTGCAACAATACCCAGAGTTTATAGGAAAGATAAGAAATATTCTCCAATCAAGTATATATTCAGACGATGACAAGGCGTCGCTACTGGCAGATATATTCTACTCAATATTTATATCACTGTTAAACAGCGGGTATTTTTTATTACATTCGAACAATGAAAATTTAAAGCTTTATTATGATAATGTAAATTCATTTATTAATATGTTTTTAAATATTTCCGAGAAATTTAGTGTAATTACCAATTATATCGGCGATAGAATATCTGTTATATTGACACAAGTTCCATATTATATAATACCCTTTATTGATTATACTAATATATTTTATGTAATTTCCGGGCTAGATGAAATGGTAATAATGAAATCTGTTGTTTCACAAATAAGTTTAAATACTAATATTCCAGATAGTGCTTTAATAAGAAATAAAAATTTATTGGAAATTGAAAATATTAATAAGTCTAGATGCATGATTAATAGTCTTAAATATCTGACAGACATATATTCTCAGGTTAATTCTAAAATTAATATTAACGAATTCATAAAAACGAATATAAAATCAGTCGTATCGAGTATTTATGTTAATAAATCCGAAAAAATGAATATTAAAATAAATAATTCCAATAATGATAGAATGATAATAGACGATATAGTAACGGAAAGTATAATATCTGATTAACAACAATGTTTTATTAACTCTTCACAACACAGCGGAGAGTATAAGATGAAAAAATATAAAAACTTCTTAGAATTCCTAAATAGTTCTAAATTTTCTAAAAAATCGCCGCACCTTACAAAAGAGGAAATAGAATTTATTTTTGATAATTTAGAGGAAAAAGATAAAATTGTAGGTTTAGTCGAAATTTATAAAAATAACGAATTTATAGAAAGAGGAAAAAATCTGGTTGTTTATGATGGCAGGGAATTTGCTGCGAGTAAAACATTTGATTTAGGGGATTACACGGATTGGAGCATAACACATTTTGGAGTTGGTAATGGAGGAACCAACTCTAATGATGGAACAACAAAAATAGGCCCTGATGACCCAGATAATGATTTATACTCTCCGTTAAAACTCAATGAGTCCAATCCAGATTATAAAAGGGACGGAATTCTGAAACCTATCAACTCAAAACAAATAATTTTAGATTCAAATACTAACCATTATACCACTATTGAGAATACTTTAAGTATTGTTGTTTCCGAAGAGCCAGATTTAGTGGCACCTGTTAAGATTAATGAAGTAGGATTATTTTATACCAACGGAGATAATTGGAGATTATTCTCTCACTATACAACAACCGATAAAATTTTGGAAGAAAATGAATCTATAACATTTAAATGGTATATTTTATTCTAACTCAGTATAATTCAATTTAATTAATAAATAGTTTTTTTAACAACCATTAATAAACAATCTTAGAGGGGTATATTTTAAATGGCTTTTCCTAGCGTTAATTTTAAAATAGTAGACCAAACTTACATCGCTCCGCCCGTAGAAGGTAATACCAGGGTTTATATTCCATTTTTCAGCGAAAAAGGTATTGACGGGCAGATTTTTAAACTATATTCTCCCGAACAGGTTATATCTTTATTCGGCAAACCCAACTCTGTAAAATATGGAAACGGGTTGTATTATGTTTTGAAAGCAATTGAATATGATGATGTAAATGTATATGGAATTAGACTAACTCCTGCAGATGCAAAATACGCTAATGCAACGTTAACTTTTAATGAATATTCCGAAACTGATGTAACCGATACCGTAACAAACGATGTTGTTATTCCTGTGAGCGATGCATCTGTATTTGCAGAGAATAAAGAAATAGTTTTGTATGAACCCGCCAGTGGTAAGTATATTTATAGAATAGTTACTAATGTAGATACAGATAATAACAAAATAACTGTCGATAAACCTGTAACAGTTGATAGTAATTATGTTGCGGTGCAAATACCCGATATTAGCTTAGGAAATATATCTAGTGCTATTTCCAGTTACGAATCTATACTCCCTGGAACAAATCAAATAGTAATAATCGCAAAAGGTAAAGGAAATTATTATAACTATGTGAAACTAAGTGCTGTAAGAAATGAAACGATTGAAGAATATTTTGTAGATGAGGAAGAATTTATTCCGTATATGCCTTATATGTTTTATAACATAACTGTGTATGAAAAGAAACCTACCGCCGCCCCTACTATTCTTGAAAATAATTATGTAGTATCTCTTGTTGACACTACCCCAGACGGGCAGCCTGTATTAAATCCTACCAGCGGAGCTAATATGTTTATTGAAGAAGTAATAAATGGTTCGTCTATGTATGTTTATGTTGCTATAGACGAAACTCTTAAACAAAAAATGGCTGAAAAACCGTTTATATACGGTAAAGCATTTTATAACATGCTTCAATCTACCAATGGCGTAATATCTTTATCTGGAGGATATGATGGCGACATGTCTCCAACAAATATGAAATCTTTACTTATTCAAGCTTATAATGGAACATATAACAAAGAGACATCCCAAATACTGATTAGTGAATATCCATTTAAACCTTATGAAGTCGAATATGTTGTTGATTATACCGGAGACCCCGATGTGCAACAAGCAGTTTGTGATTTTGCTAAAGCAAGAGATGATTGTTTTGCAATAGTATCTGCACCTCTATCTTATACATATACACAAGATATTCAATGGAGGACTGATTTACTAAACCAATCTCAATATAATGTAACTGGAACAGAAGGTGCATATTGTGATTATTATGACCCTTATAATAACCGGACAATTAAATTACCTTTGTCTTTCTGGCTAATGGATAGTCATTTATATGTGGACACTGTAATGGATTTGACTGTCCCTGTTGCCGGTCTAAATGGCGGTGCAGTTAGAACATCTATTAAAAATCCTACATACATTCCTAATATTGAAGAAGCTAAAGAACTATCCAAATATCAAATCAATCCTTTGGTTAAAACTGCCGACGGGACATATTTCTTTGTTGAACAAAAAACATTTTATAAACGTTCTAGTTATTTACAAAGAGCCAACTATGTTAAATTCCTAAACAAAATTAAAAAAGACCTTTATCCCAGATTGTATGATTTACTGCAACGAAAAGCTACACCCGCTATAATTCAAATGGCTCGCCGTAGAGTGGAAGATTATTTATCTAATTTCACTGTAGATAAACCCACAATGGGAATTTTGGAAAAATATGAAGTAATTGTAGAATTTGACAAATCAACTAATGCTCTAAACGTGATTATTAAATTATGGTTTGTCGGTATTATTGAGGAAGTAAATGTAACTTTAATGCTTATGCCTAATAGTTGATAGATAGTAGAATAATCAATAAAAATTTCTTATTTTATTTTTTTCTTTATTTCCCTTTGTAAAAAGGCAACGGAGGTTTAATATAAATGCCCTCTTTTGAGGATTTCACTCAATTAACATCTCAAATGGATTTACCAGATAGTTTTTCTAGAAAATATGTTGGATTAAGAAATAACACACCTTTTATTAAAGGTTATTGGCACCTATTTATTGACCCGCCCCAGTATTTAGTAGATAAGTTGAAATACAACCCCGATGTAATAGAACATCTTTTGGCCGGGACATCTGTAAACTTTACACCGCCAAACTCTACATTGAATAAAGCGGATATGCCACATATAGGCGGTAATTCTAAATACATAACAGGTAGAATGAAAAATAATGATTTTTCTATTACTTATAATGAATTGAGTGGTTCTCCTGTATTCGCATTTCATCAAGCCTGGGCACAAATTATTGCAGATAATATAACTGGGGCGGGAACTACTAATATTCCAAAAGAAACTAAAGCAACATTTCTAGTTGTCCAAACAAAACCATTGGGTTCGTTCGTAGTAGATGATAGTTATAAAATCACGCCCGATATGGTAGAGAGAGTGTATGTTTTACATGGTGTATTGCCGCCCGATGACGACCAATTAGGAAACTTTGATAGCGATATAACTTCTCAATCCTTGCTACAACTGTCTATATCTTATACATGTGACGACTGGTTTACCGATTTTGACTATCCCGAACTCAAAAATATTGGTGCTGCATTAGTGTCTGCAAGAGCTCAATCGTCCAAAGAACTCAAAATATCGGATATTGCCCAGTCTGCATTTTATAATATAAATGCATTTAATAAACCTTCCGGCGGATAATTGGTTTAATATTTTTCTCCTTCTTTAACTTTTTATAGTCTTATTAACAGTTATGTCTCCAAAATATATCACACACAGTGATGAAAAAGAATACAGCAATATTATAAATTCTTCCAAAGACTATACTCTATCCAGCATAGAATTATTAGTATCATTAAAATCTGATATAAAACATTTAACTGAGGAATTAAAAGAGATAAAAAAAGATATAAAAAAATCTGTCGAAAGAGTGTCTGAATTAGAAAATCTTATTACTAAACATCAGTCAATAATTGAAAATACTGTTAAAACCGTGACCGCCCATTCTTCTGAAATAACAAAATTAAAAGATAGTATTCTCGATATTGAAAGAAAAATTACTATAGTGGAGTTGCATGATAAAGAAATAAAAAAATTAAATGACGAAGTAAAATATATAAGAAAAGAATTCAAGGAAATTGAATTGACTATAAAGGAAATTGACCACAATGTTAAAAATTTAATAAATGCTCGCTCAGTGTATGGTGAAATAGTAAAGTCAATAATTATCTTTGTAATAATTTCCGCATTGTCTGCTTTTGGTGTTATGATTATGAAACACGCAAGTATTTTTGAAGGTAATTAATAATGTGGACATCAATTTTAGTTTTCTTATCAATACGGCGACGGCTTATAATTTACTCCCTAATCTTTGTAACCGTCGCCTCTGTTTTATTTTTAGTTATTAAATTTTACAATAAATATCATGAATTAATAATAGAAAATGAAAAATTAAAAACCGCTGTTAAATATTATGAAAATGGGAATGCAGATTTGAAGAGGAGGTTAGAGGAATGTCAGTATAAAATTGATGTTGTGCTGGATACTTTTCAAAGATATAAAATGCGAGAATTGCAAAACATTTTAAAGGAATTTAGAAATAAAAATTATTTCAACACAAAAAATGGCACGATATATATAAAATGAAACATAAAACTGTTGTTAATGGTCTTATAATTTTATTACCAGTTTTATTACTTTCATGCGGAGAGATAAATTTAAATGTTAAGAAAAATTATTCAGATTTAGAATTAAATTATACGAAAATTCAAATAACAAAACGGAGCGGGAATTTGATTGATGAGATTAATTTTTGTTTAAATAACACTGCGAACCCAATATTGTTGAGATATTATATTCCAAAGGAAAACAAAAATTATGTATGTGTAAATATAAAATCTATCAATCACCTTATATCAAATTATCTTTTTTTAAGAAAATGCATAATAAATTTGAAACAACAATTAGATTTATTTAATAAGTTAAATAGTTATAAAATTAAACGAAAATTAAAATAAATATTAATCAGTATTTTTAATAATAGATTTTCTATTATGGTTAATAGGTTGGTATGAGAAAGTTTGAAGAATTGTTAGTAAAAAGAGTAGAAATTTCAAAAATCATTTATGAAAGAAGAATTGAAGATAATAAATATAAACCTGCTATACATATTATCTACGATATATATAATATTGAGAACAACTTGTTAAGAATAGTGGAACAAATGTTCGAATATAATAGATTAGTTAAATATCTTATCGAACAAGCCAAAGAATATAGTATTAATCAGACAAGAAGAAAATTGGAAGAATTTATAAGAGAAAAAAATATTAGAATGGCCACATTAATAGATATATCCAATAGTGAATTAATACCGCACGATGCAATAGAATATGTTGAGTTTGGTTATATAATCGTAAATAATAAATTGGTAAATTGTCTAAATGATATAGACAGAATTTATAGGGAAGAATTGTTGAAAAATTACAATAATTATTTAATAAAAGTAGGTTCGAGGAATATTAAACAGGAAAACGATATTGTAAGTAAAATTAAAAAGTTTATTGGGAATAAAAAGATAAAGTTTGAGATGGTATAATAATTTAAATTTTGAATTTCTTTCTTTTTTCTTTTATCACTATCTTGTCATAATCTTCTTTTAATATTTTTTTCAATTCTTGTTTCTTATATGGATTGACTATAAAATATTGACTTCTGTTTTTAATTCCTTTCTCTTTTAATAATTTATTAAGTGCCGCAGGATTTATTTTTTCTTTTTCTTCATCAACCCACCCTAAAGTTTTTCCTTTGTAATTAATCTGTCCGTTAATTCTTTTTTTTAATTCTTCGTTAATTGTTCTAATTTCTTTTTCTAACTCTTCCTTTCTGTCTAACAATTCTATTATTAATTCATCATTTATATTTTTTATTTCTTCTATTTCTAAAGATGTATCATTGTTTATTTTTTCATCGGTAAATCCGCTACAATATCTTTCATCTTTATATGAACAAACTTTGCATTCCCAAACTGCACGAGGTTTTTGGCAGTTCTTAAATCTATAACAGATTTCTTTTAATTTATCTTCAGATATTGTGTATACTACCGGATAAAGAATAATACTCTTTCCGAGCTTCCATCTGGTTTTCAAATTAGTTTTAATCAATAAATATTGTTTTATGTTCTTCCCAGGATACATTTTCTCAAGAATGAATTTCTGGATAGATGCTTGTAATATATACTTAGGAGAAATATTTATTCGTTTTATTTCATCAGGATTTAAAATAATTAATGGAGGCGGAGAATTGTATAATATATTATCAAATTGCAATACTGTATTTTTAATTTCAAGGCCTATTTTGGTATCCTCCGAATAATTTATAAATACATCAAGATGACCGTCGATTTTAAATTGCGTTCTATCATCTAAGGTTAAATCGTATTGTAATAATTTCTCAAACTCAACCTTTTCTTTACCAAAGATTTTTACCATTAAAAATTTTACAATAGTTTCAAAAATAAATCCGTCTGCTATTTCAAATTTTTCAATTTTGGGTTCTTTACCCTCACGGCGGAGCCTTGCTTTAATAGGACATGATATTATTTCCGTTATTCCATAACTATTATCTCTGTATGATAATTTTCTTTCCTCTAAATCTATTCCCAATTCTGAAATTTCTTTAAATAATTTGGGTAGTTTGTCTGCATAATAAATATAAAGTTCTTTAAAATCTTCTTCAATAATTTGTTCAAAAGTCTTCCTTTCTACATTCATTTTCCTCACACCTCACATTCTTTTTTTTAATTTAAGAATTCCGCAATCAAATAATAACCATCACAAAACCATTTATTATCTTGAATTTTATAAAATTTCAACGTAGAAGATAATATGGCAGAATTATATTTTCTTCCATCAAAACTTATAACATGCCCAATATCCATTAAGCTTGGAGAAATATTTTTAACGTAATATAAATTTAATCCCTGCATATTTTTTATTAATTCTATAAATTTCATTATCCTGTATTCCGCACTTTTAATGTCGTCGGGAGCAATTATTTTTTTAACAGATTTATTGTCCGGGTTAACATTAAGAATTTTATAATTGCCCATTTCATCCACTATTTTGATTTTCCCTGCGTTAACAATATCTGTTAACTCTTTATTCATGATTAAATTAAATTTTTTTCTTTCTACTATATTCATCGGGATATTTTTAAGAGAAACTTTCGGTGCGGATTTTTTGTAAATAAAACTACACCCTTTTATAGCAGATAAATTCGTTTCAATATTTAGCTCATAAAAATTTTTGCCAATTAAACTAAAACTATCATAGAAGTATGTAGAAGGATATGTGTGTGTTTTATATTTGTTTACAACAAAGTTAATAGCATCTATATTATTCAAATCATCCGGGATAAAAATCTTTTGAACTTTATATTTAGAGGGAATATATTTATTCTTAATAGTATAATCCATAATATCTACTGATAAGTATGTTTTAAAATTATTCAGTAATTTGCTAAATAAATCCTCATAATTTGATACATCATACGCACCCGCAATTATATTACCGCCGGAGTTCCATAAATAATCATCTTTGGAGATAGCAATACATTTAACAAAGCTTATTCCGTTATAAATATCGGAACTTTCTATGTTGGAAATGGATATAGGTTTGAGAGTTAAAATTAAAAGTTTTTTTTCAAAATTGTTCTTCACATAAGAAAACTCAACTTTTATATCATAATTAATTATCGAATTTAACGAAACAACTCTATTCATGATTTCAGGGATGCTAAATGATAAAAAATAAATTGTGGAATGTTTTTTAAAAGGGTTTTTAACGATATTAAATGAAATAGGGATTAGAGATATTTTATTTAAATATGGATTAGAAAAATCTTCTAATGTAAATCTTATATTTAAATATCCCGTTGATGTCATAGTGTTATATGGATTTAAATAACTTTTTGTCCTTAGTTATTTTTTCAATAGATATTCCCTGTGTATTAAGTGCGTTTTCTAATATTGATGTTATGACGGTATCCGTATCTTTCATATTCTTTATACTAAAAGATTGCCCTAGCTCCGCATAATGTATCATTCTTACTTTGTTTATATGGTCGTCTGCTTTTATTTTCAGCATTTCTGTTATTACTGGCATAGAATCGTATGAGAATAATATTGCAACTTCATCATTACCTATTCTGGAACCGCCATGTTTCTTTCTGCCTCTGGGCGGCAGTAAGGTTGTTCTAGAGTATTTGCCGGTAGCTCTGGCATTCATTTTTAATTTAGATATATGTTTCAGATTTAACATATACATTTCCGATACTGAACATTCTAAAATAAGTTCATCTGGAAGATATTCATTATCTCTTTTTGTTATGTGATTAAATAATTGTTTTGGTTTAAAAACTAATTCCATATGTTCGGGAATATTATATTTGAGAAATAATTTTCTAATGTCTTCTATATCAAATGCGTCAGGTTCTTTAAAAGATGGTATAAACAATCGTATTTTTTCACCGTTTCTTATTTTATTGATGAACTCTTCTTTTTTCACTATATTGTCCTTTATTTCAAGGAATTCGTTTAATTGTATTTTAAAATACTCCTTATCTTCTTCAGGGGCAGCCCTGTATAACATTTCAGCTATTTCAATCAATAATTCTAATACATTATCAATTTCTTCGGAATTCATATCTCTATATGATTTAATTTTGTTCTCAATCCATAATAACAGCTTATTTATCCAAAATTCATATATGTGATTTATGTTCATTCTGGAGGGAGTTGCCATTGGGGATATAACCATGTCTATCGGCTCGCCCGTTTCTTTTATCTCTGGCATTAATTCGTCCGGGACAACTATAGCACTCACTCCTTTATTTGCACCCATCGTCGATATTTTATCCCCAGGTTTAAATCTTACTTTGCTAACAACTATTATTCTCAATATATACCCTAAATATGCTTTATTTTGTAATATGTTTATCGGATTTCGTTTACTAACATGGAAAACCTTTTTGACTATTTTATTATTTATTTTTTCCTCAGACAGTTTAGTATCTAGATTTTCTTTGATACCTTTTAATACTTCTTTATATTTTTTTAAATACGTTTCTTTTGATAATTCTTCTAACATTTTATTAGTATCATCATCCCAAAATATCAATTTATCTGCTCTAATAGGTATTGCTTCTACTTTGTAGATTTCTGCCTCTTCTGCATCCTCTATCACTATTGAGGATTTTTTTATAGCATATTTTTCATCCTCTAATGTTTTCATCAAATCATTAATAGTTTTATTTAGTTTTTTAATAAAGCCTTTATTGTTGCCGCTTTTTCTAGAAGATTTCGTTCTTATCATATCTACATTCTTATATGCTTGGAAGTATATTCTATTCTCTTCTATTTCAAGTATGGTATCTCCTTCTTTATATATTTCGCCCGCCTTAGGCAATTTCTTAATTTTAGTATGAACATAAACAGGAATTATATATTCCTTATACATATACCAACCAACTTTTTTAGCGAAACTCTCAGATACTATAACAGCGTCCTCAAAATTTAGAAAATTTAAAGTTCCTATCATGATTTTCATATTGTATCCAGGCGTTGGTATTCCATTTTCGAATCCATGATATTCGAAAATAACATCACCTTTTTTAAATGCATCCCCGGTTTTCAGTTTTCTTTTTAATTTGGTTCCAAATGTATCGAACAGATATTTATATTTTGGTGTATAAAATATTTTGTAAACATTGGAATTAAGTTTTATTAATATTACATCATTGTCAGAATAGATAACTTTTCCATCATCTTCTGCGATGTATATAAACTCACCCGTATTGGAATAATTTGCAATATCTATTAAATCGATGGGTATGAGGCGAGGCACTTCGTTATGTTCAAAAGGAACTGCTTGAAATGGCATATATTTGGCTATCATATGGAGCCTGCTACTATCGGTTGTATTGTAAAAACCTATGGCTCTCACACCTAATGAAACCACTTTTTCGGGTCGCTCCATACCTTCCATAGCATACATTAATATCCATAGATTGTAAATAATATGAAACAGCAAGAAAAAATAAATTAGAAAAATAATATATTTTTTCTTTTCAGTTATTATCGATTACCTCTTTATATTTTTGTTCTAACTCAGATAACAGATTTTGATATGATAAGCGTCCTCCGCCAATTAATTTCGGAAGAATTACATTTGTTAAGTAATAATTATCCTCCAATTTTTTATCTATGTCCCAAATTTTAATATAAGTTCCTTCTTTATATCCATTTCTTTGTCTAAATACATTCAAAACCATTTTGGATATATAAACGGCGACTAAATTATAAAAATGTTTAAATGTTTTGGTATACGAAATGAATGCAGTTAGATAGTATAAAGAGACGACTGGTAGTTTTATTATGGGTTCTTTTTCCTTAGTTTGTTTAGTATAAAAGTATTTTGGAATCGCATATAGCGGGCTGGTTATAAAAATCAAAGAATTTAAAAATGTTGCTATATCTAATTCATCTGGAGTGTAATCTCTACATAATTCGTGTATAACAATTTTCTCTGTTATTTTTCTAACCGCCTCATCTGTTATTTTTATTTTTTCCTTATCTATCACTTCTTCTTTTATTAATATTGGAATTGCGGACGTTAAAACAAAATGTGTAATATCTACCAGCTCCATGAAAAAGTTGTTTTTAATATCTAACCAATAGTCAATATTATATAATTTCCGCTGAAAATCTATATGTTTTGATTTTTTCCACCAATGATATTTTAAAGATTCCGCAGCTTCGCCAAACTCCTCAATTATAGCTAAATTTCTAATCGCTAACTGTGGAATATCTTTTATTAATTCCTTATGCCAATTTTCCTTCCCGGTTATAATTACATTTTGATAATTTTGTAAGTATAAAAGACCTTCCCAAATTTCTACAATTAATTTTGAAATTTCTTCTTTATTCTTTTCCAAACCTTCTTCATACAGTTTTTTAGCTAAATCTAATTTTCCTAGCAATTCGTTAATTTTGGTTTCTAATGTTTTTTCTACCATCATAAAGTCCAAAATATCCATATAAATATGACATAAATGCTTCTTGTGTTAAAGACAAATAATTATATACATCCGTTGGGTATAATTACTATAGGAGAAGATACTACTGTATAATAGAGTTATAATACTAAAGTTAATTTATTTTTTATTCATACAATTATGTTATTAAAGTTAATTTTGTTTACCTTCTTATAAACTTCTTATAAATTGGTTTCAAAGTTAACTTTTCTAACAAGCTACATTTAATATCTAAAACAAATGGAATTATACATCCATCAGATAAAGATATAAATAAAAGAGATACCTATTATATAAGATACATATTTGTGGAACAAATTAATTTCTGAAAGAATATTTATTTAAGAATTATGTGGAAAAATATATTTCCTCTTTTAAAAGAAAAAAAATTAATATGGGAAATATTTAATTTATGTTGGAAACTTTAAATCGGGTTATTGAAAAAAAATTAAATAATGAACTAATTACTTTAATTGATAAAATTAAAGAATTGGAAATAAATGATTTTAATTTGGAATACAAATTTTTAAATGAATTAATTTTTGAATTAAAAATATTAGAAAGTTTAATTTCTTTAGAAATTTTAAAAAATAAAAAAATAAAGAATTTTGAAAAAGTTAATTCAAATTTGGAAATAAAATTTAAAATCAAAATAAATTATGAAAATGAAATTTATAAATTTGCAATATTATTTAAAAACGTGAAAAATAATAAAAAAGGAAAATTAATTTTTAAAATTAAAAATTTAAATGAATTATTAAAACTAATTTTAAAATTGGAAAGGGGAATTGATTTTATAATTTCAAGATATGAATTTGAAAATTCTGTTGAATGCAATGATAGGGGCAATTTTAGTGAAGAAAATAAATCAAATTATAAAAATGAAATAAAAATAGAAAGTGAAGAAAAAAATGATATTGAAATAAATAATTTTGTAGACGATATTTATAAGGCGGCGGTTGTGGAACAGGAAAAAACTGAAGAATTGTTAGAACAAAATTATGATACGATAGTTTTAGAATTTTATAAATATGCTGCGGAGCTTAGTAAAAGTAAAGACCATATAATTTTCCATCCAGATTTTATGCTAACCAAATTACCAAAATGTAATAGGTGTGATAAAATAATAAAAAATGAAGATGATGTTCTAATCCTAAGTATGGTTAAAGAATATTTATCTGGAATAATTGGCGATTTTTTAGTAAACAATGATATGGGAATATTTTTGTATGATATTGGGAATGAGTTAAACAGGGTGTTTTTGATGAATGAGATATTGCTATTACCACATGGTGATTATTCAGCTATAAATGTTAATACCATTACGGACGGAATTAATAAACTTCTCCAGAATAAAGAACTGGTAATGACTAAATATCTTGGTGTAATAAACAAGTTGTATAATGAAAAAGAAGTGGTAATAGATAAAATAAATGAAATTACATCATATATTGCACCGGCTTATGATATAACCGCCGCAGAAAAATTTATTAATAAACATATTGATAAAATTATTGATTTCAAATTAAATAACCCAAAACCAATTGGCAGATTTTACAATATTGCGGAGCATTTACAATTGCTAAATGTAGAGTTTACTAAATTAATAGATATAACCAAATAAGATAAATATAACTTCATCAGAAAATCCAAATTCATCAATTACCTTTTATCATTTGAATTATTTTTATTTTATGTGATACATTTGAATATGAAACTCAGCTTTTTCCTCTTTAAAAAAATAAAAAGGAGGTAAATAAAATGAATACCAAAATTTTAGAACAAGTAGTAGATAAAACATTAAAAGAAATAGAAAAAAAACTATTACAGGAAAATGTGGTCGAAATAATTAACCAAGAGTTGGTTAATAAGATTATAGAAGAAAATTTAACAAAATTTATACAAGATAATAAGTTTAGAAATGTTATCCTTGAAACGGCGGCACAAGATTTAGGAATTGATATAAATAAAGGTGAAGCAATATTTGAAAGCGACGACCCACCCCAAGATGTTAGTGAAAATGAATTAGCTAAATTTGTTAAGAAAGTTAGTGAAATATTGACCGAAGAAATAATTGGAGACATTTTGGTATCTCAAATAATGGAAAATGAGGAGTATGCAGGTAAGGTATTAAAAGAAGCGTTTATGATAGAAGAAGAATTGGAATGATAAATATTATTCTTTCGTGTTTTTAAGTTTCTCTATCTTTCTTTTTCCGGGCTAAATTCATCAATTTTTTATAGTATGGATTCGGGCAGGTTTTTTATACCTATATACCAGATATTAAAAGATTTTTTTGTAAATTTTAGTGCGGGTCTCAATAAATTCTTTGGATACGATTATTTCCCGGTAATTGAATATTCATTCTCAGATTATACATTTACCATTAAAAAATTATTGGATGAAAAACAAATTAATATTCCGAGGAAAGTATTTTTTGAGGTAAGCGACTTTTACCCAGTAGAACAATTCAATAGAATACCAATTGTAAGTGCGGCCCCGTTTGGAAATAATGTGTTTGAACAATATATATGTGTCAATGAAACTAAGAATCAGGCCATATTGGCATCAAATCAACTATTTCAATTTAATTTCACAATGAGGATTTTTGATAATTCAAATCTAAACGCTGTCCAAATAAAGCATGTGTTGCAAAGTTTATTTCCTCCGGGTTCATATTTTTATTTTCCGTCGCCAACATCGAAAATAATATCGTTTATTCCCCTATATAATTTCGAGGATAATTTACCAGATTGGGACTTGGAAAATGATGAAATTTATTATTTGTATGTAAATACAGATTATATTACCGGGAAAAGTAATATAGTTTTTGCACCTTTTGAAATGCGGCCGCTGGTGCAGGTAGCCGATAACATAGATAATTCTCAAAAAAGAGACCTTCTGCAATCTTCATTGTATTCAAAAATTGAAATATCGTTTAATGTTATTTTAGAATTGCCGATACAGTTAATTGTAATAGGAACATCATATCCTGATAAAATAACATTGCGAATTGCACCATATAATGAATACAGATATTTTGCAACGGCCGCAACATCATACACCCCAATAGACATTTACAAAAATTATTCTTCCCAGTATTCTTTATCCAGTTATGTTATTTCGACGTATTTTACTAATGAAAATATTATTAATGAGGATGAACGATTCCTAACACTTAAATTTTCATTAGATGTTGACAGTTTATCCAATACTGATAAATATGGATGTTTTATTCCAGTGAATTCAAATCTTTATTCGAATTTAAATAACGACTTTATTATCGAAGAAATTAACAGCAATAAATTGGAAAAGCATTTAAGGTTGGATAAAAATGTAATTTCACCTGATGTTATATCTGATTTTAAAAACGGGAATATAAGATTGGATATTCATATATTTAAGAGAAAATAATCGGTGTAGTATTAACTAACAGTGCGAAAATGTATGGGAGTTTATTTAAGCTTTTAGCGAATAAATTTACTCGAGCCAGTAATACTTACCAAATACCATTAAAAACATATGTTAATTCTCACCAGAGATTTATTAAAGCTCAATCAACTCTACATAATTTAAAACGAACGCATATACCGGGACTGAAACAATATATGAAAAACCGTTTAATGTTTCAGCTTCAAAAGTTTTATAAAAAATAAAAAGTAGCTGGAGAACAAAATGGCGGTGCAGGCAAAATTTAAAAATCTCGATTATGTTCAATTAGATTATAAGATTTTACAAGAAGCTTTGAAAAAACATTTAATAGAAATAATAAGGGCGGATTTTTTAAAATCGTTAGGTCATAATTTTGAAGAGGAATTTTTAAATATAATAAATGCTTATTCAAAGAAGGTTTCGGCCACCCATGTCAATAAGATAGTAAATGATGTATTAAAAACCGCCGAGATAAATTTAGCGTTTGTATCCAGAAATATTTTTCCTTTAAGAATATTATATTACTCCCATATGCCGGCGAGTGAGGATATAGATGCGATATATCCCTATGTAATTCTTGATAATTTGAGATATTCGAAACTGTTTAATATTATTAACTCCAGACAATCCAAGATAGAATCGCCCGATGATTTGTCGGAAGAAGAATTAAAGTTTGTAAATCAATTATATTCGGTTGCAATGTCTGAGATAGAATCCTCTGCACCCGATTTGTATTATTCGATATATGGTGCAAAATTATTAAAAGTAATGATAGCTAATTATAAATATTTTGAATCACCTTTTAATGTAATACCCGAATTAACAGAAATATATTCGGAGTTTATAAAAACTGTGTTTAAAAACTTTAAAAATGCTAATGACAATGATTTGATTAAATTGTCTATCGCCGGTGTATTAACTAACCAATATTACGTTGTTAAAGACTGGGACAGATATTTGACCGAATTAAGTGATATTTTGGAAGTAAAACGGAAATCGGTCGTGGTCGAACTTCTCCAAATAGGAATAAACCAATATAAAAATATAAACCAACTTCCCATTTTACTTAAGAATTTGGGTTTATATCTAATCCCAATTAACGAATTTGTTAAAGTCCATTCAAGTATATTTAAAAACTTCTATCATTTTATATTCAATAGTTTATTCCACTTCATAGTGTCATTAATACTTTCCAAATATCCCCAATCGATGGTCTCAGGTATAATTAATGTTCCGGATAAAACAGATATTCTGGAAAAAGAAATTCTAAAATTGGTTTAATATTAAATTTTTTTCTTTCTTCCATTCAATTTAGAAAGCTAACCAAAAATAATTATGCGATTAAGAGATAGAGAGTTTATAGGTGTAATAAAAAAAGTTTATGGAGGAGATAAATACGGTTTAGTCGAAGTAATGATACCGGAGTTAATCGGGGATGATACTATTGTTGTTTATGATGCATCGCAAAAAAATATTATAGACAGTTATAGCGGAACATATATTCCCTTGTTGGAGGGGCAGAGGGTTGTAATAAAATTTAAGAATGATAATATTAATTCGGGTTATATTGATAGAAAATATGAAGGCAATGTGTTTAAACTTGGAAAAGAAGGTGTAATAAACAAAGGGACTTATATAATATGCCAAACTCCAAAAAACCATTCTATAAAAATTGATGAAAATAATAATTCTATCGAGATAAAATTCTCTGGCGGAGAATCTGGAATTAAAATATCTGACAAAGGAGTTGAAATTAGTTCCGGTAAAAAAATTAAAATTCGGGCGACAGATGAAGTTGAAATAACATCGACCAAATCTATTCAACTACACCAGGGTTCTCCGGTATCCGGAGGCGGAGCAGGAACAAACCCAAATCTCAATGCAATATTAAATAATATTCAATGGGCGCCAGATACATATATTGACCAACAGATATATAAATCAACAATCACTGCACTCCAAAGTGTAGAATTACCTACTACAGATACCTCCGAGACAGACGGCTCGGAATATAACAATATTGACGAATATATAAAAACATTATTGGAACAATCTCCGGAAGCTATAACAAATATAAAAAATGATATTATTATTAATATAAATTCTGTAGTAGATAACGAATTGATATTGTCAATTCAAACGTATTGTGAAAACTACGAATCTTTAGAACAGTCTGTAAATCAGAGGAAAGAGAATATAAATAACCAATTAAACGAATTAACACAAGAACTTAAAGATAAGATAAATCAGTATCTATATTTGAAATCCCAGTTGCCAGACGAGAAACAGGAAAAGTTAACTGAAAATGGGGCGGATGATTTAATTAAATTCGCAAAATATTTTCATTATAAAATAACTGGAAATAATGATTTTGAGGATTTAACCGAGGAAGATATACTGAAATATGAAGAGGAAAATGGTGATGTGTTAAAACCTCTATCAAAGGATACTATGGATAAAATAGAATCGATAGTTCCGAATATTCAAAATTATGTAAAACATAAGTTGAATGAAGCTAAGGAATTATCAAATCTGGTTAAGGAAAAACTTAATTATATTTTTAACACATCGATAATTGTCCCAAAGACCATAAAGGCCGCATTAGAAAATTTAAACGAAATAGCTGAAAAAGAGGTAAAAGAAATTCAAGAAGCAATAGATAAAATTTCTGAAGGAAAAATTATTTCTTGTGATGATAATAAAAAATTAGACGATATTTTAAATGTTATGTTAAAAAGTGTAAAACAATTAAATTCTACTGTAGAAAGTAAGCTTTCTGTTATATCGGAGTCATTTAAAAATTTGGGAAATCAATTGTCTGTCACTGCGGCAGATTCCAGTAAGAGTATTTTGGACAAATATATTAGTATTCATGTGTCTTCAAATTTAGATGAACAGATAATTAATATTAAAAACGAGTTGGCAAAGTTAAGTAATGATATTGTTGCTGCTTTTAATAAACCTATAAATATTAAAAAAAATTCCATATTAGAATATAAAAGCAGAATTAAAACTATAGCAAGCAGTTTAGTATCGAATCCTAAGAATGCGATTAAAGAAATTTCACATTCCCTATCTGGGGCAGTAGAGGTAGAATATAACAATGTGATATGTAGCTTATTAGAAGATTTATCTAACTTCGCTTTGAACATAGATTTTAACTTCGGTCTGGATATTAGACTACCAGATTGGTTAATAGAACAAATACCGTTATTAGAACTGAAAAATCTCAGTGAATTATCGAAAGACGCCACTTTTTTCGGCGGCGCTTGTGTAGATTTTGACCCGTGCAAAAAATTCGCATTTTCATATGGGCTTAATATTGTTATTCCAAATACAAATGAAAGTTTTTTAGACATTTTACTAAAAATCTTAACGGATAAGGTGCTAAAACCTATAGTCGATTTAATTAATTCTATAATAAAACTAATTAATCAAATCAAACTATTAATAGCTCAGCTATTAACTTTAAACATAGGGTTCCATATATCTTTAAACGGCGCTATTTTTAAAGACCTATTAGATAGAATAAATTCATTCAAAATCAACACATGTATAACAACCAAAACAATAAACCTTACAAAATTGGTATCATCGGAAATAGAAAATCTTCCCAAAATATTATAATAACTGAAGATGATATAGAGTTTATAGATACAGACAATATTTTCTCATTATTATTAAATGAAAATTTGTTTAATAATAGAAAAAGAAATAGTATATTTGTTCCAGATGGAATATTTATCTCAGACACATATTCGTATTTTACTTTTCCTGTAAAAAAGATAATAAACGACACTTACAAATTTGAGTTCCCTCAATATGTGAATGAGTTCGAGAAAAATTATTTTTCGTATTTGTTAAATGATGAATATCTTCCTTTCCATTTGTATATAGAGTATTTAGAAAATCAGTGGGTTATCCTCTTAACACGCCCCTTTACCATCCAACCAATAATTCCAGCGCCAAACGATAACAATAAATCTACAATTGATAAATTAAGAAATAAAATTCATATTGTTATATTAGGTAGGTATGACACCCAAATCTTTGATAAATCTTTAAGAAATATTCTTATTAATTTGATTGAGGAATTCTACAATTATATTAAAATGGTGAATTATTCTGCAGGAATAAATAAATCTAATGTTTTGTTTGTTCCAGAACATCTATATTCAAAGTTATCATTTTTAAATACTAATGGGTTTCAGTTAAATAAGATTTAAAACACTTTTTAAAATTGCGATACGGATAAATTAATATTTTTATTATGGTGGCGAAATTAGAAATTAGTAATAAAGATATTTTGAAAAAATATTCGGAAGCAAAAAGAGAATATAAAAAATTGTTAGAAATGTATAATAAAAAATCAAAAATTAAATCTATTACGTATTTTAATTTCAAGGCAAAATGGGTGGAAGATAAAATTAAAGATATAATTGATAGAATTGATAAAAAGTATGAAATAACAGAAAAAATTTATAATAAGGTTTTAGAGTATTATTCGGAAATTTCTGCTAAAAAAAATAATAAAAAAATATTGAGGGAAAAAATTAAAATAATAATAGAAAATGCAATTAAAGAGTTTTTAAATGAAAAAATAATAGAAATTATTGATAGCGAAATTTCGGAGTTTTTAAAAAGAGAAAAACGCATCGTTAAAGACTATAATGACAATTATGTTTTAGAAAGAGTATATATTTTTGCGTATAAGTATTTAAGCGAAAAGATAATTAAAAAATTAAGGTTTATTTCCAGTAAAAATAAAAATGTAATACGGGGCACTATTTTTAATTTATTGGTAGAGAATTCGAATTTATTTAAAAAAGTATATTCAAAAATATTTCTAATTATTTATCAAAATCTGTTTGATTATATCAAAGAGAAAAAAGCAATAAATATTGCCCTGAATGCGACGAATAAATCTTTGAATGTAAATGAGGAAATTATTGTTAATGAAGCACTTAATAAATTTTTTTCAAATTTATTATTTGCAATCGATATAATTTATGTTCAAAATTTTGTAACATTTGTTCGTATGGGGTTTAAACAAACATATATATATTCGGTTATAGTCATGAGTAAGAAGACTAAAGCTCGAAAAGCGGCGGATTATGAAAAAATTACCAGTAAATTGGAAGAAAATTTTCTTGAAGACTTAAATACCATTCACCCATCTACAGAAATAGATTTTACCACAGATTTATTTGAGGGCGATTTTGAATATATTTATACTCCGCCTAAAACCAGGAAAATATTTAATACACTTTTAAGAGTTCAATCGTAATAGATAGAGAAATAACAAAAAGGGAAATTAGGGAAAATGAGTAAAGAAAAAAATAAAATTCAATTAACTCCGGAGCAAATTTTAGATACACTCAAAGAAGTTAAAAATAATTTAGATGGTTTATTTGATATTGAATTGTTCAATAGAATTAAAGATACCGTAAAAGAGTTGAACAACATAAGTGAGAAGATTGAAATGCTGAATAGTGAAATAGATGAACTGAGATTGGCTGCCGAAGACGCAAAAAGAAAAAAGAACCATTCATTGTATAATGTTTTAAGAAGAAATATAGCCAATAGGATAGATTTGGTAAAAAAACTTTATGAATCACGAGCAGATATAGAAGCTATTTTGCAGAAATATTATGAGATGATAGCAAATTACCAAATAAAATATATAGACCAAATGATAAAAACCTATAAAGAATTGAGTAAAGAAAAAGACGATTCGTCCATTAAAGATATTCTTAACGAATTTATATTAAAAATTTCTGCTCAAGGTTCCACAATTCAACATCAGGCACAAAAAAATTCTGATGATTCTTTAATAATGGATAACCAGGGGTATGATAAAAATGATGAACTAATAGAAGATATTGATTTACCGGACGAAATGAAATCGATTTGATTTCATCTATGGAAATTATATACCACTATAATGGCTAGAAAAAAGAAAAGAGTTAAGGAAAATATAGAGAAAATTATTGAAGAAGAAAAAAATAACGTTACATCTAACACGGACGCTATAGCTGATTCTTTATACGATTTTGTTTATAGTGAAATTTATTCAAAAATGGTTAATACATATGAACCTGTTTATATTTCAACAGGTGTTAGAACATTGGATGCGTTGTTAGGGGGTGGTTTTGTAACCGGAATGGTATCTGCATTAACATCACCGCCCGAAACAGGAAAATCTACTATATCACTGCAAGTTGCCGCCAGACTGCTGAAAGAACACCCAGAAGCAATCGTAATATATTTAGATGTGGAAAATCCGCCCCTCATTAACAAATCCCTGAATGATTATTTGGTTATTAAAAGATTGGCTCAGTTCGGAATAAATATCAACGACCCGAAATACAGGAAAAGGTTTATTTATTTGCCCGGTATAAAGTTATTGTCTAAGATATACGATGTGATTTCAGAGATATTAAAAAGAAAAACAGAAACTGAAAAAGCAAACAATAAAGAGCCCGTCCCGGCGTTGTTAATTTGGGATAGTTTAGCAGAATCCATTCCAGATGAAATGTATATGTATTTAAAGGAAAACAAAGAGTTGATAAAACAAAAGGGTGTGAAAGCATATACTCTTCAAGAGTATCTATCAGCTATAGTATATGAATGTGAACAAACTAACACAGGACTAATACTGCTAGACCAAGTTAGAGCAAATATTCAAATTTCCCCGAGGGGAGCATCTTCCAAAACAACAGTCCAACATAAAGATTTAAAAACTGCTACATCAGCAAAAGCTATAGAACACAAAGGCAGACAGTGGTTGTTTATGGAGAAAGGGGAAGAAATAATACATAAATATCCGGGAATAATGGGTTGGATATTGAAAATATCATTGGATAAATCTAAATTAACCCCCGCTTCAGGATTAACAATAGAAGTTGTATTTGATAAACTAACAGGGTTAAATTCTTTCTGGTCGCACTATCATTTCCTATCAAACAGAATGCCATATGAAAATAAATTGTTGAACAAAACAGATGTTCCTGCACAAATAAGAAAACTGTATGAAGAATCCGCCCCTTTACCCATTCAGGGAAATAAAATATTCCATCCCAAGCTACCAGACATTCAATATTCGTTTAGAAGTAAAGCTGATATTTATAAGAAATATCTAGAAGATGAAGAATTTAGAGAATATTTTGATAAGGTTTTGGAAATATCGATAAAAGAAAGAATTGATAGCTGGCTCAATCCTAATTCTGAGTTTTATAGCAAAATGAAAGAGCTAGGGATAGTAAAATCCTCAGAAAATAACGAATTAATAAACTCAACTGCGGAGCCAGATAGTGATGATAACAGATAATACGAAGAATCAAGAGATAATTAACGATTTTTTACGGAATTATTTTTCTTCTTATTTAAATTTAGAATCTATAGAGCAAATAGAGAATTTTTTATTAAAAGTTTATATAGAGGATAACTTTACAAAATCGGATTTATATAATGTTATTGTAAATGAAAATTACGACCATGAGAAATTAATTAACTATCTTGGAAAAAAACATTTAGGTGTAAATGCAAATTTGAATGAAGAAAATGAAATAATAGAAGAGGGGCTCATTTTTTATAGTATCCTTGCCACACTACCTTTCGTTTTAAAAGCATATAATGAATTAAAAAGACATTTGGTAGTAATTCTTAATAATATTGCAAATAGAATACGCAAAAATACCGAATTGACCGTCGCTTTCGAAAGAGCGTTTGATATGCTCCCAAAACAATGTAGATTGCTGTTTATAGAAAAGGATTTTAAAGGCATCACGAAATTAGTATTTGGCACAATAATGGGTATTAATAAATCCAACATCGATACCGAATTAGGAACCGCCGCCATTAAACATCAATTCTTGTCTCACATACCATTATCTACATATAATATTGAATCCATTAAGAATTCCGCAGTTATAAAATGTTTACTTAGATATTTACTCGAATCAATCAAAATAAACTTAGATTTTTATTTGAAATGTTTATTAGATAATAAAGAATTTATGAGTTTGATAAGTGACATAAATAAATTGGGAGAACTTGCCACTAATCCAGATGTTATATCGATAGTGACTATTACAAAAGCCAGTAGCAGTAATTGCAACGAATTTTATAAAACTTTCGGTGATTTAGTCAAGCTTTATATTATATTAGTTGAAAATGTGTATAAAGATGAAAAAGATGTTTTATATGACTATAGGGAAAAATTGAAAGATGTAATTTTAGGTATTGTATCAGATTACAATAAAAAATTGGAAAAATTAAAGAAAGATAAAGAAAACAGTAAAAGGAATTCCAAAAAATCTAAATAATTTAAAAAATTTTCAAATTTATAACTAATTAAGAAGGAGGTTAAATAATTATGGCGATAGACAATACTACCAAAAGAACTCTTACTCCCGAAGTAAAACAAAAAGCTTTGGTATCGGCGCTAGCTATTAAAATGGCGAAATCGCAGGGCGACCCTCTATATGACCAATATAAAATGTATATGGAAAAGGCTAAGGAACTAAAAAGAAAAATACTTATGAAGTATGCAGAAGCGGTTATCAAAAGAATGAAAGAAAGAGGTATTCATATGAAAATAGGAAAAAATGACTTGATTTAAAATCTTTAATATTTTCCTTCCCTTCTTTAATTTTGCAAAATTAAAGAGTTATTTTCAAATATGAGTAGCATCCGAAATTTTGATATTTTTACACTTTCTTCCGATTTAGAGTCTAATACGGATATTAATAAAAAACAAAATTTTGGTAAGAAAATAGCCGATAATACAAATCCTAATTCAGTAAATAACAATCATCTGGATAATCATTTTTATTGCGACTTTATGATACCATTGCATAAGTTAAAACGAAATAAGTTTTAAAATAGTGGGGTTAAGAAATGGGCGTCAAGTCGGTCGGAAATGTAGAGAAATTATTAACTACCGATATTAATAAATTGTCGAGCGTGTTTAAAAATATTGTGTTTATATATCCTGCACTTATTTCACAGTCTATTGCGAATGATGGCGAGGTAGAAGAAAAACTTCGCCGCTTCTTTGCCAAATCACTAATAAAAGAACTATTCATGCAAAATTTTGATGAAACATTTGATGAATTATTGGCAGACTTAGAGAAATTTAACACAATTAAGAGTAATGTAATATCTGGTATAGAAAACGTATTAAAGAATAAAATAAATAACATTGACGATGAAAAGATAGATAGATTAATTTCTTTTTATAGAACTATAGCTCTTTCTTCAACAACTATCCCTATAATAACATTATCGGATAACGAACTGAATGGAATACAAGATACTATAAAAAAATTATATAAAACCGTAGAAAAAATAGTAAATAAAGACCCATATTACGAACAATATAAAATTGAAGCTGGGTTTTATTTATATAAAGGAATTTTATTTCCGGTATTTGTGGGAACCAAAAAGTTCCAAGCAGATGATGATGCATTAGGAATAATTCTTCTTATTGCTTTGTTAATTGATAAACCTATAATGGATGTGAAATCTCTTAACGAAATAGAAGATATTATTAAAAGGGGTTTTGTATATGAGTTTGCGGAATTTATGAAGAAAACAGACAAACCGTCGTATGATGATTTAAGGGAGTTTATATCAAAGTATCTGGTAGATAAACAATATGCATATGTAACTGTAGACGAACAGAATGAAATATTTAAATATGCGGTTCTTTTAGACCAAAAAATCCAAAACGCACTTAATCAATTGAAATTAGTTATGAGCGACTTTATCCATCAATCTCTCGGAATGTTAAAAAATACCAACCAAAAACCCTTAAGTAAGGAGGAAATTGAAAGTATAATAAGAAACAAAGTTATCGAATATATCGTTCAGCGGTTGGCCGAACAGTTATATTCTGAACATGAAGATATATTTAGACTTTTGAAAATTGATAAAAAATATCTAATCGATAATGTAATGTTGATTGTTAAAAAAATGGAGAAAGATTTGATAGCTGAAAGAATTGTAAGATTAATATTACCTATGACAACTGCAGGAGGATTATCGCCGGCCGATATGATAAATAAAATTGTTTACCTACTTGATAATTCGTATAACGCATTGTTATCTACAATACTATGCTCGATATTTACTATAGATGATGCATTGTATGAAAATTTGAGGTATCAAATCTTTGAATTAATTAAGGAATACGATAGTAGAAATTCGTTAAGCAATTTTATCCATTCTGATTGGAAAAAGGATGTTGTTGACCCCATAACGAATATTTCTTTTGCTGATATATCAAGGGTATTTAAAAATCTATTTAAGTCGCATTCTGAGGTAAAAATATTTTTGGGAAGAAATAATGGTGATACATTGCTAAATATGCTGATAGAGAATTGTTTAAGTTATCTAAAGCAAACTGACAAAGAATTTGGTGCAGTACTTGCAGACATACTCAAAGATACTATAAATTCAGTAATAGATAATAAAATGTTAACTGTTAAAGACCCCTACGGTGTTTTTAAGGAAGTTTTTTTAACTGTGACCAAAGAGATAAATAGAAAAATTTCCAACAATAAAAACATACCGATAGAATTTAATACAGAATTAATAGATTCTGCACTCAGAAATGTCTTTATAAAAATTTATTCGGAATATAAGAGGAAGGTTAGAGAATTTTATCAAAATTATGTAGATGGGGAAATAAGAAATAAATTAACAAATCAGCTAATAAATGAAGTATTGGCCGATGAAAGAATTAAGAGGTTGTTGAGAACCGAACCTTTTCTAATTTCATCTATAAAAGATTCTATAAGAGAAATAATTGAATTATCTATTAAGAATGTAAAAGTGTTATATGAATTTATGTTTTTATTATTATTATCGTTATATCTTTATAGAGTTTTGATGCTTTACTTAATAATAACGAACTTCCCCGATGCGTTCAAATATTATAAGGAAAAAGCTGAGGAACACATTGATTTTACTTCAATATTTGAGAAAATGAATAAAGAACTTAAACTAAACTATGTTCTTATTTTCGATGATAGGGTTCTAAATTTCATAAATACCTTTTACACCAAAATACTTATTGATAAATATTTAGAATGTAAAAATAAACCTGATAACATATCTGACCCCGAGTGTGAAAAAGTTATAGAAATATTGGGAGAAGATTTTGAGGAAGCGCCGCCCGATAAAAAATTGGATTTCTCCCAGCAAAATAAAAAATATGTTGTTACAGTCTTAAATAGAATATTTAAGTTTTCATCAATAATTACATACAATCATAGCGATGGTAGTGTTTTGTATATTATGCCTTTCATGAATAAAGCACAAAAAACAAAAATTAAAACAATAGAGGAATTTTTAAAAATTCCTCTATTTGAACAATTTAAAAAATAATTAACATTAGAAAAAAGAAAAAGGGAGGTTAATGAAGGATGAATTATCTAATGAGACAAATAACCACACTCTACAACTTTTTCAATTCTCCCTTGTTTGAGAATAAGGAGGAATTATCCAGCAAAAATTTTGATGATATAATAGAACCTATTGATGAAGCATTTATAGATGTTCTGTCAGATATTTTAAATGAGGCAGTGAATATATTGATAGGCAAAAAAATAATAGAAGAAATACCCGAACAAATAATAGAGTCTTTAAATAATAAGAAAGATTATGCATTATCATATTTGGCAAATTTAATACATGAAAGGACAATAGCTGAAAATCAAATGCCTATAAATGTATTTAAAATAATAGTATCAGAGTTGTATCCTCACAGCGATGATTTTATGTTTGAAAATATAAAAAGGCAAATTGTGAAAGAATATTTAGAAGAGGCAGCAGAAATAGTAAAAAAAATATATAGTGAATTAGGAGAAGATATTGAGAAAATTTTTGAAGCTGATAACTTAAATAGATTTAAATCCAAAATTAAAGCAGATGTATTTACGGTATTTGTGATGGAACAATTTTTGGGAGCACCCGAAATAATTTCATTAATGGAAGCTTATAAAAGGAGAAAAAAGAAAGAAAATAATAAATCTAATAAAGAACAAAATAATGATACTAAAATTGAAGAAGTTGATAGTGTTGCTTTGGAAACAATATGTGCTTTAAACGAATTTGCACAAGAGTTGTTTTCATATACGGATAAATATAGTATAGAATAAAAATTGAATTTTGGCTGTTTCAACTTTTATTTTTTTCTCTCGTTAGAGGGGGTTGTAAATTATGGAAATTAAAAATGCTCCGGAAGAATTTAAAATCCTTGTGTATAAGATTGCAGATTATATAGAAAAAAATCCTGACGATTTTTTTACAAGACTTAAACATATTTTGGGAGTGGTGAGGTCACAATCTGGACTAATAAAAACACAGGGATATTGCGGAACATTTCGAACTCCGCTGGATTATGTATTAAGATTAGCTAAAAAGATAGGGATAGAAGACCCGGCCGAATTGAGCGTTATAGGTGCCAAGTTATTCGGTTTAAAACCTGACTTAGTGTTAAAGACAAAGAAAGGTGAGAAACAGGCTACTAACATAATGCACTCCGACCCTTATTATATTTTTAATTTAGCTGTAATTGCGGCCCTTTTATATCTTGCTAAAAAGGAGCAAGACCCTCAAAAAAGAAAGTTATATATCCAAATGGCTCAAATTCCATTATTTCTAATATTGGTAAAATTGTGGAATGGGAGATTAAAAAGATATTTCACTGTCAAATGTAATCCTCAAATAATGAAATGTGTTATTAAAAATAAACTATCAGAGAAATCTCTCTTAAAAAAGTATGATAATCCTTTAGAGCTTATAACAATGTATTTTGTTCCGACGTTATTTTCTAAATATGCATTAGAATTTTATAAAACATTGGATGTTGAAAAATTGAAAGCTCTATTTAAACAAAGTTGGAATAGAATAGACCAAATATTCTTGTGGTCAGGAAAGCGTGGCGGATTGGCAGTTAAATACTATGAGGCATACGAAAATAAAGAATGTTCGTCATCAGAACAAACACCCTCTGAGGATGAAGATATTAACCTTTCATTAATGCAATCGCAAGATGCAATTATTTCTGAACTTGCAGACAAAATTAAACACTTCATAATGTTAACAGATGAAACGGAAATCCCAGAAAAACTATTCCGGCTAATTTATGTTAAAACGAAAATACGCAAAGATGTCATTAATAAAATTCCCTTAGAAATGAAAAATCCCGATATTATAGTTAACTTATCGGATGTTATAGCTTTAATGATAAGGAAACTTAATCTATTGGAGAATAAAAAAATCGTGTGTTCGCCGCAGTTTTATATCTATGCCGATAGCTTAATTCGAAGTAAAAATAACCCAGATATTAAATACTATAAAGAAGTATTAACCGAAATTGCTAAAATAATAGAACCACGTTTTGAGAACATGTCTAAAGTTTCTCAAATTAATATTTTGAGAGCTATAAATTTTGTCATCGCATATTATATCCAGAAATATATTTGCGAACATGCTGAAAATGAAGAATATTAATATTGAGTTACCTTTTCATTCCTTTTTATTTTATCACAAATAACAATTGTATAAAATGAGTTCTATTTTAGATAATATTACAGAAAGAATTAGAAACGCTTACATAGGCGAACTTTTTAATAATATTTGGTATATATTCTCGAAATACGATTTAGAAAAATACAGGAAAGATAAATTCGCACAAAACGAGCTTAGGAATTCCTTTGAAAAATTTTTATTTAATTATTATTCCGACAGATTATATTTCTCTCCTGATTGGGGCGGTTTAACATTATTTATATTAATCCCTCCATATTTATCTGCACCGCCATATAAAGAATTATTTGGTGTTCCATTCGAAACCCCTGAAAACGAGGAACAAAAATTCTTTTTCACGTTAATCAAATCTCTGCCGTTTGTTGTGTCCAATTTCCAACTTCCCCAGTTTTCCGCCAAAGTAGATGAAGATAAATTAATAAACGGTTCGATACCTAAAATAGAAGAAATTAGTGTATCTAACGCTACAACTGTTGAGTATTATGAAACAAACGAATTAATGGTATATACTTTTCATAAAATTTGGATGGACTATATCGAAGATGTTAAGATGGGAAAGATAATGCCCGACGAAATTGCGTGGAAATATGGATTTATCGATTACGCTGGCGGAGCGTTTATCCTTAAATTTGACCAAATACTTGAATTGAAATATTTAGGTTATATGGTTGGTTTAATTCCCAATGTTAGGAACCCTAATGATATTGTTAAACCACTATCTAATAATAATGACATAAAAATTGTATCTATTTCATATAACTTTTTTACATATACAGAATTTACTTATTACGAACTTGCGGCACGTGGATATACTCTTCAAGAACCTAACGGCCATCCTTGGTTAGAAAAATTAAATCAAATAATTAACATTTATACAAATTTCTAAGAAAAAAATAAAAGAAAATTAAAAAATGGTAAACCAACTTAAAACGGCAGATAAAATTTTTGAAGAACTTTACAACATAGCAAAGGAGAAATTCGGGTTAGTCAATATAACACCCAGTAAAAGTGGTGTAATCGGATATATCTTATATGCCTTGGCCTATTTACAGGAAGATGCAAAAAGATATTTTGATTTTCTATATTCTGAGTCGATACCCACCACTGCCAAAACTATTCCCGCCCTTTTAAAATGGGCTAAATTATTTGGCTATCCTGTTATATTTGCAACCCCGGCCGAGTTTATCGGGATAATAAAAATTTATGTTCCTGTGTATATAATAGAAAACTCCGAAGATTCGGAAATTAAAATTCAAATTCCAGATGGAACAAAGTTTATATATAATGATATAGTTTTTACATTAGTGGATACAGATTTAACGGTTAAATATAACAAATCAAATGGTTTTGTCGTCGGTATATATTACGATAAGACAAGCAATACATACACAACAAAATACGGCGGAGTTATAGAAAGCACAGGCCAGCATGTTTGTATTGGAATCCCCGCATACAATATTTATCAGTTGGAAAGATTAACATATGAATTAACAGTTCCATTTTATAATTACGGCACAACATATAAAATACCCATCGATTTTTATGATTCAAATAAATACCAAATTTCAAACATAAGGGTCTATATTAAACTACCAAACGAAACTGAATATAAAGCTGCAAAAATAGATAGTTTGAGATATATTTATACTCCTAACGATTTAGTTGTGTTTATAAATCAAACAGATTTGAATAAATACGAACTGGTATTACCCGACGGCAATTACGGGATGTATCTACCCAGCGGAACCGAACTAAAAATAATATTGGATTTAACATTGGGTAGTGGGGGCAATATTTCACAGGGCCTTGTTCTCCAAAATACCTTAGATACCAATATTTATATTGATAATGAGATAATTACAGATTCTAATACGGTTCAACTATATTCAACCCAAAATTTAACATCTGGTAAAGATGTTAAAAATTTTGAGGAAATTAAAACCGAAGTTATTAAGTTAATAAGGACGAATAATACACTAATAACTAAACAAGATTATATAGACTTTGGAAATCTATCTGATGAAGATTTATATTTCTATAATGTTGTCGGTTTTCCGGGAGCAGATACAATATTATTTGTACCTATCAAGTTGGATAATAATTTGCCCGTAAAATCTACAACTTTAACTCTTGAAGAATCTCAATTTAATCCATCCGATGAAGATTTGGTTGTCTATCCCACATATATATATGTTATGAAAGCTAAAGAAACAACAACCCAATATATTGTTCAAAATGATTATTTAGCTGGTTCAGATACCATTCAATTGGATACCGTATCGGATTTAAATATTGGCGACACATTGTTGATAAATGGGTCTGAATATACTATTGTTGACATTGATGAAACTGACAAAACTATAACTATTGACCCGCCGCTTCGAAATAATTTGGTAAATAGAACACAAATTTATAAATATGAAAATAGAAAAATAGAATTAATTAGTCCGTTTATATATGTTAAAGACAGGCTTAGAAATAAGTATAAAGGTTATATGATTGATAAATCGTCTTTTACAGTGAATATTATTAATGTGAATAATAACTATAACACAGATTTGTCTCCAAGTGTTATTTTTGAAATTAATAATTTTTATTATGATAATTCGGATGGTAATTATTACTTTTCAATAAATGCGGTAATATCTAATAATGCTAATTTAGAATACTCACCATTGATAAAAATTAAAACACCGTCCGGTTCGGTGCATGAATTAAATAAAAATAATGGTTATTCAACAAATATTCCTGTTAAAGAATTGTTGACAGGAGATACTGATTCATTGACAGCATTACAGGCATCTGATATTATGAAAAATATTAATTTAGAGTTTGATGTGTATAACGGAACAACCGGCGAGTTTATATTTGGTGGTAGTTTAAATACAGCTTATTTAAAGGATGTATCAGATTCTATTAATCTTCAAATATTGAATAACCCTAAGGATTCTTCAAATCCTTTAATAACATTTATCCCATTTATTTCTAAGGGAGATTTTGATAATTTCAAAGATGTAATTACATCAACATTATCCTCGCTGCTGAACGGGCTAAACCAAAATATAACCCGCCTTGTTGGTAAAGAAACCAAGCTAACATTTCCAAATACAATAGAGCTTCGTGAACCAGAATATTTCCTAACCCCTCAATCCGATAGTAAAAATTGTTCAATAGATTATTTAGAATTTCCTATTTCATTAAAAATAAAAATTAGTAAAAGTAAAGATGCGGTAATAACTGAAGATGATATTTTATCCATAAAATCCGAATTAGCTAAATATTTATTGAGTAAACAAGGTTATAAAATAAATTTGCCCCAGTCAGATATAATTAACATCGTTAAGAAATCTGTTTCTAATCCAAGTTCAATTTTTGATGTGAAAGTAGAATATCCAGCTGTATCACTATATTCAAATGTATCATTTGAATATGACTGGTTAAAAAGTCAAATTGATAAAGGAAATAAATTAGCACCACTACAATATTCGCCGCCATACTTTAATTTTAATATTGATAATATTAAGATTATCATCGTTTAATTTTTTTCTTTTTTTTTATAAAACAAAATGGCGAAAAAATCAGATATAGCAACAAAATTACCTAAGGAACTTATTGAAAAGGAGAAAGATAATTTAGGAATTTTATATTTTCCAGATAAATTAACATCCGATGATATTGAAAGAGAAATAAAGCTAATAACTAAAAATCCTTTTTATTTTATTGTGAAATATATTTGGGTTCCTACGGCGGGTGTTCCTACTAAAGTAAAGCCATCCGATTTTATTCCTAAACAAATAGCTCTAATTAAATCGTTAATGCGTTTTGATAAACATAACCATTTAGCATCCAGACGTTCAAGAAAAACAACGATAGCATCTGAAATGGTTTTGTATTCAACTATGTTCTTTTCAAACCTAAACGCAGCGGTAATAACATACAAAGAGAATACTGTTAAAAAAGATATTCTTCAAAATATCTGTAAAATGTATAATTTTCTACCAGAAATATTAAAGGAATTATTTCCTATGACAACACAATGTCAAAAGACAAAAACTTATATCGAGTTTGCTAATGGTTCGAGGATAGATGGTTATTCCGCAATGAGAAACCCTGAGATGGTTGCCAGAGGTGGAAATGTTCCTATCGTTTATATTGACGAAGCAGCATTTATAAATTATGACGTAATCTCCGGTTCACTATTACCTGCGCATGAAGATGCAGTCAGACAAGTTAAAAATTTAGGATTTCCATATTTCTTCCTTTTAACCTCTACACCTAACGGTAGAGAGGGTATTGGTAAAGGATATTATGAAAACTGGATAAATTCAATTCCTATTGATTTGCTATATGATTTAGAAAATCATAAATGGAAATCTAATCCGCCTGAAAAGTTATACTACGAACTATTGAATTCACAAGATAATTCTTATAACGGATTTATTGGAATAAAAATTCATTGGTCAGAATTTCCATATAGAGATGAAAAATGGGCTGAGGAAAGGAAAAGAGAATTGGGATATTATAACTCTTATGAGGGCCGCCGCAGATGGTATCAAGAATATGAACTTCTATTTTTAGGAAGTGAGAATTCATTATTCCCTGATGAAGTATTGGAACAATTAAAAGCTATACCGCCCAAACACATTGAAAAATTATCTTATGCTACGGAATTAAAACTTTGGATAGATAAATTCGATTATAACGATTTATATGTTATTGGAGTAGATACCGCAGCACAATTAAGAGGAGACTACTCAGCATTTGAAATATATTCATTAAAAACGGGCGAGCAAATAGCGGAATTTAAAAATAGATACGGAATGGTATCATATTTTATCGACAATATTTTAGAGGCTTTAGGAATACTCCAAAACAAATATGGATTAAGAGATAATTTTTATTTAGCAATTGAAAATAACTCATATGGGCAGCAAGTAGTGGAAAAATTACTAATTCATTCAGGATATAATTTTGAATCAAAAATTATATCTACTATAAAAAGAACTACTGGTGAAAAAAGATATGGAATAAATACGAATAGAGAAACAAAAAAAGAAATGGTAAATATTTTTTATTCAAAAGTAGTAAACAACCCTTATATTATTCATTCAAATGAATTAATTTCTGAAATGTTTGCTATTGAATACAAACCTTCTGGAAAGATAGAGGCGGCTAAAGGACACCACGATGACTTATTTATGGCATCGTGTTTATCTCATTACGGAATGGAATTGCTGCGGCGTCAAAGAAAAATCCCACCCAAACTAATGGAATATATCGATAAGGATTTAGCTAAAGAACAACAAATAATTCAGGATTCGATTAATAGAGCTGTCAATCTTTTTAGCTTTCTAAATTCTCCAACCAATTACAACGAACAAAAATCCTTATTACAGACTTTTGAATCATTACTCAATGAAAATATCATTTTTTAACAACACAAATAAAACTATATATCTATTGGGTATAATTACTATAAAAGAAACTACTACTATATATGATACATCATATAAGAAACAAATTTTAGCCTGACGTTTTAATTTTGTCAACTCATATATCTACTATTTATCATTCCAAGTTAAAGGAATTCAGTGAATTGGAACTAAATTCATTTAAACTGATTTAATCAAAACAAAAATTTTATTTAATATTTGAAACAAATGGAATTATACATCTATTGGATAAATATATAAATAAAAGAGATACCTGTTATATAAAATATATAGAACAAATTAATTCCTGAAAGAATATTTATTTAAGAATTATGTGAGAACTATATTTCATTTTTTTTAACTAAAAAGAATAAAATAAAAATTTATTTAATTTTTAATTTGGAATTTTTCAGTTTAAAATTTCATAATAAAAAATTTTGGACAGAAAAATCTAATTAATGATAAAGTTATTTATAACCTAAAAAGTGAAACTTAAAAATAAAAAATTATAATTTAATATTTTTAAATCTTATATGGTTAATTTTTAAATTATGAAAATTAATAAATTTGAAATTAAATTCGTTAATGGAAAAATAATTTTAACCTATTTTGGAGAAAAATTAATTATAGGAAATTTAAATAATTCAAAAGAGAAAATAGATAAAAAATTATTAATTCCCTATTTTGATTATATTAAAAATTTATGTATTGTTGAAGCATATGATGAAAATAAAAATATAATTAACTTAAAAAAGAGGAAATTAAATTATTTAAAACTTTATAATCTAATTTTGAAATTGAAAGAAAAATATGGAGAGAATAAAATCTCGGGGAACAAAATTTTAAAAATAAAAAAATCAATTTATGAATTTTTAAAATAAAAATTATCAGAATTGCTTTTCAAATTTTAATTATTTTTTTTTATTTTTTTATTTTAAGTGATTAAGTGAAAGATGGAGGAAAAAAATAATTTTAAAAATAAAACTTACGATGAGAGTGAACATTATAAAAAGATAGATATATTTGAAAATATTTTAAAAGATTTGGAAGAATTAAAATATAAGCAGTTGGAACTTGACGAAAATATAAAATATGCGACGGGGTATCATAAGGAATTTTATGGCAACAATAATTATTATAAAGATATTAAAGAGCGAATAGAAAACAGGTATAAAGATAATTTTATGGAAAAATTTTATAATCGAATATTTGATATTATTGGAAGGACAAATCCTTTATTGGGAGTTGTTTCGAAAATTGGAGTTGGAATATTTGGGTCTATGGCTGCGGCCGGGAAAGGGGTTCCATTTTTATCCAATATAGCAATGTTAAATCCATATATACCTTTAATTAATGGAATATTTTCAGCATTGTATCTAATCCAACAAAGTGCAATGTTTAAACAAAGCATAAAAGAAAGGGAAATGTATTCAAAAGGGCTAGAGGAGCCTAGATTTGGTGCATTGGGACATGCGGCGATTAGGACTAGCCAATTCTTGGATAGAATAGAAAAGTTGACCCTGAGTATATATACACTTCCAGCAATGTTTAATGTTCTTGGAATGCATTCGTTAACACCGTTTATATCTCCATTAACAATGCTATTTAATCCGACAAATATTTTGGGCGGTTTAATGTTATCGGCTCCTGTTTTGGGAGGAGCGCTTTCAGGTATAGCATCATCATTGAGCTGGATTCCCCTAATAACTCCAGCATTAATTGGTTATCTGGCTTATATGGGCCTGTTCAAAATACCAATTGGATTTTTAAAACAAATAGTTAGTGCGGGAGATAGAAAACCTAATTTTTTAAATGCATATGAAATAGAGAATGAAACATCGTCTTCCAGATATTTGCGTCCATATGTTATTAGGATATTGTCTGACCCGGATTTAGTAAAACAAGTTTCTCCTTATGACATGTTAATTTTGGAAACACTTATGATGATAGAATCGCACACATCCATAATTCCATTGATTTATAACCTGCTTCAAAATAAGATTGAAGCACAGAAATTTGAATCTTATGATGCTGGAGAAAGAAGAGTTCAAGAGACTTTATATGAAGGATATAGATTTGAACAAAGAAGCTTTATTGATAAAATGATGGATAAAATGGAAGAATTCATGTTTTTAACCAATCCTGTTATGCAGTTAACTGAATTTTTATTTAGAGGTATAACGCCGGCTCAATGGTTAAGGAATAGATACATAGAGGAACGCCGTGCCAATGTAATAAATGAGCTATCTAGAAAATATGGTGTATCTATGGAACACATTAAAGCTGTTTATACTACATCTGACGAATTAATTGGAGGCATAGATGACCCTATTGTGAAAATGGTTGTATTATTGAGTGCGATATATGATGTTTTAAGAATGCAACTTAGTGAATTAACCGCTATACGAAATGCGATGGGTATTGCACAATCATTTATGATTCAATTGCCCGAGGAAGAACAGGGGATGAATTTATTTGATAGATTGACTACTATGTTAATCGATATTCCTAACAAATTAGGAAATGTAGGTGCGGCATTGGTATCGAATATATCAACAAAAGTATTAGAAGAAGGTTTAATAAAGGGAACTGTTAAGGGAATATCGGAAGTTGCAAAATCGGAGATTTATTATGAATTAAAACAACTACCGATTATTTATACATGGGCTATCTTAGGTGAAAAATTAGTATCTCTAACAGATTTAATAGTAAAAACTATTAAAAAGGACAACCAAAATATACAAACTGTGGAGCAAGAATTGTCGCTGTTAGATAGGCTATTACTAAAAATAGAGGATTGGCAAATGAATTATGAAGAAAGGAAATATCAGCGGCAATTGATGGCAGAAACAGATATAGAAGAATTTTTTGTAAACCGCTCCCCAGAATTTATATCTACCCAAACAATAATAAATGAAGAAATAATGAATATTTTGAAACAAATTGATAACTCTGTATTAATGAATTATGAAATTGTTGCATCGTATATGGCTTATCTGGAATATTTAGTATATCTTAGGAAAATTCATGAATTGTTGGAGGAATTTATAAATAGAAAAGATTTACCTACAATAACACCGCCCCAGGTTTTAACATCGAGTGAGAAAGCATTATTATTTTTAACCAATATTAATAGTGTTGTTCCATCTACAATATTTGCTGCTCCTGAACCGGAATATATTGTAGCTGCACCCGAAGCGGAGGAAATAAATATTGGTAAAATGATTGTTGGACAGGATTATCTTATATCCAATATTCAACGAAACCTTAATCAAGCTATAGAACAAGTAGAACGACAGGAGAATATATATTTACCTCAGACTGTTATTAATGAAATAATAAATTCTGTCCCGATTGCAGTTGGAAATACTGTATATACAGTGTTTAGTTCTTTGAGACATGGTGCACCTCATTTTTCTACAGGCGGTATTGTAGAAGAAAACACTTTCAATAAAACTACATCTTTAAAAGCATCCAAATCAGACATATATAAGTATAAAGATACTGTTGTTGCGATGTTGTCGCCCGGCGAAATTGTTTTAAATAAAGACCAAATAAAAAATGTCAGTGAATTGATTATTAATACTATCAGCTTAGTTAAAGTTGCAGACGAATATTTGAAAAAAGAGTTTATTTTGGATAAAAATGAAAAAATCATTCTGGAGAAAATTGGTTCATTAATTATTCATGATTTGAAAAAAATAAAATCTCTTAAAAGTGTAAAAGAAGAAGATTCGGTAATTACTGTGAAAGAAAGAGAAGAAAAAATATTAAGAGAAAAATTCTATTCCAATATTGAAAAAATGGTAAAACTGCTCGGCGAAATATCTAAAGGTGTATATTCACTGGATACACATATTGTTGGTGGATTTAATATACTTAAGAAATCATTTACTGATACTGTTAAGTTTATGACAGATAGATTAACATCTGCTATTTCAACTATTTCAGGCACCGGGAGTTCCATTTGGGACTGGTTATCTGGTTTATTAGGTTTCGGTGGCGGAGACGGAAAAAATGTAAGTAAAAAGGAAATAGCTAAAGGTATATTCTCAAAAACAACACAAATAATTAAAAACAGTTTTGTTGGTGGTTTCGGAGTAGGTTCATTGTTGAATGCAGTTCTAACATTTTTCACATTTGATGAAAATACCGATATGTTGCATAAAATCCTCGGAACAATTGGTGCATTGGTGGGTGGTGGAGTTGGTGCTGTTGTTGGCGGGGCGTTTGGCGGTTTACCGGGGTTAATTCTCTCAATGATATTATCACCAATTGGAGCTTCTTTAGGATTAAAACTGGCAGATTTTATTGAAAATGTTTACAGCCATATTTTTGGTTCTAAAGATGAAAATAAAATACACAAAGAAATACAAGCTCAATCGTCTTCTGTTGCCGAAGCATTGGGAGAAACCGTTTCCAGCTATCTAACAAAAGCTTTTATGTTTATCATATCACTTCCAATAACAATAATTAATGGTGTATTAGAATTCATTAAAAATTTATTTGTAGCAGAAAGTGAAAAACATAAAAAAGAAATAGAGGGTGAACAAGATAATTTAATTTTTACTATTATTGGATACGCAATAGATGTTATAAAATGGATTTTTAAATTTATATTTTGGGATTTACCGAGAGCTGTTATTACCGCTATAGCAGATTTTATTTATGGGTTGGGTAAAGGGATTGTTGAAGGATTTATCGATGGATTGAATATGTTGCTTGATAGATTAATAAACGCTCCGTTTTTAATTTATGATATTGGAAAACCAATTCTTTCGAAAATATGGAGTATTGTTAAGTCTGTAGGAAAATTTATCTGGGACATTATTAAGGAAATTGGAAATGTTATTTTAAAAATTATTAATTTTATTAATCCGTTAAATATTCTGGAAATTTTATGGGGTGCCCTTACCGAAACAATAAAAGAGTTAAAAGAATCTGATAATGTAATATTAAGGTTTATTGGTAATATTCTTACGCCGTTGGAAAAAATAGGAGATTTTATTGTTCAGTTTGTAGAAAAAATTAAGGAAATATTTTCAAGAATATTAGAGCCAATAATTTCTGCTGTAAAATGGTTCAAGGAAATTCTATCGGATATTGTGAATAAAATTACGGAATATATTCACAAGGTTGTTGTAGAGATTGAATATAAATTTGTTAAATTTGTTACATCAATTCCTTTTGTTGGTAAAAAAATAGCTAAGGAATTTATGCGACGCAACCCAGAACTAATGACGATAGTTAATTTGAAAAAAACTGGTGAAGAATTGAAAGAAAATGTTAAATATAACTCTGTGATTCAAAGCGCAATTTCACATGCGGAAGTTACAAGGAATAATGCTATTAAACAATATGTAGAAAATATAAACAATTATATTGAAGGATATTTAACTTTAATAAGAACGGCCGCACTTAAAAAAGAATATTCTGAATTGAGGAATATCAATTTTGAAAAATTAATAAACGAGATTGCAATAATTTCTGCGTCTATAATTAACAGACGGATTAAAGAAATTTCTGATAAAAATATAACTAATATCCCGGATAATTTAGTAAAATCTGATGCAATTACTATATTGTTGCTTTCACTAAAGGGCGCCGGGTATGGTGGTTATATAAAAGAAATAAAACAACTTATTCAAAAACAAGAATCAGATATTAGCAAATCAATATCTGCTGCTTTAGGAAAAGAAATTCATGCTAAATCTATAACACAAAAATATGTTAAATTAGAAAAATATCTAAAACAGGGTAACAATAAAAACCTGGTCCCGAATATATTATCGAACGAAATTACTGACGAAACCGCACCCGAATACAAAGAAGAAGTTATGAGGTCTCCTGTTCAAAATTCTAACACTGTTAATGACGAAAAATTGGAAGAAAGATATATTCAAAGCGTTAAAGCTAAATTTTCCACTTATACCACGGTTGTATCTGAGAAAATATCATCATCTATTGAGAAAAATGTTAAGGAATTAAATAAATCATTTAACAATGTAGTGGATAAAATGAGAGAGAGTGTTAAGGAAACGGCTACCGAAATTACTAAAAACACAACCGCCGCAATTTCTGCAATATCTAATACTGTAACCGCCGCAGTTGTTAATGATAAATCAGATTTAATGTTTGACAGACTGATAGAAAAAGTTATGAACCATTCAGTAATTGATATTTCAGACTATTCTGAAAAGTATTATGTTGACTAACCTGTTATTTTTAATATGGAAATAAATTGTATAATAGTCAGCTACAACCCTCGCTATAAATTAAAATAAAAATAAAGTTTTGTTATTTTTTTCAATTTTTCTTTAATTTTACAAAAATAAAAATCCGTTTTGAAGGAGGATTTCGATGTTACAGCAGACAGAAATTTTTAACAAATTTTTTATTTTAAAAGATAATCAATTACAAATGCTTATTTCAGTTTCCCCGCATGTTTACAAGAACAAGATATATGTGAACACATCGCAGAAAATAACAAATATTCAGCCAGTGTTATTCCCGCCGCCCAATTCCAGGGATAAATTGTTTAAAATGTTTGATGTTATTTCGGATTTAATAAAACAATTAGAAAGAAGAATTTTAAATGGCGAAAAAATTGATAAACAGTTGGTCAGTGATATTGATGATACGGTATTAAATCTTAAAAAATCTTTCCAAGAATATATTGAGATTGAAAAGGAGAAAATAGAAAATAAGAAAGATGTTTATGACGAACAAACATATAAATTCAAAATATCGGTTATAAATGGAATGGAACAAATGGTAACAAAAATTTTAAACCCTGGTTTATTATTAAACTTTTTAACAAATAAAAAATCGGCAGATGTTATAAGTTCATATTTTGAAAATAATGACTCGAATATTCCACCCGAATTGTATGAAGTTTTTCTATACGAAATATATGAGAACTTTGCTATCGGAGGTTATAGATTAACAAATGCTCCAACAATAGCGGATAGAAAGATTCATTTTTATTTAATTCATACACATGTTTATGAAAAAGGCGGCAAGTTATCAAGAGTAATAAAAAATTACTTTGATATTGATATAAATGGTAAAGTTTCGGTTTATGAAGTATTTCGAGATTTTACTAAGTATATTAACAAGTATCTAATGATAAATGGGTATCCATATATTGTATCACGGCCTTCTGACGTAAAAGAAGTTTTTTTAAAATTGGAAAGGTTTTATAAATATTTCAGAAATGAGATATTATTACCTTCCGATTTAACTAAATGACCGGCGGCGGTATTAAATTATCAAGTATATTAACAATACCATCATATTTTGTTAATAGAAAAAATACGAATAGGCATCCTTATGAGTCATTTCTGAGATTGAAACATGCAGTGTATTTGTTTTCATATAACAAACAATATAATGCATTGAATTTCATCGTTTATTCTGAAGAGAATTTCGGCTCACATTATTACACCTCAATATCTTTAATGGATAAAAACAGTGATATGCTAACTAAACCTAACCAAAAATTGAAAGTATATTGTTCATGTCCGGATTTCAGATATACATTTGCATATGTATTACATAATAAATTAAATTCAATATTGTATCACGAATTATTTTTATCCCCTTTTTTAAATATTCCACCCAAAAAGAAAAATCCGCATCAAATCCCTTGGGTTTGCAAACATGTTTATACTATAACTAACTTAGTTTATTTAAAAAATAGAGTTTTAAAATTTAATAATGATACAGTAAAAAGGTTTAATGTATATTTGAGCAATAAAATTCGAAATAATTTAATCCCACGTCAGACATATTATGATTATGAAATACTTAATTTTATAAGTAAGCCGAATATTTTCCCAAAACATGAGTTGTTAAGGAAAATTCCTAATTCCGAAATAATTGTGACAGATATAAACAAACTCAATTTTATAAAAAGTTATTTTGTGTGAAGATGATGAAACAAATATATAAAAAGTTTCAAAAAGCAGTAATAATTAAAAGGAGTTTTAAATGGCAAAAAGAGGTCGCAAGAGAAAAAATACAGAAGTTATAGTTGAAAGTAGGGAAAAATCGCAAGAATTTCAAGATTTACAATTAGAAGATATAGTTCAACAAGACAAAAATTATAACGATTATCAAAAGAGGGAGGTTGAAAACATGACAGAAAAAGAACAAGTAACAAAAGAAGGACAAGAGGAGGTTGGATTTAATAGGGAAACCAAAACCGAATCTAAACAAAACGGTGATGAAAAAATAGTTGAATACTCGTTGAAAGAACTTATTGAAAAGGATTGTGTTACTATATATAGGAAACAAACAGGAGATTTTATAAAACCTGTTTTACAAAAACACCCAACTAATGTTGAACAATTAGTTATTCACGAAACAATGCTGTTGTTGATTTCCACCCCTGAAACAAAGAATGGATATATTATAGGAGACATTGAAATTAACAAATTGTATAAATTAGTGTTCAATATTGATAAATTTGACGATAAAACAATTATACTTGACCCTAGAGCCAAAATAACTCGACGCAACATTAATACAGAACAATTCAAAATTAAATTTATAATACGACCCAAACATTAATTAAACGAAATACTTTTTGTTTTCAAATTTTATTTTTTATTTGAATTACTTGCCAACAATTATCATTATTACTTTATATTTCAATTACGGATAATAGAATTAGATGATGGAATTTGAAACTAAGTTGGAAAAGTTAGAGCTCCTATATTCATTGTTTTCTAACCCATATAAGAAATATGAATCGAGCAAGATAATAAAATCTTCGAAGATATTAATAGAAGATGTTAATGAATTGGAGTTTTTTGAGAAAATAAAAGACCCTACACTCAAAGATAAAATAGTAGAAAATATTGAAAAGAGATTTGGTAAAAATATACCTAACCCTAAAGGATTGCATTCGTGGTCTATATTCGGAACTACTTCCAAAACTTGTTTGTGTGGTTTAACAAGGGGATATGGAAAGAAATGCAAAGTTTGCGGCGTAGTAATGGATTATAAACAAAATATCTCCAGAAATCACGGATTTATAAATTTAAATTATCCTGTATTTAATCCGTTGATACTCAGCGAGATATACCGAATATTAAAAGGCGGAAAACAAACATTTATGTCATTAATGAATAAAATAATTTTAGATTATCAATTTTTGCTGTTTAATAGAAAAAAGAAAAGATTTGAGCCGCCCGAAGGAATAAAGTTTTATCTAATAAGCGGAAATAATAAAATAAAGGAAAAGTATGAAGAATTAATAGCAGAAACCAGTTATAAGGATTTTTTCAATAAATTTTACGAATTTGCATTACAATATGACCTAATTAAAGATAATGAAAAATATACTTGGGAATATTATAAGGACACCTATGTTTTATCAAAACCTGCGTTCGGTTTATATACATTGATATATGCGATATTGTCTAACGAAGAAATTTTTAACGAATATATTCTAAAATTTAAATACCCTACACACTTGATAAATTCGATAACTATAATTATTCCGGTGATAACTGCGGAGCTTAGAAAATTTATGATAGTGGGGGACGAATTATATAGAAGTGATTATGATAGAATATTAACACAAATAGTGATAATGAATGAGAAATTTGAGAAATTAACAGATAATCCTCATAAGTTATCTGTATCTATAAACATTCCCACTTCAGATGGTAAAAAAAATCATGAAACAAATACCGAACAAATTTCTAGCCAATTTGATAGGTTTATTTATAAACCGTTTATAACTTATAATCAATATTCAGAGTATTATTACAGATACGCACACCACGGCGGCGTCTATACATTATTTGAATATTGTCAAGAAAATAAAGAATATCTGGATAAAAACTTAGAAAATCTAACCATACCAGAAATATTTACGCAGGAACGACAAGTTAATTTACTTCAACAATGGTATATAAAATATGTCTCAAAATTATTAGATTCCGAATTAGGTAAAAAGGAAGGTTTGGTGAGACAGTTTCTAATAGGAAAAACTATAGATTTTTCCGCCAGAAATGTAATTACTCCAACATTAGAGGTTAAACCATATGAAATATTGGTTTCATATTATACAGCCAGACAAATATTCAAAATGGAATTTTTGATATTTCTTAGAAGATTATATACACTATTTAAATATAAAAAGTTTACTCCATGTGATGTAATAGTTCAGAAACCTGTCGCACCGAAATCGATGATTAAGAAATTAAATAAAATCAAATTAAAAGATAATGGTAAATATTTTACATATTTAATAAAACTGATATATCAGGAATTAGAATATGGTGCAAAAAGCCCCAAAGAGCTGGATATAACGGATGAACAAATATTGGAAGATATAGAATTTCTGTTCGATTTGTTTGCGTATAATGTTAATAAAGGAAGAATAAAACTATATTCCTTTATAAATAGGCAACCAACTCTATGGGAGCCATCGATGATAGTTTACGATGCAAAAATAAATACTAATAAAGAAGATTATACTTTAAAAATACACCCATTGATAGTTGAAAGTTTTAACGCTGATTATGATGGTGATAGCGTTTCGCAAGCCCGTGTCATTATTGAATTTGCGGATATGAGTTCCATCATATTACATCTAAATCCGCATTAAACCATTCCTAAAGTCCTTGTTCTATCTGTATTTCCGCTTATCTATTTATTTTTTGTCAAGTTTTTATTTGACATTTACATCAAAGTCTGCATTGAATGCTACCTTTATGGATAATTTTTAAATATGGTGGAAGAGAGAAAGCTGACGAAAGAGTTAAATAAAATGGATGAGTTAGAGATACTTCATCCTAAAGAATTGAAATTCCCTATGTCTTATAAAATTAGTTGTTGGGATTGTGGTGCTGAATTAAAAATTGATAGAAATACATTCATAAATAAAGAAAAAATTCTATGTGAAACCTGCGGTGCTTTTATTATTACGCCAAAATTTTTATTTAAAAAATACTATTCATTTATTGAAAGAGAAATCAATCCAGAAATTTCAAATTACGAGGCGAATAAAAATTCATTAAGTGCTTTAGATATTGACGAATTGGAAAAGATATTAAAACAATTTAATATTAATAGAGAAGTGCTGACAAAAATAAGAAAAAATTTTATTTCTGGCAAGAAATTCACCGTTAGACATTTGATATATTTGATGCTTACGGATACTTTTATTGATAGGATAGAAAATAAGGAAAAATATAGATGTAAAATATGCGGAAGAAATATTTCTAGATTTAACAGGTATATACTCGATTATTCCTGCGGCGGCTGTTATAAGAAAATTAAAAATTATCCCGTTAAAATATTTTTCCCAGATTATTATAAAAAATATATCGAACAAACCACTAAATATTTTAGAGAAAATAACCCAAATAACTCTGAACATATAAGAAAAATTAAATCTGTCAAAATGAGAGAGAATAGAAATTCTTACGATAAAATAATCGAACTAAGAAAGAAATTGTTAATCTCTAACAAAGTTCTCAACCCCAAATTGGTTAATTCTGTAAAACATAGGAAAATTGTTTCTGAACTGTTAGATAAATATAATGTTCCTGCGGATGAGTTAATTAAATTTGATAAGCTGTTATATGAATATGCATTAAAAAATGGATACAAATTTATAAATATAAAAAATATTTTAGATTACATTAAACGATATTATGGTAAATCGGTTAAAATGAAATGTAATCGCCATGGAATAACTTATACGAAATATAGACCATTAAGTTTGGAAAATTTTTATAAATGGAAAGTTTTTAATGCCATGCCGGAGGAATTATTCGGTTGTCCAATTTGCATGAAAAAAATCTCTAAAGGAAAATCAGTTGAACAAAATTTAGTAATTGCAGAAATAACCGATACTATTAAGGAAATAATAGGAAAACAATTTAATTTAACATTCGTCTCGGAAAAGAAATTTGTTATTGGGAATAAAACTTATAGCTGGGATTTATACATTCCCGAATTAAAATTGGCAGTAGAATATGATAGTATATTTTGGCACTCAACACTGTGGGCGGATAAATACGGCGCCAATACAATTGAAGTTTTAGAAACATTGTTAAAGAGAGCTGATGTTAAACTAAAATTCGAAAGAAAAAATAAAATGCGAACATTTAAAATATTTGATGCTGAATGGAAAAATGAACATAAAAAGGAATTATGGAAAAATTTGATTATACGGTATATTTTAAAAGAAACTAAAAATCAGAAATTGTTATCCGAATTATTCAAAATAATCTCATGTGATGAATTGTATTTTGAGATTGGTGAATACGAAGCGTCTGAGGATATGATTAAATTCCATGAAGTTAATAATCTAACCGGTGCGTTCTTTAAAAAGGGGAGAAATTTGTATGTATTAAATGGATATGATAAAGGCGGAAATTTAGCAATGTCTTATATAGTTCGGGTTAATATTGAAAATGATACTGCAACTATTGTAAGACAAACAATTAGGAAAGATTTAATTGTTAACAACATATATACAAAGTGTATTAGAAAGATTAAAGAATTACTAAAAGAAATAATTTCTAAACCGAATATTAAGTTTGCAATATCCGGAAGGTTGAATAATTTAAAACCCATAATCCCAAATTTTAATGTTATTTTTGATGCAAAGGCGGCGCCGCATTTATATATTAACGGTAAATTTGTCAAGATAAGTAAAGATGAAATACTAGAGTATTTCAAAAGTAATAAACCAATTGTTATAACAATTTCCCTGTGGATAGAATTTTTTAAATAATTTTAATTTTCTTATTGAGATAAAAAACTTGTAGCCAGAGTTAATTAAAATAAGCGAATTAAAATAACTTCATAAGCTGCATTTTTTTTAACTAAATACGGATAATTATATAACATGGAGAAAATGTTTTATTGTCCGAAATGTAAAGAAATAAATGAAATTGAAACATATTATGAAGAAGTATATTGTATGAAATATAAAGGAAAGAAAACAATAGATTTAGAAAATGAAGACATTGACGATGACGAAACTGTTGGTGAATACAACTGCTCAGCAGGTTCGTTGATAGCTGATGAATTAGATGAGGTTCCAAATATGATAAAATCAATTATAAGATGTAAAAAATGTGGGAGAAAAATAATAGAATTAAATAATGATATTACAATTGATGATGTAATAATTAAAATAGACGATGAAAACAAAAGAATAATTATACCTAAATTATTAGTAATTCAAATTTGTGGTATTGTTGAATATTTTATTAAAGGATATAATGGATATGAGACAATAAACGGATATGGAATAATAATAAAATAAAATTTTCGCTTAGTTATTTTTATATTTTTTTTCTTTTTTATGTAATTATTTTTGTTGTTAAACTTTTGTTTATGGGTAATATAAACTTTATTATGCTTCAGGGAGGTTTTAGGATGAAGCAAAAACTGTTTCTCTTGGTATTTATTATGGTAGTTTTTGCGGCACTATTTGTATTATCACCAATTTTCCACCCCATTGTAATACTACTTTATAAAAATCCAATACTGTTGTATGGTGCCATCATTCTAACACTAATAACTATTTTAAGCATTATTGGCAAAATTGATGGTTTTGATGCTTTTTTCACCACTTTCATTTTGATACCTGTGGGGATTATATTATTAGTAGTAGCGAATGTTTTAACTAAGCATGAATTATATAAAATTAATGCTCCTAAACATTTAAATAATATAAACGAATTAACAATAACGAAAAAAGACCCTATTAGAATATTGCCAAGGAAAGTAGCATATGCATATTTGATTACGTCTATAGACTTTCCCAGGTATACCATAGATAATGTTAATATAACTGCTTTCAATGATAGAATCTATTGGTATAGTTTTATAGAACCGGATGGGTTAATAAATTCTTTTATATTGAAGTCGAAAGGAGTATTTCTGGTGCCCGTAGATACGGTTGATAGGGAAATAATTAGTGATATGCGTAAATTGGAATATAGTCCTGGTCAATTGATAACAGATAATCTATATTGGAAGCTTTATAAATTCGATTATTTCGCAGATTATGGTCAACCTAGAGTTGTTATTAAAAATAAGCACATATATATTATAGTTCCTCAGATTAAATATAGATTTAAATGGTTTTACACTGTTCCGTATTGGGCCGGTGCGGTAGTGATAGACGAGAAAGGAAATATTAAACATTATAAACCTGAAGAACTTTTAACCGAATTTAAGGACGCTCCAATATATCCGATGGAACTAGCTAGGGAAATAATAGAGTCACAGAACTATTGGAAGGATGGGGTATTTTCTAATATTATGAATATATTGTTCTATCATGAAGATATGATAGAACTTCCAGATTGTGATTCAAATTGTTTGAACAAGCAACCCTATTTAATTATGTCGAATAAAAAATTATACTGGTTATTCGCTGTTGAGCCATTTGGAAAAGCATATGGTATTTCCACAATATTTGTTGCGTCAATGGAAGGAAAACTATACAAGTATAAATTTAAAGTTCCACATATAGGCCCCGAGAAAGGTAAACTATATGTAGAGAAAGCATTACCAACTTTTGATTGGAATAGATTTGAAATAGTGGAACCTCTACCTATCGTTAAAGGCGATAAATTATATTGGAGATATATAGTTATTCCCAAAAACGGGGCGGGAATAGCTAAAATAACATTAGTTAATTCAAAAGACGGGAATGTTTTGATTTTCGATAATAAATATTTGTATAAAAAATTTCTTTTAGGTAAAAATGGCAAAACAGAAGATTCTAAAATTCATGAATCAACGATTAAAACTATTATTAAATATGTAAAGAACGGAAATACTCATTGGTTAATTGTGCTAAATAATGGAACATACTATGATTATTCCGCAGAAGATATTACAATCGAACAAATCATCGATATAAATAATTTGAAACCGGGCAGCAAATGGTCAAATTAATTTGTGTTGGTTTGTCTTAATATTCTGTTTTTTTCATCAATAATTATTAAATTAATATGGTTCAACTACCCACCATTTTAATGGCGGGTTTGACTTTAGTTTTACTCTTATTCTTCATAGTGTGTTTTAAATTTTCAAATTCAAATACGGATAATAGAACAGTATGCTAGAAATCGAAATAGTTAGGGAAAATTATTCGGATTATAGAGCTATTTTGAGATGTATTAAAAACAAAAAAGAAATTGACACTATAGAAATCACTGGGAAAATAGATTGCGAATTATGTAGAAGGAAATTCAGAGACTTTATTCATCCGATAATTGAATGGATTGTTAAAAAAGTGCATCGAGAAAAGTATTAAAATAGATAAAAGGTTTTCAACAGGATTAGGTATTAAGTATAAAGAAGAAAATATTGACCTCATATATTTCGATGAGGAATTCAAATATAATGTTCCTATGGAGCCACAAAAAATCATTGAAGTCATTGAAAAATTAATTAAAGAAATAAAAGAGATTAAAACAATGATAGATAAAAAATATCCGCAAAAATATTCGAAATGTATTTCAATTTAAAAAATACTTTTCCATTTTTCGTTTTTTTGGAATATTGCGATTAAGACCGGCCTGCTGTAATGCGGTTGAAGAATTTGAATATTTGTTAAAATGAGGGTGTCTCTTTTTGTTTGTATAATTATTTAATTTTCATAAATAAATAAGAAAAATAAAAGGATAAAAATCAAATAGGCACTATTAGTCCTTTCTTGTTTCTATAGAACGTTTTCCATCCTTTTTCTTTGTATTTTTTTAATTTCTTCTTATCTGGCTTAACGTAGAACACAATTGTCTTAAACCTGTGATTTTTCTCGCACATCAACATTTTTCCACCTCCAAAGTCTTTTTGTTACTTTATTATATCCATAAATGTCGAGTTTTAATTTTTAAAGATAAACACAGTTTAATATATTATATATATCATATTAACATTATTTTTTTGTTGTTAGATTAATTTATACGGATAATAAAAGTGCATGGGCTATACAGATTGTATTAGAGAAATAAATTTGATAACTATAAAGGGATTATCGGAAGATAAAATAGAGGAATATATAAATGTAATGTTATTAGTTCATTTGTTTAAAAGTTCCTCACCTGTAGAAGATTATAACATATGTGCTTTTTACAAATTTTTAAATAAAATAAAATTTAAAAATCCTTTTTGCGAGAAAGTTAGAAAAGAAGTTATAAAAATATTAATAAAAGATAAATGGGAAACCATAATTAAATGCGATTCGCAGCTTGGTAAATTTGTGAAATTAAAGATAAATGAGTATATAAATACTGTATTATAATTTTCTTGATTTATTTTTTTCTTTTTATTATGGATAATGAATAAGTATGAACCAATACAATCCAATGGATTTCTATCATATGTTCACAAGGAATATTTCTAAGGTTGTGTTTCAAAATCAATACAAAACTTGCTTCACACTCTTTATACGCAAAGGAAAATATTACACATCGCCAGATTTTCCGACTGTAATAGAAGAAACTCTAAATAAATATTTTTATGATGTGAATGATAAGTTCGAAATTCGGATATTGGGAAAATATAAAAATAAAGGATTGATGGAGGTAAAAGAATTTCAACCTATTATTCAAGTAATTGGACATGGATTAGAACCTATAGTATTGGAAAGTTTATTATTGAATGTAACACAAAGAGAACTATTTTATACTACACGACTATTGGAATTTAAAAATGTGATTAAAAAATATTTCCCACGTGCTAAAGTATTAGAATTTGGTTTAAGGCGAGCACCCGATATTAAATTAGCATACAGAATTTCGGAAATAGCTGCAAAATTAGGGTATTTGACTTCTAATATGATGCTGTATGATAAATATAGTGAAAAAATTACGGGAACATTGCCTCATGCATTCATTCAATATGGTTTATTCAGCGGTGAGTATGAAAATGAGGTTCAATTATGGAAGTATTTATTAGAAAATAACCTGACAGATACAATCTTACCAGATACTATAGACACTATAGTGCTGTTGAAAAAACTATTACCTGTTCTTGACCCTAATAAGATTAGAGGCGTAAAGATTAGATTAGATTCTGGTGACCACGTTGAACTTATTAAAGAGATAGCGAAAATAAATACTCTAATAGATGTTAAATATATTTTATCTGGCGATTATGATATTGACAAAGTGAAATATGTAGGTGAAAATTTGGAGGAAGAATATCGGAACAAAGTAATAGGTATTGCGGGAGGAACACAAATAGTTAACAATACAAAGCCATTGTCCATTGTATACAAACTCACAGGAATTTATAAAAATGGAAAATGGATACCTGTCAAAAAATTAGCTCCTGGTAAAAAACAAATAGAGGGAGTTAAATACTATGATTATATCGAAAACAAATTGAAACCTAAATTAAGTCCCTTTCCCAACGATACTGCTGTGTATTAAAAAGAAAGGAGGTTTTAGAATGGGAAATGAAAGAACACTGCTGTTTGCCGGAACTTTTGACCCTTTTCATTTATCTCATCTTTGTATTTTATTTTCCGCTATAAATAAATTTAAATATGATAATATAGAAATAGTGATTCATAATTATAAATATAGGAATCACAAAAGGATGTTTGCCCCCGAATTTATTAGAAATTTAATCTATGATATGGTTGAAGGGTATAAATCCGAAATTTTAGATAAGGTACATGTTGATGTATCTTATGATGAAAGTTTTTATCATTTAATCAAAAATAAAAGTTATGTAACAGACATTCTGTTTGGTAGTGATTCATACAATACGATTAATCAATGGAAGAATTTCGATAGACTTAAAGATGTTCTAAGAACTAAAAACATAATTGTGATAAAGAGGAATAATAAAGAAGTTACAAAAATATTTGGAGACGAAATAATCTTGGAATATAATTGTATTGAAATAAATGATGAATTTAAACATTTTTATAGTGGAACTTTAATAAGAAATAGAATAAAAGAAAAACTTATAAAAAATCCGAGATATATAACATTACCTGATAATGTTGCTCTGAGTGCTGTTTTGGCGGTAGTTAAGAATATAGATACCGGCGAATATATAATGATAAAACACAAACCGACAAATACAATTGCATTGCCCGGAGGCTTTATAGATGAGCATTCAATAGAAAAGGTGTTATTTAAGGAACTGGAAGAAGAATTGGGTTTGTGTAGAAATGATATTATAGAACATAACCAACTGGCTCCTTTTGTCGAGATAAATATGGTTACCGTAATTCCGTATTTGGTATATGTAGATAATTCAGCAAATATGGGTAATTTTAAGGATGTGAATGAGGTATCAAACATATTAAAATTTAGTTTCAAAGAATTGAAAAACATTTATGACAAAAATAAAAGACTATTTAGATTCGAGTCCCATTTTAAACTGATTAAATTTGTCGAAGAAAATTTTTAATAATAAACGGAGGTGATGTAAAATGTTCGATAAAGCTTTAATCGTTGTCGATATGCAGTATGATTTTGTCAATCCTAATGGTTCGCTTTATGTTTTAAACGCAGAAAATTTAATAGAACCTATTAATAACCTTATCCATCAGTTTGTCAATGAAAATCAGCTGATTATTTATACACAAGATTGGCATAAGAAAGATAGTAAAATTTTTAACCAATGGCCAGAACATTGTATTCAGAATACCAAGGGAGCCGAAATCGTTGTGGATATACCTAAACCTGCAGATAGTGTATTTATTAAAAAAGGGATGTATGATTTTGAGAATTATGGTGCATTTGAAGGAGAGCCGTGTTTGGATAAGATTTTAAAATTGAGAGGAATAAAAGAACTTCATATTGTGGGTGTTGCCGGGGATTACTGTGTTTATTGGACTGCATTACAAGGACTAATAAACGGATACAAAGTATTCCTTCATATTGATAAAATCAAAAGTATTAATGACAATGAGGCAAGAAAATTGTATAAAAAATTGAAGGATAAATTTGATAAGCAATTTGAAATAATTTTTTAAATATATCTTTCTCTAATTTACTTTTTCGAATGGAGGTATTGTAGGATGGTCGAATACAAGGTTGGAACTAAAACCAAGGCAACTAATAACACATTGGAAATTTTCATCCCAAAATTTCATCCAGTATTTAAATTTGGTGGAGTTACTATAACTGATTATGTTTGTTATAAACCCGATTTAGTTGTTTTACCCGAATTGGCAAGTACTGGATACTATATAAAGGATATATATCTGTATCCCGAGGAGGTGGAAAAACTTAATAAAAAGTTCAGAGATGAAGTATTAAAATTTTTATATGATAATCATAAAACTGAAGTTTTAACAACTCTTCCGTTATTTTTAAATAACGGCGCCCTAGTTAATGCGTCCGTGTTGTTAAGAAGCAATAAAATACTTGGTGTAAAAAAATACCTACCGAATTATGGAGTATTTAATGAGAAAAGATACTTTTCGTCTCATGATGGTAAACCATATGGGGTATTGAATATCAAAGGTTTTAACATCGGGGTATTAATCTGTGAAGATGGATGGTATTTCGAAAATTGGAAAGAAATGATAAATAGCGAGGGAAAAATTGACTTAATAATTTCTTTAAATGCCAGCCCGTATGAATATGGGAAGCTTGAAAATAAAATTAAAATGTTTATTGAATACGTTAAAGACGTTAACGTTCCTTTACTCTATGTTAATTATAGTGGCACTTTCGACGAGGTGACATTTGATGGAAATAGTTTCTTTATAACCGAAGATGGAAATGTGATTGAAAATATAAAATATTTAGCTTTATATAAGAATTCGATTTATCGGAGTAAAATTTTAAATATTCAAAATAGCGAATATGAAAAGATTGTAAAAAATGTGGACGAATTAATAAAAGATGTTAAACCCAATAAACCTGTAATGGGGTATTGTTATGAAACATATGATACTACAAACGATGATATAATTAGAAGTGAATATATATCTAAGCTAAACTCCTATACTATAAATACTAAACAAACGAAATATGAACAATACGCTAGAGTTATTAGAAACAATATAGAAACATATTTGATGAAAACAGGATTTAAAGACGTTATTATCGGTATATCCGGAGGAATAGATAGTGCTACCGTTTTATATCTAATAAAAGATATTCCTAACATTAACATACATGCATATTTTCTGCCTATAAGACCATTTACTAAAGATGAAACTTATAGAGCGATAGAAATTATAAAAAAGGATTCAGGTGTTAGTATTGAGACCGTCGATTTAACGGAAATATTTAATAATTCCAAAAACCTGTTTAACATAAATGAAATAATTGCGTTGGCAAACTTGCAAGCGAGATTAAGAGCTAATTTCTTACTAACAAAAGCCAACGAATTGAATGCTATATTACTAACATGTAGTAATAAAACTGAATTGGCATATGGGTATTATACTTTAGGTGGGGATAGCGAAGGTGGATATGCCCCGCTCAAAGATATATTAAAAACTGAAGTATTTGGATTAGCCGAGTATTTAGGTGTGCCTAGATTTATAATAAAAAGAAAACCTACTGCCGAATTATTTGTAAATGACATAAGTGACGAAGAACAACTTGGTGCAACATATGAAACTTTAGATAGACATTTAATTATGTTAATAAAAGAAAGAAGAATAACTAGTATAAACAAAAGAATTCTAAAATATGAATTTAAAAGAAGACAATCACCAATAGGTCCCAAATTATCGGAACTATCTTTCAACCAAGATGAATGGAAGTTTCCTATTTAACTTTTTTACTAAAAAAAACCGTTTCTAAGGAGGGTTAAGAAGACGGAACTGATATTTTTGGAAAAGAACTACGAAACCCTTAAAAATACATTTGATAATATAACTCCTAAAACATTTAAAGATTTAGGAGATGTAATAGAATTTAAATGTTATGTCAAATGGGAAGATATAATTGAACTTATATCTAAAATTTTAGATGATTTTATTCGAAATTTTGACCATTTTATAAATAGTAGTGATATTAAATTGAATTACAAGAGAACAAAGGCGGCCATAATTAAAAAAGAAATAATAATTTCTCTTGAGTATAATGATAATATAAGAATGGATTTAAATTTACCGGGTTTGGGAACCATGATAACCGCTATTGTTAGTTATACAGATAAAATGATGACAATCTATATTAATTCAACGAATTCTTATGCTATGTCGGTTAAAAAATTTGTGAAAGACAGTCATGATAACATTAATTATAAATTGTTTGATTTGATTAAAAAAAACAGAATATTTCGTGTTATTGCTTAAAGGTCTATATGTTGAATCTGAAACTTATTTTCATAATATCCATATGTTTTAAAAATAATTAAGAAGAAATATGGTGTATTAATCTATATACTATATTTCATTTAAACTTTGAATCAATGAAATGAAATAAAAAAATAAAAGGAAAAGATTAAATTAAACGAAGTAATATGTCACTATACGTTTATCAATTCCATCTTTACCATCGTTTATTTTTTCTATTATTTTTATCATTGGAACATTTTTATCTTTAACACTTCTTATTAGACTTTCAATAAAGCCATAAAAATCATTTTCATCGTCCTCGTTAATAAATGGATAAATATCATAATTTTTTATATTTATTTCTTTAAGTTTGGTCGATGGTATTATCGTTTGTATAACATGTCGTTTTAGGATAGCTCCGCCAAATTGCATGCATTGGCTCGAAATTTCATTCAAACCTTTTTCAGCTTCTATTGCATCTATTATATTTATTTTACTATTTGTATATGCTTCAAAATATTCAACGAATTTAACAACATATTTATATCTTTTTGGGCGGACATACATTTTGTTTTTGTCCATTCTTGGGTAATTTCCATAGAATAAATTAAAAAATAAAAATAGAATAAGTTAAGCCCGCCATTAAAACAGCGGGTGGTTGACAAATAATAAATATCTACATAAAAATAAAATAAACCTGACAAAGGAAGGATTTAATGTTTGGACTTTTAATTTCCCGTCAGTTAATGTAATGAAAATACTTCAATTATTATAATTACTTTTTAATATTAAAAAGTCAAAAATACGGAAATAAAAATTCAAAAATACTTAAGGAGGTTAAAAAATGAAGATACCTGCCAGAATACATATAATCGCTTATGTGTCGTTACCAAAGCCTGTTAAAAGAGAATATGTAAAAGAAGTCGCAAAACTAATTAAAAAGGAGATGATAATGAACAGTAAACTAAATTATCATTTCCCTGTGGAGATAAAATTGCAGAAAAAAGTTAATAAACCTTACACAAAAATATATATTACTATTCCAGGAGATTGGTTTGTCGATGACAGTGAAGAATATGAAAAAAGGAAAACAGAGTCAAAGAATCGAGACACCAAAAACGAAGGATTTAGTTTGAGAGAAATTCTCTTAAAGTAATATTCGCTTTTTTCCTATTTTTTATTTTCATGAAAAGGAGATTTGGATATATATATTAAATATTCCCAAAAAAATAAAGAGAAAAATTATTCTAAGAAAATGTTTTTTTATTATTCATTTATTATTCATTTATCTAATCTTTGTTTTCCTCTTCCTCAAATAGGGTTGTATGTATGGGTTTATATATTACCACATCATTGTAATTATCTATTTCAATAATTTTCCATATGTCATTTAAATTATCTTCTAGCATCGATATTCTTCCATTTTTTATTCTCTCTCTGGTATAACATATTAACGAACCCAATCCTATCGTTCTATTTATTAATTTATCTCTATTATCTTCTATAATGGCTGGTTTTATCAATTCATTAGCTATTCTTTCTATCAATTCGTCAGGTATATTTTCTGATTTAGTATCATTATCTAGATATTCATGGTAGTCTTTCATGTATCGTCTTATTGGGTCACAACCTTCGCAACTTCCATATACTAATTGTATATATAGAAATTTATAGCTATTATCTATTTGAATCATAGCAATAATATCTCCTTGATAATCTCCCATATAAGCTATTAACATTTTAAAATCCTTATATTTTTCCATTTTTATCAATCTAAGGGCCTCTTTTATATCTTTCTTAATATTGTTTTCTTTTAATATTTTTTTTATATATTCTACATATTCTTCATCCAGCAAGTATTCTTCTGCAGCTCTCAATATTGAAAGTATTAATATTTTATCTAATTCCGTAGGACCCAGCATTTTTTGCATGCTCATACTATTTAATATCTATAAATAAAATAAAAAAATAAGAAACAAAGTAAATATTAAAATAGTAATATATTAACGCAAAATATTCATAAAAAGTTATTATGAACAAAGAATTGACAAAATTAATTAATAATTATAAAGGTTACATAGATAAAAAAACATTAAATAAGATTAACAAATTATTTAATAACAAAATTTGTTTTTATACTTATCTATGCAAAATGGAACGAATTATTGATGGTGATACCTATATATTAATTATAGATTTGGGTTTCAATACGTTTAACATACAAACAATACGTGCCGCATTTATCAATACACACGAAATACACGGGAAAAAGTCCAAAGACCCAAAAGAAAAAGAGTTAGGCGAAAAAGCGAAAGTTTTTGTTAAAGAATGGTTTAAGAAATACAACGATAAATGTATACTTATGACATTAAGAGATAGAAAAGGAAATTATGGAAGATACCTTGGTTTGATATTATCACCGGACTTCAAAGAATGTTTGAATTTCGAGCTACTAAAAAATAATTTGGCAGAGGTCTATAAAAAATGAGGTCTGTTTCAAGAACAGGCGATTTAGTTACCGCAGTTTGTTGTTGCCATAGCGGTTGTGTAGGAACAATAGGAATAATAGTATCTACACAAAATATTGTATCATCCAATGGTCGTTTGAATGCCAGAAAGACGGATATTGTAATATTTTCATGCGGACATATTGGAATGATAACAAGTGGGTCAGAAATAGTAATCTCCAGCAATATATCTCAAGCCAGAATAGGAGATGTTGTCATAGGATGTCCTGTTGGAACAATAATAACAGGGGACAGCATGATGCTTTCGTCATAAAAAAGAAAAATAAAGATATTAAAGATAAAAGTTAAGTAACTAATATAATTGGGATATATTCTAATCTGTTTCTTACTATTAATCCTACTGGTTTATATTTTTCGTTAGTTATGAAATCTTCAATACTATCATATTTGTAAATCTGATTTATCAAAGATACTTTATTCTTATATCCCGCTTCGGCTGCTGTTCTTTTTAATGTTATTTCGTCATTTGTTAGCAGCTTTCGTAATTTTCTCCCGTCTAATGTTTCTATTGTATTTTCTTTTTTATTATGTTTTATATAAAGCACTTTGTTATTTCCTTTAATTATGCTTTCCATGAAATTTATCAGACTATCTATTATATCTTTGTAAATTTCTTTTTCTTTCACTATAGAATAGTATTTTTTCTTTATTTCAGGTTTTGTGTTTTTGTATTTTATGTATTTAAAATAATTTTTATAAAATTCTACATAACCGCCTATAGTTAAATATTTAGGAAACTCTTCAACATATCGTGTTTCATTAAATATTCTTAAAGTTACAAAATCATCTGTTTTGACATTTAACGTTTCAGTATAAAAGCCGTTCTCTCCATTCAAGAAGATATTTACAAAATTTTTCTCATTCTTTTTAACAAAATTTAAGTGCTTCATATCATTCTAATATCCGTAATTGTGAATAAAAAAAATAAGAAGTCAGAATAAACTACAGAAAAAGTGTTATTTTTCAAGATATTTCGTATCCTTTAAATTCTTCTTCTAATTTTTGTATAACTTTGTCATATAATCCATTGTTTTTCAAATATATTTCGTATTCAGTGCCAATGTATATCTTCTTAATATCTGGTATTACTACTATTGTTGCGTCTTCAAATGTTATACCATACCCATCGTATTCTATTTCTGCTGCTGTCGTGCTGCATTTCTTACATTTAAAGAAATGCTGTTCATGCAATATTTCTTCTAATATCTCCTCTTTTATATCGCCAAAATTTTGCACATAATCTGTTATAATATTATAACCATTCTCATTAATATCTGTTTTAGATATATATTCGGCATCTATCAATTGAATTATTCTAATATCTAAACTCGATTCTATTTTAAAATCTTTAATAGGATATATTTTGTTACATTTCTTACAATAGAGGTAATACTCCTTTTTCATGTTTATTCTTTAACCATACTTCAACATAAAATGTAAAAAAATAGTTTCCAATAGTTAGTTAATTTAATATTTTAGCTTTATATATGGAAAATAAGGAATTATGGAAGAGAAAGTTTTAGGTTTAGACAAAGCCATAGAATTGTTAGAAAAAGCTATAGAAAAACTAGAAGAAAAATATGAAATAGAACTAACCGGAGAAGAGATAATTGACGAAGGTGAAGATATAATAGGTAAAGAAGTAATAATAAAATTATGTCGTAAAAATGAAGATATAGAAATAAATCTGGGTGGATGGGTAGAGTTGGATAGAAGAATAGATGAAATAACAGAAGAGCCCTATATATGGTTTCAAGGAATACTGGAGATAGATACAAGATATGATAAAAATGTGAAATTTGGCGGAGGTTATTATGAAGATTATAGAGTATTTAAAGCAGAGTATGACTTATATGAAAATAAATGGAGAGGATTTTGGGTTGAGAATTTATAAATATTTTCTTTTCCAATTTATTAAAATTGGGAATAAAAATTATTGTTTTATATTTTTGTATTTTGTTAATAATTAATAATAGGTTAATGTAATTTTTATTATTAAATATCAAGATAAATTTGCACGTAATTATTGAAACGACAAAATAAAAAATAAGCTGAAAATGAATGAATGATTATTTTTATTTTTATTTTTCATTTCATTTCGTTTCTTCTTTTTCTTCTTTTTGTTCTTTTGTTATTTTGTATCTATTGCCAATTCTTATCTCTTTAAATTGACAATCTGCAGGCAAAACCATTGTAAATAATTTAAACTCTTTTTCCTTTCTTATTTCCTTCAGATAATCCGGCCCTTTCCATATGAGTGTAATTAATATTGCACCTATTATTAGGATAATTAATTTCACCATACTTATGTATTATCTATATAAATATTAGGTGAATATTTAAAATAAAATATAGAGTTAAAAAGTTACATTATAAAACATTTATTAACATTGTTTATAATTAATTGTAATATTTTGTCTGTTATTTTAGATATTGTGTAATTGAAATCCTCCCTACTTACATCATATATTTTTTTAATACAATGATTTAAATATGTCTGTCTATAAATCCTATTACGAGATTTTCTTTCAATTTTTCCTTTATAATATGTTCTTCCATTTATTTGCAAATCCATCACTTCAACATCTATCTTCTTCGAATCTATGAATGTATAATACACTTCATATAAAATCTTTATATCGTTTCTAATGGTTGTTTTTGGTGTATATACCTCAATATTGAGGTTGGTTCCTGGATATGAATAATCTAAATATTTCAATTTCAAATATTTAATTTCGTTCCTACTGAGGATTATATCAAATTCTATATCGGTAGAATAGTCAAAGATTTTTTTATAGTGGATGTTTATATATTTAAAATTATCAAATGGCTCTTCCGGCAATATGTTTTTGAGTTCATCGGTAACAATTTCCCAAATTGCTTTCACAATCATGTAATTTCATTATCTGTATCAATTAGTAGAAAAATAAATTAACAATTAGAAGAACTTTTTATAGAAAAACTGCGGGCTAAAACCCCTGTATCTATGATGCGGGGCAGTTTACTCAAATCAATTTTTAACAAGACTTTCAATTTCTATGGAAATAACGCCAGCATGGTAGAGCTAAGAGGTTGGCAAAAAGAAGCTTTTAATAAGGTAAAAGAAGCTTTAGTAAATGATAAAAATATTCTAATAGTTGCCCCTACCGGGGCCGGTAAATCGTATATAGTATATAAACTAATAGAAAAATTACTAAAATACAATATTACTCCTATAGTATATACTACGCCCTTTAGGGTTTTAACGTATCAAAAGGCTAATGAAATGAGAAAAATATTTGGAATAAAACCTAGGATAGAAACAGGGGAATATAAAGATATAAAAATAAATAGCCCTATTATAGTTGCAACTCAGGAGATATATAAGGATAAATACCAAAATATATCAAAATTAACAATAATAGACGAATTTCATATAATCGGTGACGCCCCTGAGAGGGCATTAGCCTACTTAGAAACATTACACAACCATCCAATAGTAGCGTTAAGCGCAACGATAAAAATAACAGATAGTTTTAAAAAATATCTAGAGAAAATATCAAATAGAGAGTGGGAAATAATTGAGTATGACGATACTAATATCGGAAACAAAATAAAATTACATGATGAATTATTAGATATAGATGATGTTGTTAAGATAATAAAAAAATCGAATCATATTACTGCAATAGTGGGATTCAATAGAAAAATATTGCATAGTGTAATGGAAATATTTGGTAATATATTAGATAGATTGCCAGATAATAAGATAAAGGAAATTGAAAAAATATTGGGCATGAATATAGAATTTGTTACACAAAAATTCGATAGTTTAAAATATTTGGATAAAGGAATAGTTTTGATACATTCAAAAGTTCCGACCATAGTAAAAAGAATAGCTATAACTCTTGCGGAGAAAAATCTAATAAAATTAATAATCGGAACAGATAGCTTTACCACAGGAACCAATTTCCCGATAGAAAACCTAATATTTATACAAACGCACAAATACGATGGAAATACTGTAAGATTATTAACAGAAAAAGAATTTATACAAATAGTGGGGCGTGCAGGCCGCCAAATAGGAAATGTTCAAATAGATGGGCATATATATTTCGCAGATATAGGAGATAGATATGCATATACGAACTATAAGGGATATTTACAGTTAATAGAAGAATATAAAGCCTATAATATAAGAGAAATAGAAATAAAAATAAAACTGTCTGTAAAGGATATATTTAAGTATGCAATAGAAGGAAAAGATATATATGATTTAATAGGTGAATATAAAGAAAAGGCAATAAAATATTCATATCCTGAAATATTTGAACACGAAATAGAAGACCATATAGAAAAAATTGAGAAGTTATATAAATACCTTAAAGAATACATAGAAGAAAAAGAAGAATACAATAAAAATTATAGAAAATTGTTAAGATATGTAATAGACATAATACCAGATGAATTATGGGGCAATATTGATTCCTCTATTAAAAATATAAAATTTAACATAAGACCCAAACCACTAAAAATAGCAGATAGTATAATTGAATATGGTTTTATAAAAGATTATACAGAATATATTGAATCCGATTTTCAAAATAAAGAAACAATAATAAACGATTTAATTCCTATATTAAAAATAAATTTAAACATTTTAAAAGATAAGGCGTGGTTGGAAACTAGAGATATAAACGAAGAACAAATAATAGAAAAATGCGAAGAAATGATAGAGAAAATAAAAAAATATGACGAACAAACGTATTTATATTGGAAGGATATATTGGATAATTTAAAAGACAAATATAATATTGTGTCTATATTATGAATTTACTTTATTTTTTATTTTCTTTTATTCTGATTATTAATGCATTCTCAGACCTTCGTGGCAAAAAACAATCAAATTTTTGGGGAAAATAGGCTCGCTCCCATTAAACCAGTTCCATTTTGAGAATTCTCTATAAAGCAAAAACAATTAAATAACTTCGTTAATGCTATAACCTATTAATTTGTATATCTTATCAATACTGGTAATGATTTCTTTCAATATCATCTCATAGTTTGCTCTGGCCAGACAAAAACTTAAATAAGATGTTTGTATTTTTCTCGAAATTTTCTATCGTATCATATTTTTCCTGACAATCTTTTATTAACTTCAATATTAAGTTTTCGATGTGTCCGGGTTGATTACAAAACTCCTCTTTAACACTTCTTAGCTTATAATCTTCATCCATAGAAAAAGCATTCATATCAGTATAATCCAATATTATTGATTGATATTTACGGTTGTTAACAATATGATGAATAAAAAATTTATATGCATTTTCAACAACATGGTATAAATTTATAACCTTTTCATCATTTAATTTGCTTTGCAAAATTTCTATTGTTTTATAAATACAAGTGAGATAAGTTTTGTAAAAATTATCAATGAAATTTCTGTCGATGTTATATACATATATAACGATGTTGTATTCGTCTGTGCCAGATTTTACTTTTTTATTAAAAATTTTAACGAGATTATTGCTACAATTAAGCTTGGTTAAAGACGGAATTAAATAAAATGGCTCGCCTTTAGCATATTTGTCCTCCAAATATAATTTAATATGGTTTTTGTATTTATAAAAACCATATTTATCAACATCAATTAGGTCAGAAATGTCTTTAATCTTAGATGCGTGTAAAGTGCTAACTCCACCAATTAAATAGTGTGCCATAACGGTTTTTTTCAGATAAAATTTTTATGTCGAAAAATTGATATGACCGGAAGTGAACTGCCTCGCATCTATGATGCGAGGCTTCGGGTGGGTTTGCACCGTCCAAGCGGTGCCTTACCACCACGGGCGGGTTCACACCGCCCCTACTCCTGCCTATCCCACCATACAGCGGGATAGTGGAGCTACTTTCAGCCTGCATACCCGCCTTAGGTCGGTGGTATAACGGGCTTATTTTTGTTATTTAGGCTCGCTATCGGCGGGTATGTTAAGATTTTAATTATATGTAAAATTTCAAATTTGTCCACCGCCTAACGGTGGGGCAGGCTATATCCTCGCATCATAGATATGGGGTTTTACCCCGCAGATTTTCTATAAATTCAGAAGAAGATTTTAGAAGATTATTAAATAGAGAAATTTAATATTAATGCGTTTTTTTATATATATGAGATAGGCATGAAAAAATTGACAGTTGTTGCAACATTATTTTCCATATGTATAGGTATTACTTATGCAAAAGGTGGACACGGCGGACACCATAGTCACCATAGCTATCATACTCATATAACAGAAGAAAACATATCATACGATAACAATAAAAACATAGCTATACATCATATGCATGCAAAGGGAACTACTGGAAACACTAATAATTCAACAAATAGTGAAAAAGACAACGAAAGGAACTATAATAACAATTTAATATTGATAGCAACACTATCAATATTAGGTTTTTTGACATATATTGGATATAAAATTTATAAACACAAAAAAACACAATCGATAAATAAAAAATAATTACCAATGAATTTGACAACTTATCTGCAGAATTTCTTTTGACCGAGCCAACCATACTTGCCGAACTTTTATATACTTTTACATTTAGTTTAATTAAAGTTATTTCTTTTTTCGTTATGTTATATTAAAAAATAAAAAAGAGAGAATCAAATCTCTTCAACTTCATAATATTCTATATCTTGGAGGAATATTTCTCCGTCTTTTTCTATTCCAATTTTTATTTGGTATGTATCGCCATCGAACCATGGTTTTTTATGAATAATGTATTTCACCTCATATGGATGAGCATTATGTCGTTCACAATAGTCTTCAATCGCTTCCCACAAGCTCATAAAAACCTCATTTTTCCTCATACTTTTTAATTATCCATATTCTTTTTCTTTAACTTTCAAAAATTAATATGGAAGGAAACGTTTATATATGCCTAATTAATATTTTTCAAATTTTTCCACAAAATGGCCATATTTATCTAGGGGTGTTTCCGGCACAGTATGTAAAACTATTCCCGGGTGCGAACTGGATGTAGCAATAGGACATATTATGTTATACTGAGAATCATGCAATAATCTTGTATCTAAATTTATTTTATCTTCGTCCCCATCATAATTTAATATTTGGGCTGCTCGCACACCACAATATGGGGTAGGAAAATCCCATAAGTATTTTCCTTTGTATCTTTTTATCTGAGAAGAAACGAATTCATTTACAATGCTTCCATCATAAATTATATCCGCTATTTCAAATCCGTATTTAGTATCTCTGCTCACAGCGTTTATATATCTTAACAAGTTCCAATAAAGCGGACGCACCATATTTTCCAGAAACAATATTCTTCTATTTTTCAAATTAACATTGTTTATAAAATCTTGATTTATATCTTCATCCGTAATTATGTAATTTTTAATTAGATAAAAAAGTATTTTTTTAATCCCACCATCAACAATGTCTTTAGGGAGCTCGCTATATAACGACTCCTTATTTATCCTAAAACCTAATAGATAAGTATCTATTATTTTTTTCAACATTTTCCCAAAATCCATTTTTACGTCAAATATTTTCAAATCTTCATCTACCATCCAAAGATAATTCATCATATAATAATATCTGAAATATTCTATTTCATTTTCGACCCATTTATTTAAATTTTTATCAAAATTTCTTATAAGTTGCGAAACTTTCTTAGAGTTATTTATATATTTTGCATAATTTTTAAACATTATTTTTTTAAAAATTCTATAGTTTTTTTCGCTTTTATGAGCATCGAATATGAAGTATAAAAATACCGTCAAATTTAGCGGGCGGTTATATTTTGTATTCCGTAAAGTTACCTTGTTAGACTCAAAATCTAAATTTATTCCGTATAATGGTAAATCTATTCTTATTCCTTTCTTATATATCCGGACAAAATTGTCGAACATATATAATACTGGAATATAAATGTTATCATAGAGATAAAATAATTTTTTATTCATTAATTTGGGAACCAATATTTTAAGAGTAGCTTCATTATTAGATTTTATTTCTCCAGTCTTGGGTGATTTGGTTTTGATATTAGCTTTTATGACATACTCAACCACTACTGTTTTATCCACATATGGGCTAAAATATTTATCCGATTTCCACCAATCCATTATTTCAAATTCTATCGTTCTTCCGCCGCCATTTAAGGTTAAATTTTGGAAATCTTCAAACACATTTACAATATATTCATCCATTCTTCTATAATCATGCTCTCTAAAATTTTCTATCGTAATCTTTCCATTGTGGTATTTTTGATAATCTTCAAATTTCTTTTTCCTTACCACATTTATAAAGTTCATACAAATCTATTATCCATATTAGCATTACACATGTAAATCGTTTTTATCACACAAATACTATTGTATATACTCTAAAACATTAATATACTTCCATCGGATATAATCTTTATAAAAAGAAAAATACTATACATAGGAGAATGTATTATACTTTATTAAATCTGTTTAACAGCTAAAAGTTTCATATTACGGATTTAACAAAAATTAAAAGTTTTTTAAACAATAAAAAAGGACCATTTTTTCAATTGATACAATATTTAAAAAAATAAATTTAAATGTCTTTTGAAAGGCTATACAGAAATTTTTTTAATAAAAAAATAATTTATTTTTAAAACCATAATTTAAAATCATTATTAGATAGCACGTGAATAAAAATTTAAAATAACTTAATAATTATCTACAAAATCACAAGCAAATATTATATAAAACAGTATTTTGTTTTCACACAACTAATTATATACTTCCATCGGATATAACTACTATAAAAGAGAGTACTTTGTATAAGAATAACATTTATTACTTTTAACTTAGAAAGTTTTGTAAATAATTATATGAAGCAATATATTCAACTGGAATAAAAGTTTTTTAAGAGAGAGAGAAATATTACTTTTCAAGAAAATTTATTTGAAAAAAAATTAATAACAAGCTACATTTAATATCTAAAACAAATGGAATTATACATCCATCAGATAAAGATATAAATAAAAGAGATACCTATTATATAAGATACATATTTGTGGAATAAATTAATTTCTGAAAGAACATTTATTTAAGAATTATGTGGAAAAATATATTTTCTATTTTTCTTGAAAAATAAAGAGTTTTTATTTTTCAAAATTTAAAATAAAAAATCGATTTAAAAAGTTTAAAAAAATTAAGTTAAAAATATTTTAAACAAAAAAAATTAATATTTCTTTTACTTTATTTTTTAAAATCGAAATTATAAGATAATCAAAATTATTTTTTCAATTGTAAAATAAATTATTTGAAAAAAATAAATAGAGAAGTTATGAAAACCAGAGTATTAATTTTTTAATTTAAAAATATTTATGGATAATCAATCAGTATGGCTAGAAAAAAAATTGAGACAACTTGTGAAAAGGTTGTTAAGGCATTTATAAAAAACATTCTAAAATTTATATCCGAATTTGAATTGGATAACGAAAGGGAAGAAATACTTAAGCATGTATTTGGAACATACAATATAAAAAAAGATTGTGGATTCCTGGAAAATTTAGAAAAATATCATAAGGACAAATATATAGTGATACCTGTTGTTATAAGGAAAAATAATCCTGAGGATAAAGAATTATTTGAGGAGCTAATAAAACATCAAAGAGAAATAATAAGAGAGATTATAGAAGAATTAAAAAAAATATATGTAGAGGGCGAAGGAATAGCTGAGGAAGATGATATAGAAAGGATGTTATGTGTATTTGGAGATGAATGTGTCGATAGTAAAACGGCACGGAAATCCGATAAAAAAGATAGAAAGGCTGATATAGAAGTTGAAAACAATACAGAGACTATAGAAGAAAAACCTAAAAGGAGAAGAGGCAGACCTAGGAAAGAGAAAGAAAAGAAAATCGATAATGATAGTGTAAAAATAACAAAAATAAAAAATACTAAGAAGTCGGAAGATATGATACCAGATATTGATGAAGATGAAGAACTAGAAGAGAATTTGCGTCATAAGCCGCTCAAAAATAGAAATATCAACAAGGATAGCGATATAATCGATGATGACGAATTTGAAATAGATGAAGACAGTGACGATAATGACGAGTTAGAGTTAGAATAGGGAGAGTAAATAAGATAAATAAACCTATTTTATACAATTTTCTGTTTCAAATGTTTTTCTTTATTTTTTTTCTTATGCTTAACGTTAATTAGAAAGGAGTTTAAGAATGAAGAACAAAAAATATTTAACTTACGACGATATAAAAAGCGAGTTGGATAGATATAGCAATATTTTAAAAGCGATGTATGAGAAATTATTTCGTAGACATAAAGAAAACCTGCGTCCGGCACAGGTAGAAGGATTGTGGCAACATCATACCAATAAATTCGGGTTGTTAGAACATTCGTTAGAAGTTTCAGATATTGCTTTTAATACTTTGGGTATAAAAGATATAAATCTCTACAGGTTGTTCAAAGTAATAGGTTTGGCTCATGATTATGGAAAACTTTTTGGCAAAGACCAACACGACCACGCAAAATGGTCTCTCGAATATTTTGAAAAGGAATTTATACCGGAATTTGAAAAAGAGTATAAAGATAAAGATGAATTTAAGAATTTTCTAAATTCTGATATATACCAGATAATTAAGTTGGGAATTAGGTGGCATCATATTAATTTTGAAGAAAAATTGAAACCTTTCGATAAGGATGCATTTATTCAACGTGGCGGAGAATTATTTGAAACTAAATATTTTCCTTGGGTTTTATTGCTCCTAGCGGCGGATTTTGCCTCAATAGCCAAAGATTGGATTATAGATAATTCTAGTAAAAAAGATGAGAAATGAGATAGTCCGGTATTATTTTTATTTAAATCCTATTTTCGAATTAATAAAAAATAATAGGTTTAAAACTATAACTTTTTTCTTGGATATTTCTTCCATTAGCCGTGGCATATACTCCTCCAAGATAATTTCCAATTCCTTTTTGTTAAATTATAAAAATGTATGGTTCGATGAAATAATAAATTGTATTGAATGGTTAAAAAACAAATTTAAAAAATATGACCCGTTATTTATTCTTTTTTACGATAAAGGAGTTTATTCGTATCATTTAGAAATTTATCCAGAATATAAATCAAACAGAAACGAATATGGCATAATAACCAAAAATAAATATTTTTCAATAGATTTAAAACACGGAATTCAGTATTTAAAAAATTATACCTTTGAAAAATTATTAGAATTAAATAAATTCGATGATATTATTTCGGTTTATTTAGAATATGAGGAAGCAGATATAATTCCGTATTATTTTTTAAAAAATAACTTTTTAAATTTATTGGACACGGAGAATTTAAATATTATTTTATCTACGGACAAAGATTTGTTCCAGAATATGAAAATTTCACCGCACAATATCATTCAAATTATTAATAAGAGAGAAAACGGAAAATTCGTAACTAAAATAATTAACAACGAAAATGCAATAGATGAATTAATTAAGAAAAAGCGGAAAAATGAAAGAATAAATTTAGTTTCTAACTGGATAAGTTATTTTTTATCTGTGGGCGGTGATAAGTCTGACAATATACCATCTGTTCCCAGAATTGGATATAAAACATTTTATAATTTATTAATGAAAAATTTGACTGATAATGAACTAAAAGAGCCGGATTGGAATATTATATTTTCAAAAATCGATGAAATAAAAAAATATAAAGAATTAATTTTAAAAAATTTTAAATTGGTAGATTTCGAAACGATAATTTCGAATAGAAGGGTTAATTCTTATTTAAAGAATAAAATCGAAAAACTGATATAATGAAGTCGTGGAATGATATATTGAATTACATTAAGAGCTATTTTACTAATCAGGAAATAGAATTATCTGATGCTGAAATGTTAACACACCTACAAAATCATACAATAAAGGAATTTTCGATATGGGCTCCTCGCAGGTATAGGGTTATTTTAGATAGGTCTTGCGTTGTGGATAATAAATTAGGCATATATGAAATTCCTATACCTGAGGATGAGAATTTCGAGATAATAGATATATATGAGTGGTATCATAGGATTAATACGAGCTCAGACAATTATAGTTCATCTCTATTTGATTCCTCGATAGGGACGGTCATTTCCGTTTGGTTTAATGATACCTCCAATACAAATCCACCAATATATCCAATATTAGATAAAAACTCTTCTAACAGGGTAGTTTTTAATATAAGTTCTTCCGAAGTAGAAAAATATTTGCCAGCTCTTTTAGAATTAAAAGTAACTCATACATCTCCCCAAACAATCCCAACGGAAGTATATTACAGATGGTTCAAACCTTTCTGTTATGCGGATATTTTAATTTTATTGGGAAATATCCGTTCCAAATTCCAACAACTATCTACACCAATAGGCCAAATACAGACGAATGCAGAGTTGTTAATACAACAAGGACAACAATTAAAACAGCAGATAATTAGTGAATTGTCCCGCCAAACAACTATTTCAAATCCGTTATTTTTCTAGTTTAATATTGCAGGCTAATTTCCCCTCTTAAAAGAGGGGCCCACCCACCTTACGGGCGGTAGGGCCGCCCGGACGGCCTAAACTTACGAAAAGGAGTGGTGAGAAAATGAGTTTTATGAAACAACTTCAAGTAATTGATGCATTTAAATCTATGATTAAGGGATTTGCTGAAAAATTATGTAATAATTGGAGTGAGATATTTATTAACGATATTAATGTAATAAAAGATGATAAAACAGTTTTGATTTTATTTAAAAGAAATATTTCGAATTCATTGGGGTATATAGAATTAGAATGTATTAATGGAAAATTAAAACTTAATGATGCATTTATATGGGACTGTAGTAGGAATAAAAAGATAAGCAACCAAACAATTAAGGAATTAGATTATTCGTGCGGCGATATAGAAGATGCATCCGTTGTGAATGAAATTGTTGAGCAACTTATTTCCAATTATAAAAGTAAGTTGACCAATTTATGTAGACACGGTAAGGTTGTTGCTTCAGATGGAGATGGAAATTTTATGGTTATAAGTGTAAAGAATAAAGATAAAAAGCATCATATAGTTATTGATTTGGAATATATCATCTTATCTTCAATTTCTAGATTTATCAGGAAAGCGTTGGAGTCAATGAAGAATCGGGATTTTATGATAAATGTTGATAGCAATAATATATTAGTACTTAAATATAATGGTCAAAATATAGAGATGGAGATGAATATAGATAATACTAATAAATTAAGCGGGACGGGAAAGGTTATATTTATCCAAGGCGATGAATATCAATTTATATATCCCTTTACATTTGAAATAGTTAAATCTGATATTTCGGATAAATATCAGATTAATTTATTAACCCATGATGAGGAATTGAAGATTAACACGAAAAGAACAGATGATATTTTATCGGATATTCATACTAATTTAAGAGAATTGTTAAACAACATTAATATTTTTTAATTTATAAGATTAAACTATCCAGGAGGAATAACTGCAGGGAAAGCATCCCCTGCAACCCACAGAGCTTAAGTTTTTTTAAAAGGGCTAGCAGACCCCTTAAAGTCTGTCCTACCCGTGGACTGCAGGGAAGTAACGCCTGTGGAGTGGGCTTAGCCCACGATGAAGCGGGAAGCCCCTTGCTGAAGTGAGGGGTAGTTGGCTTTAATCGAAAACAATTTTTAAAATTAAAAACTGTTTAAGTGGAGGTCTAATAATGTCACAAATTACCAGTAATGGTGGGAAGGCGAAGAAGGAAATATTTATAGAAGTAAATTTAGATAAATTTATAAACAATGATGAATACAGAAAAGAAGTAGTTGGGAAAATAATTAAAGAATGGCGAACCACTGTAGAAGGCGCCAGACCCAGAAGATTAGTTGAACCTGAAATTAAAATGTTGATAATGCGAAAATCTGTGAGACGACAAATGTTACAGACATGTGGAAAAGAAGCATTTTTACTTCCAGATGCAGAACCTTATCCCAAATTCCCTGTAATGGCACCTATTATAGATGAAAGGGGAAATGTTGTTAAATGCGAACCACATTGCGGCTTAGTAGTTGCGGCGTATTACAGAGCAAACGAATGGATGTTTAAACACCCAGAATATAAGAAAGTTGCAGAGAAAGCAAAAGAATTATACAAGAAGTGGCATTGCGATGAAAAAGTTCCTATTCATATCGATGAAGCAATTTTGAATGAAAATGGTAATGAAACAGAGTCAATTGAAATTGTGTTAGTAGAAGAAGGAATAATAGATAATCAAACAGATAAAAATGATACCGGTAATGAGGATAAAAAAGAAATTTATAGGTCTAATGACTTTGAAAAAGTAATAGAATTTTTAAAACATTTGGTTGGCATACAGTGAACTACCCCGCATCATAGATGCGAGGCTTCGGGTGGGTTTGCACCCTCTACGGGGTGCCTTACCACCACGGGGAGGTTCACGCTCCCCCTACTCCTGCCTACCTATCCGAAGGTAGGTAGTGGAGCTACTTCTAGCCTACATACCCGCCTTAGGTTGGTGGTATAGCGGGCTTATTTTTGTTATTTGTGCCCGCTATCGGCGGGTATGTTAAAAATTTAATTATATGCAAAATTTCAAATTTGTCGACCGCCTAACGGCGGTCGGGCTGTATCCCTGCACCATAGATACAGGGTTTTACCCGCAGATTTTCTATAAAAAAATAAAAAGGAGCTAAATTGACGTTTGTGATTTTTTAATTGTGTAAACAGCAAAAATCCATTTCTGTTTCCGTTTTCCCCTCCTTTCTAATATACCAACGATATTGAAAATTTTAATGTTAATTATGTTTCTTGAAATTAGCAAGTGAATCTTATTTTTAAAATTCAATTCCACCATATTTTTCTATTTCTGTAGAAGATTTTTTAAATATTAAATTTTTTCTTATTTTTTAAGAAAAAAATTAAGAAGGAATGGAACAGGGAAAAATTAATAATAATCAAATTTACCTAAAACCCATAAATTACAACGAATTTATTAAACGTTATAAGTTAAAAAAAATAACCTCCGATAAAACAGTTATTAAAGTAGGTGGTAAAAAAATATTAGACCCCGAGGGAGTGTATTCTGAGCAGATATTTGGACCTATTGGTTCATCCCGCCGTAAAAAGACATTTGCATATATTGAGCTACCTTTACCAGTTTTAAACCCATATACATTTGATTTTGTATCTGGTGGATTAATTTCTTCTATTTTGGGTAAATCTGTTTATCAAAAATTTCTCCAATCGGAACCGTTTTATTTAATGGAAGACGGTTCATTTTATACAGAACCGTTTCATGAAGAGAAAAATCTAAAATCGATAAAGGAATTTAGATACCCTCTGGATTTTTATCATTTCTTGAAGGATGAAAAAAACACTAACGAATTTATGATAATGGAAAATTATGTAAATACTGTCAAAGGTAATGGTGATATTTTAAAAACTCTTATCGAATTAGTAGATACATTGTTCACAGACAAACTTTTGGTAATGCCCGCCGCATTTAGAGATGTATTTATTAAAGATGGTAAAGTTTTAAGAGAAAACCCTATATCGCAGTTATACCAAGAAATTATACGGATTTCAAATAAATATAAAAATATTAGGGAGTTATATTATAAAAACAAACCAGAGCATACTATCAAATCCGGTAATGATATTAATACAAATAATAAATCTGACAACAATTCAGAAGATATTCAAAATGTTTTATCGAATTTAAATAACCTTTTATCAGATGAGGAACCAGATTCTGGTGCCGCTACTGATAATAAGACTGATATATCTGAAGACCCGATAAAAAGTTATTATTCAAAAATACATCCAGTGTTGCAAAAATTAGCATTGGAATTAGTAGGAATATTGGGTTTTGGACAAAAGGGAAAACTATTAAGAAGTGCTAAATTGTCCAAACGATTAGACCATACAGTTAGACTTGTTTTGACCCATGATAAAAATTTAAAACCAAATGAAGTAAAAGTTCCTTGGATGTTTTTAATTAAATTATATGAACCATTCGTTGTTCATCATATAACAAAAAATCCTAAATATTCTGACATCTATACATGGGTTAAATCACAAATAGGCGATAAATTTTCCGACCGTGCATTTAGAGAATTAACAAATAACATTGTTAAAAATCCTAAGACTGTACCACAACAAATAAAAGAAAAATTAATTGAATTAGAGCAAGAAATCATAGATGGTGTATACGATGGATATGAAAAATATGTCTTAGTATTAAGGCACCCTGTTGAAAATGATAACTCAACAATAGGAATGAAACCAGTTATCGATAAGGAAGATGTGTATGTTGCATCATTACCACAAATAATCTTTGGAACACTCGGCGCAGACTGCAATTGGGATTTAATAGAAGTTAAAGTTAATAATGATAGATTTATTAAATGCCATATTAAAGATTTACCTAAATATGTAAATCACAGAGAAATAGAAAACTATACTAGAGTGGACGGAGTTCATGTAAGAATTCTTGAATTATTAGAACCAGTAGAAATATTAGCATACGACAGGGAAAAGAATGAATTTGTTTATGATAAAGTTGTTTTCTGGCACGAGCATTCTAATATTAATACGGTAAAAATAATTATGGAAGATGGGACTGAGTTCATATCATCCACTACTAAGGAATATTTGATTGACGAAAATAAACAATTGTTGAAACCGTCCGAAGAAATAATAGGTAAAAAAGTTTTACATAGGGACGGTTATAAAAAAATAATAAATGTTGAACCAGCAAATAAAAATATTGGATGGGATATTACAACTTTAATTACCGGAACATATGTAGATGCATACGGTTATGTTAAAAAACAGTGCGACGGTAACCTTTGGTCGCCGTCGTTAAACCCGGCTAACTGCGGGAAACTCCTCAAAAACTTCCCGATACCAAGGACAGGTGGAAATACCTGTCTGGCGGTAGCGTAATGGCTGCCGGTATGGTAAAAAGTTGGGGAGTCAAGGGGACAACCCGCAGCCAAGCCCCTAAGGGAGTTTTAAAAGCTCCTATGGGGAAGGTTCAGAGACTAGGCGTTAAGCCGTAGTCCCGTCATGGGCAATAACGGCGGGACGAAACGCCGGGCTCTGCCTCAGAGGAAGATTAATAATGATTTACATAATAAAGTAGATAATGTATATGTAATGTTGAGATTTGCATCTGAAGATACTATTAAATTGTTTAAATTACTTAAAACAGTTTGACCGAATAAAAATTATGTAAAAGTATCAATGATATTTAAGGAAGTCGTTTTCTTCAAAATAAAAGGTAATTAATGAATTTGTGAATATTTAAATAATGAAAGTGATTTTGATGTTGAAATCTACAGTGCAGATGGTTTAACAATACTTTTATATTCTTATTAAGTGGAAACACTAAAGGATAAAATATATGGTCTTATTACAATTATCGACATGATGTGTAAATAAGAAAATAAAATAAAAGGACTATTTAAGTTATGCCATCGTGAGAAGAAAAATAAAAAAAGAGTAAAAGTTAAAGAGGTACAATTTCTCCTATTTTATATTTAGGGCTGTGAGTTTGAGTGATTACTGCACCTCCAACTCTAGGGTCGTAGCTGGCCAGTGCAGGAGTGGTATGATAATGATGTGCCAGATAAAGGTACAACCATATCGGGCCTCTACCACTTAATACGACTAGTTTTGTCAGGTCAACTTTAGGAGGAGTTAACTGTTTTAGTTCCTCGGGAGCGATTACACCGCCTTCAATTTCAAATTCTACGAGAGTGTAATTTTGTTGAGAAGTAGTTTTAAATTTTACCATTTCCAACCTCCTTAATTTTTTTATTTCTTTATTTCCATAAATCCATTCTTCTAATATTAAAATTGATTTATGGAATAAATATAATAATTAAGGTTAATGAATATCTTTATGATAGTAAATTAAAAACAAGAATTAAATGCTCCCGATAAATTTAAAAGAAATGCTAAAAGATGGAAACATTTAGTCAAATTGAGCAAAAAAAAGAAATAAATAAATTTAATGAGTTTCAAAATTAAAAAACTATTTTAGAATTATTATTTAGGTTATATCTTTTTTTATTTATATAACAACTTAATTTAATTCCCTGAGGCGGAGAAGATATAGTCCGGCCCCTGCGGGAAACCGTGGGGCAGCGGGTAATGCTGCGGCACCGGTATGGCCCGTGCCGGTGTGAACACAGAAGACCAAATTAATATTTATGCGGTTCATACACCTAAAGCAAATGAAGAATTAAAGAAATATCTGTCTCCATCGACGAGAGTGGGAGCGTTATCTTCGGTCAAATATAAATCATTTAAACCATCCGTCGATATGGATTTGGCATTAGGAATATATGAATTAACAAAAAATCCAGAATCAATGTATTAATAAACAATAATTAAAAAATTAATTTTCTCTCTTTTTTTAAATTATTCTCTAATTTTTTTAACTATAGATATGATATTTTCTTCATTAGATGAAACTGAAAAATGAAAAGGAGGTAATGCAAATGCAGAACCTAAAATTAGAGCAAAAAATTAAAAAACTTATTACTGCAATTATTGAAGCATTTTCTATGAAACCTGAAACCTTCGAAACAAAAGTTATCGAAGGGGATAAAACAGTTGTAGTATCTATTACCGGTAAGGATAAAACAGAAACGGGAATTTTAATTGGAAAAAGAGGAACTGTGGCCAATGCAATCCGACAGTTGTTGAAAAAGATAGGAATGCGGTATAAGAAACATGTTTATCTGGAAATCAACGATAAGTAAAAACAATAATTAATTTAATTTCTTTCCCTTTGATTTTTTCCTTCGTATATATAATTTATTATGGATATTAATAAATGTTAAAAACAAAAGTGGGAGGTTTTAACCATGAGGTCTAGAGTGAGATTTTCTTTGCCAGCATGTCTGACAAAAATATATGTATCTAAGCTAATTGAGGATGGTATAAACATTTCCGAACACGCAGCACTTAAAAGAGCAATTTATCTTGCTAAGAAAGAGATATTAGAAAATATGAATTATTCAAATATGACTAAAACATTGAGGGCGATAAAAGAATGTTATAACAAATTCATAAATGAATGTTATCACGATTTAATATCTGAAATCAAAGTTAATTCTAAAGGGTGTGAAAATAATCCTAATAAATTAACAAAATATACTATTGATATAGACGAGGAAACAAAAGATTTCATAGAAGGTCTTTACGAAAAAAATAAAAAAGAACTATTGGCTATATTTAATAATAAGACAGATTTCATAAGAACTTTGGTGGGAACGATTATAGCTATTTATTTGATACAGAAAAATGAAAAGTGCTATAACGTGTTGGAAAACTGCAGAAGTATTAATATATTGAACAACAAATTAATTAATATAAATGCAAGTGATAAAAATGTAAACAAAACGGAAAATAGTGCACCCCTATCTAAATTAGAGAGGAAAATAAGATATGTAAATGAGAAAATAAATGTATTTGATAGGAAATTAAAAAATATCGAGGATAAATTAGTGAAACTGAAAGAAATAGAAAATATCGAAAGACGATTGGATAAATTAGAAAAAGAAATTGAAAAACTTCACAATAAGTTAACCAATTTGGTTGTAGATTTTGGTGATACCAATTCCGAAGACAACAAGGTGGATATTATAGGCTCCCTAAATCATATAATAGATAGAATAGTTGAATTGGAAGTAGAAATGTCTGATTTAAGAAATGCAGTTAATACCATTTTAAACTATATTTGATATTTTCCACATCTTTGATAAAAATGCCGCTGTCCACTATTTTTAATGGCCATTGACCAACTTTCTTCTTTTCTTATCATGGTTTCTAAAAATTGTTATGTCTAACAACCAATCCTTCAACCAAAAAATTTTTACAATCCCAGAAGATAAAAGAAATACCAATATATTAATAACATCTACTGATATTGAAGAAATATTAGATTCCTTTATAAGAGTTCAAACTCCTGATGATGAAGAAGAAAAAAAATCGAAATTATCATTATGGTCATATGTATATTATAAACATCCTAAGAAAACAAATAATGAAAAAATAAAAACTACAATCGGGCGCATTATTTTTAATCTATGTCTCCCGGAAGATTATCCATTTATAAATGAGGAAATAAACAGGAAAAAAATAAATAATATTCTTAAAGAAATATACGATAAATATGGCCCTGAGGAATATTCTAAAACTCTACATAAATTGCAGACTTATATTTTAGATATTGGAACAATTGCGTCTCCGACATTTGAATTAACAGAATTTGAATTACCCGAACATATAGAAAAAATGAAAGAGGAATTGCAGTCCCAAATGGAAACTATGTCACCGGTCGAAATAGATAAAAAACTATATGAGATATACGAGGAATTGCAAAAGTATTTAGAATCGAAAGGGTTATCTTTCTTCGATATGGTTAAATCGGGAACAAAAGGTAAAGCTGATGATTTAATCCAATTGTTTATTGCTTGGGGTTATGGTGTGGATGGTGAGGGTAATTTAACACCGCCCGTTAAACATAGTTTGTTTGAAGGAATGAAACCTGAAGAAATGTATTATGGTGCTAACAAGGCGATAACCGCCGCATATTTTAAATCTGTTGGTTCTGCAAAACCTGGACATGTAGCAATAATACTAAGGAACGCATTAAATGACGTATATGTAGATTGGGATACAGAAGATTGCAGAACAGATAAATATTTTGAATTAAAAGTTACTAAAGAAATTGCAGGAACAATATTAGGTAGATATTATTATGATGAAAATAAAAAAGAGCTTGTTAAAATAACCGAGGGTAATATTAATCAGTTGATTGGTAAGATTATTAAATTAAGGTCACCATTATATTGTAAATCTGAGAGAGGTATTTGTTTAACATGTTATGGAGATTTAGCTAAGGAAGCAAATATAAAACATGCTGGGCTTAACGCCACTGGTAGCTACTATGTAAAAGGACTTAATCTTCTCATGAAAATCAGTCACCATCGTATGACAGCTGGAGAAGAAGTAGATTTTGAAAAAGAATTTGAAAGGTATTTTTAATATGAGTATTAAAATGTTACGATAAAAATGTTGTCGACTTGTATTTTGATGATGGGTAACTGACTGTGGAGGGAGTAGCAATGAGTAAGGAAAAATTTCTCGTTTTTCTGGACAAATTTTATTCCCAAGATAATAGAGAAATAAATTCGAAATTCGATATTGTAACGAAACCTGAAGAAATAGATAAATTTAAAGTAACCACAAAAATTCGAATAAAATGTAAACAGTGTGGTGCTGAATATTATGTTGAAGCCCGCAGATTGTTGCATACGAATAATAGAAAAATAAAGAGATGTAAAAACTGTGAGCTGGGAGTAAATAATTTTTTAAAATTAGTTAAAAAATACAAATTGGACAAACATTTAAAATTTCCAAAATTAAAAGAGGAATTTACGAATTTGCGGAGTAAGATTACATGTGTTTGTAAGAAACACAATCAAATTTTTAATATTGTTGCTGGTTCGCTATTTTTAAATGATAAAATTGAAGCATATAAAAATGGAATTTACAGATTTGAAAATTGTCCGGAATGTCGTAAGGAAATAAAATCTAAGAATAAATTTTCGAAGGAAGAATTGATTCAAATTTACAAAAATAAGTTTGATTATAAAAAATATAAATTGATAGAAGATGAAACGGAATTTGATAAACCTGTAAAAGAGGCAAAAGTAACTATTTTATGCCCTAAACATGGTAAACAGCAATATAAATGGTATCATCTTCTTTATATAAGAAAGGGAAATATTCCATGTGTTATGTGTATAGAAAATGATATTAAAAAGAAGAATTACGAAAGAAGAAATTGGACATATGAAAAAATTGTCGAGGTTGCGAGAAGGTTATATGGAGAAAAATATAAAATAAAGTATTTTGATGGTAAAAAATCTTATAAAGATAAAATTACCGTTGTATGCCCTTTGCACGGTGAGTTTGAAAGTTACATTACAAATTTTGTAAGGGGAAATGGATGTTTTAAGTGTGGGCGAATTATTGCAGGTGACAAACAGAAAAAATACCAAACGAAAGGAGATTTAGAAAATCTGGTAAAGAAAATTTATAAGTATGAATATAATTCTAGATTTTATCTAGACTTTAATAAAATAACTTTTCCGTTGTCCATTAATGATAGGATAAGTGTTATATGTACGAAACATGGTGCTGTAGAAGTTTCAGTAAATACTTTTGAAAATGGAATTTATTGTCCTATATGTATTTCTTCAAAGTTTGAATCCGATTTTGTTAGAGTATTACGAAACGAAATAGGGTATAAAGGAGAAATATTGAAACTTAGGAAAATACCCGGTTCGAATTATGAAATAGATATTTTTTTACCGAATTTAAAATTGGGTGTTGAATTACATGGAATATTTTTTCATAGTGCTGGGTTGATTGAGTATTATGACGAAGAAGAATTTAACCTATTAAAATGGAAACATTATAAAAAGGCCAGTGCCGCAGCAAAGCAAAATATACTTCTTTTGCAAATTTTTGAAAACGAATGGTATAATGAAATAAAAAGAAAAATATGGATTAATATAATAAAAGCTAAGCTTGGAATTATTAATAATAAAATTTATGCACGAAAATTGAATGTAAAAATTTACGATAAACCTAATGATAAAATTAGGGAATTCTTTAATTTAAATCACTTACACGGCTTTCATACAGGTTTAATTTATTTAACTTTAGAGGATGAATATAACGATATTTATTCAGGATTGATAATTGGAAAAGGCAGGTTTCAAAAGTATAAAGAAGGTGTTTATGAAATAATACGGTTTGTAAATAGAATTGATTATGTAATACCAGGTTCATTTTCTAGATTGTTTCGACATTTTATAAATAAAATTAGTAATATTAGTTTTGTTTACAGTTATATTGATAGGAGAATTAATAATCTTCTTACAGAGAATTATTTAACAATAAATAATTTTAAATTTCATAAAACAACCAACCATCCCAATTATTATTATTTTACAAAATTATGTGATGTTTCGGAAATAAGATTGCTACCTAGACAGTATTTCATAAAACACAAATTAAAGGATTTATTCGAGAATTATAATCATAATCTAACTGAATTAGAAAATGTCCTTTCGAATGGGTTTAGAGTTATTTACGATGCCGGAAGTAATCTATTTATATATAAATAACAAAAATTCTACGAGAAAAAAACCGCCCGGGGCTCCGCATTTTGGATGCAGGGTAGTTGACTGATTAATATGGTAGTTTGAAGAGGGGGCAGGGTTAGGTGTTTAGTTATTTTTTAATAAAAATCCTAAAAATAAATAATGTATAAAAGGAATTAATTGAAGTATTCTAATATCATATCGTCTGTATAACCTTTTATTTCGTTTAATATTTCTATTTTTTCTTTTATTTCCTCGGATTTATTTTTTATTCTCTTAATAAACTCTTTATATTTTCCACTTATATAGAAACATGTAGCTTCTATTAATGTCTCATCATCTAATATTCCATCAATTGTTATTTTCAATTTATTATAGTCGTATTGTATGTTGTATGGAAATAAATCATGTATATTAAATGTTTCCAAGAATATATTAACTATTTCAGTATTCGTCAGTCCTGATATTTTTTTTAGTCTATTTATATTGATTTTTTTATTATTTTGGTCTTTTAATTGAAATATTGCTTTAAATTCTCTATTATTGCTTTTTGTTACGACTTTGATTTCGAAAGATAGTCTTATTTCTACCATGTTTCGGTATTATCCGTATTTTCTTTTATAAAAACAAAAGAAAAAAATTTTAAAGGGAGGATAATACAATAATGCCTGTTTACGATTTAAAACGCCAGAATACTCCTCATTTTAATGAGGAGATGACTGGCGTCTGATATGTATTGACTTTTTGAAAAAGTAGTATAAAATTAAACATAAAGGGGAATAACCGCAGGGGATGCTTTCCCCTGCAACCCACAGAGCTTAAGTTTTAAAAAGGCGATGGCAGACCCCTTAAAGTCTGCCCTACCCATGAAGTGGGACTACCCCACAATGAAGCAGGAAGCCCCTCACTAAAGTGAGGGGAGGAGGTCACGAGGATTTGTTTTAAGGAGGCAAAAGAAATGCAAATAACCCGCTTCCACGTAATAACTCAAAAAATTCCTGCTAAATATTATCCAATTCTCAAAGAGCTTAGGCTGGAAGCGGGTAGAATTTGGTCGGATAGCCTTAACTTATTTTTCAATCTG
>Ga0256838_1000010_pt1 | contig 172440 bp, 136 predicted proteins | sample 4571419metaG_FD_185978 | JGI IMG/M metagenome (GOLD analysis project Ga0256838, IMG submission 185978) | Hydrothermal vent microbial communities from Guaymas Basin, Mexico - 4571-419 | ecosystem: Environmental > Aquatic > Marine > Hydrothermal vents | place: Mexico: Guaymas Basin | collected... | reverse complement strand
ATACAGGTTCTTATATGATTGATGATATTTTAGGTGGTGGTTATCCAGAAGGTAGAATTATTGAAATTTATGGTCCTGAAAGTTCAGGTAAAACTACTTTGGCTTTACATGCTATTGCAGAAATTCAAAAAGTGGGTGAAAATGCAGCCTTTATCGATGCAGAACATGCTTTGGATCCAGCTTATGCAAAAAAACTAGGTGTAGATGTAGATAATTTGGTGTTGGCACAACCTGATTATGGTGAGCAAGCTTTGCAAATTGCAGAAGAATTGGCAAAAACAGGTGCTGTTAAATTAATTGTTGTAGATTCTGTTGCTGCACTTACACCAAAGGCTGAGATCGAAGGTGATATGATAGATCAACAAATGTGATTACAGGCAAGGATGATGTCAAAAGGATTAAGAAAACTTACAGCAATTGCTGCAAAAACTGGAACAATAATAATTTTTATCAATCAGATAAGAATGAAAATTGGTGTAATGTTTGGTAATCCTGAAACCACAACAGGTGGTAATGCACTTAAATTCTTTGCTACACAAAGAATTGAAATTAGAAGAGGTGAAAAGGTGGAAGAAAGTAAAAAACAAATTGGTTATAAAGCAAAAGTTAAGGTTGTTAAAAATAAAATAGCACCACCTTTTAAAGCTTGTGAAGTTCTGATAGGATTTAATCAAGGTATTGATAAAATTGATGATTTAATAAATATTGCACTAGAAAAAGGATTGATTACAAGAGCAGGTGCTTTTTATACTTTACTTGATAAAAAATTTCAAGGTAAAGCAGCATTAATAAAAACATTAAAAGAAGATGAATCTTTAAGGAAAAAGTTGGAAAAAGATTTAAAAGAAAAAAATAATTAAGGTTATCTATGCAGATAACTTTTTTTATAAATGATTGATAACATACTTAATCTAAATTTAGAAAAATTTTATTTTAGATTTTTTTTAGTTTTTGCCTAATTTTTAAAATCTTTAAATTGTTTAATTTATACTATTTCTTTCTACTTATTTAGAAAAAAACTAGTAAAAATTTAGTTATATAATAATATTATATGCTTTGAATTTTAATAGAATTTTTATTGTCCTTTATGATTTTAAGTAATTATTTACAAAATATATCTACTAATACAGAATTAGTAGCAAATGTTCTTAATAATCAAATTGAAGATAATTATAATAATGTTTACCATTCTTACTTGTATAATTTGTATCAAGATAGTTTTGATAGCAATTATTTTGAAAAAGCATTAGATATAGCAAATAAAGATTGTGATATAGATAATGATTGAAACTGACAAGCTACTGATAATATAGATGGTTGTCCTATTCTTTTTATAAAAACAGATAAGATTTATAAATATGAATGAAAAGTAATTGATTTTTCTAGTATTTTGTGACAGTTATGAGTAAATCAATTAATACCTGGAAGTTTCCTTACTGTTAGAAAAGAAAAGGATAAATATATTTTTAATACCTGGACTAAAAAAGAGTGAAAACAATATAATGAATGATCTTTTATCATTGAAAAAAATAAATAATTATTAAAAAAGTAGTATTTGGTATTTTTTAGTTTTTTCTTTTTATATTTTATGTAGTTTCATAATTTTTTTTTACTTAACTTTTTTATAAATATATTATGTTCTAGTAAATAAACTGTTTTAGATAAGTCTTTTATTAATACAAAGATAATAAAAATGTTAAAAAAAATATTACTTTTACTAAGCGTGTTAAGTTTTAATAACCTATTATTAAATTGATTTGTAAATGCAAATGATTTAAAGGTTAAAAATACCAAGATAACAGAAGATAATAATAAAATAATTATTAAGGAAGAGAATAATTGACAAGAAAAAACTATAACTTTAACACCGGAGGAAATTAAGGACCTAGAAAAGCAGAGATGATTTCTTAAGTTGTTAGAATCAATTTATAAAAAGAATCAAAGAATATTTATAGGAATTATAATGGATAAAAAATTACAGGAAGAATTATATGCTAATCTTGTAACAGTAAATTTTTCTAGTAGAGATTTCTTTATAAATTCTACTAAGAATCAATTTGCATTTAATACATTTTTAGGGAAATCAGAAGCATTAGACTTTCTTAGTAAGTTAAAAGATTGAAAACCTATAGTAATTACAATCAATGGTTCTGATAAACAAATTATTAATACAATTACCGCTAAAGATTTTTTGAAAGATAGAAAAATAAACTATCAGTATTTATTTAAATTAATTAAAAATTCTAATTGAAGTTATGAATTAAAAGAAATAAAAATTAACCCTTGAAATAACAATGATATTTTTAATATAAAAACAGAAACTAAAAATTATATTGTCCAAAAAATTAAGATAGTTCCCGGTGTCTTAGGTTATTCTTCTATACGACAAATAATTCTTATGGCTATAGTAATTGTAATAGTGATTTGAACTGCTGTATATTGATATATTTTTAATAATATAAAAAAATCTGGGATTTAATAATATAATAAAATATCTTAAACTTATTTAACTATAAATTGTAATTTTAATTTTTTATTTATAATTTTATTAAAATATTTTGTATTCATTTTTTTCAGCTTTTAAAACAACTAAAATGTTTAAGATCATAAGAAAAGTAAGGGAATTAAAGGGGTTTACATTATTAGAAATGATTGTTGTTATAATTATTATTGGTATCCTTATGTCTTCACTAGAACAATTAGTTCTAAAACCTTGATTTTTGGATGGAACATATTATTATTTAACACAAAGTTTTTGAAATTTATTTAATATTAACAATTTTAATTTAAATTGACAATATCCAGACTATTGAGAATTAATATTATGACCTAATAAACATATAACACTTTATACATATTATAAAGATAGTACAAGTAGTACCTGATATAAAAAAATTTTATGGAATAAATGAAAACAAATAGTTGACACTGTTTGGCTAAATTGAAATAAGATTAATAGATGACAATATATAAAAATTAAAATAAATTTTCTAACTGATAATCTAGATGATAGATTTCATCTTTATTTAATAGATTTGGATTGATCCGAAGAAAAAATTGATGATATTTTTAATAAAGTTTGTTTAAGTAATTTATCTGGGAGAGAATATTGTATTGATAAAAGATTCTATATTTATAAATATAATTGATAGGTTTTATGTATATTCAATTAATACTTGGAGAAAAATGTAATTTAAATTGTAAATATTGCCATCTTTGAAAATATAAAAATTATCTTTCAATAATATCTAATCAAATAATAGATTTATTAATAGAGAAAATAAAAAATAGTTTATCACAAAATGAACAATTAATTATAGAATTTCAAGGTTGAGAACCATTTTTATACTTTCATAAGATGAAGGATATAACTTTAAAAATTAAACAAAATTTTAATAATAGTCAATTTATATTAACAACTAACTGATTATTATTAAATGATCAAATTTTATCTTTTTTAAAAAGGTTTAAAAAAAGTTTTTCTTTAAATATCAGTTTTGATTGAAACTTAGATATAACTACAATAAATAGAACTTGAATTTATAATGAAGACTTAACAAAAAAAATTATTAAAAATATTCAACACTTAATTAAAGAATGATTCAATTTAACAATAATATGAACTATAAATAAAGAATGGTTATTTTATAATCCTAAGGAGATAAAATATTTCCTTGAAAAAAATTTTGATAATTTGGCTAAGGATTGACAAATTAATTATTTTTTTAGACCAGAGATTAAATTAGATAAAAAAGAAACATATAATTGTCCCATTAGTGATTTAATACTTTTCCATAAAAAATTATCTAATCTAATTGATAATAGTTATTATAAAAATAAATATCAACTTATAGAATTTAACCCTGAATTAGAAAAACAAACATATTGTATAGATTATGATTGAACAATTTATTTAAATGATTATTATAAATCATATATTAAAAGGATTAGAACAGAATTTTTAACAATTTTCCAACATTTTTTTAACATTAAAAATTTGTATAAACTTCAAAATTATCATTATTTTTTTGATGAAGTTTTAAAAAAAGATGTTAATATAAATACTATTTTAAATAAATATCTAGATTTTTTTATTCTAGAAATAGAAAAAAGCAATAAGTTATTTGATTATTCTAAAACAATAAAATATTTAGTTAATGACCTAAAATATATAAAAAATAATAAATTATATTTCATTTTTAATCTTAATAATGAAACTAATAAAATATATAATAATATCTAAAAATTTTAAAGATAATATATATTTCTAATCTAATATAATTTAAACTAACTACTTGGAATTTTAAATTTTAAAAAGCTTAAATAGAACCAATTATTAAGTTATTAAGATTACTATTTTTTTATTTAAAATTTTTTTACGCTGTTATATCTAAAATATAAAATATTTCTGATATTAACTAATTAATTAATTAATGTAGTACTATATTATATTAAAGGAAATAATATTTAAACAATTACTTATTTAAAAAAAAGAAAAGATTTTTTAGTTATCTAAGGAATAATATCATTATGTTATTAAAAAAATTTTTAGCAATCTTTATTTGAATTTGAGGTTTAATTTGATTTAGTTATGCTAATTCAGCTTATTATGATAGGGCACCTTTTCTGGATCAAAAAGTAATAAATCTTTCTGAAGAAAATAAATATTGGTTTTATCCAAAATTTTATATTATTCAAAGTTCCGATAATAATTTAAAAATAAAGGACTATAATTGAATAGAAGCATTGAATATTTCTTGAATAAAATTAGATGGAAGTATTCCATTCTTTGTTAATTCTAAAAATTTTTTAATTGTACAAAAAGTAGTTTCTAATCCAAATGAATATATAAAATTAAATGATTGAACAAAGAACACATATAATAAATTTTTATATATTACAAATTGGGCTTTTTATGATGCAAAGAATATTAAAAAAGTTAAAATCTGAGTTAGTAAGGATATTGATTATGTTGCTTTTCTTTCTGATAAAACATTAGAGGTTTTATATACAGATTGAACAGCAGAATATTTTTCTATTAATTATTTAAATTGAACAGTTAATAGAACTGCTATAGAACCTGATATTATTTTAAATAAAAAATTAATTTCATTAAAAGATAATGGTGTTATAAGTGTTTTCTATTCTTTGTCTGATAAAACACTATATATAAATAAAGATGGAAGTTTTATTATAGCTAAAAATTTACCAGAATTTAACCTATCTGATCTAAACAATGTTTCTATTCTTAATTTTTATGACTCAAATCTAGGTAAGTCTGTTGATAGAATATCAGTTATTATTAATTGAAAAAAATATTTATCTGCTATTAATGATATTTCTAATTTTTCAGAAGCAAATAGTAGTACTACCTATAACATAGGTGATGTTATTAGTTATAATAAAAATATTAATTCTATAATATATAATGCTTATGATCCATTAAATTGATTAAAAAAGAAATTTAACTTTTATATTCCATTAAATAAAAGAATAGAAGACTGTTGAAAATTTGATTTTATTACAGAAACTAATCAATTATTAGTAAAGTTTGATAGATGCTTATTTCTATATAACAATTTAGAACATACAGATTCTATAGTAGATAATATTATGATTCCTTTTTATGTAGATTATTATAAAAAATTACCAGAATTGTTTGCTTTATCTAAAAGTAAATGGTCTATTAAAGTTTCTAGTACAGGTAAAAGAACTATAGATAATAATAATAAAGAAATTACATTACCTTATTTTGCAGAGACTTGATATACTTTTCATCAGTCTAAACCTAACAATGTTAATATATCATATATTTCACCTAACGGAATTCAATTTGATAGATTAAATGATAACAATAACCATTATACTACTATTTGGTTTAAAGATTCTTATTTGTCTTCTGTTAATAATTTAGAAATTACATATGATGTTAAGTTTATTAATGGTGCTAAATGGGGAGGAATTTCAATAGGAAATATATTTTTGGATGTTAATCCTGCAAGAATAGGCTTTAGATGACCTGAGGTATATACTAATTGATTGGAAAAAAATACACTTTATCATATAAAAATCATTTTTAAAAGAATTGAAAATAATAAATATAATGTTAAAATATATGTAAATTGAAAATTAATTAATGAATATACTTATGATGAAACAAATTATAATATTGAAGATTTTATAAAACAATATGGAATATGATTAAGATCAAATTATTATCAATGAAGCGTAATTTATTCTAATATTAAATTTTGATATTTAGATGTAGCAAAGGATAAGGAAGTTTTCGAATTATTGAGATTACCTGATTATTATAAATTTAGGACAAGATTAAATACAATAGATGAGGCTAATCAATATATTACTAAATTATTAACAGCTTATAAAAGAGCATATTTATTAGTAAATGATATTTCTACACAAGATAAGAAAATAGATGTTTTAGGAATAGAAAATGATATAAAAAATATTTTAACTTGATTTAATACAGATTATAAATCAATTATAAATAGTATAAATCAAGAGATAGTTAAAACAAAACAAGAGATAGACCAAACAAAATTAAATATTTTTCAAAATCTACCATTAACCTTTGAAAATATTCTTTATTCTTTTAAAGAAAAGGCTACATTAGATTTCACACAAACTATAGATAATATAAAATTTATAGAAAAAGCAGAAGATAGTAATAAATTATCAAAATTTGATGATACTACACAAAAACTAATACAAAAAAAAGAAGGATATAAATATAATTTAATTAATAAAACATATCAGAAAGAAAGAATTGTTAATACTAACAATTTAATTTTGAATATTGCTAATCTATTTAAGTTTATAGGTGACTTAGATGATACTTTTAATGGGAAATTATATATAGATGGAAAGGTTTATGATGTTCCTACATTAAAAACACAATTAGCAAAGATGTTTAATAAATTATATGATAGTTCTTTTGATAGTAATTGAAATGCAATTGGTTCTTTAATATTTTTTAATAGTGATTATGATATAAATAGATATTTAATTCCTGATATTTTAGCTAATTATAATTATGATAGGGAATATCTAGATTTACAATGAATCTGAGATAGATTATCTACTGATAGTACAAGAAATTATATATTCGATTTACAAAAGATTTATAATGCTATTAAGAATCTAACTAGAGAGGATATTATAAATAAAATAGGACAATATTCTAAAATGTATATCCATTCTTATAAATATGACAATCATATTATATCTAATATCTCTATGAAAGATTTTATATCTAATTTTAATGATCCTGAAAAATCAGTTTTATATAAGGATGATAATGGTGATTGACAGAATGATTATATTCTAGAAGATGTTTTATTAGATATTTTCACAAAATTAACTGATGATATTGATGATTCTAGTCAAAATATAAACGTTGTTATATATGATTGAAGTGATTTAGCAATGTTCTATATCCTTAAATTTAAAAGAGATTTAGCAGATAGTGGAATAACTTTCTCAGATTATTTCTCAAAATTAAAAGATATTCAAAATTATGATCCTGTTACATTAGATCAATCTATTAAAAATTCTTGGATAAATATTAAACATGTAATTAATTATTTGTATAATAAAGTACCAGAACAAACTTGGGTTAATGATATAAGCAAATTAAATATCTTATTAAATAATGTTGATTATTTTATTAAGGGAATAGAAGTTCCATATATAGATAATTTAAACTGAAGATTGTTGAAATTAACAAATATAGATGAACTAGAATGAATAGATTTGAATACATTATTCCAATTAGAACTTAAGTCTGAAGATTATTATACATTAAATAATATAAAATGGGATAGTTTCTATGATCCTATTTACTTACAATATTATAAAAATAATTGACTAACAAGAAATATTGATCTAATTGACAAATATTATAATTTGTTAAATAAATTAGCAGTAGAACAACAACAATTACAAAATGCTTATCAATTTTATGCAGATAGTTTAAATAGTAGACTTAATTTATTTAAGAATATTCTAGATATTTCTAAATATTCATTTGAATGAAATGAGACAAGTATAAATGATAATACTATTATTTCAGTAGTAAATTCTTTACAAAAAGACTATATAATAAAGGTTAATAATGAAATTCAATCAAAAGTTAATTGATTAGGAATTAGTGAACAAAAAAATATTAATTCATTTGGTTGATTATTATATTTGTTAGATCCTATTAGATATCAACCTACAGCATTGACTTATAAAGATTCTAATATCTTATCTGATGAATATTCTAATTATTTAATTCAACAATGAATTATAGATAAAATAACTATTGATAATATATCACAATATGAAACATATGATATTCCAACACCACAATTATTTAATGAATATTATAGTGTTTTGAAAGAAATATTAACATTAAAGCAAAAATTATTCAAAGGCGATGCTAGCTATGATGATATTGTAAATTCTATAAATAAAATTTCTGATTATAAAAAATCAAAATCAAGGGAAGACTTAAATGCATATATTACATATGTCAAGAATATTGTTAAAAAATATTATTATGATAGTATAATTGATTTATATAATGTGTTAAAGGCATTAGAATACAATGAACAAGATTTCAAATTTGTTCTTTCAGATTATTTGAATAATTCAACTGAACTTATAAGCAAAATAAATGACGAAAACTTTGATATAGATTGGACACAAACAGTATGGAATTCTGCTAATATCGTTTATGATCCTGCTAATAATATATATAATAATAGTATCTATAATAATTTAATGGAACTAATTAATACAAAAGTATCTGAAATAGATCCTTATATTAACTATAATATTGCTAAGTTACAATTGGATAATTTATGAAATCAAGTTAATGACTTTAAAGAAAAATTTGATAAAGATTTAAGTTTCAATGATTTAAACTCTGCTTATAAATTATTAAAAGGACAAATTAATGCAATAAATCTATCTGATATTACTGTGGATACTACAGATTTACAAAATAAAAAGAATAAGCTACTTTCTGAGCTAGATGATACTTATCAAACAAAAATAAAAAGAATAAAGAATAATATCTCAGATTATCTTAAAAAATATTTTGATTCAAAGGTTTACCTTATATATACAGCAAAAAATATAGAAGATCTGGATTATATTTATAATTGAATAATGCAAGAATTATCTAAAATAACAGGGAAAAATGAGACAGATAAACAAAATTATAAGGTAAAACAAGATATATGTCCTATTAATGATAGTGAGAATTGGTTAGGTTTAAAAACAGAATCATGAATTTGTGGTTCAATTATTTCTAATTGATGACTAGACACTACCTATATAAAAGATTTAAAACAAAGATTATTACAAGCAAAAAAACAAAAGATGCAATATTTATCAAATAACATTTATTCAGAATATTTCTCACAATTGTTGTCTTATAAGGCAAATGCATTAGATGAAATATTTGATTGGTCTACTAATAGTCTTAAAACAGATAATCCTAAATTAGAGATAGTCCCTGTTACAACTAATGCTGGTGATTTTAGGACAAAAAAGTGTCAATACATTATTTATGATAAAACGATATTTTTAGGTTTAATTTGTAATGGACATTTACCTAAGATAGATAAGCCTGACGATTCAGATACTGAATTTAATAAAATAGCATTATATTTTACAGATACAGTTAGCAGAAATTATTATTATAATTTAATATCACATTATAATACAATTCAGGATGAAACACAATCACATTATAAATCAGTATTTCTAATTTTAGATGATACTAAAAATAATAAGGTTCTTTATTTAAAATCTTATTTCATTCCGAACCAAACTAATATTATTTCTATAAGAAATAATGTAACTACTTATATGTCTAAAACCTTTGATAAACCGTTCTTAACAAAAACAGGAGTTGAAGAAGTTACTTCTAGTGTGATTAACGATATAGATATTCTTTCTAAAAATTGAATCAATATAAATGATATTAAAGATGATTCTTTATTATTTAATGATAAAAAATTAACAGCTTATTTAGTTAACAATATTTCATATATAATTGATAAAATTAAATTGATTGAAAACTTAGTGGATAAGGCTACGGTTGATAGTATATATAATATTCTATCTGATAAATTAGTTAATATAATTTGATTAGAAGAATTAGATAATAAAAATAAGATATTGAATGCTAACATGGAAAAAGAAATTATCTTTAATACATTAAATCAGATAAATAACCTAACTTTTAATACTTATGAAACACAAGTTTCTTTAATTAAAAATCAATTAAATAAAATAACATATTTTACAGATGCAAAGGATTACTTAACTAATTTAATGCAAAGTAAAGTGAATTCATTTAATGAATTTAAGGATAGTTTATTATTCCAGAAAAAGCTTAATAAAGTAGATGAAATGTTAGGTGAATTTAATGAACATATAGCTGATACTACCTTAGATGAAATTGATGAATTATTTAATAAAGTAAAAAATTATATAAATAATAATTTCTGAAATCAAAATATTATTTCATCTTTAATGGATAAACTTAATGCAAAATATAATGAAGTAAAAACAGCTATTGAAAATAATATAGCTTATAGTTCTAGTTATATTGATGCAAATAGCGAAATTGAATGAAGGACTGAGGCTAATAATATTTTAACAAATACGTTTGATAATAAATTTGTAGAACAACTGTCCTTCAATAATATTTTAAAAGATACATGAATAGTAAGAATTATTAATAACCAATATGTGGTTGATAATGCACAACTAAAATCTATTAAAACAAAATTTGAGGATAAATTATGAGATAATTCTAATATTGATGTAAAAAATATTTTAAATGTTACAGATCTAAAAGCAAATATAACTGATACAGGTATATTACAAAATAAAACATTAACATCTATAAAACAAAAGTTAGTACCTTTCATTTATATCACATTAAAGAATGGAAAATATAATGTCCCTATAGATGTAACAAATATTAGTACTAATGATACTGGTTTCTTTGAAGGTGTTGATCCTAGAACAAATACGACTTCTATAAAGAGTCTAGAATATAAAACTATTAAATGACAAGTTCTAGATGCTAATTGAAATGTAATTGGAAATAAGGATATAGAAGGTAATGTGACTATATTTATGCCTTCAAAAAATATATCATTACAATTAAAACCAGATACAAAATTCTTGGTAGAAATTAAAAACTTATCAGATAAGCAAAATGTAGTAGAATTCTATCAAAAAGAACCTGATTGAAAATTAACACCAGTTATCATGAATGATTTTGTGGTTCAGGATAACGTAGCTAAAATTAGAAAGAATTATTCTAATAATATCCAGGGTATAAAAACTTGAACTTTAAATGTAAGCAGATAAAAAATAACAAATAATTTAAATTGCCAGGGGTAATGCCTGGCTTTTTATTTTTTAATAATCTAAAAATAAAGAAAAGAAACTTTAAAATAGAACATAAAAGAAAATTAGAAAAAGATTTATTAAGACAATATCTGAAAATATCTGAATATAATTTATCATTATTAATAGTAGTAATATCAAAATATTTATATACAAGATTGGAAATAAGATAAAAAAAGGTTTATTATATTGGGACTGTTTTAGTCCTGATGATAAGTAAATATATTATAGTATATAGGTTCTTAAAAATATATGAATTTGTAAAAATATAAGAAAGATCTAAGAAAAATCTAGATAAAATAATGAATTATTTAAGAGGAATAATAAAAAGAAGGGAAAAAATAAAAATAGAAAAAAGAGTTGTTATAAATTATACAGTTGGGGGGGTTGGAAACTTAAATTTCCAGGTAATGTTTTTTTTATTTAGAAGTAATAGAAAAAAGAGAAAATCTAAAAGATGTCTTTTTATTTCTAGAAATCCTTTTGGCAAATTTCTGGTTATAGTTTTCCTTTTTATTTCTCCTAAAAATTAAAGAATGAAAATTTTAGAAAATCTTAAGAAGTATACTTTATTTTATACTCGTTTTTATACCCGTAATAGTGAGGAGGAATTTTTTTTTACTACTAAGGACGATGAGTGGTTAAAAGGGATAGAGGATGGACGGTTTAAACCGTCTGTTTTAATAGGAATAAAAGAAAACGTTGAAGAATACGAATTGCCTGAATGGATTAGAAAACATTTAAAGGATATGATAACAAAGATATGAAACATTAAAACAAAAAAATTATTATTTAAAAATTCAAATCTTAGTGATAAAGAATTAAGAAAATTTGTTATTGAGAAGATAAACAAAAGTACTATAAATGATGAAGATACTTGGGATATTGTAGATCTTCCAGAATATATGAAATTTGGGGATTTGATTAAGACCATAGATGATGGTTGAGTAATAATATTAGTATATTATTTTAAAAATAAAGAACTAATGAAGAAGTATGGTACCGATCTTATTGTAATAGAGGTTTGATGAAAAAAAGAATACAATATGGTAGCAGGGGATGGAGCCTGGTGAGGTCCATATAACACTGAATTCCTAGGAATCAAAGATGATTGAAGATTACAATTTAGAGTATCCTTTACAGATGGTCGTTCCTCTAAAGGGTATAAATTCATTTGGGAGGGCAAAGTTCTATTAAGAGTCCCACAACTTTCAGAAATGCAGTATGATATATTATATCATCAATAGTACCTATAGTAGATCCCTATTAGGACTGACATTAAAAATAATATCTGATTTAATATATAACATAAAAAAAGATTTAGTTTTATTTATGAGGGGGAAAACTTAGATATTCTTAAATATTAATTTTATTTCTTAATGATTAAAAGAACAATGACAGAAGAAAAAATTTTTATAAGTTTTGAGGATGATATTAATAGAGAAAGAGGATTAATTGATACTTACATGGAAATTAGGTATTGATCTACATCATTACAGGATGTTATTTATACCACTGATCCAGCTAATGATGTATGTGATAATCATTTTTTACATGCTATAAAAGCATATAATGAAAGGAAAGAGAAATATCTAGCTGATCCACATTGGATAGATAGTCTAAATCAAGATGTAGAGGAGGGATACCAAGATATAAAAGAAGAATATCAAAATATACAGAAGCTAAAGTTTAGAAAAGAAGGCGAGGAAATTTATATAGTTGGAGGTGGTTGGAAACTTAAGTTTCCAGACGATGGTTCCCCTTATTTAGAAGTAATAGAAAAATGAGAAAACTTGAAAGATGTTTTTTTATTTCTAGAAATCCTTTTGACAGATCCTTGGTTATAATTTTTCTTCCTATTATTCCTGAAATTAAAAAAAGTTATTCTAATAATATTTAGAATATAGAGATCTAGATTCTAGATTTTAAATGTAAGTAGAAAGAAATAATAAATAATTTAGAACGCCAGGACGTCATCCCTGGTTTTTTATTTAAATATAATTCTTTTAATAAAAAACTATTACTTATTTAATCAAAAATGTGTTTTTTATTTATTTTTTATAGCAACTTAACAATGCTAAATAAATTTGTACAAATGAAGAAAAAGATATTGTTGTCGATTTGAATATTATTTTTATGAAATTTATTTTCACCTATTCAACAAACTTTTGCTGCGGGAAATGTATATTCTGATGCAGAATTAGAAGATATTAATTTAACAACTTATAAATTTGATGGGTACCCAATAAAAGTAAATATAACATCTTATTATAATCCATCTACTGATTCATATGTTAATGGAAAACCAACGGCGAATCAGATAAAAAATGCAAAATATGTAGAATTTCTTTTTGAAGATGGAAAAAAAATTATAGTTCCTGTATCAAGATTATATCTTTCTTCAACAATTGGTGGCGATAAAAGTATGGATTCTGATTTAATTATTGATATGCCTTTATATTTAAAAGATCAAATTGACTATGGGTATATAATTAATGCAGATATAAAATTATTAGATTCCGCTGCTAATGATAGTAATAACCCTTTTATTTTAACAACGGGTGTTCCCTATGTAGAAGATGGTGAAACTATATGGTTAATTTATAACACAAACCATATTACTTCTGATAATCAATTTTTACCAAGAAAGGTTTTAGTAAAATTGTATGATGGTTCAACACTAATAAAAAGTCAAGTTATTGATGTATTCAAAGAGGGTAAATTGTCCGTAACAATAGGTAAATGACAAAATATAACGGATATAGTTAAAGAAAATTTTTATGTAATAGGTAATACTAATGAACACAATTATTGGTATGCGAATTGACCTGTTATAAAAAAGATATCTTGTCCAGATAAAATTTCAACTGAAGAAAACTGTACTATTAATATAATAGCTTTTGATAGTGGAACAGTCAAGTTATATATAAAGGACAAATGGACTGGAGATACATATCAAATCTTTAGCTGGGATGTCCAAGCTACTTGATGAACAATCACAAAAACATTTAATGTAGATCCTAATTTATGATATCCTGATGGTGAGTATATTGCATTAGGTGAGACATATAAGAACTGAATTAAACAACAGGAAAAAACAGTAGAATTTGTAATAGATAGATTTAAACCAACTTTTGCAGAGGTATTCCCTGTTCTATTAGTGCCAGATAATACAACAGGGTCAGCTGTTATTGATGTTTTAGTTTCTGAAAGACTTAAAGCGGATCCTATAGGTTTAAAGTGTGATTTTCCTGTTACAACAGTACAAAGGGATAATGAAAATCCATATTTATATCATTTAACTATTCAATTACCTGCTAGTAAGAAATTAACTTCTATTAAATGTTATCTTAAGGATATATCCTTAAATGAAAATACTTGATATGTATTTCTAAAAAGATATAAGGATAACGGTAACTTAGGAATTTCTAATATTAATTGAATAACCAATGGATTAACTATGGATATTTCAATCTTACCAGATTCGTTTATAGTAACTAGAATAAATACATTAGGTGGTGGTGCTAATCTTATAGAAATTTGTCCTAACTGAAACTGTTCAGATAAAGTAAGCGCTATCTCTACTTATGATAACCCTGCGTTTGAAATAGATAAAGAACTTCTTATAGCTGGTGGTGCTAATTGAACTAATGTCTATAAATTATATCCAGATACAAAAAATTATAGTTCTTGATACAAAGATCAAATTATTAGTATTAGTAAAGATTACTTATGAAATTATTGGTATGTAGATAAAACAGGTGATTTTTATAAAAATACTACTTTAATTTGAAGTAAAAAAGATTTAATTTTTTACGATTTGTATAAAGGTTCCTATATTATAGAATATTATAAGAATGATGGATTATATATTGATACACAAAAAATTTCTACTAATGACTTTAGTTCACATTATATTGGTGTAGATATCATTAAACCTAAGACTAATGATATAGTTTATATGGTTTGATTTGATCCTAATACAGGTAGAGTAGATTATTATTATGTAGATTTACTTAATAAGCAAGTTAAAAAAGTTTTATCTGTAAAAGTTAATAAATATAATTGAACAACTTATCCAGATCATGTGGATTTTGCATATTATAATGGTAAAATAATTATGTTATGAGGTAAGGAAAGTGAAGGTAGATCATATATGGCTATTCTTCCTTTACCAGAAATTATTTTAGAAAATGATTGAAAGGAAACAAATTATGTTGCTACAAGTCCGCTAATATTTGATAAAGAATTATATGCAAACCTAGACTTAATAGCACAAGTAAAAGGTTATATGTTACCTAAAGTAGATGATTGTGGTGGAAATAAAACTATAGATATTGCTTGACAAAAATATTCTTTTGATGATAATGAATGGTGTAATCTTAAAGAACTTAATTTAGCTAAGGAAACTAATGAAGATTTAATAGAACCAGAGATGTTTTATAAACAAGATTTAGATAATTATACATTCACAAAGAAATTTAAAATTTATTGACAGAAATATAATATAAAAAAAGACTTAGGTAATTATGATATTGAATTAAAAAATCAACCAGTTGAATATTGGATATGATTTGTAAATGAATCGGATATTCTTACTACTAAGAATTCACCTGGCTGGAAATATATAAAATATAATGATAAAACATTCTTATCATTACCAGAAATAATTAATTATAATATTAAAAATGATTTAAAAAATAATTGATTTTATGTATATAAGAAAAACTTAAAACTACAATCTTTAAGAAATAAGAATGGATATTATTTTCCTGTTGTAGTTTATAAAACACCATATAATACATCTGAAGTTAGAATCTTGGGTGTTTCTACAATTGTAGATTATATTACTGATCCTGATACTTGAAAGTATATTCCAGTTAGAAGAATTGTTTTTAAGAAACCTTATAAAATTGATACAATCCCACCTATTTTCTTTGATATTAAATCTGATAATACTAATCCATCTGTATGAGATAAAATTACTTTATCATTCAAAACTACTGAACCTGTTGATATTACTAAATTAATTATTTGAAATGTGGATATTAGTTCTTATTCTATTAATAAAACTGAAAAAAATAATATTTATTATTATGAAATTAAAGATGTTTTAATAACTTCAGATATGTTTGATACACAATGACAATTATGGTTTACTGTTGGTTGATTAGATAAAGCTAATAATTATAATGAAAGAAAGGTTAACTTAGCTGGACTTAAAGGTGCTATTAGTGTATCTGCACTTAAAGTATGAGATATTGCTGATGCTGGTGAGATTAATGTAAAAGATGTTCTAATTACGAATGATCAAGATGCTAAATATATGAAAAATTTAAATGTTCTCACAAAGAAGAAAATTATAACATCTAAACAAATTGGAGTAAAATTTCCTACTAAACCAGATGGAACTTTGGATCTTAAAAAATTATTCGATGGTGCTAAAATGGTAGATATTTTAAGATTATATAATGACGAACCGTTAAAGCTTAATGACTATTTTGTAGATTATGATAGTACTAACCTTTGTAATTTTGATTATAATGTACCAAATAATGAATTATTAATTAATTGATTCTGTTGATTTATAAGAAATAGAGTATATTCAATTAATAGTAATTTAAGAATTAATTGAACTTTAAAATATAGATGATATACTACATTATTTGTTAATGGTGATGTTTTTATAGATGGAAATATTTTAAGAGATGATAGTAAAGATAAACAAAATATCTTAGGTATAGTAACAACATGAAATGTATATATTAGTCCTACAGTTACAAATGTTCAAGCATTAATAAAAACTGCTAAAAACATTTATGTTTTGAAATAAGGTAATATAAGAATTATAAGTATGTATAAAAAGCCCTTTTTAGAGGGCTTTTTTATTATACAATTATATAATAATTTATTTGAATACTTAATATTATTTATTATATTAAATATTTATTTTTTTTCAAATTATATTAACAAGAATTCAGAAAAAAATAACTCCTGTAATTTGTAAATAAACACCATATATAATTCATAGGCTTGATTTAAATTCAATATTTCAACCTAAATTAGATAATATTGACATAGTCTCATAATAGTTAAACCATAGATTTTGACTATTTATTATAATTCCTAGTCAAATTGAATTAATAAAAGTAAATATTAAAATGAATATTAATAATTGCATTTCTGATGTCCAATATTTTGTTGTTATTAAATTAAATAGGTTGTTAAGTATTTTTAATATATATATAATACGTTCTTTTATCTTAAATGTTAGATGAAACAATAATATATAATATTCTAGTGTTAAAACTTGCATATAATAGTAGATATATGAAGTTAATTCATTTAGTTTATATTTATTAAGTATTTCTATAAGTGACCAGTAGAAATGTTTAAAATAAATAAATTTTCATATTAAGTTTAAATCTTTCTTTCTGAATTTATTTATTAAAATTATAGTGATTATTTTAACTATATTTTCAATTAATTTCTGATTAGGGAAGAATCTTTCTTTAACTTTTTTAGCAAGATTATCAATCTCATCCAATATTTCTGATTCTTTTTCTATATTTAGAATATAATTAAAGTCAATTCAAAGTTCTTTTTTTATATTATCTGAATAGGATTGAATTATATCTTTACTATATTTTAAGAAAAAAAGATTATTTGAAAGATAGATAATAAGAATACTTATAATAGCTAATATTAAATATATAAATAAAATTGTAGGATGAAATATTTGGATACTAGGAATAAATTCTAAATGTAATTTAGTTTTACTATCTAAACAAATTGTAGTTAAGTACTTTCAATCCTTTTCTATAATTTTATTCTTTTTAAATATAGGACAAAATTTAACATTTTCTTTTTGTAAATTAATTTTATAGTAAAAACTAAATATTTTAAGATTAGAATCTGTGATAGATTCTTTTATATATTTATCTTTATTTTCTTTAATATTTTTAATTTCGTTGTAGATACTATTACTATTATCTTTGTAAATATTTTTTTTATTTAAAAATAAAAATAAACTTCAAATTAGTCCATAAGTTAAAAAAAAGAACAAAAAAGTAAGAAAAAATCTTTTTATTAAGAAACTTTTCTTTTTAAATAAAAACATTTTGTTTAATATTCAAAATAAAACTATTTCTTAGTTAGCTTAATAGGGAAGTAACAATTAGATAATCAACTATTATATTAAATATTATAATAAATAGTAAAAAGTAAAGTTGTAATATTAAAAATAATTATATTATATATAATATATTGTTTTTTTTAGATAAATTTATAAACTTAAAATACTAGTTTTTTATAAAAAATATCATTTTATATTTTAAACTAATAAAAATGAAAACAAAAATAAAAAGTTTGTTTAAACCATTGTTGTTAATATCATTGTTGTGATTATCCTGTAATTGATTATCTTTTTGATATGATAATAACAATATTTCAAATTCAGAAATTATTTTAAACAATAATATAATTATGAATGTCTTGTGAAAATTTAAATGAATTGTAGTTAATAATAAGGTTTATTGGATTGATGACCTAGAAAATAGATATAAACAAATAAAAGAAGACATCTTAAGGGAAGATTTGCTATCCAAAAAAAATATTATATATTTAATTAAGCAAATTCATAAAAACTGACAAGAAAAAATCAAACAAGAATATATAAATACTTTAAAAGATTTTATAAAGCAACAAAATAAAGTTTGGAATGACCTTAATAAACTAATTTCCTTATTAAAAGATAAATCTTATTATAATACAAATATATATAGGATTCCAAAAGATATTTCTTCTTTTGAAAAAGAATTAAATAAATATAAAACTTTGAAAAATAAACTATTATGATATAGATTGTTAATAATTAATAGTGATTGAATTAATAAATTATTAGGTTTGATTTCTAAAAATAAAGAATCTAATTATTTATATTGGTCATTATCTGATTTATGAAAAAATAGTTATGCTATTATTAGTTCTTTTAAAAATGATAAATATAATTATAGATGAATTAATACTTTTGTTACTAATAGAAATCATTTATTAAATGCTATTCTAAAAAATAATGTAAGAAGAAATAATACAAGTATTTTAGAATCTTTAATAAAAGATATATTCTCATTCAACGATTATCATGTAACTAATACTAAAATGATTATTTTGGTAGTTTTTGAAAATAAAAATAGTTATAGATTATTTTATTAATTAGGTTGATATCTAGATAAATTTTTAAAGTTCTTAAATAAAAATAAATAAAATATTAGAATTTAATTCAAGGATCTTTTTATATCTTCCTAGTAATTGTTCTCATTGTTTACTAGAAAATTTATTTTCAATGATAATAAATTGGAAATTAACAAATTTAGAATAATCAAGTATTTGATTAAATAATGTTCTAATTTTTGTTTTTCAAAAAGGGATCTTTAATTCTATTCATATTTTATAATCCATTCAAAGTTTTAAATAATCTTCATTATAATCTTTATCATAAAAATTTTTATCAAAAATTATTAAATCAAATTCATTTTCTCTTCAAATTCTAAAAAAAGATTTTATAGTTACAAAATCGCCAATTATTAAATTAAATAATAAGTTCTCCAATTTTTTTTTTATTATTGAAGTTAGATCTTTTTCTGATATCTTCTGATTATTTTTTTTTAAATTTTTATAAATTTGTTCAAATTGTACAAAAAAGAAAATAAAAATTTCTTTTAATAATGGATTTTCTTTGTTTAAAATATTTAGTACATTATCAACTAATACACTTGGTTTTGAATTTGTGTAAATTTTATTATTAGATTTATTTTTTATTTTTATAAATTCTTGGAAAAAGGTTAAATTTAATTTCTGTGTTTTTTCAATTTTTTCCATATAAAATTTCTAACTTATTAAATTAAAATATCTTCTATATCCGACTAACCATATATCTATATACTTTAAAATTTCATTCTTATTGATAAGAACTAGATAAAGTATATTATTTACTGATAAAATACTTTTTTAATTCTAGTTTTAAATTTATTTAAAAAATAATATGAATAAAATGAAAAAGTTTCTATATAAAGCATTTCTTTTTTCTTGATTATTATCTCTATTCTGACAAGTTTTTGCATTGAATCTAACACCAATATTCTTAAACAAAATTCAGGATAATAGAAACTATAATTATTATATAATAAAAGATTCAGATTGAAAATTTAAATTGGTTAATAAAAATAGTTCTATTATAAATAAATACCCTGATATTATAACTAATTCTGATGATGCTATAATATATAAATATATCTTAAACTATCCTTGGCATAATAAAAATAATCCTAATACATATGAATATAGTATAGCTGTTAAGAATAACGATAAATATAAAACACAAGAATTATTAAATTCTAAAATAAATATTTGATTTATTGAACAACAAGTTCCTGTGTATTTTTCTACTTGGGATTGATTTTTAAATCCTTGACAAATGGATGATTGATTGCAATATTCATATGATACTGGCAGTTGATTAGAATATAATACTTATGTTAGGACTAATTCTAATGATGAAAAAGATAAAAATAAAAATCAAATTCCATTTTTTGCTGATATTTATTTAATTAGAAATTTACATAAAATTTATAATTTAGTTAGTAACTATAATTATCCAGCTTTTGCGGATACAAAGATATATAAATATAATAAATATTATGATGTTTCATCTTGAAAAGAAGAAACCGATACTAATAGTAAAACATATATTATATATGCTAATACAGGGATGTTAGGAATTAAAGATGGTTCAGATATAAATTTCAATTTTTTTATTGCAGGTAATTTATATCTTCCTTTATTAGATTATAATACTAGTAATAATTCATATAGATTTGTATCTAAGAAACAACTAGAAAATTTAGTTAATGGAAAGGATAAGAATGGAAATTCCTTGGGAAAACAAATATTTGCTTCTCCATTTAATTATACTATAGTCTCAGGGAATAATTATAATTGATCCTTATTAAATAGAAATATAACTAAAGAAAGTTATGCTATTTTACCAGGTGCACCATTGATTTCTGTTCCATATAATGTTGTTTCTTATGTTAAGACAGGTTATGATATATATTTTAAGTATTGGAAGAACATCTTACAGCAAATTACAGACGTTAATGATGCAAGTAATTCTACTAATTTAATTAAGGATATTACATTAGATAGTGATAATAAAAATAATGCAAAAAAAATGCCAACGGTTATATTTGGTGCAGATAATGAATTTGAAAATAGTAATGTTAAAGAAACTTATAATGGATGAATAATAAAATATAAGATAGGTGGTAATGAATTAAAAAATAGAACCACAAAAGAACAAATGAACATTCTTAATATGTACGGTTTCAACATTGTTACACAAAGTAGTATTAAACCATTATATTTAGTATTTGGTAGATCATCTACTGCGGATTCTCCTATAAATACATTAGTTCAAAATATTTCTTATTTTGATAAATTTCCTACAGATGGTTCTTCTATAGATGTTGGTTTTTGAATTTTAGCAATAACAAGATATGGTGGTATTTGAAAATATGGTTGAATATTAAATACGACAGAAGTACATAATGATGAATTCTTAGTTTTTCAAAATGGTAGTGAAAATACAAAATGAACTTTATATTCTGTCACTTTTCCTGCTGTCTTTGATACAAGTGCATTAGCAGATAAATGTGCAGATGTTATACAAGAATGATTTAAACAGTTAGAATCAAATAATTCAAATAAAACAAATATAACAGATACTATATATGTTAATTGCGATATTAATTATAACTTTACTTGAAATAGTGGAAATACATATAAATGAATAATTGAATATGACTGAAATAATTGGACAGATATCGAAATCCCTATAGCCTTGACATTAGTAAAATATGATAAGGATAATAGTAAATATCTTTATTATCAAAAAATTTGAAATTTAGATTTAACAAAATTAAATAAAATTACATTAAAATCAAAAGATAGTAATGGTAATGTCCAAGATAGTAAAGATATAGAATATCATATTTGGACTAATAAAATTATGCCTAGTTTAAATGATACTGGGTTAAATTCTTTATCAGTTGTTAAGACATTAATTTCAGATAATATTTATAGTGGTGAATTTGCTAAAGATTATTTAGTATGATTAAATAAACCTATTTATTGATATCCTGTATGGACAGAAAATAATGTAAATCCAATTGATGAATTATATACTAAAGATGGGGCAACTGGAAAGTATTTCCTAAAGGATTATAAAGATATTAAATTTGTAGTAAATATGAATACGCAACCATTAGTAGATAATTTTATATCTACAAATTTTATTGACTCAACAAAAAATTTAGAAATATATCATGACCTGATCTTTTATAACTCTAATTATAAATATTGATATTATTATAACTGAGACCAAATTATAGACGATAGTAAATTTAAATCTATTATAAATAATAATTTTAAATATAACAATATTATTAATTGATATCATTTTGATAATATAAACATTTTTAATTCTAAGACTAATCCTAATTTCCAAAATTATATTAAAAATTATTATGATAAAGAATGAAAAATATATTTAAGATTTGATGGATCTTGAACAGATGTCGTTTTTCTAGGTACAAAAGAAAGACTACACTTTCTTTTTAACAATTTCTTATTTTCACATCTTTTGCTAGATAAAATTAAAAATGATCCTTTCTTTGATAATGACAAAGATTATAAAAATTTCTTTAAAGATGTGTTTAGTTATTGACATCTTGATATCAGCAAGATTTTGAATGTTTTAGACTTAAAGGACATCTATATTAAGTCTATACAGTTTGTAACTACACAACCACATTTAAATATCAAAAATCAATATAAATCAGAAAAAAATAAATCAGAAGAAAAACCTATTTCTTATTGATCTGATATCTATAAACTAAACACCCTAGAAGACTTTGTATTTGCTGATTTCTTAAATATTACAACTATTAATCACCTAAAATCGATTTATTATAATTTATTAGATAGAGATTCAAATAATAAATTTAAGAGCCCATTTATTTCCTGGTTTGAAGCTGACTTAGATGATATTTCTAATTCATGAACACCACCTACAGCATCTAAGATATGATATTATGTAAGATTATCATCTTGAGTATCTTATCCATTTTTTACAATTTTAAATAATATTAATAATTTTACAAATAATGAAGAATTATTAACAAATTCTGATAAATTTAGTTCTTCCTTTAAAATAAAGTATGAGGATAATGGTGGTAATTTATCTTGAACAGGTAAACCAAATTGATCAATTTATTCATTAGGTGAATATAATATTTTTAAAGAACTAGACCTATTAGATAAAAGATTAATTAATTTAATAACAAATGAAATTACATATAATAAAATCTCCAATATATCTACTAATTGATTACAACAGAATTTATTAGCATGAATTTTTAATTATGTTAATAATTATTCTATTTGGAATAATATAACCTTAGACAGAAATAAATTTCAAGGAACTGATACAAATGAAAAAGAACTAAATATTTATAAGAATACTCCTATGAAATTTAGATTTACTACACAAAATAAACAAGTTTGATTCTTTAATCAATGATTTATTATTAAACTTTGAAATAGAATTCTTTGATATGATTGGACTAATGATTCTTGAATTATTAATAATTCTACAACAACATATTTACCTATTCTTAAATTTTCAGGTAGTTCCGATAAAAATAATTTTATAACAGATTATAGTTCATTAATATCTAAAATCTTAGGTGATCTTCAAATAGCTAGTCAAAAAATATACACAGATTGTTCTGATAATAGTAATAAATCATATTGTGTTCATTCTAAAATAGAAAGTGCTACTGCTGGTTCTCCTTTATGGATTTTTAAATGAACTTCTAATAATGAAATTGATTTAAGAAATAAAATTAAAAATTATTTGGTTACACAAATAGACCAAATAGGTAATTTAACAAGTTGTTCATTAGAAGCAGAGTCTAATCTTAATTCTGTTTCAATTCCTAAATACATTCCATCTAAAAATACAGCAGAATGAAAACTAACTTTAGTACAAGAATGAATTACACCTTTTCTTGATGGAAATTTTATTGAATGTGAGGATGATAATGGATATATTTATATAATCCCTGCTGAAATTCTACTTCCTGCTGATAAAAATGACAAGGTTTATTATTTACCAGAAAGTTCTAATTGGAATTATATAAAGGATATAACAGATAAAATTAAAAAAATTTCATGATTAGATGATGCTACTAGAAAAAATATAGCAAATGATTTAAGTGATAACATTATAAATAAATTATTTTGGGATTTAGGATCTAAAAGATTCCAAAATGCAGAAGAATTAGTATTTAAAAAGTTTAATAATTCGCCTATTAATGGTATTTATTATCAAATTTTAACAAATCTTAACACTTGAAATGACCTACCTGCACAAGTTAAACCTGTTAAATTTAAATTAGATGATATTTTAACATATAATGTAACTGATACTAATTTTAATTCATTAAATACTTTTAAACCTAATAAAGGTGAAGAATATTTTCTTAATTTGATAAGTGCTAAGAAACTTTGAATCTGAACACCAGTTTTTGATTTTATAGTTAAATCTGGTTCTAATTGGTTGTATGATTATAGCTGATTATTTGAAAAATTTGATAACCATTTATCAAATTTCTTTGAAATTAATGACAAAACAACAATTGAAGATAATATGGTAAATAAACTTAAACCTGAGGTTAAAAAATTATTAATTGCTGATTTAGAAAGACTAGTTAATAATATAGTTGCAAATATTGAATCAAATAATAAAAGCGTAATAGTAAAAAATATAACAGGTGTTTTACTATCAGATGATGACTTTAAAAGTTTGTATTGAAAATCATTGTATGATGATATCAAAGCCTGAAGTATGTTTTTCGTTTTATCTATAAATATCACTGATTTAAATAATGGTGATAAACATTTAATTTTTCCATACATTTTAAATTGGTCTACTATTATTAAAGATTATCAAAATTGACAAGAGGTAGAATTCTTGCCATTTAAAATGGATTTACTAAGAAGATATGTATCTGCTGACACATTATGAGAAAATGACCTAGGACAATTAATTCCTACTTGCTTAGATAAACAGGTATGTATAGTAGATTATGAAGATGTTAAAAATGATAATAAGGTAACATCTATTATAGGGAATCTTGTAACAATAAGAACATCTTATTCTTGAACTATGAAAAGTTATATATGAAGAGATGATTCTGATGCCTTTGATTTTAATTTTACTATAGATAGTTCTAATCTAGGAAAAGATAATTCACTTCTTGAAACAGAGTCTTCATTAGATTTATACTGATTTGATTTAGACTTAAAAAAATGATATCTTGTTAAGGCTAGTGAAAAAAGATTTAGATTTGCTGAATTAAATGCTAAATTAAATATATCCTGAAAAACTTGGAATCAAAAGTTTATTAATGCTATTAAAAAAAGTTTCTATAGGACTTTTAATTTTTCTGTATATCTGATAAAATATGATACAAAAGAAGTGAAAATAAACACAAAAGATAATAAAATTATGGTCCCTATGCCTACACAAGCAAGCGGCACACCTAGTTATTCTAATATAAATTTATCTAGCAATTTTATAAATTCTGTTATTGGTTCAAATGACAATATTGTTTATAAAGTTACAGATGATTCTTGACAAGTAGGTCTTTACAATAAATTCTTTGATTACCAGACTTCTAGTTCTAATGATTTTATTAATGTTTATGATGATATTGTTGATTCTAACACAGGTGATTATAAGTGAATGTTATTTACAGCACATGATAAATTATTAAATTTTAATATTACTTTAAATGCATATAAAGATACAAGTAATAATAATTATGATTTAAAATGACTTATAGATAATATTAATAATCTTCTTGAATATAAACAAAAATGATATGAAGGAAAAATTGATAATAATGCTAAGGATTTAACTAAATGATATGCACCTAATGGAACATTACCTGAAAGACTTTGATATTATTTTAATTCTATAATTATTCCTTTTAAGGGTTGATCTATTCAAAAAACTTGTCTTTTAAATTCAGTGTATTTAGAAGAGGATAATCCTAGTGATAAGTCTATATACAACTGAATTTATACAACATTATGAACAAATAACGGGACTGTTCAAATTAATTGAGTAACTTTTGATGGTGAAATAACTAATTCAAATGAAGAATTAGATAACTGAATACATACAGTAAGATTATATGTTTATAATAATTCCGATAATGATTGTGAATCAATTACAATTAAATCTGTGAATATTTCTTGATCTAATATTCAAGATGATATTGAATTAGATTTTGAATGAAATAAAAAGATAGTTAAAAATAATACAGATAATGACATTTCTGATCTTAACATAGTCCTAAATAAAGGTGAATATAAAGAAATTGATTTAATCGTTAATGATATTAGTTTAGATAATTATCAAGATCCTACTTTAGATATTCAATTTGGATATACTGATGATAATGACAATTTAAGGAATTCAAATAAATTATCATTTAAATTTAAATGAAAAGAATCTAACAATCCATGAATTTGTTCTAAAGTTAAATGTTATATAAGTTATGTTACACCTGATGATTGAAAAATTAATTTAACATATCAAGAACAAACAAATGTAAAATACCAAATTATTTGTCAAAATAATGCAGATAAGGATGTAGATAGAATAGATTATACAATTAAATATTCTAATACAAACCTAGTTCCGTCTTTTATATGACTAGATTCTGATAATTCATTTTCAAATAAAATAGATAAATTAAAGCAATGACAAATGATTAAATGATATTGAACATCTGATGAATATACATTAATAGATCCGAAATTATTTATAATGAATAATATTAAATCAAACAATATTAATTTCTCTACAACGGTTTCTTGAAATTATAATATTATATTAGAAGATGGAACACAAGTAGATAACTGTTCTATTCCTGATATTACTTGGACTGCATCTATGAATGAATCAGCAAGAGAATCATGACAAGATGAATGATTAGGACTAAATAATTATAATGAATGTTATATTGTAGATAAATCAGATGAATATAATACTATTCCTTATGATGTTAATTGATTTATTAATAGTAATACATCAGATTCTTACATTAAAGGGGGATATCTTTATCTAAAATTCTATAAATTGCAACAATCACCTTTATCTAATGATTATCATACATACCAATTTGATAATAGTTATGAGGATATATATGATCTATCTACACATTGGTGGACTAATTATGGATATTATCCATATAAAAATACTAATGTAGGTAACAAAATATGAGAATATAATAAAGTTGTTTATAAAGCAACCATAGAATTACCTAGTTATATAAGGATTGATGCTGATGAAGTTAATGATAGGATTAAAAATCAATTATTAAAGATCTTCTGACAAACTGAGGACATAGGTAAATACTTAAATTGATATAAATTAAAAGTAATAGAAAGATATTGATCACTAACAACAGACTCTAACTGAAATACTAAATGTTCAGGTAATTATACCAAGACTTTTAATTACCAATATAAACAAGATCAATATTCTAATTGATGAAATGGGATAACAAATAACCTAGATGACAACGATGATATATCATCATGTATTTATGGAACTAGTATAGAAATTAAATTATATTTAAATACAGAATTATATGGATTACAATCAAACCATCAAGCACCAGAAATTAAGTCAACAGAGGTTTATTCTATTATTGAAACATCAGATTACAATAATAAAAAAGCTTGATATACAGTTTCATTATTAAAACATAAATCGGATGCCGAGAATTTATTTAAGAATAATCCTTATGCTTTCTTTGATGATACATTAGGTAGGCATTGATGAACTAGTTATTCTAATAAATCATCAAATCCGATGATAGAATTATGGGTACCAATAACTATCAAAAAGCCACAAACAACAAATTCAACTAGTTTAAATAATAAAATTACATGATGGACCATATTGTCTAATGAACCTATTGTTTGTAAGTCAGACCTAGAATATAATAAATTAGGATATAGATGGACTGATACAAGTAACAAACAAAATGAGGTAACACATATCCCAAGATGGCGGGAATGTGATGAAGATGGTTGTCGGTGTGAAACAGGTGATTCAGAATATGGAAACGTTTGACATAGAGTTAATTTAAATTGATATTGAATATATGAATATGGAAATAATTATGAAAATGATAGACTAGTAACACATGGATCTTGCTCAGATTATATATATGATTTATTCTCAGGCTGGTCTGTTCCTGAAACAGTAAATAATGATCAAGAAAAATACTTAGATAATGAGGGTAACCCTAATTACCAAATTGTTTTAAAGCATAAAGAAGATGGGAATTATTTAAATGAAACTACTAATGATAGAACAGCTATTTACAGATTTTATCCTACTTTATTATTAAAAGGATGGACACAATATGTTTGAACTTATAATATTGAGAAAAGTCAAAGTAAAAAATATGATTTTATGTCAGATGAAACAGCTAAAGAAAACTTTGGTGCAGTAATTAGTCCTAACGATGCTGATATTACATCCACTTATAAAGAAATAGCACCAGATGAAAATTTTATAATTCCATTAAATAAATGTTATAATTTAGTTGATAATAAAATTGATGACATTACAAATACATATGAACCAGATGAAAGATGATATTGTCTATGATGATATAAACCACTATTCTATAAATTACTGATTGATCCCGATTTTAACAAAAAATATATTAATGAAGATATTATTACTAGATTTAATAATGATTGAAAAATAGTTTTTGATGAAGATAAATTTGTTTTATATATTTATAATGCATCAGATAATTCTGCTGATAAACTTTATCTTGGCGCTAATAATGATAATAATCTATTAGTTCAAGGTGTAGGTTGAATATTCTTTACTAATGATATTGAAGATCTATCTGATAATAGTTTAGATGTTACAATTACTAGTAATATTATTAAAGCAGATAATGATTATATAGATAATTCAGGTTCTGTAAAATCAAATAACCTAACTTTATTTGTCAATGGTAATCTTTATATAGGTAAAAATGTATCTGCTATTCAAGCTAATTTAATTGTAAATGGTGATATTATAATTGAGGATAGTAATGTTCCATTAACAATTCAATGATATATTTATGTGCAATGAAAAGTAATTAATAATAGAAAACAAGTCAATGTAGCAGACTCTGATCCATTATCAGGAAATTATATACCATCCGTAAGAATTATAGACGATCCAGTGTTTAATATATTAGATCTACCTTATAAAGATAAGATAATTTATTTAGAAAAAAATAAAGAATAATAAAAAATCCCTAGAAAGGGATTTTTTTTAATTCTCTTTAATTTTTTATTATTTATATAACTATTTTGTTAAGTTTTTTTCTTGTTTTTTCAACTAAAAAAATTATTATAAAAGTAATAAACAATATTTAGCCTTTAAAATTTAGAAAAATGAAGAAGTTAATATTCTTAGTAGTATTAATTATACTTAATATATTTAATCCAGTATTTTCTTCAACTATAGATGGGTTAATTTATTATAACTATTCAAAAAGGCATTTAACAAACCCAGAAGCATTAAAAGCTTTGGATAAATCTATGATTGTTTTACCTAATTTAGATGGTTTTGTTTTTGAGGGCCCTTATTATCTTTATAATAGAGCTTATGATCATATCCCATTTTATTATGCTATTGTCCCAGAAATTTTTTATCAAGCATATAATGCTGTTGAAACTATAAAAAATTATGAATCATTTTTCTTAAGGAATAAAAAAGCTTTTCAACAAACATATGAATATTATGAGAACAAAAAATTTAAAGATGATATGGCACAAGTAAATAGTGTTTATAAGAAAAATCAGAATTATACATTAGGTTATTTAGATGCAACAACACAAGTTAGATTAATGAAGAAATATGCATCTATTATTAATAGGTGATTAAATTATTCAGTTTGGACAAAGACTGAAGTAGAATGAAAAGATTGGTTAAAAAATATTATTTGAATTAATAATAATGATTGTAATGATTATAAAACTTGTGCTAAAAAGGCATATATTTGAAATAATGCTGATAATTTAACTAAACAAGATATTAATAAAATTTGACTTCAAACTGTTTTTCAAAACAATATAAGAAATTTAACTTTAAATCAAGCAGAAAACTTTCTTTGGGACTTTTTCTTTTCAGATGTATTAGCTGTTTGGGAAACATATAAACAATTAAAATCAAGATCGTATTATTATACAATGAAAGTGGATGATCAAAAAGTATTAAGACCTTCTAAAAAAAAGGAATTGCTTACAAGAAGAGATAATGAATTTATTCAAGATTGAAAATTAAAACCAACAAATCTAAAACAAGCTTATTTTAATTTAACAGATCTTCTAAATAGATATTATGCACCTTCAGTTTTATGAATGGTAAAATATATTTTCTGAGTTGATACTGATCATATATTAGCTAGAATTGATTATCATGGTTTAGTGAAAGCTACTTGAATAGAAAGTAATAATGTATTTGTTAAGAAATGAACAAATTGAACACAAATATTAGCTTTTGTATCAGATTTAGACTTACCTTCAGTTTTTGTAGGTAAAAAAATAACACCAGCAATGTATGAAAAACAAGTTTATTGAAATAATAAATGGTTGTTTGATAGCTTATATACTAATACTTCTATCTGGACAGAAGATTATAAAAATATTACTTGTTCAACAATTGATTGTTGGAAAACATATCATGGAATAGGTTCACCTGATCATATTATTAATGGTTATTCTATACCACAACTTAAATATATGAATATAACAACAGACTTTGGTGAATGGATAAATTTTCAATTTAGTTATGAAAAAGCTACTTTAGTTTGACTTAAAGACCAAGGTTTAATTTCATCTGAACCATTTAAAAGATATCAGATTGCACTTAGATATTTTCCAACTTATATTAATTCATGATTTAAAATTGAAATTTCTAATAATTCTAATGTTGTTAAAAATATTTTAAATAATCCTAATAGTTTCTATAATCAAGTTAAAAAAATATTAAATGGACATTATTGGGACTATCCTAAAAATATAAAAAAACATAACAATTCATCCCCTAATATCATTTATGTAAAACCACCACTTAAAGTAGGTGATCCTGATAGTTATATGACAGCTTCTTGAACTGGTTTATGGCTTAGTGGTGATTGACCAACATATCTTGCAAAAAAAGAGTATGGTTATCATGTAGCTAATATTTATGCTGACTGACCTAGTGTTCTTAATTGGGAATTTAATGAAAGATTACAATGAACAATTAATGAATATAACTATTTGAAGACAATTAAAGAGAAACTAACTAAAAAAATTCAACAACTTGACAATGAAACTTATAACTTATGGAAAGAATTAAAAGTTAATCCAGATATTAAACTATATAAACAATTCATAGATAAATATGCTGAACAATTACTATATTCAGCACAACTAGCAGAATTAAGAAAAAAGTTCTATCCATTAAAAGTAGCTGTTGAATATAAAGTACCAGCAGATATTAGAGATGATGATGTTACACTATATTCTTCTGCCTTCTTATTTAATGTTTGAATTACACCGGACACAACTAGTAAAGAACAATTTGAAGCTTTTAAAAGAATGGAACAACTATATAATAAATTACATAACTATTATTATCCTAGAAAATCGCAACAAATGAAACAAGATGGTATAAAAGATGTAAAATTATGAAAAGTATTAGCAGAAATTGATTATTCAAATATTAGCCCTAAGTGGATGAAAGTGGTTAATATCATTAAAGAAGGGTTCTTTAAATATGAAAATAAGTTTTCTTTAAAAAATCCTTTTGTAAAAATGCCTGATGTAGCTAGGAAAAAATGGACTTATTGGACTTTTTATGATTTACCAAAATTTAAAAGAATTGTTCAACAAAAATATTCTGATTCAAAATATCTACAAAGTGAATGATTAAATACAGTAAAAAATTATCTAACACAATTAGGTGTTTATAATAATTTAAGACCATATTATAAATTTGCAAATATTTATTCTACATCTGATAAACTACCTAATATGTTTGATTTTACTGGTTGATTTTATCTAGACAAATAGAACTTAATTTTTAAATATAAATTAAACAATTAGAAGCAAAAATAATAAAAACAAAAAACACCCTTTAATAGGGTGTTTTAATTAATATTATCTTTTATTTTTTTCTTTCAAGTTTTTCTTTTTTCTTTTTCAAATCTTCTAATTTAGTGTTTAAAGTTATTTTCTTTTTTGCTGGGATATGAATTTTTTTATTCGGATCTTGTGGATTAATACCTTCCCTAGCTTTTGTTTTAACTACTCTTAATACACCAATTGGCAATCTAATGGTTAATTCATTTTGCTCAGTTACTTCTTTTTCATTTTTTTCAATTTGGTCAATAATTGCTTTAAAAACTACATTATAAATTCTTTCAGCTTCTGCTTTTGAAACATTATGTTCTTTTGCAATAGTATCAATTATTGATTTGTTAGAAATATTTGTTACCATACTATAGAATTTTAAGTTATAAAATTAAATCCCTTTAATAAAGGTAAAAATAATAAGTATTAAGACTATCACTATTATTACTGGTGTAAATATCATTTTGCTATAAAATCTTAATTTATTAAATTAAATTTTTTTATAATATAAAAAATGCTAAAATTAATATCATTATTATTGATCTACTATTTAGATTTTCTATTTTTTTATATTATTTGGTATCTTTAATAAATTCTTACTTATTAAATCATGATAATGAATTTAATTATAAATTAATTAAACTAGTTGTTTTTTAATTATTAAAAATTTTTTAGTTATGATTGGTCCATTTATTATAATAGTTCTTGCTGTTATGTCATTGCTATGATGAATTATGTTATATTGATGATTTGATTTTAACCAATTAGACATTATCAATAAAATAAAGGATTTAATTTGAACACAAGTTATGGTAGCTAATAAAGGTTTGTTAGATAACAACAAGTTAACTTTAGGACCTTGACAAAATCAACTTTTTTTAATTCAAAATAAAAATAATATTGTAGTTAAAGATACCTCATCTAATTCAGAAGATTATAAAAACATAGAATTTAAATTTGTTAATTATAAAAATTTAGGTGAAACATCTAAAACATATAATATATGAACAGATTATAAGATTTATAAATGTGCAAATAGTAACTGTACTTTTAAAAACAATTGAGATTTTATAATTTATGAAGTTCATAACTGAAAGGACTACATTGAAAAAATTAATGAAATCCTAGTTGAAGCTGTTAGAATGCAAAAGGTGGAATTAAGTTTATTAAAGAAACAAAAGAATTGAACTATAGATTATAATTTAAGCCTACAATATATATTAAAAACAGGAGATAATGATTTAAAATTTCCTACGGTTATTTTAAATCCTGGGGATACCTTATATATAAAAGTTAAAATTATTGATGATAATTTTAGTATATAGAAATATTAACTGATTAAATTAAAGTTAAATATATTATTGTTATAGTAGTATTAAATCCTTATATTTTTAATTTAGATAGTAATTTAAATAAGATTTAGATATTAATTTAAATAAAAAATTATAAAAATAAATTTTAGTAGAAAATAAACAAAAATAATTATGTTTTTTTTAAAAAGAAAATTTAAAAAAAGTAATATTGAAAAAATTAAGTATAAACAAAATATAAGAAAATGATTTACAATTATAGAATTATTAATTGTAGTTATAATACTTTCTATTATAAGTGTTTTTTTATTTAAAACTATAATTTGATTAAATAAATATAATATAACATTAGTAGAAACCATTAAAAAATGGGAGAAACAATTTGAATTACAAGATTTTCTGTCTCAAAATTCTATTGCTGATATTATTTATGTTGTTATGCCATGATTAAATGTAGAATTATATAATAATGATTATAAAGATCAAGATTTCAAGGATTTAATTGAATATATTAAGAATAGACTTAATTTAAAAACTGAAATAAATGTTACTTTAGATTGAAATAATAAAACCATTCAATTACCATTATTAATTTTCAAAGATGAAAATAATAAATTAGGTATTTTATGATGGCAAAAGGATGTATATAATGAAGAACTGAATTCATTAAATTTTAAATTATTTTATATTAACAATAACTATTATCTCAAAACACAAGGAAAATTAACAATATCAGATTTATTATTTTTACAAAAAAATAATGAAACTAGTAAAATAAATGATTATATTAATGATCTACAAAGTAATTCTCTTGATATTCTTATGAAAACAGTTATAAGTTCTGATTGACAATGAAAATATTCTGATGTAAATTATATTTCACCAGAAAATATTCAAAATAGTATCATATTAATTCCTAGTTGAAATCTTACATGAACAAATATATCTGTCTTTCAACAAAGTATAGATGATTTATGATATGCTAAACTTTATTATTGATATATTAACTTACCTTATTATAAAGCTTGAAAAAGATATGATATCTGGACTAATTTTTTAGTTAAATAACTATAGCTAGTTGTATTTAATTAAATGTTAGAAATAAATTTATTAAATTTAAATTAAATAAATGATTTTTGTTCTATTATTTCTAATTATAGTGATGGGGGCGCTAATAACTGGATTTTATATAATTCATCCAATTACTAATCTAAATCCTGGTGCTCTAAATAATATTAATTCTAATATAGAAACTGTTACTAGTTTTCAAATAAAATCAGATTTAACAAATACAAAAGTGTCAGCTGAAAAGACATTAGATTTTGTTAATGAAAATTATAGCGGTTTTAATAAAGATAAAATAATAGAAGACTCATGAATAAAGGATAAACTATGAAAATATAGTGAAGTTGAAGAAACAAAAATAGAAAATAATAATATTATTACTAATCATATAGTTAATTTACATAACTTTTCTTTAGAATTACAATTAGTTCCATTAGAAGATTTTGATTATCTAACTTTATGGACAAATGATAGTGTTCAGAATATTATAGTTCAAGAAAAGGTTTATAAACTTGGTAGTTATATTAAGACGGTAGATTGAAGTAGTAAGAAATTAGAACTGAAGAAATACTTATCAAATCTTGCTAAAAATTATTCGTCTTTTCCTATCTGAAATAAAGTTTATGGAGATGTTACTGATAATCCTGATTTAGTACAATTTATAGATTGAATTTTTTATGATAAAAAAAATTGAACTAAATATAATAAAAAAATTATTATAAAGCCTTTCTATAATCTAGATAATTCTTGAAATTATATTCCTAATAACGATTGATCACAACAATTTAAAAAATGATATTTATATCTAATAAAAATTTATTTTATTTTGGATCCAGATAAATTAAATAAACTAAAAATATATATTCCAAATGGTGAATATATAACACTTAATAATATAGTCAAAATAACTGAGAAGAGGCAGGGTAATAAATATTACTTTAATAAAATTAAAATTATAAAAAATTGATTAGTTAATAAAGTAGAAGAAAATACGTATGGATTTTAATACATTTCATTAACTTATTTTTTAAGTTTATTTAACTTTGTATCCAATATAAGATAACTTAATAATTTAATAAATAACTTATACTTATTTTACATATAAAGTATGTAAAATAAGAAATATTTTATTTAAGTTAAAATAAGAAATAAATGATTAGCTCTATAAAGAAAAAGTTCGCTTTAACAGTTATTTTTTTGATGTTATCTAATATTTTCTTAAATTCTATTAGTTCTGCTACATTAATTTATGATTATACTAAACCAAATCTAGAAAATACGGAGACAGGTAATCAAAAGGTACAGACTGACACTACACAAAAAGATTTTTTATATACAAATGAAGATGGTCAACCTATTACAGATCAAGATGAAATTGATAAATTATCAAATCCTGAATCTGTAAATTCAGTAGTTGGTTCTAATGTTAAGATCCCTGTTGTTGCGACACAGATAAACTTTCTAGGGTTTGTTACACCATCTAACGATAATTCTGCAGTTCCAGCTTTTTGGAGATATTTTCAAAAAAATTGATTAATTTCTTGGAATTGAACTCCTTATAAAACTTATACAGATAGTTATTATACATATTTAAGGATGAGTGGAAATCAAAATGACCTATGGGAATATAAAACAGCAGGATTGGATTTATTAAAGAAATGATTACTTTCTACTACTTTTATTCAAAGATTTAGACTTAATGGATCAGATCTATCTAATGGTTCATATGTTAAGTTAATAGACCCATTGGATAATGAATATAGTTTTTTTCTAGATGATAATGATAGTAAATTTACAGTTAATTGAATAGAAGTATCAAGAAATGCATATTTTGATCCTGATACAGGTGAATTAAAATGACCTAATGTTTTTGTAAATTTAAATGGTGAACAAAACCTAGAAGTTAGTGCTAGAACTATTAATAATAATGATTGAACTAGTGATTTAAATATTCAGTTGTGAAGACAAATTAATAAGAATGTTATTGTATATAATGGATTAGGTTCTGAATATGATATGGTATTTAGAAAACATGAATATGGAGATCTTGATAATACAACTTGGTATTGATATGTATGACATTTAGCTAAATATAATGTATGAAAAAGTAAATCTACATTAGCACAAGATTATGTAGATAGGTTGTATTATAATACCACATATGATATGCCTAGGGTTACAGCAGAAATAAAGCCTATATATGACGATGAACGGACTGATTATTACTTACCTGTGAGTATATATAATTGAACTATTATAATGGATGTATTTCCTACACATGATAATAACTATTTCTGAATAGTATCCGATAAAAATGCACAAAGAAGGATGAACCTTATAATGTGATGGGAAAATAACTCAGTTCAAATAGGTAATGGCGATGGTCATACTTGGACAGCAGTTTGTCCTAACATGTTGGATCATGGATATAACGAATGGTATAGATTAGTGTATGATATACAAACAAGAAACGGGAAACAAATTATTAAGTTAACTACATATTGGTTTGATAGAAACTGAACTAGTGGATACGTTTGGGTAAAAAATGGGGAATGTAAATATGTATTTGATTCTGATTATAGTGCTTGGAAGCCTAATTTCTTCGTTCATTCTAGTCATGGTCCGTTTTATTCTTGAACAATAATTGTAATTCCTAAGGATGATATTTGGAAAATAGGACACCCTGGATGGACTATATTTGAATATTATAATCCTGCAGGTTCGCATCCTAGGAATATTCAAGAATTTTTAAATGATTTAAATAATTCTGTTAATTCTTGAGTAACACACTTCTATGGTTCAAATACGTACATGTTACCCATGTTAGGAGCATATGGTACTAGATTGTGAACTAATTATAAGGTAAAAGAATTTTGAGATTGACATGGGGGGAATGTAATTAATAAGGACGCAGATGATAGAGAAATGGATGTAATAAAATGATACTTTAACGCCAAAAAAACATGAAAATATTGTTTTGGTGTAGATGGTGATGATTATGTAGGTATTTATATAGATTGAACTGAGGTAGTTGCGTGGCCTTGGTGACATTGATGGGATAAAAATCAGGCTAAATATCATAATGGTTGTATTAATTTAAAAAAATGATTCCATAATTTTGTAGCCTTACATGAAGAACTTACTTGAGGTAGTAATTGGATTTTCTATGTAAAAAATCCTGGTGATTCTGACTATCATGTTATTTCACCTGAAAAAGGGGAAATTTATTCTGTTATATATAAAAACAATTGAATTGATTATGATACAGTAAATAATTTTTATGATTATACATTAAAATGAATTAAAAATAAAGATTGGTTCTGGACTGTGAAGAATGATGTTTATAATCTAATTAATAATATAAAATATTATTGAACACAAGAAGCAACTATGGATAATGAAACAATAGTAAAATATGCTTACGATCTTTTTTTGAATCATAAATTATCTATCTATAATGATGATATTTCACAAGATATAAATAGTTTTAATAATGAATTTTGGTTATGACAAGATAAATGAGTGGTCTATCAATTAATTAGTTCTATAGATAGAATAGGGGGAATAAGAAATTTTGATGTGTTTTATGGTGGGGATGACTTGTCCCCAAAATCTATACCTAATATAGCAAGTATCCCTAGTTATTATTATACAAAGGATCAAAATCAAATATGATATGATACAAATTCCATAGATTTTGCTTATCAAAAGTGAATGTGATTTTCTCCTTGGGGATTAAGGTGGAGAAGATATAAGATAGATTGATATTTATTATATTCTGACCTAACCACCTACTGAAGAAAAAATAAATTAGCAATATCTAGTACAGTATCTTCTTATTATTATTCATCAGATCAAGATCTTGGTGCAACAGCATATTCTGATTGAACAAAATATAATAGAACAAATTTTCGTGATTTTAAAGAATGATATTTATTTCTTCAGGAAATTAAGGAAAATCCAGATAATGTAAATCGGTCTCAAGAATATCGAGTATGTATGCACAAAAAAAATTATGAGGGATGAACTAATGATTTAAGTTGTGTAAATGCTGCTAAATCTTGACATGCGTTAGCACTTAATGATTCTTTCATTTTAGATAGTGAGAAGCATAAGGTATATCAGAATGATATGATTTGATATTTATGATATGATAATAGTGAGATTGATAAACAAGACTGAAATGATATTTGGGTATATTCCAATGATGGTGATAATGATACAAATTATACTAGGTTTAAAAATTATTATGTAGATTTTAAAGCTTACTATATTTATAGAAATTCTAATAAAAATTGACTTTGATTAACAAAAAATAACCCTGCATTGTCTTGTCACGAAATATACAAGGTTAACCCTAATAGTTCTAATGGTTATTATTGGATTAAATTAGATAATTCTCATACTTATAAATTATTTTGTGATTTTAGAACACCATTTGAATGAATAACACAATATTTAGATATTTATGGTGATGTTAATTTTGGAGATGCTAAAAAATGTTTCTTAGGAAATTATATTCTTAATAATGCTATGGAATGTTATAATCCTAATAGATATAATGCAATTGATAATGTAGATAAATTATATGTCTTTAACAATTGGTCAATAACACAATGAGATTACTGGATTTATGATACACATGAAAATAGAAAGAGTTATACTACAGAAATAGCTACAAGTAATTATAGATCAGTATGACACCCTGATTTTATGACACTTATGCAACGGGGATCTTATCCTAATCCAAATACAGGTTCTAATACTAGACGGGTACGGTTGGGTATTAATTTTGCAAAAAAATATTATAATAATACAAAAATTGAGGATAAACGGGAATTTGGTGGAGTCGATGCATATTGAAAAAATCAAAATTATTCTGAAGATGGAAGGTTCGGATATACACCATGAGGTCGGGAAGATACTGCTAAACCTGGTAAAATTTTCTGGAAAGAGCTAATTGATATTAATCCTAAATAAGATAAAAAATTAACCTAAACTTATTATAAATAATTCATCATCGCTAAGGTATAAATTAATTTAAAATTTATTTATAATACAAAAAATGAAAAAAATACTTAAATTTATAATTGGTTATTTGTTATTATGATTTATAGGGGCTAATATATTTGCTATTGATGTCCCTTTTATTTCCAGTCAAACTGCTAATAAAGATAATATTAATTCAGTACAGGTTAATATTAATGGAAAAAGTTGGACATTAAATATTTCTGATTTATGATGTTTATCAATTAATATAAATAATTGAAGATTAAATTGTATTAAAGAAATTAATGGTGAAAAAGTAATAGTAGATTCATTACAAATAGCTGAACCTATATCTGTTTATTGAAATAATACATTAATGCAAAATATAGCATTATCTTTAACTGTAAATGGTGAGTCTTATTCCACACAAATTCAAAGAATTTCTTTTGCTATTTTTTCTGATTATACCTATCAAATAGATTGACATAATCCAAATGATTTTGTAACTAAAACTGAATTAAAAGAATGACTAAATAATATAGAGAATAAATTATCAGATCTAGAGAATAATTATATTCAAAAGAAACAGTTAAGTGCAATTCCATTAAATAAAAATAATGAATATTGTGATCCATCAAATGATGATGATTGTGATTATTCTTATGTTAAATTCCTAAAAAAAGATCCTATAACCTGAAAGGTTAATTTAGATTTATTAATTAATTATGGTAATTAGTTAGAATTTATTTAATTATAATTTACTTCATTTTTACTTCATTTAATATTAGAGGTTGTCTGACCTCTTTTTTTTATAAATTTAAAACAGATTAATATGTTTAGATATATTAAAATAAGATATTAAAAACTGAAGGAATAAAGTATATTATTTTGATTAGCTTTTTATAGGATTTGTATTTATTATTATGGCTAGATAAAGTATATTGTATAATAAACATAACTTAATAAGATTTTGACTTTATTTAGTTTTAAATGTTATAAAAGGTTTGTAAAATATTTATAATTTAAGAAAAATTAAATGTATTTCCCTTGAATTCCTTTATTTTTCTGAATTGATTTTTCAGGTGTTCAAGAATATTTTTGAATTATTGGAAGAAGAATGTCTGTAGGATTATGACAATTCTCTGATAATCTTAATTGATTTCTTTATTTTTGATCTAATCAATTTAATTATATTGGTGAAAAATTATGGGTTTGATTGAAAAACTCTTTTAATATATGATATATAGATTATTCTTCTTTTATAACTATAGGACTTGTTGTTTTTTTTGTAGTTATTGCACTTTTAATCATAATGAGATGGCTTTGACCTGTTTTTTCTAGTTTTATTAATTGAAATAAAAAAGAACAGAAATGATGATTGGCATGAGTATGGAACTTATTTTCTTTTTTTGTAGCTAAAATTTCTAAATATTTAGTTTCTTTTTGAATCATTATATGATTAACTTTATTAATTACTATCTTTGCTAAGTCTATAGTCGATAATGGTGATTATTCTATCAAAAATAACAATAAATTACTCGTTCTTAATCAGGAACCATTATTATTTAATCAATTTTTAGGAAGAGTAAAAGAAATTTATGCTGATGATAAACAATTTTATACTAAAGATAATTTATATTGATTAACCTTTTTTAATTTAAATATTTATCATTCAACAAAAAGTAATAATACAAAAGATGATAAACCACTTATGATATGAGATACTAATTCTGATATAAATTATAATAATATTACTAATTATGACAGTTATAATAAATCTTGATTATATGCTTATAAAGTAGCTGAAACTATTAATAATCCTTTATTATCATATGCAGAATTTAATAATAACAGTAATTGAAATAATTATAATAGTTATAAGAAATTTATTTTTGGAAAAAATAAAATTGAACAATGGAATATTGAGTTAATTTCTAGTCTAGATACAGTCAAAAATTGAAATACTGTATATTTAGATTGAAAAAATAACTATATAAGGAAAAATAAAGAAAATGTAGTCTGATTTAATATTAATTTCACCTTAAATGAAAATAAAAGTATTGGAAATACAGAGGATATCGGTCTAGAGCTAACAAAAAATGCTAGTAGAATTATGTCAGAAGTTACTAATAATAAAAAAGCTAATTTAACCGTATCAAAACATACTTATGTAATATTAAATTATAACTTAGTTAATACAAATGTATTAAACACAAAAGAATATTTGTTGGAAAAATTATCTAACTTTTCTAATACTAAATTAAGTTATATCTTTCAATATAAATATGATTCAACTAAAAATAAAAATTATTTAATAAGAATTTACATTTGTTATGATTTAGGAGATCAAATATTGACTAATAAGTTAAATGATAAATGTATTTGATTAAATCCTAATGAATATAATAAATATAGAACACCAATTGTTGTAAATAATAATAAAATTATAATTAAAGATTATGGCTCAATTTTATCTAGTCTTTTGTTATTTAAATATCTTGATAATAAAAATATTGATCTGTCAGATAGACAAACTAAGGTGGTTGTAAGAAAACTTTTAATAAATGCAAATAATTTAGATTTATTGCTAGAAACATTACCACTTCAATTATCATATAAATGGACTTTTAATGTTCAAACTGTTCCTTCAAATAGTTCTAATGAACAATTAATTTTAGAATGAGATAATTATTCTACTAATTTAAAATATAAATATACCCCTGCTTTTATTCTTGCAGATGTATATTTAGAAAAAATTCTTTGAAAAAGCTCTTTGGATATTATTTGAACAAATAATTCTGAGATTAAAAAATATTATAATAAATATTTTGTATTTGCAGAAGGTTGAAATATCAAGGAAATTTATATTAACAATGATAAAAATAGTATTTCACCTTATCTTATGTTAAATACTGATCAGATTATTAATTTGGTTTGAATCGAAGGTTCTTGAAACGAAAATCCATATTATTTAAGTTTTATTTCTAATAATAATTCATTAACACCACTTGATACCTGAATTAATAAAGATGAAAAATTATTTCAAAAAGTAGTGACTTTTAATAAACTAGTCGATAGCCCAAGGTTATTACCAATACAAATTGATTATTTGATAAAAGGAATGCTAACCTCCTGAATCTATTGAATTTATAAAATTATTAACCCGCAAGGTGGTTACGAGAATTACAAAAATATAGTAAATATCTATTCGTTATTAAACGATTTTAAACCTGTAGTATTTAAGTCTTTTATTATCTGAATAGTTAAATTAATAGTATACTTTTTTGTATGAATTGTTTTAATTATATCAGTGGTATTCTCTGTAGTTTGAACATTAAAAGAAATTTGAAAGGATAAATGAAAATGGAAGGAAAAAGGTTATGAATTAGCGCAATGAATTGTTAATCAAATATCTAATTCTAAATTTGTTCAAACAATTTTAATAATTCTTTGATTAAGTATATTTTACCTAATTTATGAATATGTTCTTTATATATTTGTTATTGCCAGTTTAATCTGAATTTTCTTATTAGGAAGAACACCTACTGCAGAGAAGGAAGATGAAAATAAGAAAAAAGAAGAATTAGCAAAAATAACTGCCTATACTAATTCTGATAGTACTATTAAAAAAATTTATTGAAGTGCATTAGTTGTTAAAAATAAGGTTAAGGATTATTTAGTTTGAAAAGCTAAATGATTTACTTTAAGAGACTTATGAGCCATCTTGGTTTCAATTAGTGCTAGTTTATATGCATTTGTCCTTATTTCTATTATAGTGTATTTTCTATGGACTAATTTTATGATTTATCTAAATCATTGACAATTTCTTACATTTAATATCTGGAGTGGTATCTTTCCAGATATAGCCTTTGTTTGATTTGTAATTGTTTGGGCAGCAGCTATATTTTGACTACAAGGGAAAATTTCTAGAATGATAAGTTGATTTATAATTAATCAAGTATCTTGACAAGATTCTATGTTTAATAAATTCATGCAATCTTATTTAGATAGTAGTACTTTTAATAAAGTTACTACTACTAGATCTAGTATTACAGAGGCTAGTATTGAATCTATGAAAGTTTGATTAAATAAAATTGAACAAAATACAGAAAATGAAAAAACAAAAAAACTATTGCAAAGTCTTAAATGAATGAAATGAAAACTAGATAATTGGACAGATGATAAAATAAAGGAAAAACAAGATAAATTAATTTTAGTATCAGATATGATAGAAAAAACTTGAACTAAAAATATAATAGAAAAAGCTAAACAAGCAAAATCTAAATTATCAGAATTACAGATAGGGAAAAAAGCAGAAGTTCTTAAAGAGAATCTTAAACAAAAGGTTTCTAACAAAATTAATATTATGGGAATTAGACAAGATATATTAGATGATGAAGAAATTGATAATCTATTATTTAACTTAGTAATAGATAGTGAAAAAAAGAAGAATATTATAAATAGCCTTAAAAAAAGATGAATTCAAGATGAACAGATTAACAAATTTATCAAGGATATTGAAAAATCAGTAAAAGAAACATTTAAGTTAAAAATTAAAGTTACACCTGAAGTTATTAATAGTCTTATAACAGATTCATTAGAATGAAAAAATTGAAGAAAATTTTATGATATGGATAAGGCTTTTTGGAACTTTTTGGAGACACAAGCAAAAATCCTATGAATAAATACTGATACTAATGAATATAGAAGTTTACAATGAATTGCTGAAACTTTGTATAATAAGGATATAAATATTGCAGAATTAGGTAATATTCTAAAAATTATGGATAATGACAAGGATCTATTTAATGCTAGTTTAAATTATATAGATAGTTATTTAAATGGACAAATAACTATAGATGAATTAAAAGATAATCTTGATAAAAACGTCTTTAATCTGTTTAATACCTCTGATGAAAAAAAGAAACAAATTATTGATTATCTGACTTGATTAAGAGAAAAAGTTTTTAAGAAGGATGTTATTAAAATTGCAGATATTGATAAAACTTTTGCAGAAATATCAGGTTGAAAAAGGTGATATTTATCTAATTTCATTTATAAAACATTATATAATCAAATCCAAGAAACTAATAGTGTTGAATTTAATCAAGAACAAGAGAAGATTGTGTCTAAACTAAGAAAAGAAATTGATATTAAATATCCACATTGAATTCCACCAGAAATAGAAAAAGAATTAGATAATTTAGAAAAGACAAATGACTATATAGCATTTAAAAATAAGATAGATGCTTTATTTGCACAAGGTATTATAGATGGTAAATTGTATAAAGATATAAAAGATAATTCAAATATTATTAATTATGTAGATACATTAAATTCATTATTGACAAAAATAGAAAATAACGACGACACATACTTAGAAGATTTAGAAAGAATACAGGAAATTTTGAATAAAATTAATCCAGAAGGAAATAAAAATATTATAGATAAAATTAATAATTTTAAAGAACTAGCATGAACTATAGATATTAAGAAACTTAATGATATGGATTACAAGGTAAGATGACTTACATTAAATGCCATTTTAAATAATAAAAAATCTTTAAATTCTATAGTTAAAAATCTTGATATTCCAGAGGATGAAAAGAAGGAATTATTAGATTATATTACAAGGAAAACTAATAGTGGATTAGATGCTATTAAGAATTTCTTTGAATGAAAAATAAATAAAAAACAACTTCTAGGGGTATATAAGGATTTTCAAGAGACATTGGAAAAAACATTTAAAAAATATAATATATCTAACATCAAAGTTGGATCGGAATTTGCTTTGCTAGTAGAAAATTTAGAAAAGATTAAAGAAGCTTGAAGAGATGAAATTAAAAATAAAAAAGAATATTATCAATCGCAAGCAAAACAATTTTCAACATTCCTATATTGAACACAAGATATGATTCTTAATAATGTATGATGAAATATTGTCACTGATATTCAAAATGCAAAAGATCCCGAAGAAGTAATAAAAAACATTGATAAAATTAATAAGGAAATTCTTTGATTATCAAATATTAATATTCAACCAGAAAATATTGATCTTTATGATCAGATTATAGATTCTTTAGAAGAAAAAAAAGAAAATATAAATGATATAAAAATAAAAAAATTAGAAGAAAAATTAGCTAATAATGAACTTTCTGATGAACAGGCTGATATAGTTAAAGAAGAATTATTTAGATTAAGAGAAGCCAAAAACATTTATAAAGAAAAAAAGAAGGAACTAATAAAAAATAAGATTGAATTAGAACAAAAGTATCAAGAGTTAAAAAATCTTGAAATGGAAAAACTATCTACTTTGAATAAAGTAAAGAAGAAAGAAATTGAAGAAAGAATAAGACAAAAACAAGAAGAACTAGAACAAATAACAAATATCCTAAATAAAAATTATGATGAACTAGCTTGAACTGTAGCTAAAGATAATGAAATAATATCTTTAGAAAAGGATACATTAGTGAAAATTAAGGAATCTCTAATAGAAGATAATATAAAAAAGATGACAAATGATTTATTACCTAAATTTAATCAATTTAGGTCTAAAGAAATTATTCAGGATGAGAAGAAAAATCAAGAATTTGAGAAAACTATAATGGGTTTAACAACATTAATGTTAAATCAAGATGAAATTGGTTTACTAGATAAAATTATGGAGATAAAAAATAAATATGTGCCTAATAATAAAAAAGAAGAATTTATGGAATTTATTAAAACAGAAGTTCCATGATTATTAAGTTCACCAGCTTTATCACACTTACTTAATAGTTCTGTCTTTAATAAAATTATTTCACTAGATAAAGACACACAAAGAAGAATTATGGAGGAAATTAATAACGGAAATAAAGATTTAATTAAAATGATTGATGATGGAACTATAAAGTATGTACTTAATTTAGCTGATAATTATAAAGATAAATGACAGAAAGTATTAAGCATTATTAATACCACAGATACTATTTTGGAAGAACTTAAAAAGGAGTTTAAATGGGATGATAAAATGAGTGAGACAGTTAAGAAAGCATTAAAAAGTTCTAGTCAAAACAATAAAGAATTAAGACAAAAGATAAAAGAAAGTCTATGGAATAAATATACAAAAACAGAAGATGTTAATAAACAAAAAAGGTTAATTAGTTTAATAAAGTTTTTGGAAGTTTTTGAAAATAAATTAGATAAAGATACCTTATCTTATTATTTACAAAAAACCAAAGAAAAAGAAATTAAATTAAAAGAAATTAATCGTCCATTAAAAGAAAAGAAGGATATGTTAGAAAAAGTTAAAGAAGAAAGAAAAGAAATTTATGATAAATATAAAACATATTTAAGTAGAAATTTAAATGAAATTAAGGATGAAAGAACAAAAGAAAAATATCAAGAAAAGATTAATGAATATTTAGAATTAAAAAAGATAAAGGAAGAAGAGATGAAAAAAATTCTATCTGAATTAAAGGAATTAGATGAAATGAAAAAGAAAATTAAGGAAGAATATTATGTTACTAAAAAAGTGTTAGAAGGAAAGATTCAAGCCATCGAAGAAGATAAGATTCATCTTTTTAAAGATCATGAAGAATTTATAAAAGAAACTAATAAAAACTCATTAGTTAAAAATGCTTTACAATCTGAATCTTGAGGTTGAGATAAGGTTCCTAGGAATGAACAGGAATTAAAACAGAGTTTAAAGAAAACTAAACAAACACAAAATGATAAAGAAAGTAGTTATGTCGATTCTAAAGTTTTAGAGAAAGCTAAACAACTACAAAAACAAGTTAAAGTTCAAGAAAAAAAGAAAATTCCTACAAAAGTATCTGAAAACTTAGAAGATATGGATTTATAAAAACAACAAACCTAATTTAAAAAAAGCTAATATTAGAGAATATTAGCTTTTTTTTAAAAATTAAATGATAAATAATATTTATATAGATATAAAGTTTTATAAATATTAGATATGTTTTATAAATATTAGATATTTTGTTAGGAATTAAGAAATAATAACCAGTAAGATATTTGTGGTGCTTTATTAAGATCACGATTATAAATAAAAGAAATAATATCTAGTCAAAACTTAACATAAGTTGTTAATGAAGTTACAATAAAATTCTAATCCATGTAAGAAAGTAACATTATGATCTTCATTTTTATTATTAAAGTAATTTAGAATAATTATAATACTTTTTATGTAAAGAATATTTTTGTATTTATAGATTACTAGATAAAATTTAATATTTTATAGTAAAACCTATTGTTTTTTTGAATAATAAAAATATACTTTTATTAAAGTAGTTCCAGAGGTAACTAAATAAAATAGTCTAATAATTAGATTAAATATTAAGAAATAACTGTGAAAGAAATAAAGAATTTATTTATTATTAAATTATAAGAAAATGTATTTTATTATGTTCTTTATCTGCTTTTCTTACTTGATAAATGTGTTATCACCTGTATATATATATTTCTTTACTAATAAAGAATCGTACAAATTTAATTATTTTCATATAGACCGAGATATAGAACCAATAGAAACTATAGGATATTGAGGGACAAAGGGGATTTATTTTAAATCAAAAAGAAAACTTATGGATAAAACTGTAAGATTAAGTAAACCAGAATATATAAGAAGGATACTTAATGAAAATTTAAAACTTTTTATAATTTGAACTATTCTTTGAACATTATTATACCTATGAACAAAAGACACTCTAGCTTTATTTCTTCTATCAATTTCCGTAGTATTTATTTTAATTACATTAATAGAAACATTTCTATTTAGTTATCTTGATGGGAAAAAGAAATAAAACTAAAAAATATATAGAAAAAGAAAAATAGAAACAGAAAATGTTTCATTTAGAATTCATTCTATTCTACTAATAAATTTTTAATATTAATTTCTATAGCGAAATATATACTAGTAACAGAGGTAACAAACCCACCCTTAAAATCCCAGCCAGATTTATTATAATTTAAAATACTTAAGATCTGAACAAATATTATAAATTAGTACTAGTACCAGTTCTTAACTATATTAATCTTCTTCTACATAAATAACCCTCACAGGACATGCTGCTTCTGATTGTCTCGCACATTCTACTTCCTCAGCAGTTTCTGGTTGTTTCTTTACTATAGATTTATTTTCATCATTAAGTTCAAATACATCAGGACAAATTGTTATACATGCCCCACAACTTATACAATTTTTTGAATCTACACTTACTTTAACTGTCATATTATTTTTTTATATTTTAAAAGTTAAATTCTTATAATTATTTAAAATTATATCACAAGCCAATCATTTTCCTTAACTAGTTCTACTTTCTTTCCAAAAAAAGTGTTTTGTAACTATGATTTGTATTTCTTATTAGTTTTAAAACTTTCAAGTTTATTACTTTTAATATATACTTTAGACTTATACAAAATAAAATTCTGACTACTATCTATTAATTATTATTTATTCTTTTTTTTTACCTTTTAATAAAATCGCTAATTTTATACTAAAATAAGTAATTAAAATTCTAATAAGGTTAATATAAGTTACTTACTTTTAGAATACTTAAATATTTGATTAAGGCGTCTTATTCAATATTGTATAGATCAGTCTTACATTATTTAGAAAAATAAAATTATTTTTGGGATATTTTTTTCTTTAATTAAATTAGTTTCTATCTTAGAATAAGAATGAATAAAAGATTTACTAATCATTTTTCTCTAAAAAATAACATAAAAATACAAAATATATTATTTAAATTGAGGCAAAAATTAGACTAATATTTTTAAAATATTTTTAATTTAAATTAGTAAGAACTAATATATGGATTTTCTAGGTTTATTAAGTAATTTAAACGACTTTATTAGTTTTGTTATTAAATTACGACAACATGATCATGTATCATTTTTATTTAATTTTATAATCCTTCCATTTATTATATGAATAATTATTTGATCTTTTTTAAATATGCTTATTTATAGATTATTTAATCTAGAAATAGCATATTTTGAAGAAAGAAATAAAGAGAAAAGTAAAAAGATATTAAAAAATATGATACTTGGAAGAAGCTTCTGTCCTGTTTGTAAAAAACAACTAAAATGGTTTCATCTAATTCCATTATTTTCATATATTTTTTTAAGATGAAAATGTTGATTCTGTTGATCAAAAATTCCTATAAGATATTTTCTAATAGAATTATTTTCAGGTCTTTGGTTTATTGTCCTAACCCTTATTTATTATTATATTCATTTTAATTGATATTTTATTATTTTTGATACTGATAGTATTTATTTCTATGTTTTAATATCTTTATTTATTTTAATTTTTATAATAATTTATGCTTTAATAATTTATGATATTCTATTTTTGTACTTGTCTAATTTTCTTATATATTTATGATACCTAATTTTATTCTTGATAAGTATTATAACTGTTTTTGTGATGAGTTCTATATGGAGTTGAATTTTTTTCATACTTTGATTAATCATTTTTATCTTAACATCTTTCTTGATATTTTATTCTCTGAATTTGATTGGAAAAATATATATGTGACTTAGATTTTGATTTAAAAAAATATCTAATTATGAATTTATTGGTGAATGAGATTTTTGGGCTATTATTATAATTTTTTATCTAATTGGATATCTTTATATCACTAAAGCCTTTAATGCACCATGGTTGGTTGAAAATTACCTTTTTTATATATTAAGAAATGCAATTAAAACATCGTGGGCAATCATAATTTTAGCTGCTATAATTAGTTTAGTTTATTATATTATTGCATTAATTTTTGACTATAAAAATGAGACACAAAAAGAATTAGAAAATGAAGACATATATAAATGACAAACGTTACCATTCCTACCTTGATTAATGATATGATGAATTTTGGTATTAATTTCAATTATATAGTTTATTTTATAATATTTTTATGAAAGTATATATAAATATATAAAACCATCTATTAATGACCATAATTATTTTAATTTTAAAATTAATTATAAATGTCAAATAAGAATAATATCTGACATAAAATATTACAAAGAATTATAACTGTTAATATAATATCAGTTATTTTTTGGTTATTATGATTATTAATTTGATTTATAATTATATCAGCAATTTTTTTTATTATAGCAAATATGATTTCTATTTTGATTTGAAGTTTATTTTGATGAAATAAAGTTGATATCCATGCTGATCTAAACAAAACATCCATTGCATTAACAGCACAAGGTGACGGAGTTTTCTTTGAAAATTTATTAAATGTGGATAAAAATAAAACAGTTTATGATAGAGCTTATGTAGCGCAAGTTTGAAGTGATTTTTATATTATAAGTCAAAAAGATTTAAACTTAAATTTATTTTGATATTACTATAAACCAGAACTTACATTAAATGATATTGCTAATGGTGCCGAATTTGATTTAAGTGTTATTTGACACAAACCTAAATGGTCATGTTGGCATACTGTAGATACATGAAATAATTATAAAGCAGAATCTTGCAATGTTACCCAATGACAAACAACTGTAGCTAATTTTCCCTTTTTACAATTATTAAATCCTTTTTTATTAAATCCAAATTCTAAGTTTAATTTAGATTATCAAAATTTAAAAAGTAATCCAAGTTTATTTGATAAATATAATCCTAGTCATTCTATTTCTTTATCTATTAATCTTCTAGATAATCTTTTGTCTAATAAAAAGGTTTGATTCTTAAAGAATAGTTTAAGAATAACAGCAAATAATTGATATAACATTTGAAGTATAGATTATAATTCTGATTGAACTATATGACCAATTTATAAAAGTTTTTTCGGTAACCATAGCCCTTGATATGAAGCTTTTATGGTATATTCTAAATGAATAAAACAAAAATATAATTCTATTCCAGAAAATATATCTTCAACACCCGTTGTAGATCCTTATTGAAGTTGTATAAATAGACATAAGTCAGATTTTTACGATTGTTATAAATTTAGATATAAATTTTCTATGGTTAGTTTAGCCTGATGAATTTCTTGATATAAAAATCATAGCTGATATGATATAAGTAATTTTAATAATAATATTTTTTATAATCCTTTTCTAGGATGAGGATATTATTTATGAACATATTATGATAAAATTTGAAATACAAGAAGTTATTTATTATCTAATATTGGTGCTAAATTAAAGGTTTATAAAATCCCTAGTAAAGAGTTAAATGTTTTATTTTGAAACGATTATACAAATTTTGTAAATAAGATAATATCTATTTTAAACACTATTGTCAGAAATAGTAAGAATTGAATGATAAAATCTGTTCCTAATGGGATAAATTTTAATTGATGTTCTGCAAATTCATTATCAAGTAATATAAGCCCCTTAGTTAAAAATAATACTTTTTTTAAGTATTTATATATTTATTGAAAAATTAATTGAATAGATGTAAATTCCGAATTATATAAAAGTTATTATAACTTAGTTTTTAATTTATGAGATTCTGATAGAAAAAATATAGATTATCTATTTAAGGTTGCAGAATTTTATTGTAAGATACTAGGGAATGATTGAAAATATTGAACTAATATATATAATTTAACAGATGTTAAAAATGCAGCTAAAATATATAAAAAATTATTAACAAATGATAAAGTTATTTTATCAGAAAAAGATAAAGAAACATTGGAAAAAGTTTTTTTATCTAAAATATTTGAAAGTTCAACGAAAGTACATAATATTGTGGTATTTAATGTTACTAATCCTAATTTGGACTCTACACTTAATAAATATAAGATAGATTTATATATTCATTTAATCCTAGATTTATATCATTCTAGATGAAATTATCTATTAGATAAATATCTTTTTAATAATTTAAAAAAAGAATTTTTAAATAATTTATATAGGTCATTGAATCTAAAACAGATTCAAGAAACTTTACAAAATATTATAATAGATAATATCTGAAGCAAAAAAGTAGATATTATTCAAAAAGTAAATAATATGTTCAAACAGTATTTTGGCGATGATTTTGATATTAGAAGTATTTCTAAGAATCAATTAAAAGAAAAATTAAATAAAATATCATTAGAAGAAAAAATAAAAATTAGTAAAAATATGATAAAGCTATTAAAAAATAGTTGATTTAGTTCAGAATTATTTAAAACATTATCAAATGATCCTGAACTATGAATTTTTTATAGAAATTATTTAATGGTAGATTTTAAAAAGATTAAAGAAAGTTTCGATAAGAAATCGAAAGATAATAATACAGATTGATTAGATCTAGATACAATTTTACAAGATTCCGATAATCCAAATATCTTAGATAATTTAGATAATCAACAAAATATAAATTATGGTGCTTGAAGTACTATAGGATATTGACCTAATGTCCAATTACATTGATTTAATAATAAATTAAATAATGATCAAAACAATAATCAGAATAATGTTATTACAAAAGACAAAATAGAAGAATTTAATTTTCTTATTAAGAATTATTATGAAAGCTCATTAGAAACATTAGAACTAGATTTAGATAATTCAATAGAACAAAATAAATTAGCTGATAAAACTATTTTAGCAACCATCCAGTTATATAAAGAAATCACTAATAAAATTAGTCAACAAGAAGAATTTGCTAATAAGTTGTTAGAAATATTAAATAGTAATTTTGATAAAATACAATGACTATTAAATAAAATGAATAATATAGAAGATAGTATTAATAACCAGGATAATCCTTTATTAAAGAGTAAAGTAAACTTACCTGAATTCTTTCAATTAAATGATATTTTGAATTATTGACAGACTCACTCTGTTTTAAGTGTATTCCCATTTCTAAATTATGGTGATATGTTTGTAGTTAAATGAAATATCTGACATAGTAGATGATTACATTGACATTTACAAATTATCCCATTTATAACTAGTAATAAATTTATAACAGAACAAGATCTAAATAAGATTAAAGATAATATTTTATCTTGAACAAGTGAATTTATAAAAGATGTAAAAGATGTAGTTCAAAAGGATATTATTGGTGATTTAGTTAATAAAGATAGTCAATTTATAAAACTAATTAATAATATAAAACAAACATTAGATAACCTAAATAAGATAGATACATTATTATGAACTACAGGGTCTTTAATATATATTAACTTCCCTAAGGCCGAAAAAATATTACAACAGTCAACTATGGTTAATTGATTTTTACAACAACAATTAACAGATTATTTAGATAATTTCCAAAAAAAAATATCAGTTTTAGATGATATTTTTAAGATTTCAACAACCTATTTTAATAATATTAAGGTAGGATCTTATTCATGAGATTGATATAATACATATTTATGGTCTGAAACTAATAAAGAAAATAATGCTAGTGATTATATTTTAATATCACAATCTGATAAAGCAAGTTATTCGATTGATAATTGATGAAGAAGTTTTACAAATAAAACAATTCCTTGTCCTATTCCTACAAATAAAAAAATATTATGAATTCAAAGCACTATATTAAATAATTTACAACAAAAGATTTGTTCTAATTGATATATAAAAAAATCATATTTATTTCCCAATATTACTAATAATTTCCTAACAAAAATATCTTTTTCTATTGTTAAAGAAAAATATAAAAGTTTTGTCTTTAATAATTTATTAACATTTGTCCGTTTAATAGATATATTAGAAAGATTACAAAGTATAGAATACTATAATAAATTGTCGGAACTAGTTAAAATTAATAACCTGCCTCTTTTTAATTTAACCATTTGATGGGGAGGAAATAATTTTGCTTGATATGTAGATAAAAACCAGTACTTACCAGGTTGAATAGTAAGTAATAGTTATTACGAATTAGCTAAAGAAAATGTTAATATTTGAAGCAATTTTGATCCATTATTTATGCAAGAAATCACTAATAAAGATAATTGATTAGATTTTGCTAATATCTTTTATTATGAAACTTCAGATTATTTTAATCAATATATTCCTTGAAGAATCCATTTTGGAACAGCTTTCGCTGATATTAATGTTTATGGTTGAACAAATTTTACAACATATCCTTATATGACACAAAAAACTTTTCTTTCTGAATGAGTAAAACAAGTTGTATATAATTATTGATTATATCAATTTATGTATTATTATTTAGGTAGTCTAAAAATATCTGGATGAAATATTCCATATAATATGACTAATTATTGAAAAAAATATCTATTAAAACCATTTATAACCATAAATGATGAACTAGCTGATCTAGAACAATGAATTAATACATATGATATTTGAAACCTAGATATCCATAAGGTATTATCAGAATTAAAGATATTATTATCAAATGGGGATTTAACATTACAAGAAAAAAAAGATATTTTTAAAAAGAAAGTATTAAAAAAATATTATCTTAACTTATATTTTTTGTCCAGATTAAATACAACAGATGCATATTTTACTAATTTTAATATTATATCAAGTTGATTTATTCTTCCTTACAATAGTATAGTTTCCCAATCAATTAATTATATTAAATTACTTGAAAATCTAAATGTATCTTCTATTCTAAATAAATTTTTTTGAAGTTCTATTTTATCTGATAAAGATATCTTTAATCAGGTATGGAATAATAATCAGGATATTATAGAAAATATAAATAAACAAATTTCAGACAAAATTGATAGCGATGAATTAAAAAAATATATTTGGTCTTTTATTAAGAATAATAAAGACAATAAGATAGTTCAATGAAAAAACTGGGCTGAACAATTATATAATTTCTGACTAGATAAATTAAATTTTGATAGTCAAAAGAAAATAATTTCTAAAATTAAAGTAACTTTTAATTGAACTAGTACTTCATTATGAAATATAGAATTAGTTTGAACTAATAACCCTGCTATATATGTGCCTTTATTAAAAAATATTATTATTAAAAGTTCTGATGGATCAAAATATTATTTAATATCAATCGAAAATGTTAATGGAAAACTAGTTTTTAATGAAAATAATTCTTATATTATAGATGTAGATATTAATTGAGAAGTACAATATTTAAACAAATTATCCTGGGATGATTATTTAAAAATTGTTACTAATTCTAATAATAATTCTATTCAATTAATCCAAGAATTATTATCCTGACAATATAATAATATTCAAGCAAGTTTATTATTAATAAATTCATTATTAGAAAACAAAATCCAAATAACTAATTCTTTATATAATACATTAAAGATAAATAATTTAGATACAATGACTTTACTTAAAGTTAAATCTTTTTTAAGTAATTATGAGAAGACTATAAAAGAAACTAATTATAGTCTATGACAATATCTTGAAGTTCTTTATTTAGATAAATCACAATTAAATTTATCTAAATATAAGATTGATTTTAATTTCTTTATCCCTGCAAGTTTATTACAACCGATCATTAGAAATTGATGACTTAATTTAATAGACTATGATACTTCCACACCTGATAAGTTGTATGACTTATTTAATAAAGTTAGGGAAGAATTAAATAGTATTAACCAGAAAATCTGAACTAATTTTGATTTTAATAATCAAAAGTTAATATTCAATTTATCACATTTTTTTGTTGAAACTGGTGCTAGAAATGGATCTTATGGTAGACCATGAAATAGTTTCTGGATGGCTTGTAAAACACCAGAACAAATAAAAACATATTATCCTACTAATAATCAGATTATTTATAAAATTGTAAATAATAAAAATAATAAACAACAAGTAAATTCTATTGATTTATGAGCACATTATATATCTTCTTATGAATGTAGAAAATTATTACAAGAAATAAAGAATTGAAACTGAACTACTCCTGTTTGGCTGTATGCTTCACGGTATTTAAATAAAACTGATAATTTAGCACGGCCTGCAATTGTCCTAGAAATAAAACCTAATAAAGATGTTATCTTATATTCTATAAGAAGAAGAAAACCACTACATACAGATATCAATGATAAATGATTGATATTTTTAAAAGTTTTTAGAGATTTTTTAACTACTTGAAAAACAGATTTCTATTTAAAAGTTTTTGATATGAATACCTACCCAGTAGGTTGGAACTTTAATGGTATAGGTGCTACAGGTGCTGGACAAATGGATCCATATCCTTTAATAGATCCTTATGCTAATTATGTATTAAAATATTGGAAAACTTATTATAATATACCAATAGAACAATGATTAGATTTATTTAAAAATTTAACATCTTGGACACAACTAGTTTTATTAGAGTATTTATGGCAATATCAAACACATCATAAATACCTAAAAAAATGACAAACTTTATTAGATAGGGATGTAGATTTAGTTAGAAATATATGAACAGCAGTACATGATTTTCTTAATTGATATAACCCATCTGAAAGTTATTATATTAAAGTTAAGAATAAATTTATTAATTCTTGGAATGAAACACAAATTGCTACACAATGAATTACTTATGATAGATTATATAAATTTACAATTTTATTAGATATTTATAACTTGTTTATTCAAAAAACTAAAGAAAAGAATTTAGAAGTTTCAAAAAAAGATTTAGAAAGAATATCAAAAATCATTTTATCAAAAGACATCATTAAAGATAATTTTCTAGAAACTAAATAAAATATATTAAATTATAAGAATAAAGTAGTTTTTTATTTTTTAAATTGTTTTCTATTTTATAAATTAAGTTTACTTAATAATTTAAATAAAAATAACTGAAATGATATTTTTTATTATAGATAATGTAAGTTAAAATATGAAGTTAAAGCAAATATTTTGGAAGATTATAGATGAGATAAAACAAACTATAACATATATGGCATTATTTTCTAGTATTTGAATTTTAGTTTTATATTTATTATTACCAATAGTTTCTTATTATTTTCAATCAATGAAAATAAAGCAATTAGCACAAGATAATCAGAGTTTAAGTAAAATAATTAAAGGAAATGATTTTAAAAAAATAAATTTTAATAAAAATATTTCTTCAGAACAAAACGATAATCTTAATAATATAAAAATTTCATATTTATGAAAAGAGATTTATAATAAATTAGATTCTACTAATAAGTTAGAGAGAATAAAAAAATTAATTAGACAAAGTAAAAATGCAGATAAGCAACAAAATAATAATGATGATAATAATAATAAAAACCTTAATAAAAAAATGGAAAAGAATGTTAATAATAAACAAAAAAACCAAAATATTTTAAATTTATATCCATTAAAAGATTTTATTTTACATTCTAATAAAATTTATATAAATGGTGAAAGTTCTAACATAATATATAAGGATATAGAAAGCGATATTCAGAAAGATTTATGGGCTAATTCTGTTATTAGTCTGTTTTATTGAACACCTATTATTTTCACCCATTCTTCTGGGTGAAAATATAATTTTGGGATATATTATTTATATTTAAAAAAATGAGATAGCTTGTTTTTAAGATGAAAATATTTATGATTAGATTACTTTATCGAACTAAAAGTTGTAGATATCTTTAAAAATATTCTATGAACACAACTATATAATTGACTAGCAAAGATATTCTATAAATATAACTTTGATAAAGATAAAGTTATTTATCTAGATACATGTGAAATCAATTGGTCCAGAAGAAGAATAGTTGTAGCTAAGATATCTAATATTTATATTAAATAAAAATATTTACTAACATGAGTTTAAAAGATATTAAAATAACTGATTATTTGATTTCTTTATGAATTATCCTGGCTTTAATTATTATCCCAATTATCTGAATTTCCTATTTAGACACAAATGATCTTCTTTGATTTTTAACTATGTCTAATTTACAAATCTTAATATTATCTTTCTTACAGGTTTTTATTCCTATTTTGGGTGGATTTCTATATTTATTCTTAAAATACAAAAAATTATTTAAGGAAAAATTTAATAATTTTAAGTCAAGATTTAATTTAAAGATTGTTTTAATTTGATTCCTTGCCTTGTCAGTAACATCTTTCTTATATGAAAAATTTATAAAATACCTATGATTACATTTCCAATCTAATTATTTTGAACAGATTTGAAATAGTAAAGATCTTTCCTTAATTAGTTTTTTTTTACTTTTTGCTGTAATAGCTGCTGTCTATGAAGAATTATTGTTTAGATGATTTCTATTTGACTTTTTTAAAAAAGCTTTTTGAAAAATAAAAATTCTTAAAAATAGACCAAAATTAATTATAGTTTTTACTATTCTTACTACTAGTATATTATTTTGACTTATTCATATGCAATATGATTTATTAACAATCGTAAATGTTATTTTTCTATGAATTATTTTATGATTTATTAGATATAAATATTGATTAATTAATTCTATTTTTGTTCATGTATTAAATAATTTTATTATAATTTTTGTCAGTATGTTTTTACCAACTTTGGTATTATATCTAAGTTATCATAACTATTTACCTAATAATTCATTATCTTTAATTCAAAAATATAAAAAGGAAAATAATTTTTTAATTCTTTCTTGGGATAAAAAAGCAAACTTACATAGAGAAAATTTTAATAAATATATTTATAAATATTTTTTATTTCAAGGATCAGCTTTGCTTAAATGTAATTTCCCAGATAATTTAACAATACAAGAAAGAAAAAATTGTTTAAATGAGATAAATAACCTTGAAAAGAAATTTAAATGATATCTAAATCTTTATAAATGCTGAATATTAAATGATTTTAGTGACTTAAAACAGATTAAAGAAACTATTAGTTATATTTCAAATTTAAAAAATTTATATGATTTTGATTGAAAATAATTAAAAAAAATAAAAATATATTAAATATATATCTTTTATTTTAATAAAAATCTAGAATAAAAGAAAATATAATATATTAAATTATTTTTAGTTTTTAAGTATCTTGAATTAAGATGATTAGATTATATAAAAAATGAATTATTGGTAGACATTTTTATGATTTTTTTAACATTTATCTGATTAATAAGGATGATAGGATCAGATTACATTTAATTACTAGTGTTTTAGAGTATAGATTAGATCATGATAAAGAAATACAAAAAGAAATACAAAAAATAGCAAAAATTATTGAAGAAAAATTTTCTATGATTTTACAAAGAAAGAATAATCAGGGAATTAAATTTAAAGAATTTTTTATAGACTTTTATAATAAAAACTTAGATAATTTAAAAAAATATATAGAAATAGCTAGTTTGCTAGTTAGTGATAAATCAATTAAATTTGAACAATTTAATTTTGACTTTGATAATATTAACCCTGCTAAAGTTTTAAGAGCATTAACTGAAAATAAGAAGGAGAAACAAAAAATAGAAAAAGAAATAAATAATAATGATGAAGAACTAGAACGTTTATTTCAAACCTTTCTAGAAATTTATTTTTTAAGTAAACTTGAATATTATTTTAAAGATAATTATAAATATATTTTGCAAAATTATTCTAATAGTACTTTTTCTAAAATAGAAAGACTCAGTATATGACAAATTAGTTTTGTTATTGACTTAAATCAATTTAGAAATAAAAACAAAAAAGAAATACAAAGGGAAATAGATGGCTTTTTAAATTTTATTAAAAGAATATCTGAACCTGATTTAAAAATCAGGATATATTATAAAAACTGGGATAAAAAAGATATTAGTTTAATAGATTCTTTCTTACTAATTAATGATAACTATAATAATATTTTTCATTACTTTTATATAAATAGTTTGGACTTATATAAAGAAGTATATCCAGAATTAGTATCAGATTTTAGTAAATTTATTCGGGAAGCATCTATTGATTGAGAAAAAATAGATATAGATCTAGCTTATGAAAGCGAAATTCTTGGAAAAATTAAAGAAGATAATAACTTTATTGGTATTGAAGTCTTTCTACAGGATAATATTATTGATTTCTGACCAAATATTTTATTTAAAATTTATAAAACTATAAATTCTTATTGGGGAAAGGTCTTTAAAATTAATTTAGAAAGATTTTTGTATGTTACTAAACAAGACATAAAAAATATTATTTCAAATAATAAGGACTATAAAAATATAATTAAAAATGAGAAGGATTTAGATAATTTTATTCAAAATATTCAACAAAAAATTATTTTCTTTATAAATTCTAATATTCAAAATTTCTTTTTAAACTATGATAGGAATGATACATATTGATTTAACCTTAATGAAATAACTTTATTTAATTTATTTTTTACTTATCAAGTTTTATTTTGAAAAAGAGATTTGATAAACGATTTATTTATCTTAGCTGATAATAATCAAGAATTATTTCAAAAAATAGAATACTTAATTAGTCAAAATCCTTTTAGTTTATTTTACTTAAAGTTTAATGTTAATTTTGAAAATGAAACTATTAAAAGTTTGGATAAAGAAGAACTAGATTATCCTATCATAGATAATTTCTCTTATATAACATCAAAGGTATTAGATCTAAAAAAGATAAGTGAAATCCCCAATAATTTACTAGTTCCTTTAAGACATATAAATATAGGTTGACAAACTTTTGAAGAAAGTATTTTGTCTAGAATAATTTAAAAAATATTTAATGGTAGTAACTTTAACTTATTTTAATAATAAAAATACTAATCTTAAAATTAATCCTATAATTAAATTTATTTATAATTAAATAAAAAATATATGAAAGGATTTATAAAAACAATACTTGCTTTTATAATAATTAATATATCTGTTTTAGTAGGTATTTCTTTGATTTTTTATATTCTTTCACTCTTTTGAATTCATGTAAATGCACAAAATAATCTACTTTTATATAGTATTATTGTAGGTTCTTTTTCTTCTATAATATCATTGTTATTAAGTCCTTGGATTATAAAAAGGACGTATAACATTTATTTTGTATGAGAAGATATTACAGATGATGATCCTAAAATATCATATCTTAAAAAAAGAATAGATGACTTTGCAGAAAAATATTGATATAAAATAAAGATGTGAATTTATGAAAGCAGTGAACCTAATGCTTTTGCCGCAGGTTGCGGTCTATGTTGATGATATATGGTAGCTTTTTCTACCTGAATCTTAGAGATAATGGATCTTGATGAACTAGATTGAGTCCTATGACATGAATTATCACATATTTATAATCAAGATGTAGTTTTAATTACTATTCTTCAATCTTTTCTAGATATATTTGTTATTTATATATCGCATATTCTAAGTTCTTTGTTTAGCGATAGTGAAGAAAATAATGGGTTTAGTTGGTTTCTAGTTATTATCTTTGAAACTATATTTTGAATAATAGCTTCAATTATATTAGCTTTTATATCTAGAAAAAGAGAATTTAAAGCAGATTATTATTCTGCTACAAAATTTAGTTCTAAGCAGAATATGATTAAAGCATTAAAAGAACTAAAAGATATCAGTTCTAATTATACAATAGAAGAAGATAATAGATTAGCATCATTAAAATTTAATAACTTTTCTACTAAGAATTTATATTATTTGTTTTCAACGCATCCTAAATTAGAGGAAAGAATAAAAAAATTAGAATCTATTTAATTATATAAATATTTAATTATATAAATGATATAATCTTTTACCTTATCCTTTGAATAGTTTATTAATTCAGTAATCTATAGCAAATGAAATCTAAAAAAAATAAAAAAATTAAATTTTTCTGACTATTTAATAAGATTAGATGAATAAAAAAAACATTTACCTTAATTGAAATGATTTTAGTTTTAATAATTGTTTGAATTTGATCGCAAGTTATATACAATATGTATATTTGAATAATTAAATGAATGAACCTAAATGAAATATATAAGAAAGATCTAGTAGTCCTAAATAATATTAATAATTTATATTCCTTTGCAAATAACTTTTTTGACAAATGTTATTATGATGATGAACAAACAGTGGAATGTACCTCTAAATTATCAGGTAATACTTTTTATGTGAAAATTATCAAAAAACAAAATATTTATGAATTGATACTCTCAGAAGAAGGTGCTAAAAGACAGGTACTTATAGCTAGGATAGATTGAGATCAAGTAGATAAAGAAAGTGAAAAAATGTCTTTCTTTCAATTAACAGATTCTTTAACTGGATTAAGATACAAAACCTGAGTTTGAAAAGTGTATATAATGATTTTCCCTTATAATAATTAATTATAAATCCCAATCATCTATAGTCCAGTCTATTTCATTATCTAGTGTGTTATTAATGCTATTGTCTAATCTATCCATTTTCTTATTTTCCTTTGTTTTAGTATATCCATCTTGATTGTCTAGAATTAATAATTCTAGACTTTTTTTAAAATTATAATCAGAATTATCTTCTTTATTTAATGATATAGTTTTGTAAATAAAAATTTTTTTATTCTTAAAAAAGAGATTATAGTTTTCAAGTCTATTTTCTTTTATATAATCTAAAAGATTATTAATATCAGAACTATCTTTTAAATTTTCCACATTAAACAAGATATTAAAATCATTTATTCTATATAAAATCTCTACTTTTTTTCCGTTTATCTCTAAATTGCTAGTTATAATATTATTATTTTGTGGGAAAACATACGATTCTACCTTGTATTTTTTTCTACTAATAATAAATTGATATGTAATATTTAGTCAAAAGTCAAATAAATTAATATATAAATTTTTTCTTGATATTCTAATTTGAAAATCAAAATAGAATGCAGATCAATGATTTTCCTTTCCTGAATAAATTTCAAGTAAAGATTTATCAGTAACATTTATAATCCTTATTATTTCATTTTCTTCTTGAAAAGAAAAAAGATATAATTTTATCTTTTTTATTATTCAATTTCAATCTATATTATTATCATGTTTGCTTATAAAAATTCAAATATTTTTATTTTCTATATCTATAAATCAAAAATTAAAAATATCTTTAGTTTTATTAAATCCAATATCAACTTTTTTTATAAGTTGATAAAATAAATTATTTTTAGTAGGTGGTTTATTAAAAAACCAAAGATATACATCATCCTTAGTTATAATGTTATCCTTATCTAGATCTTTCAATTTATAATTAATTATTTTATTTATTTTATTTTTAGATTTCATGTTAATAAAAGTTATAATTAATTAAATACAAATAAATAAAAATTCTTATTATTTAGATAAATATCTTTTATTATATAAGATATATATAAGATAAAAAAAAACAATAGATAAAAAATATATTAATTATAAAAAGAAAAGGAATTAAATAGATTATAAAACTAATAAATTATTTTTAAATAGTTAGAACTAAAAAGTATGTTATGACTCAAGTTTTGAAAAACTAAGGAATATTTAAGATATTTTTTTTATTTAATATCTCTAGTTAGTATTTTTATTTGATTTTGACTAAATCAATCTTATGCCTTAGAAACATATAAAGAATGTACTATTAATAATGCTTGATACCAAAGTAGATTTGCTTGTGATAATAATTATTATCTCTATTATAATCTTAAAGGGATTAAAGAAAGTGTTTTATATATTGTAAAAAATACTCCTAATAAAATATCACTTTTAAAAGATAAGATAGTAAATGTTTTAACATCATTAGATAATAAAAATCTTTTTAATTTTGATAATATCTGTCTTTACTTTTTTACACTAAAAAATTGTTCATTAGATAATATTAAAAATTTAACTGAAGAAGAATTTCTAAATAATATTAATTTAAAATGAACTCTATCAACAGAAATTATAAAAAAGGATTTTTGATCAAATAAAGACAAACTTGAGAAACAATTTAATGAATTACAAAATGCTTTAACAAATTTTAGAACTGCTTATGCTGATTTTATAGAATCACTAAAGGTATATATAACCTATCAGAAAGGGTTTACAATTAAAAATGTTTTACTTTGAACAAATCAGATAGAATATCGGATCCTGGCATTAACCAATCCTGAAGAAATCCCAAATCTTAAGAATAAAAATATAAATCATTATAAGATAGGATTACTTAAAATTTTCAAACCATTCATTTATCTTTGAAATGATTATTTTGTTAATATTGGATTTAATAGATATATTGCTAATCCGTATTTTATTTTTTGAATAATTTGGTTTGAGGTAATTAGAATTATTATTTTATTGATTATAGTATTTTTAATTTTTTCTATTTTTATTTATCCTACTGTTAGAGATAAATCTACAAATAGACTTAAAAGACATGTTATTTGGACAATTTTAATCAATTCTTCGACTTTTAATTTAGCGGATTATTTCAAAACTATCTTACTTACTAATAATAACTATCCATATAAAACAGATAATTGAAGAGAATTTGAAATAATAAATGAATATAGAGTTCCTATTTTATTTAATATGATCTTAAAAAAAGATAAAGTTGGTATATCACTTATGATATTTATTTGGATACTATTATATATATTAATATCTTGATTGAGTTGATATTTACTTTAGAATTAAAATTAAAAAATATTAATTAAAACTTTGGTTTTATCTTTTATATAATTAACTAATGCTTGAGAATAAGGATATTAAGAAAGAAGTAAAAAAACAAGATTGATCTATAATACAAGAATGAAAAGATTTTATTACTTCCTTTAAAGATAAATATTATTCTGTTCTTAAATATTTTTGATATTATATTGTTGTTCTTTTATGAATATTTATTCTATTGAATTTAACAGATTTTTTTAGTTATAAAACTATATTTAATAATAGTCAGATTGTTTTAAATAATGGATTAAATTTAGTAAAACAATATAATAATTCTGTTAGTAATAATGAATTAGAGGATGTTTTAAAAGCAAAATATTGAGTAACAGCAAAAGCTTTAAAAGATTTTTTTAATAGTACGGATGTAGTAGGTTATTTTTGTGTAGATTCAGAGTGAACTATTAAGAAAATTGACACTAATAAGATAACAGCTAATATATCTTGAATATCAGTTGATACTCCTAACCCAGATATGATAAACAAAATTATGTGATTGGTTATAGCAACGGATTATGCTTATTGTTGAAGGGATAGTAACATCTTTAAGGTTTATTATAATAAAATTTATAGTTGAAATGTCCTAACAGATGTTCTAAATATTAATGTAAAAGGAAGTAATGAAGATAATTTATATAAATTTTATAAATTTTTAAAGTACTATTATCCAAGTGCAAATGAAACTTTAAAACAGATGTGACAAACTATTGTTGTGTATTATCCTGATCTAGCCAAGAAATTATGATTAAATAATTGAACATCAGTAAATAATACATCTACAATAAATTCTATAGATATGGTTCTATATTCACCATGAACCTTGCTAGTAAATACTACTGTTAATTTATTTACAGATGAAATAACTAATAGTAAAATTTGGTATGATTGAAATGATTGAACTAAATTTTTTAGTAAATTATCATTAATATCAGATTCTTTTTATGATCTAAGCGTATTTAATATAAAATGAACTATTAAATATACCTTTGATGCGATATTGTATAATATTCCAATAATTAGATATATGTATTTAAATATAACCTTCTTTATCATAACTTGAATTTTTACTGCATTGTTATTCCTTTTAACTGATTTATTACCTATGTCGCTATTGGCTTTTGGGAATTATTTTAATTTAGAAACATTTTTATATTATTTAGCAACATTTTTTTATATGATTATATATTATTTTATAGAGATTTTGATTGTTATTTATATATTAGATAATGTTATTTGATTTTTTATAAATATAAGCTAGATTCAATTAAATCCTTATAAATTAAAATTAAACGAAGAAAATAAATAGCTATTTTAATACTATTTCTAAATATATTATATATATCGCTTAAAGCAATTAATTAAGTAATAATTTTATATTTAGATGATTAGATAATATCTTTATTAGTATTTTTATTTCTTAGTTTAAAAATTAAACATGTCTATGTTATCCCCAAAAATAAATGAAAATAAAATAGATACTCCTTTAGTAAGAGATGATACTGAAAATACAGAATATTCAGTAAAAACTAAAAAAGGAGTTTTTAGGAAGATCAAAAAAGGTAAAAAAAATAATTATATCTATGAGAATAAAACAAGTAAATGAAAATTTAAACAAAAACAATTTTCATGAGTTTTAGAACAAATTTATTCTAGAGAACTAGATAATAGGTTTGAAACTTTAATATTAAGAGGATACGATTATATGTCAAATATTTTAAGTTATGAGATCCATGAAGCCGAATGATTGTTTCTAACGGAAAGAATAATTGAAACGGCTTATTTTATATTTTTAAATTATATTTTAATAGAATGATATTCCAATAAAAAGCAATTTTTTCTAGATTTAAAGAAATGAAAGATTGAAAGACAAGAAAAAATATTAAAATTATTAAATCTTATCTGATTAGATATTAATAATTTTAGTAATTCTACTAGTTTTTTTAATACCTTTACAGACTTTTGATTATTTGAATTAGATCTATCTGATAAAAAAATAAAGGAAATTGAATCAGTTTTTTCTAGTGAATTAGCCTATATAAAGATAAATATTATTTATAACAGAAGAATTTATATTGTTAAAGAAAAGAAAAATTTAGTCTGAAAAGAAATTCAAACAATTATACTTAATCTTTATGATTATCTATTCTTATTATTCTATATAATTAATTTTACACAGGAATTAGCGTTCATTTTAGGAAAAGAATCTGTTAAAAAGATAAAGGGAAAAATGAAGGATTATTGAATTTTATTGTCAGAGGATGAATTTTTATTAATTATAGAAATTTTAATAGTATTTTATCTAAAATGATATAAAAAATATTTATATAAAAATTATAATTTTATTGCAGCTATTAATGAAATAGTTTTAAAAGTTTATAAAGAATTAAAATATAAAAAATGGGTTCCAAATAAAAGTAATTTTAAGTCATGGTTAGCAAATTGGTCTAAAAATTTTATCAAACAATTTATCTCAGAGGAGGTTAGACCTATAGAAGAAGAAGAGAAGATGGCTACTATTTATAATAATTTAGAATATGTCCTTACAGAACAATTGAAAAACACTAAAAAAGAAATAAATGATAAAGATAAAAATGAAAAAATAAAATTGATTACTGAACTAGATGATATAGAAGACTGAACTGAGGAATATAAAGAAGAGATTCCTTGAACAGATTCTGAATTTGATAGTACAATATTAGATAGTTTAAAAAGAAACGCTATTAATATTAATAATATTAATAATTGATTATCTGAAAAATGGTTAGAAGTTTCAGAAAGAATAGAAAAAATAAAAAAGATTTATAACTTCAAGAAGAATATAGAGAAACTTGATGATAAAGAATTAAAAGAAAAAATTAATATACAAAAACTAGATAAAATTTCCAAAGAAGAACTAATAAAATTTATTAAAATTATTTTTGATGATATTAACAATTATATTTATAATAAAAATGAATATTTATTAGATGAGGATTTAAATAGAATGTTAGAAGATATTTATGATTTAAAAAAGTTAACTGAAATCCAATTATATTCCTTTTTACAGGGGATATTAGAGATAAGTATTTGAAAAACTTTACCTAATAATATTGACCTTAAGAAGGTTATCCAATCATATTTAACATTAAATAATATGAATGATTAGAATTATTATTTTTTTCCTAATTCTAACTTTTATTATTTGATTCCTTGCTGAATTCAATAATATCTTACTATATATAAAATTAGTTTTATTACAGGACCCTGTTCCTAAAACTAAGGTTTTAGAGAATAATTTCATTATTAATAAAGGTGAAACCATAAATAGTATGGAGGGATTTTTAAAAAACCTATATCTAATAGGGGATGATAAACTTAATAAATTTTTAAACTGAGAAATAAATAAAATAATTATTTGAAATAGTTTAATTTTAAATATTGGTAATCCTATTAAGTTACAAGCTTATGTTTTAATAAGAGACCAAGATTGAAGTATAAAAATAAATAAAAAAAATATCACCCTAGATACATATGGTAATGTAATAAAAGTAGTATATAAGAAAGTTACTAAACATCAATGAAATGCTAGGTTATATCTAAATTCTATTTTACAGAATAAAATAAAATATATAGACATTATAACCGATAAAAGATATGAGTTTAAATATGATATAAACAACCTTACAGATAATGATCAGAAAATTATTTGAAAGTTGATTAACTTTTTAAAATTAGCACAAGTTTTTAATTATTAAATTAAATTAAATGGCTTTGGACTTATTTAGAAAGAAAAAAGATAAAGAAGAAGAACAAAAGCAAAATAATTCTATGCAAAGTGAAAAGAAAGAAGTAAAAATTGATTCTTGATTAGGTTGATTAGGTGATGAAGGTGCGCAATATATAGAAGCATTATCATATGCTGCAGATTATAATCCTGATATGTGAAAAATTCAATGATTATTAGAGAATAGACCAGAAGTAAAATTCTGGAAATCCTTGATGAGAAAAGTATTAGAGATGGATGTAACAGATATCCATTTTGAACCAGAGCAATTGCATTATATGGATGAAAATGGTGATGAAATTATAGTAGGTAGCGTAGTTATTAGATTTAATATAAATGGTGAAAAAATATTTTTTGATATATTACAACCAGAAATATATGATAGAATTCTAAAAGTTGTAAAAGATATGTATAAAATGAAAGCGGATGAAGCGTTATATCACCAGAATGGTTCTGGTGAAGTAAGAGAAGTAATTCATGAAAAGGAGATTAGAAGAAGATTAAGATTATCTATCATCCCTACAGTTTATACTTATGGTTCATTAGGTGTCCAAAGTAATATTTCACATAATAGCGTAGAAAATTTAGTGGTTAGAATATTAGCTAATAAAATATATAAGCTTGAGGAATTAGGTTTATTATTTTACCAGGATTATTTAATTTCTGCATTAAAAGATACTGGTGCGGTTCTATTTACATGACCTACAAGTCATGGTAAAACAACTACCCAAGTGGCTGCTTTGGATTTTGTTAGAAAAATTATTCCTACAAAAAAATATTATACCGTAGAAGATCCCGTAGAAATTATAGTATCGGGATATATGGACAAAAAGAATAATAAATATATCCCAGGTATCACACCTATAGAAAAAACACAGTTCTTAACAAAATTAGATATTCAAAAACATTTCTTAAGATGAAATCCTGATGTAGTAGTTATTTGAGAATTAACAACAGCAGAAGATATAGAATTTACTAAAAATATGGCTAATACCTGACATACTGTAGTCGGAACATTACATACGGAATCAACCACTGATCTAAGAACAAGATTAGAATCAGAAAATATAAATTATAATTCATTTATTCAAGTAGTAAGATTAATTATTTCGCAGAGGCTTTTAATTAAACCTTATAAATCTATTTCTATTTACAATTTTAAAAAAAACTTTAATAAGTATAAACATGATCTTTGATATTCTGCTTTCCTAAATGAATGGGAAAATATTTTAAAATACGCTGTTTTCTGACAATTAATAAGACCTAATCTATTATGACAAAAGTTTTATTTAATAGAAAATATAAAAAAGAAACAGAAAAAATGACAAATGATAAATGCTAATATAGAAAAGTTAGAAAAGTACTATAAACTACTAAAATTATTTTTCTTCTGAAATAAAAAATATGAAAAATTTAGTCCTGAAGTTTTTAAGGTATTAACAGAATTTATAGAAAAGAATATACTTATATCAGATATTTTAACAGATAATGAAAAAGATATTCTTGTTAAGGAACAATTTAAAGAGGAACTACAAAAAAAACCAGATTTAGATAAAAAAACATTATATGCTAAGTTAAGAAATATTAAATGAAGACAGGCTGTATATGAATTTGCTGTATTATCAGATCCAAATTTAAAAAAATACTTTAATAAACCTAATATAACAGAGGGATTATTAGATGATATAAAAATTAATTTTTTAACTATTTTTCAAGATTTCTTTTTAAAATCCCTATTGTTTGCAGAAGAGGGGTTTATTATAGATAAGGAAAGGATATCCTTTGATTTTATGAATGATACAGTCTTACAATGACTTTCAAAACATGATTATGGAATAAATAAACGAATAGAAAAATTTATGTAAAAGAATATAAAAATAAAAAAATAAATATATTATTAACTATACTTTCTTTATTGAAAGTATAATGTTATTAACACAATATTCTTATTAGAAGAATTAAATAATCTTTTATTTCTTAAACAAAAAATAAATATGTTTTATGGTAAAATAAAAGTTGTTAAGGATATTAATGGAAATAAAGTAGTTATTGAAAAAGAATTTGATTCAATTGAAAAATATAACAGATTTATTAAAGACTTAGAAAAATTTGAAGGTGATCACTATCCAGAAAAAAATGAATTTATGAATGAAATGGAACAATTACCTGATATAATATTAGGTTTTATTAATAATTTTAAAGAAAAAGCACCAGAAATCAAGGAAAAGGTTACTTCAACAGCTGATGAAATGATTAAGAAAGGTAAGAATTTATTTGAAGCTACTAAAAAAGAAAAAGATGAGAAAATTTTAGATCTTGATAAGAGAATATCAAAATTAGAAGACAATATGAATAAGGTGATTACCTTGTTAGAAGAACTAAAAGAAAATAGGAATAATAATAGAAGTAATAATAGAAATAAAAAAGCTCCTTTTATACCAGGTGCACCATTTAAAAGGTTTTAACTAAAACAATTAAAAAAGCACCCTTATCCTATAGGGTGTTTTTTTAATTGTTTTTTATTCTAATTTTCTTAGAATAAAGGTATATTTTTCATATTTATAAAAACAACTTATTATAATAACATATTTGTTCTTTTTACTCTTAAATCTTTTATTCCTAAATTTTAATAGATGAAAATATTTAGTTCTTTTGATACTAAACTGGATGAAAAGATCTTAAAAGAAGCACTTACACAAGAATGACAAGCATTTATGATAAAAAGACATAAATTATATCTTCTATACATGTTTATTTGGGTATTTCTAGCTGTGATAGATAGCATTTTAATAGGAATCGTTTTATATTTTATGTTGCCTTTATGGTTATTGATTATAATTATATTGTTATATATTCTTTGAATGGGAATATGGATTATATTATCTATCGTCCAATTAAAAGAATATTTAAAAAAATATGAATTTATTAGAACTACTATTAGTGAAGAGGAATTAAAAGACTGATTGTTAGAGAAATTTCTTAAATTTTCTATATGGTTATTTTTTTATCAAATATTATTAAGTATCTGAACAACAATTATTTGATTTTTATATAACCAAATTCCAGGTTTAAATGGTATTTTATTAAATTTATGACAATTACTTTTGTCACTACTTTTTATTTATTTTGTATATAAAAGTTTATACGTTATAGTTAATTTTGAAATGGATTTTAGTGTAATTACACCTACTAAAATAACATCTTATAACCAAACAGGATTATTTAAAAGGGAAAGTAAAACGGTTTGAGTAGATAAAATAAAAACTATCCAATCAAATAAGAAAGGAATTATTAGATCATTATTTGATTTTGGTGAAATAATTATTCTAACCGAGTGAGATGAAAAAAATAATTGAGAAATCAAACTTAAATTTATTGCACAACCTGATGTTATCAAGAATAAAATTACTAACTTTGTTAATTTGTCATCTGAAAAGTAAATTATTAAAAATAACATTTGGAATAAGCAAAAAAGATAAATAGACACTTATTTAATTACTTATTTATCTTTTTAAAATTTTTATAAATGAAATTTAAATTGACTAATTATAAAAAAGTTTTTTTCTTTGATTTTGATGATAATATAATATGAATGCCTAATTCATTTATTCATGTTTTCAAAAATAATAATTGACAATTAAAAGAAGAATTAGTTAATACTAAGGATTATGGTAATTTTTTATGAGAACATATTCAGAGATGAGATATTTATACATCCAAGGATCGTAATGATATTCCTAAATGATATAATTATTATATCATTCTAAATGAATCATATATAGAGTTCAGAGATGATAATATATTGGAAAATCAGATTAATGAGATAGTTGAATTGGATGATAATGTTTTCTTAGATCTACTTTGATTGTCATTTCCTAGTTTTTTAGAGGCTATTATTAATGATGAGGATTTTTTTATAGTAACTGCTAGGTGACAAAGTCCTAATGTAATGAAAGAAGCTATTTTAAAAATACTTTCTAAATTTATTGAAATAGCATATAGATTTGATAATATCTATTTAAAAAATAATAAAACTTTCTCTTTAGAAAAGTTTAAACTTTTCTTGTCAGATAAATTAGAAAAAAATTATAGTGATATTTCATATCAAGATATGATTAATTATTTTGATTATATCTTATCTAAAACAAATTATTGATTTTTCAAAGTTATTCCTTCTACCAATGTAGAAGTTTTAAAAATGTTTTGAATTAATCAAACAGCTAATCCTGAAAAGTGAAGAATTATTAAAACAATTCTTAATACAATCTTGAAAACAGATTGAATTAATGTAAATTATTCTATAGGATTTTCAGATGATGTTCTTAAAAATATTGAAAAAGTAGAAAATAATATTGTCCCATTTTTCCAAGAGAAATCAAAAGAATGATATAATATTAGTCTTTATTTATTTAATATAAAAGAAAACGAAGAAATAATAAAAACTATTCATTTTTAATAATTTCTACTAGCACTTAGATATTTCTTATGATATTTGTTTGCTAAGATTTAAAAATATTAAAAATATATTATATTAATTACAAATATAGTTATTAGAAACTTTATTTATAATTATAAATTAAAAAATAAAAAATATAATGAAAAATATAATGAAAGATATACTGAAAAATATAAAAAATATAATAGAAGATGGATATCAACTTGCTAATGTGATACTTATATTATCTGTTCTTATAGCTATAATTGTAAACGCAATTGTAAAAAACTTTTTATAAAAGATTTTATTATTACTTTATTATTAAATAATAATCTAAAAAATGAAGGATAAAATTAAAAATTTTTTTGTTATACATAAGAAAGTATTATTAATCTGAACTTGTATATTAATTGGATTTGGTATCTTTTTATATTTGAAACCAGATAGTAATTCAAGACAAAATAATATTACACAAATACAGAAGAAAGTGGATTATAAAGAACAAGATAAAAACTTTTTAGACTATTTGGATAAGAATAAAGGTAAAATAATTAAGATAAGTTGATTAGATATATATATACCCGAGGATTGGACAAATAAATGATTAGAAGGTTTTCCTAAGAAGAAAGAAAGTTTAGATAAGCTTTTATCTAAATTAAAAGAATTATGATTAAATAATAAAAATACTAATTTTATTCTGGCTAATGGTGGTGATCTACCATGACCCTTTTTATCTGTGATAGCAACAGATAAAGAAAGGTGAAAAAGTATTCAAGAATACAAAGAACAGGTAGAAAAGGGATTAAAAGAAATCCAAAAAATTGATAAACAAACAGCAGAAATTTTACAGGATATTGAAAAAAATCAGTATACTTTTCTAGGAACTAAAGATTCTACTTGATTTTGTATTTCAAGTAAGCCTTTATGAATTGAAAAATGAACCTCAGTTCAGGTATGTCCAGATGTAACTACTTTATTAAGAATAGTATGAAAAAATAAAGAATTAGTAACAGGAATTCCTACAGTAGATACATTATATAATATGCCTGATTATACTAAATGAGATATAGATAAACAAACAAATTGATTTAAAAAAATTTATAATACAGAAGCTTATCTCTTAAAATATCCTTATGTTTTAAAATATAAGGACAAATTAATTAATTATTTAGTTAAAAGTTGATATTTCAATAAAGTTTACTCTTTTGATAAATTTTTGATAGATTCAGATGTATATCAAAGCAAATGGATAATAAGATGATTATTATGAATTATTTGAAATAATGGATATGACACAAAAAATAATGTTATTAATAATAATTGATTAGATTTATTAAATAAAACTTATAATTGATATTTAGAAGAAGTAAGAAAATATAATAAAAAAATAAATAAAAATCAAGAAAAAGTAGATAACAATAAAATTATACCATTAACCAAGGATCAATTTAAAGAAGTTATTATCAAATTTGCCCCATTATTTTATGATTTGAAAGAATATAATATAAAATGATTCAATAAGATTTTTGCAGAATTATCAAAGGATAAAGTTTGATTTAGAGATTATTTAAGAATTTTTAATGATAATTTTGCTGAGGCTGAGTTTAATAAATTATTAGATGATAAAAAATATTTATCTTTATTTGGTAAATGATTAGATAAAAATAAAATTAAAAGAATAACTTGGTTCTATATAGATACTATAAATATGGTACCAAATTATATAGTGTTATTATATCCTTCAACTAAACCAATTATCCAAATAATAAGAAAATTATGACTAGATGATATAAAATATAAAGAAATATTTAATTCTGGTTATCTAATCCAGACAAATAATACAAAAAATAAATTTGTTCCTTTTTTATATGATCTAGCAAATTGATGAATTATATTAGAACCACAAGATAGTCCAATATTTGATTGGTCTGAAATCTGGAAATTGGCTAAAACATGAAAAAAAGAAGATCTAAAAAAAATAAATGACATAATTTTAAGAAAAAACGAAGAGTTATTGAAACCTAATAAATTTTGCTTAAATGCACAACAGATCCAAAAAGATTCTTGAGTTAAAATTTTTACTAATATCTTTAAATGTGATGTTAATAATTTTGCATTAGATACCTTTGATAAAGTACTTGATAAATTAACTAGAAGGGCCAGTCAAATGTTTTCTATGCTTTATCATACAAAAGAATGAATATTACCTTGGTTGCAAGATGATAAATATATATTATTAGTTAAGATGTATCCTGATATTTTATATTGGAGGTTTGATACACCTGAAGAAAGAAAACAATTCTTTGAAACTTTTAAAGAAGCTTTAGATATTTTAAGAAATTCAACTGATAAAAAGGATTGACAAGCAAGGTTTAAAAGAAAAATGACAAAATTTTATAAATATTTTAATGATATAGATGATTATAAACACCTTAGAGTAAATTTAAATACATTGAATTTAGTCATCTATTGACAAGAATAATGAAAAGAGTTATAGCAGTTACATGACATAGATCAGAACAATTAATGAAAACGCTTAAATTAAGAAATCTTAATTATGGAAGTTTTATAGAGATACTAGAAGACTTTATTTTAAGTTTATATAAAAAGAATAAAAATATTATCTTCCATATTGGTTGATCAGATTGAATGGATAACATAGTAGGTGAAATATTATTAAAAAATAATATTCCTTATGTCCTTTTTACTACTGAAAAAGACTTAGGGTGAAGGTGGAACCGGGATAGTAGTGAATTTGAATTATTTAATAACATTAAAAGAAATGCTAGTAAGATAAATATATCAAAATGATTTTTAAAAAGGGACAGGGAAATGATTAAGGACGCAGATAATCTATTAATGTTTCTAGATAAGAATAGAATACCTAAGTCAGGGACATATTATACCTTTACATATTTTATTAAAAATATTTATAAAAAAAGTAAGGACATAAAAATAAAAACAATTAATAAAAAAATACCAGAATTAAGATTTATAGGTTAATAAAAGGGATAAATATATTTAACAAGACCTTTGGTCTTGTTTTTTTATTTATTAAATCTAAGTTGTTTTATTTTATTTTAATTTAAATTAAGTAGTTATTTTTTTATAATTCTTTAAATAAAGACTAAATAAAAGTATATTATTAGAATTATTAGAAATATTTTAATAAAATATCTTAATAAAAAAATTTTTAAATATTCTAATAAAAACAGATATGATTTGAAAAGAATCAAAGTTATCATGATATTTTAACTTAGAAAATTTAAAATTAAGAAATAAATTCAATATAATCTATAATAATAAGATGGCTTTTTATGTTCAGAAAAGTTACTGATGGTTATTAAATAAAAAAGCAACAAGAATGTTGTTAGTCCAGAATTATCTAACTTTTCTTAGAGAATTGAAAAGTAAAAATAATAGTATGCAAAATAGTGTTAATTTTCATACATATAAAATAAAAAATACAAGTAAAAAAACTAATTCCGAATATTTATACTTTTTTGAATTTATAGTAAAATTCTTAAAATATTTAAATCCTGAATTATATAGAAGATTAGAAGAAAGGAATTATATAGAAAAACTAAGACAAGAAATTAGATGGATTTATAATAGAATGACAGAAGTAGATTATTATACGGCTATATGATATGGTAGATTAAATAAAGATTATTTTTTATATAAAGATAAAACACATATAGCAGAACTGTTAGATAGTAATGATGCTGATTTGCTATATGAACTTTTAGTAAAGTATGAATCTATGCAAGAAAATATAGTAGATTGATTAGAAAAAATTTTTAAAGTAAAAAACTTTAAAGAATTAAACAATTTACAATTTTTACATAATTTTTTTTCTGATGGGGTATCTTATTTTGACAATAATTCAGAGGTAATAAGTCTTCTAGATAAAATATCGCAGGATAATGAATTGATTATTCAATTTAATAATTATATTCTTCAATATGAAAAATATAGTATTTCTAGTAAATGGAAATATAAAAATAAAATTTTATATAAATTATTTGAACTTTATGAAAAAACTAAGGAAAGATATTTTACAAATAATGACAATTATCAGTCTTTAATTCCTGTTAAAATTAAAGAAGGCGATATTTATAATATTAATGATTATTTCTTTAAGACATTATATTTTGTTCCAGTATATAAAACTTGAACTACTGGTGATATAGAATTTAATATGAGTAGAATTGAAGAGATTCTAAACAAAATTGATGCTAATTTCTGATATATCCTAAATATTACAATTCAACCATTGTCTAGTATAGATTATGAGGTTCTATTTGAGGCAGAAAATATTACAGATCCTAAGGCTAGAAAAGATTTAATTGATATAGGTTTATTTAGAACATATTATACAGTTACACTCAAAAGTTCAGATTATTCTATTTTTAATTCTATTGAAAAGAGATTAAAAGAATTAGAAGTATCAGATGATATGAAGATTGTAGAAAACAAAGATATTTCTGACCTTTTCCCATTCTATAGGAATTATAATTACCATTTTTTAACAAGTTCTGTCAATTTATTCCCAGCTGAATATATCGAAAACCAATATGAAGATGTTTTAGTAAATTTTTTCCCTAAAAAAATCAATTATGAAAAGGGTGCCATAATTTGAACTAATAGAGAAACTTGAACACCTGTATTTTTTAATTCTGGTGATGAATCTATTTGTATTAATAGACATATGGTTATTATGGGTAAATCAGGTTCAGGTAAAACTTACTGAACTAAGATTTTAATTAAAAATGCTTTAATGTTTAATAAATTTATTATTGTTGATCATATCTGATGAACATATAATGACCCTAAGTCTAACTTTATATTAAGTCATGGGTGAAAAATTATATCTTTCAATACTAAAGATTTAATCAATCCTTTAATTTTTGATAGTAGAATACAAAAGGACCTATCTACGCATATAGAATATTTAAAGACAGTTTTTAATTCTGTAAATGGTGAAAAAGGAAAAGCATTATCTACACAAGAAGAAAGATTATTATCATTAATTTTATCTAATATTTATAAAAGACCTTATAGAGAACCTAAAAATTGAATTATTTATGTAAATATAGATGAATTAATTAAAAGAACAGAGGAATTTTATCAGATTTTTAAGAAATCAGAGAAAACTGAAGAATCTATTGTAGCATCAAGTTTAATACAATTTTTTAAATCAGTAAAAACAGGACTTTGGGGTGAATATCTTATGTCTGATAATGTTTTAGATATTTTAAAATCTATTGAAGAAAATAACTTAATTTTAATAGATTTTGCTGAAATTAAAACAGCAAACAAACAATTGTTTCAAATGTTTGCTTTTCTGGTATTTACAGCAATATACAAATATATCGCAGAAACAAAAGATAAAAGAGCTGATATTTTACATAATGTTTTAGAAAAATGATGACTATCGAAAGAGTTTTATAAAAAAAATATATCTGCCAAAATGATCTTACCTATTTATTTAGTCGTAGATGAAATACACGAATATTTTAATTTCTGAGTAACTGGTAATCTTCTAAGAAGTTTCTCTAAGGAATTTAGAAATAAACAAGCTTGATTAATTTCTATTACACAAGAAATTACAGATTTCTTAAAAGATGAAAATTGACAATCAGTGTTTAGTCAAGCTGCTTCTTACTTAATTTTTAACTATGAATTACCAGAGAAAGATTTTGCAGTAATAAAGAAGCATCTTTTAAGTAAAGATAATCCATTAGGTCTTGATGATTCAGATATAGATTTCTTGGCTAGTGGTGGTGATAAGCAAGGATCTGCCTTGTATATCCATTGATCATTACCAGCAGCTAAAATAAGAACATTAACCGATCCAGATTTTATATAATGTTAATATTAAATCTATCTTATAAAAATCTAAATAAGATAATTTAAATGAAAGTTTAGTAAAAACCTAAATAAGATAAAAATAAAAAAAATCCCTAAAAGGGGTTTTTTTAGTAAGTAGGTAGATAGATAGAGAATTGGACCATCCTAATTATTTTACATTTACATTAACTGTCTTAACAGTTTGTGGCAATGTTGTAACTACATAATTATAGCCTGTACCATAGTAAGCATCAAAATGTTTGTCATTAGTAACATTAGATGATGTTGTAGCAACTATTGTTCCTAATACCATAGCAACCATTGTTCCAACTGTGAATACTGTTTTTTTCATGGTTATTTATTTAATATCTAAATGATTGTTTATAATATAATCTTTTTTTTAAAAAAAACAACTAAAAAAATTTTTTTTAGCTCATTTTTTTTAATAGTTTCTAATGTAAAAATTTAGAAGTCATTTAAAAGTTCTTTTATAATATTATTAATTATCTCCATAGTTTCTTGATTTATCCTTGTCGTATTAGGATTATAATCAGAATTATTATTCATTATGCCATAACTTGTCCTCCTTATGTGTTATACTTTTGTTAAGATCCTCTATCTTTATATTATTTATATTAATTGGTTTAGATAGATCTTCTATTTGGTAGTTGTATTATCATGATGAGTTTGGTTATCATTTGTATTATCATGATGAGTTTGGTTATCATAATTAATCTGTATAATGAGTAGTATTAATATGTTTAAGAAGATTAACATACTCATAGCACAACCAGCTATATCCAGATACTCTTGATCTATTTCTGTCGTATTAGAATTATGATCAGAATTACTATTTTTTATACTCTGATTATAAGTACTATCTTTTACATCTAAATGTTTATTATTAATAACATTAAATGTTATTGTACCAATTATTATTCCTAATATCATAGCAATTACTGGTCCTAATACCATAGTAATCATTGCTCTATTTGTGAATACTGTTTTTTTCATAGTTATTTATTTAATTTCTAAATAATTGTTTATAATATATATTTATAATATAATTTCCTTTAAATAGTTTCTAATATAAAAATTTAGAAATCATTTAAAAGTTCTTTTATAATATTATCAATTATTTTTTTAGTTTCTTGATCTATTATTGCGCTAGAACTAGGATTATTATTTTCTGTATCTTAATTACAAGAATTATTTTCTAATCAACAAAAACTTTGTTCTTCTTTTTTGTTTTTTTTATTCATTATAATTCTATTAAGATCTTCTATCTTTATATTATCTGTATTAATTGGTTTAGGTAGTTCTTTTATTTGATAATTATATCATCCTAATGAGTCCGGAGAATAAATATTATCAATATTTTTGGAATGATTAATATATCAACCAATTGTAATAACTAAGAAGGTACTAGCTAAACAAGCTAATACAAATTCAGTAATAGAATATCATTTTTTATCTTGAAATTCTTTTCTAATATTTTTATTTATAAACTTTTTTTTCATATCTTAATAAAAAAATGAAATAAAATCTTATATCTATTTTATCTATAAGCATTAGAGAAAAAGTTGATTAAAACAAATATATCTTGTTTATTTAACATAGTTTCTAATTTTTTATTCTTTTGTGTTGAACTTAATTTTAGTCATTTTAAACTATATTTATCATTTTTTTTAGAAAAATTAAATGAAATATTTAATGTTTTACTTTCTTTTCCCATATTAGAGTTGTTACTATTAGTATGAATTAAATTCATTCCTACAAATGCCATTGTTCATTTTTCAAATATAATATCTTTTTTTCAGATAATAATATCCTCAAATATAGCTTCTAATTCTTCCTTAGAAACTAATATTTTTCTAACTAATGTTTCTAATATATTATATAACATAGCAGTCTCTACTTCTGTTAATCAAAAGATATGAAAGCCATCGCTTTTTTTATCTTTTTCAAAAAAAGGCATATTATTATTTATTCCTCTAAATTCTCTAAACTCCAAATTAAAGAATTTTCTAATATCATATTTGTTAACTTTTTTTGTATTTACTCTTAGTGTAACCGCACTAAATTTATTACCTTTTATAAAATCTACTGATTTATTCATTTATTTATTGTATTATTATAAATAAAATATATTTTTTAATTAACTTAATGTTATATTATATAATATAATTAAAATTATTATAAAAACAAGTTTTTTATATTTATATTTCTTTTACATTAAAATATATTTTTAATTTTTAGTTATCATAAATTTTTGTGGACTATAAATAAAAAAGTTTTTTAAATAAAAAGTTTGTTAAAAGTTATTATACTAAAAAAATAAAAAAATATATTATTAAAAATACTAAACTTTTATTTTTTATAATTCTAAAAGTATCATGAAAAAAGGATATATATTAGGATGAATCATACTTATAACTCTAGCTTTAACTGGTTGCAGTTCTAATACACAACCTTCTAATACACAATCTATAGAACAAAAACAACAGAAAATAAGTCAAAGTCAAGATATTAAAAAGAATAAAACAAATAAACAAGATATCCAAGATAATAAAAAAACAGAAATTAGATTTACTTTATATAAGGATGAACCTTGTGGTAAACTTTGTAAAAAAGTTGATATTAAAAATATTTTAAAAGAAACAAAAGTTACAATTAAATCTATAAAAGAACCATTTAAAGGTATAGCAAATGCTTATCCTGTTTTAGAAACAGATTCATTAGATGGTGTAGTCCAATTTCTTAAGGAACTAACACATCAGAATGTGTCAAAGGACCAATTAAGTCCACAAATATTAAAACAAATGGGGATTGAAACAGTAAATAATAAATATTATATCCATTTGGGAATTGAAGCAATTTGAAAAGAAAATTATTGTAATAATTGAAAAGATGATGATAATGATGGATTAGTAGATTCGAAAGATCCTGATTGTTCTAAGATGATAGTTTATTATGATTCTGCAACAAAAAATAAAAAAAGTGCAAAAGTTTGGACAAAACAAGCTGTTAGTGAATACTTACAAACAGTCTTTCCTATAGGCATAAATTATACATTTAAAGATTATGAAAAAGATAAACAATTATATATTAATTTACTTAAAGAAACAAAAAGATCTATATATCTACCTGTTTTCTTGTTAGATAAAATACCTGAATGATATTATTCAATATATTTAGATCAAATTAAAAAACAATTCCCTAAATTTAATATTAAAGTAGATTGAATAGATATTAATTATGCTAAATTTCTAGATCAAGGTTGGGACCCAATTAAAAAGAAAGTTAAAATAAAGACATTTGCACAAACAGGGAAATTAACAAAACAAGAACTAGATAGATTTAATAAAGATATGATATTAATTAATCCTAGTTCAGATGTAGTTCTAGTGATCTGGACAGCTGGATTATGCCCTTATTGTAAGAAGTTCTTTAATGATTTGTATCAAAGTGGGAATATAAATAAATTAGGCGGAATTATAGTTCAGGAGTTTCCATTGTCACAATTACATTGAAAACAAGATAACAATATTGCTGTTTTTAATAAATGCGTTAGTAAATATATTAAAGATGATAAAACTAAATTAAAAATTATTGAACAAGAATATAATAAGCCATCTAATGATATAAAATATTATTTTGGATTAATTGCAAATAATAAGGAATTAACAAATATTAAAGAATGTTATTGAAAAGAATTTAACAAATTATTGGAAGAAATAAAAAAAGAAAATCAATCTGATGCTAATAGATTCAAAATTCAAGGGACACCTTATATTATATTATATGATAAAAAGACATGAGTATATGGTTCAATCCCTGGTTTTATCCCTACTGATATGTTTGATGTAGCAATCAATAACTTAAAGGATTTAATTAAAGAAAATAGATAGATTTAAGAAAAAATAAAAATTAAACAAGACTATAAAAGTCTTGTTTTTTTATATCTAAATTATAATATATATAATATTTATAAGCTAATAAATATCCTTTATGAAAAAGATAAAAAAAGAGAAAAAAGTAAAACTAGATAACTATCTAGATTGAGAGATTAAATTTATTTTTTCTAAAAATTGAAAGTGAACTAATATAATTAAAATAAAAAACATTCCTATGCCAAAAAGTAAAAAAAATAGATATAAAATTGGATATAATAAACATACAAGAAGTTCCTTTATTTATAAAGATAAAGAATGGACACAATATGAACAAGAATTAAAATTTTTGATAAATAATGCTTTTAAAAAATTAGACGAAGAATATAAAAAATTATTCCCTATAAGTTGTTCAAAAATAGAAATAGTTTTTAATTTTAAAACTAGAAGGAGAAAAGATTTAATTAATTTAGCACAATTTATAGATATATTGGTAGAATTATGATTATTAAGGGATGATAATTGGGAACATACTTGAACTATAATATTAAAACCTTTTTATAATAAAGACTTAAAACAGGAAAATGTGTTAATAACTTTTTATTTAAAAGATAATACTAACAAAATATCGGGGAGAAAAATAAATAAATCATAAGTCTTATAAACCTTTAAGATATATTATATGATAAAAAATATATTTAATTAGATAAATAAAATTTTAAAATGAAAAAAATTAAGTTTAGAACTTTAAGGAACCTTTGATTAGTTGTAATTAGTTCTGTTCTATTTCTACAAGGGTTAAATGGAATAGTCTTTTCTTATTATTCAATGTCTTTGGATAATAAAGGAACTAAAAAAAAGGTTATACTATTAGATAGACAGATTTTAAATAAAATGTCAGATATTATTTGGTCAAATAAAAAAATTAAAGAAAAGATAATTAAAATATGTAAAAAAACACCATGATGTTGGGATGATAAATGATATTTAACATTAGACGAAATATTTTGATATTCAAAAATTGTAGAACAACATAATGGCGATTTAACTAGTGTTCTATCTGTTAAAGATTCCTTAGATCTTATAAAAAATGTAGATAAATATTGAATTTCATATTGTGAATGAATAGCACCAGCTTATTCCTTTTGAACAGTAGTTTTATTAAAACTTGCAAAGTTAAATCCCAAAATTAACATTAAATTAACAGACATAGATAAAAAATGAATTCTTTGTCAATATGTTCTGAAAAATAAAGATAAATATGTTTTTAATCATTATATGAAAACATATAGCGTAAGCTATAGACAAAATAATATAAAAAAATGATTCTCAACATTTAAGAATGTAATTGTTGCACCAGGACAAACTTTTGATTTATTAGCCGACTATATAAATAAAAGAACGGATTATGTTGATTGATTTGCAATAATTGATGGTGAGGAAAAACTTGTTCCAGGAGGTGGGTTATGTGGTGTAGCTACAACAATATTCCAAACATTAAGCCAAATTAAATGAATAGATTGGATAAGAAGAAGATCACATAGTGAATGGTTTTATAGTTTATATGGGAAGAAAATCTGATGGGATGCAACTATCTTTTATACAATTAGAAATTGAAAACATATTAGTCTTATAAATTTAGTATGGAAGAATAGTACTGGTTGATATTTAGAGTTAGATCCTTGGACTAGATCTAAATGAAATAAATTTATAACTGGACTTAAGATATATAGTACAAAACCAATACAAAAATTAATAATTAAAAATACACCATTAAAACAATGACCTGTATATAAAGACAAAAATTGAAATATTGTTAAAGATAAAAAAGGGAATATTTTACATCGAAGATATAATAAAATTTATGCTATAGATCCAAAAACCAATAAAGTAATTTGGTCTTTTAATAATAGATATAAAAAAATAGGTTGGTAAAATTATTTAACCTTATATATTATATATAACTAAAAAAAATATATTATTATATATAATATTAAATATTTTAATAATCTAAGTTAATTATTATTAATTATTTCTAATATTTATTTAGATTTTAAAAAATATACATGAATATTAAAAAATGACTTATAACTTTAGGTATCTTATGAAGTTTATTATTAGTTGCTTGTGGTTCTAATTCACAACCTATAGGTCAAGAACAACAAAATAAGCAAGTTATAAAACAGCAAATTAATAAAGAAGATATTTCACAAATGGCTGATTCACTAAAAAAGGCACAGATTGAAGCTAAAAAACAAATGGAAAAAATGACTAAAAAAATTAATGATAATAGAAAAAATAGAATAATTTTAGATAATAATGCAGTCATTATATTATATAATGATAATTATAAAACAGCTAACTTTTATATAGATAGTTCTATCTTTGATTATCCTGATTTATTTTGAGTTAAAATTCAAAAAAATAAAAACTTGGATAATCCTAATACAAAAATTATAAGCGATAATTATCAATGTAGATTAGATACTATGACTTGAAAACAATATATGGTAATAGAATGTAAAAGAAAAGATAAAATTAAACAAAATAAAGTATGATTTAAAACATATTTGTTTAGCATTGAAACCAAAGATTTTAAGGAACCTGATTTGTATAAGCAAATTAAATTATATAAAACTCCATAACTTTATTCTAAACTTATTCTTCTTATATAAGAAGAATAAGTTGTTTTTTTATAATCTTATATATTATATATGTTTTCATTTATTTATAACAAATTTTTTATAAAGAAGGCTTTTACTTTAGTAGAAATGGTTATAGTTATAATTATAATATGAATTTTAATGTCTGTATTATTACCTAGGCTTACAAATGTAAAAGATGTACAATCTATTAAGAATACATTTGTTAATTCTGTAATAAAACATATATTACAAAATAAAATTAAGACTAATGAAGGGATGGACTATGATATTCCGTTGGATGCATGTCCTAATGGCGATCCAGAACAATGTGATTGGAAAGATAATTGTATAGTAGGAAAATATGATTGGGGACAATTAAGTGATTGATCCTTAAATTTCAAATCCGTTATATCTTGAATGATAAGTTATAAGTTATGTCCTAAATACCTGCCAGATGGTAGTAGAAATACAAGTTATGCTACTGGGACACATCAAAATCCTAGTTTTCATATTGTCTTTAAAGTAAATGATGTGAAATATAAATTAGATTACCCTGAATATTAATATAATATAAAAAAGACCTTTAAAAGGTCTTTTTTATTTAGTTATGTTCTAATACTAAATTATATCCTCTAATATTTTATCAGTTTCATTATGTAATATGTTAGTAATTCAATTAGAATTAATAATATTATCTTTAATTTCATTATTTTTATCTTCTATAGTTTTCTGAATATCTTGATTTTTATTTTTTTCTTGTTCAAAAGGATTATTCTCATCTTCTTCTACTCAAAACATATTAAGATCCTCATAATAAGCAATTTTTATACTTACTTTTTTTCTTCAGAAAATATTTTCTCTATTTAAAATCTTTTCTAAATCTTTATCTAATGGTAATAAACTATTAGAATAAACATTATATACAAAATAACTATTCATTTTTTTTATTCAATCTCTAGATTTAACTATATTAATTAATGTAAGTGGTTTTTTTCCTTCTGATCTCTTTATTTCCCTTTCATTTGCTTGAAGGAAATATTCAAGATTATATACTGCTAATGCACCAGAAAACGTATTAATTACATTTTTAAATCATTTTATATCATTTTCAGTTAATATTGCTGTATCTCTTTTACTAGCAACCTGGCTAGCTATTAAAAATCAAATATTCATTCATTGCATTTTAGACATAGATAGTATTTTACTAGCGATAAACTGAAATTTATCCATTTCGCTGCTAAATTTACCTATTGAATCCATCATCTGAAAATAATCAATGACAACCATTAAATTTTTATTTCATTCCTTTTTATTTTTTTCAACAAATTTTTCTACATCTTCTATTCTAATATTATTATTAATTATTAATTCCAATCTGTCACCATATCTTTTAATTAATTCTTTCTTCTTGTTTTTAAGTTCTTCTTTAATTTCAATTAATTCTTTTTCTTTACTTAAAAAGAATTTATTATATTGATAATTAAATTCCATAAAAAAATCAATTGAAGAAATTAACAATGCTCTTAATTCTTCTATATCTTTTTCATCTAATTCTTTAGCTTCTTTCTTAATTTTATCCATTTCTTCCTCAATTATTTTTACATCATGTAGGAAGATAGATAATTTTTTAAATTCTTTTTTTATTCAATCTATTTGTTGTTCATATTCTTTAATTAAATTTTCTTTAATATTGTTTATCTCAATAAGTTCTTTTTTTCTATAATCTTCTAGAAAGCTATTTTTAAGTGTTTGTTCATTTCTTTTAATATCATTCTTGATAATTTGAATTAACTCTTCTAATTCTTTAATTTCTTCTTTTTTTTGTTCATAATAGTCTCTTATCTTAGATATAATTTTTTGTACTTTTTTTAAAATTTTTTCTAACAAAGAAACTATATTTTCCTTATTCATATTCTCAGATTTTTTTAATTGATTATATTCCTCTAATAATGAATTTAATCCTGTAAAAATATTTTTTCTTAAAAGTGATGCTAATTTTAACTTTTTTTTATATTTACCATATAAATTTTCTCAAAAAACAATTGATCCAAATTTCATTAAAAATTCCTCTTTAGTCACTTCTGTAGTTCAGAAATAAAGAAATTTTACATCATTATTATGTAATGCATCAACTATAATATTCATTATAGTTGTAGTTTTTCAGCCTCAAGTAGAAGGTGCCATTAACAAAGTAGTTGAACCATAATCTAACAAATAATCTATATCTTTGAATCTATCATAAATTAAAGATAACCTATCATCTTCTAGGTCATACGAAGAAATAGATTGTCTATCACAAAAATTAATAATATTATTAGTTATTATATCTACCAATTCAACAAACTGACTTATCTTGTCTTTTTTAATTTCTGGTGTTAGTGATAATAAATCAATTTTATCTTCACATATATTTAATTCTTTATAATATGTTAGGTAAAACAAAAGTTCCTTATGATCTGGATTTAGATTATTAACTAATGAAATTATAAATTCATAAATATTACTATCTATATCTATGTTTTTCTTTTGTATTTTTAAATAAGAAATAATTTTATTAAAATCATTCTTTAAAATAATCCCATTGTCATAAAGTCTCTTTAAATATAATAGGTATAAAATCATCCTTTTTTAATATAGATATTAAAATTATCTAAACCCTACAAAAATAAATACTTAGACATTTAAATTAGTTAAATAAACTACTTTAAGTGGGGTAATCTTAACTAAAAATATAATAATTAAAAAAAATAAAAAAACAATATATCAAAATAATTAATATATTTTGTTTAGAAATTTTAAATAATTCTTTAGAATTAAAATTTTTGGATATTTAATAATTTTTCTTTTATATATTTAATAAAATCTTGTGTTTCTAACATTTTTGTAGCACCCCTAATTTCCTTTTTATTTGTTCTAATTTCATAAATATATTGTTGAAAAATCTGGACTGTTAATAAAGTATCTATAATATTATATAAAATCATTTTAGCTATCCAATCAAAATTTTTAGGATTATTAAGAAAACCTGGTTTAAGATAATTAATTAATTCTTCATGTGTCATTAATTTTGATCCTAATCATAGATTTTTAGATAAAAGATTTAATTCGCCTTTATCATTTTCCTTTGTTAGAAACTCAAAGAAATCTATAGATAAAGAATTAGATATATTAACTAGATTTTCATTATTATCAAATAAAACAGGATTATCAAATCAAACAATATTAAATCAACTTAAGATAGGAATTTTCTCTCTTTCTTTTATTCTGGCTATATAATTTTGAACAAATTGTTTTTTTTCCATAAAATATATTCAAAAATTTTTTTCTTTCATTAACTTTCTTAATTTCTTTTGTCACTCCTGTTTTAACATTTCTACTATTTGCTTATAACTTATATTATAGTCTTTTAAATCATCAATATCATTATATAACATAATTAAAAAAATATCAGGTCATTGTTTTGTTAAATTTATACCAAAAAATGCACCTGAGACTATTTCTTTATTGTTAATTAAAGTTTCTAAATCATAAAATAAAATACTTTTATAATATTTTGATAAATTTAATGTTTCTATAAAAGTTATTAAATAATCTCTAACAGAAAATTTAAGCCTTTCTGGTCAAAATTCTTTATCATAAATTATTTTAATTTTCTCTAAAATTTCTTTAATCTCTTGTTTATAATTATACTTAGTATTTTCTTGAGTATTTTCTAAGTATTCCTCAAAAGTCCATCTTTTTTGTATTTTGTCCTCAAAGATATTTTTAATCTTTTTATCCACAATATATTCAATTTTTTTATAAATATTATTTTGGGATAGGTCTTCTAATCAATAAATGTACTCATTTTTTAGAATAATCTCATTATCACCAATTATCATTTTATTTTTGCCTATATTTAATTTATTTCAATTTAACTGTTTAAAAAATATTTCTGTCAAATTTTGGATTATATTATTTTTATATTCTTTTATAATTTTTTGTAGAATTTCTAAATCTTTCTTTGTCCTTTTTTCATTGTCCTGGCATATTTTTATTTTTTCAATAAAAGATAGTAATAATTTATCTTCTTCTTTAAAAATATTTTCTTTAATAAAAGAAAGATACTCTTTATTTTGATTTTCCTCATTTTTTAAAATAAAATCTATTCGAAAAAGAATTGTTTTATATAAAATTTTATCCTGTTTTTGATCTCATGAAATATACTTAAATTTCATTACTATTGATATTAAAATAATTTAAAATTTGTTGCATTTCGTTTTGGTTTAATCATTCTATTCAATTGGGCTGAATGAATAATCATTTATTAGATTTTAATATTGAATCTAATTTTTTTCAATATTTATTAGTTTTATCACATAAATCTTGATCATCAATAATAACTATTTCCATATTTTTAGAATTTATATTATATTCCTTTATAGAATTAATCATATCTAGAATTCATTGTCTTTTTGCATTTAAATTATTCATCTTTTTATTTAAATCAATATTTCCTGCATAAATAGGTAATCATTGCTTATTATACCACCAATCAAATAATTCTATTAGATCATATCTTCGTGTACTAGAAATTATTATTTTAACATTATTGTCAACTAATTCTTTTAAAAAATAATAATATTTCATACTAACATCATTATTAAAATTATGTCAAGAGAGTGGTAAAATAACACCATCTATATCTATAAATATTATCTTAATGTTATTTTTAGACATTTTTATAAAATTTTTAGTTAAAATTGTATTAATTTAAATAACCTAGTCATAAATTACTTTGGATGACTTTTATTTTATTGTAATTAATAGATTCAATAATATTATTATGAGTATGTCCAGTTCTAATATATAATCTATCTATATCAGGAAATAATCCTTTTATAAAAATAATCAAATTTAATAAAAAATCAATATCTTTATTAAAATAATAATATAATCAATTTTTAGGATAATCCTTAAAGTCAGAGGTCTTTCGTATTATATTATAATTAAGTTCTTTATAATCTAATTCAAATGGGAAATGTGTAAGTAAATTAAAATATATCTTCTTATTTTGTTTTATCTCTTGTAAATCAAGTATTCTCTTTAAATTCAAAAATAGGACTAAATAATTATTAATTCAATAAGCAATTATTGACTTTGTAATCTCTGATATATACGAATTTTCCTTAATCTCTATAACCTTATTTTGTAATTTAGTAATATTTGAAGTTAAGATATTATAATTCTCTTGATCCCAATTATTTTTATTTTTTTTAATAAAAGATATAACTTTTTTAAAACTTTTAATACTATTAACTAATGAAAAAAGATTATTATTTTCATTAGTATTAAATTTAGGATTCATAATATTTTTCCAGAAAAAAGAATCTAATACATTATTAATATAATATTCAGTTTTAATAATATCATCCTCATAATCTTTTTTATTTATATCTAACCAAATTGGATATCCAATATTTCACCAATTAATTATCAGTTTATCATTTATTTTTACTAAATCTAATTTATTCTCTATTAGATTAACATCTACTTTAATATTTTTAATTCTATGTTCTTTAATTTTCTCCTTTAAAGTTTTATTTAATAAATAAAAGAAATTTTTATATCAACTCTTTTTATTTTTAGAGATAAAAATATTTGGTAATAATAAATCATGGTTTCAAAGAATAAATTTAACATTCCATTTTAGTTGTCAATTATTTTTTTTAAAAAAAGAACTATTTAATTTTTCTAATAAATTTCTAAAAATTATATCTACAAGCAAAATAAAATTTAAAAATGAATAACTATTTTTTTCTATAAAATAAAAAAATTTTAAATCATTTGTTTCAAAGTTTTTTCACACAAAGGAATCATTTCATTCAAAATTATCTCATATAATATATAAATTAATAATATTTTCACTAAATTTAAATTCGTGATTAAAATTAATTTCTTTAATTAAATTTTTTTCTATTATTTCTGTTAATCTTTTTATCCAATTACCAAAGAAAAAATCCGAATCTAATCTATGAATTATTTCTATATTATCTAGTCAGTCCTTTATCATATTGACAATATTTATGTTTTCTTCTTCTGCTAACCAATCATTGATATGAATATCACTTATGTATAAGTTTAAATCCGCCTGTTTTATTTTTTTCATTTGTTATAGAAATTTTAATTAATTAAATCAGTAAAGATTTTTAAGACCATTATTTCCTTATTATTGGTTTTTATAATTAAACTGTCTCTTAATAAATAATCAGGATTTTTATATAAATCAAAACTCTTAATATTTCAATTAAAATTTATATAATTATTTATCAAATATAAAAATGATATTTTTAAAATATAATCTGTTAAAATGTTTTTAAAATGTTCTTTAGACTCTAAGTCTATATCTTTTAGAAATAAATCATGATTCATATTTTCAGGAACAAGAATTTTATATCATTCTTTTTCATCATCAAAATTTAGATAGTCTATTAAGATTTCTTTTTTATTTAAAGTATTATCTAAAATTTCATTAAAGACAATATCGACTACTTTATTTATTTCTTCTTCAATGAGTTCATCATAATTTTTCAAGAAATTTTTAAAAATTTCTTCAATTCTTTTTATTTCAGAAGATACTTTTCCTAAAATAGTTTCAGGATTTTCATCTTTAATAAAAAAATATAGATATTTTAAGAATTCTAATATTTCATATTCTAAATTTAAGAAGAAAAAATTGTTTTGTAAATAATCCTTAAGAACAGTTCAAATTATATATTCAATATAATTAATATTTGTTTTAATTATAAATGTATATTCATTTGTAAATAATGATGTATTTGTTTGAAATCCTATATTATTTTTACTAATTACTTCTTTAATACTATTTTTTAATTTATTAATTTCTTTTTTATTTTTTTTATTAATTGATATTTCTATTGTCCATATATCATATTTATCTTCTTCATTTTTATAAGTAAGGACTTGAATTGTTTTATCTAATGGTATATTTAAATCTATTCTGTTATCTTTTAAAGAGACTTTAAGATAATCTTCTTCAGAAAATTTATTAGTATCATCTTCTAAACTAGGATATATAATGATTTCTTTAGGTATAATGAATAACCTATTTAAATAAATATCATTTAAAACATATCATTTAATGAAACTATTTTTATAAAAGAGAATAATTCTATAAATTTTTTCTAGAAAAAATCTTTTATAAATATCTTTTTCAGAATTAATCAATTTACATAAAATATTTAGATCAAATTGATTAATTTTTTTAATTATAGATAAAATTTCTTGTTTATAATAATCTATAACAGCTTGTCAATTATCTATATAATTAAATTTAGATAATTTATTTTTATATTCTTTCATCTTAGATCCAGATATTATATCATGTCAGATTAATGATTCCATTGTATTTAAAAATATAAATTTATATAAAGTTTTTATTAACTACAAAATGATTTAAATTAAAAAAGAAACAATAATTTATAATATATTTTACTAATTATTTTAATTATAAAATTATAAAAAAATGGCTATTTCTTAGCCATTTCTTTATAGATTTTTTTATATTTTTTTTAACAGCTCATCTTGTTTTTCTTATGAAATAAAAAACTATTAAACCAATACCTATTCTAATATTAATAATATAAATAGAATAGCAATAATAAATAAGTACCCGTATAGGTATTACTATTTTTTTACTAAAAAGATAATTTATAATCAGAAATTATTTTTCTTTAGTAGATATATATAAGGGAGAAATATAAAAAATAGAAAGGTTTATAGACCTTTCTATTTTTTATATATTTAGTTTTTAGAGAATTGAGATTATTATAAAATAGATATAAAGATATTTTTTATTAAATATATTTTAAAAATGAATATAGCCATTATTAATTTTATAAACTAATTTACCTTTATTTTTATTTAAAAAGTCGTAATATTCAATATTATATTTAGTTTCTTTAAAGGTTGTTTTTTGGACATTAAAATTACTATCTAGATATTTAACTATAAAGTTAGTTCATTTATTTATTTTTGTGACATTTAATAACAAAACAAAATTTTCTTCATTAAACATAGGATAAAAATTATTAATTATTCTAATTTTATCTAAAATTAAGTAATCAATCTTATTAGCTTGAACACTTTGATAGATATTAAACATAATTAGTTCAATAATAAACTTTTCAATTTTGTTTTTATCTTTAAATTGGATTAATTTATCATACATTTCTTGAATTTTATTTTCAATATCCTTATAAAAATTTGTTTTTTCATTACTAATCAGTTCTTTTTTAATTTCTTCATCTATTTTATTATCATCAATTCAAAAATCTTCAAATCCAAATAAACTATTATTAGTATTACCGTATCAAGCAGTTTTTTCTTTTTTTAATTTCTCAAATTTTTCATTATAATTTTTAATCTTTTTAGATAAAATTGTTAATAATTCTTTATCAACAAAAATATTATATAAAACTAAATACTCAATGAAATATCTTTTAATTTTTCATTGTGTTTTATCAGATAAGATATTAACAATTTCCTGTACTTTTTCTAGTGATTCTTCATTTAGAAAATCCTTTACATTATCTAAGTTATAATATAAACTACTTAGAATAGCAGTCCATTCTGTTTTATCAATAATTCTTTTATTTAAAAGTTCTAATAAATTATCGGTCTTATATCAATTTTTTCTATATTTTATTATTTTTTCTAGAAACTTATCTGATAAACCCTTGTATCATTTTGTATTTAAAAATATATCTATTTTTTCTATTCAATTATCATCAATTGTTTTTTTATAATCAGAATGATCTTTAATATTTTCTAATGAATAGTTTTTAATATAAAATCTTTTGTTCTTATAAATTCAAATTTGATTAGCTAACAAGATATCTTTAATTCAATTAAATTCTTTTTTATTATCAATCTCCTTTTCATTTGATCATTTAGATAAGTTAATATCCATTAATGCAGCAAAAAAAGCTTCAGGATAATACCTTTTTAGATAAGCAGTAATAAATGCAACATTAGAATAAGCAGCGGCATGTGATTTATTGAAAGCATATTCTCATGCAGGTTTAATAATTGCATCAAAAATATATTCAGCAATTTCTTTTAAAACATTATGTGTTTTTATAGCACCTTGAACAAATTCTTCTCTTAAAGCAGGGATTTGATCTAACTTTTTTTTACCAATAATTTTTCTTAACTTATCAGCTCCATTAGAACTAAATCAAGCCAATATTTTAGATAAATTCATTAACTGTTCTTGGTATACAAAAATACCATAAGTTACATTAGTGATTTGTTCTAAAGATTTTAATATTTTTTTTTGTTCTTCAATTTTTTCTTTTCAATATTTCTTTATTAGTTCTTTTTCTAAATTAACGTCTAGAAAATTAATTTTATATGTCTCTTTTAAAAAGGATCTAAGAAAATCAAAGGATTCTTTAATAATTAAATATTCATTTTCTTTTAAAGTTTCTTTAAGAAAAGTATCTATATTGTTATTATCTAGTCATTTATTAAGATTGTTTTTAATTATTTTCTCTAATTTTTTAAAGAAACTATTTAATCTAACATCTAATTTTTTTAAAATCTCACCAATATTAAAATCATCTAAAAAGTCTATAAAACTTCTCTTTTTTGTTTCAATTCAGTTTATATTAATAATAGAATCAGACTGAACAATAAAATCTTTTAAAAATCAGAAGAAAGATTTGTTATATGTTATAGTTCAATGATCCTGTTCATTTAACCATTCTTTAAATAAAGATAATAAAATTTTTTTTAACTTTTTTTCTTTTACCATAATTTTATCATCTGCTAATACTTTATTAACAATACTTTTTTTAAAGGCTATTTTATAAATAGACTTTTTTATTTCATTAGTAAAAATTTCATATCATTCAAATAAAATATCATACAATCAAAGATTGTCTAAATTTTGTACCCACTTTCTTTTAATAAATAATGGGATAAATCAAATAGGTCATGGTCTATATAAAGCATTCATAGCAACGATATCTTCAATGTTATCAGGTTTTAGTTGTTTTAAGAATTTTTTCATACCAGGGGATTCAAATTGGAAAACGCCTGTAGTAAATCATTGCTGAAAGATTTCAAAAACTTTCTGGTCATTAATTTTATTAAATACAATATTATCTATAAATTCTAAAGGATCTATATTCTTTCATTCTTTCTTATTTATCAACTCAATAGTTTTCTTAATTAGGGTCAATGTAGAAAGTCAAAGAAAATCAAATTTCAATAATCCCACTACACCTTCTAGGTCAGGTCATTCTATTAATGTTGCCTTAATAATTTCTTTATTATTATCTAACATAATTTTCTTAGTAAAATCTTCTGGAAAAATACTATATAATTTATCTAAATATTCTCTGTCTTTTTCTTCATAAATATTGTAAGTAAAATTAAAAGTATATGGTGAAATAATTACACCGCAGGCATGTAATCAAACATTAATAGTCCATTTATTGATATATTTAATACTTTTTATTATTTTAAACAATTTTTCTTTTTCATCTTTATCTATAAAAACATTAGCAGCCTCAGTAATTTTGTCTATTAAATCATAGGTAATATTACCAGAAAGGATTTCGTCTTTAAAGTCTTCTATAATATTTTGAATTTTTAATCTTTTTTGTGGATCAAATCAATAATAGATACTAGCTTGGACGAATCAAGATTTAATTCATAATGTTGCAAAAGTTCATATTTTAAATACTTTATCTATTCAGTATTTATATTGTGTATAAGCTAAAACCATGGATCTATATTGGTCCTCAAAATCTACATCAATATCAGGTGGCGAAACTCTTGCAGGATTCAAGAACCTTTCAAACATTAAATCATAAGGAACTGGATCTATATTAGTAATTCATAATAAAAACACTAGTAAAGAACCAGCAGCAGATCATCTACCTGGTCATACTAGAATTAAATTATCTTTAGCCCATTGAATATAATCTTGAACTATTAAAAGATAATTAATATAACCTGTATAATATAAAATTACAAATTCGTATAATATTCTATCAAAGTATTCTTTAAAAAAATATTCCTTTCAATTAAATAGAACTTTTTCTTTTCAATATTTATTTATGATTTTATTATAAAAACTTGATTTATTTTTGTAATAGTCTAATAGATATTCCCTGAATGTCTCCAGATTTTCAATATATTCTGTCTTTTTTAATTCTTCTGCTAAAAAGAAAAAATTTGTATCAAAAAGAACATCAATAAAATCATCTTCATCTAATTGAACATTGAATCTTTTAAAATATTTTATTAATCAATTTATAACCCCATACTTGAAAAATAAGATATTTCTTTCACTAGTTTCTTCTTGTTTATTTTTTTCTAAATAAACTTTATTAAATTCTTGTTCTTTTTTCTTATTATTTTTAACAAATTCATCAAATTCTTTATCTTCAAAGAAGAACTTAGGTAATTTAATGTCTTTTGATATTATAGAACTATAAAATAAATAAGGTATATTTTCGTTATCATTATTGTCGTTATTATTATCAACAACCCAAAATTCGTTATAAATATTCTCCCAAAAATTCCATTCTTGTTTTAAAATATTAACTATAATTTTAGTTCTTTCTAATAATTCTGGGGTTGAAATTATATCTGTTTTAAATATTTCAAATATTATGTCATCTTTAATTTCTTTAAAATTATCTTTACTAAAATTATATTTTTCTATAATCTTTTGATTTATTATTATATTCTTCAAACTTGAATTATTTTTTATTTCTAAAAATCTTAAGATATGTTCTAAATTTGAATAATTAAAATCATTTATAGAAAGTTTATTTTTATTTATAAAACTGAATGCAGGCGTAATTATTAAATTAAATTCAATTTTTTCTTTGTTAAGAAAATCTAGAAAGTTTTTAAATTCTTTTTCAGATAATGTGTTAAGGAAGTCAGTTTCTAGATTATATTTTTCTGTTACTTCTTGGTTAATTAAATATTGTCCAGCTTTATAGACATTATTTATATCTTTAAAATTAAATCAAACCTGTATAATATTTTCATCCTTATCTATAATATTAAGAAAAAAAACACCAGCCTGGTTATCTCTAAAATTTGGGACTATTTTCCAATTATTAGTAAAAATAACACTATTTTCTTTAACTTTTCATTGTTGATATGGAAAAATTGTTTGTACTTTCATTTTACTTATAAAAATATAAAAAAATTAGGGAAAGGTTTATTTTAATTCTTAATATTTATAATATAATTAATCATATAAAAAAAACAAGAAACTAATCTTGTTTTATAGATATAACTTTTTTTACCTAAATTTTAAGTTAATTCAAATAATAATTTTATTATAAATTAATAACATAATATTCATAAGTATTTTTATAATAAGAAACTATTTTAGATAGATTACCGTCATCAAATCATTTAAAGATATTATAATTAAATTGTCATTCTAATTTTTGAATAGAACTAATATTATTTATTATCCATTGAAAAATCTTCTTATTAGAAATCCTACTTCAACTCAAATCAGTATTATTTTTACTTTCCTGGATAAAATAACTATAAAGCCTATCAGTAATAGAAAAGATTGTTTTATTAAATAATAAATTCCCTTTGAATCATGTTTTGTTCTTCCACTTTTTAATAAAATCAAATATATTTTCGTTTGTAAGATAATTTATTCAATAGAAATAAGCAATATGTCCAAGATAAAAATAAGTTTGATAGATTCTTATTCAAAAACTTTTTTGAAATTCTAATAGTATTTTTTTAGAATTAAGAAAAAATATTTCAATTTCCTTATCCTCTTTTTTTCTCAAATTTAATGGATCGTAATTAATAAATAGAAATTGTGGTCAGATAGATATTTTTATTTCTAAATTATAATCTAGATCAAAATTATATAAAAAGCTTTTTATTGAATAAATATCTAGAAAATTATTTAAAACAAATTCTATAGATATTTTTTTTTCGTTTATTTTATCTAAAAAATTATTTATGTTAGACATTAATGATTTATTTTCTTTTATTGCGGAAATTAAACTTTCTTTAATAAAAGGAACCTGGAAAGTTATTTGATTTATATTAAATTTATCAATAATTTTTATTATTTTTTCTAAATTGATGATAATTTCAATATTTCAAATTAAATTATAATAGGTTCAGATTCATAAATTAAAATTGGTGAAATTAATATTATTGTTCAGAAGTTCTAAATTTCTTTCTATAAAATTAATATCATCTAGATCTTCTATAATAAATCACTTATTTTGTGTTGTTTTAAGATACAATGATAACCATTCTTGTGTTTTTTTATTTCAGAAAATATTACTAATATTATTAATTGTAATCATCTAAAAAAATTAGTTTTAAATTTATGGTACAAATAGAAATTCAACATTTAATTAAATTTATTTAAAATTTTCATAATTGATTTAATAGTTTCCTTTGAAAATCATCTAAAAAATTATTAATTAAAGGATCTACATTTCATTTTTCTTTTTTCTTTGATTCAATTAATTTATTTATCTTTTTTATAATTTTTTCATTTTTCATATTCTTTTTTATTATACCCTCATTTATTAGTTCATCCACAATTTCTTCTGCTAATTCATGATAATTGTGTGGTCGACTATCATAAGATAATTGATTGTACAAATTATTAAAATTGTTTATTGAACTAATTCAGTTATTATTATAACAAATATGATCAAATTTCCAATCTTGCGAGTTTAAATAATTTACTTTATCAAAATCATTTACTTTTTTCCTTTTTTTAGATAAATATTTGATTAACTGATTTTTAAAAATACTAATTTCTTTAAAATTACTTTTTTTATACTGTTCATTTAACATATTATTTATTTCCTCTTTAATTTTATCTTTTTGAATATTATTTTTTATAATATTTTCTTTTAATAATTTAAATTTATCAATCTTTTTATTGTGTCTAAAAAATAAACTTAAAAATAAAAAAATATTTATATAATCTTCTTCTTTAAGTTTATTTTTTTCTTGTTTATTTTTAATATATCTTACAATTGAATTTTTAATTAGTGTTGTAACATATTTTATCAAAAATTCATCTATATATTGTTTAGTTAATTCTTTATTATAGTCAAATCTATTAATTACTTTATTTATAAACCCTTGATATTCGTCTTTATCAATTTTATTTAATACTTTTTCCTTATTATTTAATAAATAGATTATCTTATCTATTGAAATTCAGTCTTTTAATTTTTTATCAACTTGATTTTGGATTATATTATAAAAAGGGGTAATAAAATCAATTATATATTTGTTTGGATCATATTTTTTAGGCATAATACTTATTTAACTAGTAAATAATTAACTTTTTTTTATTAGAGAATAGATGATAAGTAACTAATATAAGAAAAAAAATAAAATTAAGGGTTAAAAATGTAATTAAATTAATATTTAAAAATTAAAAAAAAACAATACTATTTTGATAATAAAACAAACATTTAATAAGTAATTAATTAATATAAATGACCTTTGAAGAAAATATAGATAATCTTTTAAATTCCTATTTAGATATAGTGGAAAAAACAGATTGAACACCTTTCATAGCTTCTACATCAGTACCCTTTATTAAAGAATTAATTTTTTTATTTGATGAAGATTATTTAAACAGAAAAATAAATATTATTGAATTATGATTTTTGTTAAAAAAACTAAAAGAAAATCTAGAAAAAAGTAATAGATTTATTAGTTATAATAGTTATATTATTGATTCTATTAATATCCATAGAAAATATAATTTAAAGACAATATTAAAATATGATTGAAAATATAAATTATCTACATATTATAGAAATTGGATAAATAAAATAAAATTTGAATATGGGAAAAAACTAAATGAAGAAAACAAAGAATTTTATTCTGATACATTTTTGGAGAATCTATAAATTTACTAAAAGTATAAATATAAAGAATAGTTTTATTCCTTTTTTTTATTACATAAAAACTAATTATGTCTATTATCGAAATTTGACATGTTGATGAACCAGAAAAGATTTTTAATTCTTGAGATTGTACAAAAACAGATATTAGTAATGTAACTAAGGATAATCAACTGTATATTTATCTCCTAAAAAAATATTCTGATTATTTTAGTGAATGACACTTTGAATTTATAGATGAAAAAGATATTTGATTAGATATTAAATGAATTGATATAATTTATAGAGAACCAGAAAATTGATATCAAACTTTTATAGATGTTAAAACACAACTAAATATTTTTAAAGGTCATAAGTTAGTTCTACATGCTAGGGATTTTTTACCTAATAAATCCGCAGATAGAGAATTTGTATTTTTTAATACAACTTATATAAAGAATAAAGAATGAACTTATGAAAAATTTATCTTTGGACCAATTATTTTGATTTCCTCAATTTGGACGCAAGAATTAGAATCAACTTGAATAATTCAGTCATTTAGACAAGATTTATCAAATATCTTACAATTTTTTAATAATAAGAAAGTTCAATCTAAAAGGCTTATCTGGCAAAAAAATATAGAGAATCAACCTATGTATCAAGAATTTAAAAGGAAATATAAAAATTTAAAGTTTAATGTGGATGGAATAGATGTTTTAATATCATTTAAGGATGAAGAGCATTATAGAGATAATTGATATTCACCTTTTTATATGAATATAAACCTTGATATTCTAATCTAAAAAGTTTAAATATATTATTAAGGAACAAAAATAACCCAATCAGGGATTGTTTTTATTTCTTTATATTTTTGTATGATATTCTTTCTTTTAAGAAAAATTTTTTTATCTGCTTTTTTATTAATTATTTTATTTTCTATTTCTTCATCTTTTAATATGAAAGAAATTTTTATAAAATCGGAGGTTAATAAAATAGATAAAAATAATAGTCTAAATAAAACTAAAGATAATTGAAATAATAATTCCAATAATGAAAAGTACAAAAAAAATATAAATTTAATTAAGGGATATGATTCTTTAATAAAAAAAATATTTATAGATAAAACTATGGATATTTGATTAGAGAAATCTTTATTAGTCTCTTGATATTTAACACCTTATGAATATTTAGAGAAAATAAAGAATAATTATTTTTCTAATCTTGTTTATTATTTGACATTAAAGGGTTTATTTAGGGATAAAATAGATTCTATTAGATCACAAAAAGTAGAAGGGATTATAAATAATAATTATAAAAAAGAAATTTCTTTTTATTTATATGTAATTAATAAAATTCAAAATAAAATACAAGAAATAATAAAAGATATTCAAAAGGAAGAAAATTATACCAAGGATTTCCTAAATAAAATTAACCAAATTAAGAATAATAATTTAAATAAACTTACTTCTTTCTTTGGTGATATTAATTGAATACATAATTATATAAAAAAGTTTAGACCTACTAATTGAAAGGAAAGTAAAAACAAATATTATAATCAAATAATAAAAGATGCAGATTTAAATATTTGATGGTCTTTGAATAAAGGATTGGATTATAAAAATCTTTGAATAGATATAGATAGATATATTTCTGAAATAAATAATAAAATAAAACTAAATATTATTAATTCAACTAATGAAATAGAATTATTAACTAAAGATCAAATAAATAGTGTTAATTCAAAAATAAGAAATGAAAAACATATGATAAAATTATCTAGTATTATTTGACAAAGAAAATTAACTAAATGAAGAAAATGATATCATTTATGAATAGATATTACATTAGCTAATCTACAGCATGAAATCAGTAGAAATTGTTCTGGTTTAAAAAATAAGGATATCCTATCTTTTTTAAATAGATCTAGCTTTAATAAGGATTTATGTATTTTAAATAAAAAAATAATTAATACTTTTTTAAATTATAAAAAAATATATAATTTAATTATAAGTCTAAATATTAAAAATCTTAACAAAAATAAAAACCAATGTTACATTTGAATTCATAGATCATTATATTCGCCATCAAAATTAATAGGTTATTGATATTTTATTTTATGTCAAACTGATGATCATCTACGAAACTTATATTGACATACAAATATAACATTTAAACAAATAAAATCACTTCTTAGAAAATGATATTTAGTTCCAGTTAATTATTGAACAAACTATATAAAATTAATTTGATTAATAAATTGATTTTATCAAAAAAATTATTTAACTTTTAATAGAACTAAATTAGATTGGGATTGACCTGCTATTTTACAATTTGATAGAAGTTTATTATTACCTAACAAGATTTTTTATAGAATCAATTATAAAAAGATTTTACAAGATTGATTTAAATATCTAAATATCCCCTATTGAAATAGTGGATTTTCCTCTTGAAAACACATTCATTATGCTTTATTATATCAATTATGAGAATTTGTTTCACCTGTATGACAAACAGATTTATTATTAAAAATAATATCTAAACAACTTTGAATAAATCTAACGTTAAAAGATAATTATTATTATTTTTGATGGATTAACTATTAATAAAAAAAATAATATTAAAAATAATTAAAATTTCTAGGAAAATAGATTGATTTAAGTATTACTAATTTAGTAATTTAAATATCAAAAACCTTAAATTATTTAAATTACTATAGATTTTTATAAAAAATATAATTTCTTATGTTCTTTCTAAAAACTAAATTAAATTTTCATATTTTTTAACAATATCATTTACATTATATTCAAAATTTCAAATATCATTATTTAATTGTTTAATTAGATCTATTTTTGTTTTATCTTTATTTTTAAACCATGTCCCTATTATTTTCTTATCTGGGAATAATTTGTTATAAATATAGTCTTTTCTTTCTTTAAAGTTTTTTTTATAAATTTGTTCTTCTAATGTTTTAATTATTCTATCTTTAAAAGTTCAAAGATCAGTTCATTTAAATTCTTTGTTATTAGATCTTTCTATTAACCAATCTAACATTTGTTGTTTTAGAATCAATTTATTTATCTTATCTTTTATAATTTCATTATAATCTATGTTAAAAAAGGAAGTAAAATTATCTATTTTATCATGTTGAATTATGTCACTAATTTTTTTATTTGTTTCATAGCTTCTAACTTTTCTTTTTTCTTCATATTTTAAATTACTAAAATCAAACATTTTATAATGAAAAATAGACAGCTTATATAAAAAGTTTATTAAATCCTTAAAACTATTAATATTATTAAAATCAACAAGAATATCTCAATTATAGAAATAACCTAATAATTCTAAAAATAGTTCTAAGTCCTTAGTTATTAATACCTTTTTTTCTTCCCATCAAGTTTGTTCTTTAGTCAATACATAATAAACACCTTTACTAGTGTATTTAATTCAAAAATTTCTCAAAATGATACCTAAATGATAAGATAAAAATGGATTTATATAATAAAAATAATACTGCTTATACCTAGTATTATTATCTAACAAAGTAACATCTAAATGAAAAAGCTTATTTGCAATTTTGTCATATACTAACATAGTCCGTTCTAAATCAGTTTTATATATAGTGTTAATTTCATTTCATTCATTATCTTTCAGACCTTCTACAATTTTTAAATTTATATCCTTAAAAATATTATTAAAAAAAACAATAGGTTTACCCTTATTGTTCTTTTGATATTCTTTTTTTCAGAAATCATTTAAAAGAATGAAGTAGTCTAGATCACCATGATCTTTTTTCTCAGAATATAGTTTAGGAATAAAACTATCTAAATAATATCATTTATCTTGAAAAGATCTATCTAACTTTTCTTTGTATTTTAGTATATCTTCGGTGGTTAGTCTAGAGATATAATCTTTAAAAACCTTAGACATCAGTATAAAGAATATAAAATAATTAAAACATTATAAATTATTTAAGATATCAACCATTGAACTATTAAAGTCACTACTTTTATTTAATAATCATTCTTTTTGTAAAAAAAATAAAAAATTATATATTTCTCCAGTCTGTAATCATTGCCAATATTTCAAAATTTCAAACTTTTTTCTCCCTGTGTTTTCACCTAATATCTTATTAAATAATTCTGTAAATTTTTTCTTAATCGCATTGGTTGATAAGTTTTTATTTTTTACCCAAAAAGTATCTTCTTTTCTAATTTTATTAATTATATTTATATAAAATAGTAGAATATCAATCTTATTTAGTTTAGTATATTTTCAGTTTTTGATAACATTAATTATTTTATTTTTAAATGGAAAATCATCTTCTTGTTCAATTCGTTTGATAATAAAATAATCAACTAAGTTATTACAATGATATTTTTTATTATTTATTTTAATATCCTTTAATAATAGATAAAAAAAAGATTTAGCAGGATCATTTTTATTCTGTTTTTTTTGTTCTATAATATTTTTTTCCATTATTTCTTATTCTAAACAATTTAAAAGATAATTCCTAATCTATTATTTTTTATCTTGAATAGATTGAACTAGCTTTTTCAAATCTTTAATGATAATATATTTTCATTCATAAATAATAGAATTATCATATACATTACTTACTTTTTCCAAGTTTTCTATTGTTTTTAATAATAATGTATTTTTTTCTTGATTAATCTTTTCTTTTAATAATTTAAAATCATTAGGAACTAATTTAACAACAATCTTTGTATTGGTAACTATAGAATCCTCCCCAAATCTAGATTTTATTTTATTATATTTAAAAGTTAATAGTCCTGCTACTTTTTTTATATCTAATCTTAATCATAAGGCTAATTGTTGATTTACCTTTTGTAATGCTCTAAAAAATACTTTATTTTCTGGATCATCTTTAAAATAAAGGAATTGGTTATTGTTATTATTTCAAACTTTAACTATAGTTATTTTATTGTTTTTAATGAAATTAAAATCTTTTATTCCTGTCCGGATTATTTTGTATTCATGTTTTTGTTTATTTTCAGTTTTTGAATAGGTTAGATAATCCTTTAATATTCAATTAGTTAATAATGAGTCTAATAATTTACTATTTTTATCTTTTAACGTACATTTGATAACATTAGAATCTGAGATATTATTAATTGTTTTTATTTTAATTCATAATCCTTTGTATCAATTTTTTAATGTTTCTAGTTTTGAAACATAAAAATATGGTAAGTTTAATGTACAAACTTGATTTATTTTTGTAGGATCTACAGTTTGTTTTACTATTTCTTGTTTTTTATTATCTTGCTTTTTCTTGTGTTGGAAGTATAATGTCCATCAAATTATACTAATAAAGAAAACTCACAATCAAATAAATATTCATTTTTTATACTTACTAGAAATATGCATTTGTTTTCAATATTATTTTTTAAAATCTTTAATACCTTATATTTAATATAATTTTTTTTCTAATTATCTACTAATTATCTAATTTTTAAAATAAAGATAAATTTAGATTAAATCTCTTTTACTATATTGGTTATATAGTTTTTAGGCAAAATATGTTCTAATTTATATTTAAAAAACTCTGTATCTAATTCTTCTAATATATAATCTTCTTTTTTCATTTTTGCATATTCACCATCTTTAAGAATACTTTTAATATCATTATCCATTTTATCTGTAATTTCAAATAATGAATTTGATTCTCATAAATTATAAGATATATAATATTCTTGTCCACCAATTAGGCTTTTATTATGTATAATATTATAAAACTTGATCATTTCAAGTAATACTAAGTTATCTGATAATAACTGTCCCATTAACAATGGTAGTCTTTCAATTTTGTCTAAATTAATTTTTTCATTTAATGAAAGCTTTAGTTTAGATATATCCCTTCTTCTTAAAAAAGTTTTAAAGAATATCTTTTCAAGAACATATAAATAAAAAGCAAGATTTAAAACCAAAGATCCTTTTATATAAATAAAGTTGGTTGGTATTTTGTTTATTTTAATAGATTCAAGATCATTAACTCTAAAAATCTTATGTAAGTACTCTTTATTATTTCATGGAAATAAGAAGTGTGATTCATTATTATTAGAATCTAGATATTCAAATAGAAGTGGATATATTTCTGGCTTTTTATTAAAATAATCTACAACTTTCTCTAGTTTTTTATATTGTTTAGTGTTTTGAATTCAATCAAAATCAAGGACAATATTAAATAGTTTATTATCTTTTCATTGAAAATTTAATTTTTTTATAATATTTATAAAAGAATCTATTTGTTCTTTGTTTTTGAAATAAAAAAATTCTTTACTTAAATCTATATACTCTTCACTATCTTTATATATTTTTAATAGGTTTTCATTATAAGTAAAAATAATATCTTGAATGAAATTATATCTCATTAATTTTCTAGGATCTTTATCTTCTGTTTCTTTATCTACATTTATATAGACATCTTTTACTAAATCTATCTTTTTATTAATCATATATTGATAAATATTATAAATCCAGAAGTAATCTTCTGGGATTCCATTTTCATAAACAGTATTAATTAGTAGGGTTCTATTATATTTATTATAATCTTCTTCCTTAATATATTCTACTTGTAATTTGACCAATGAATATGTTTTATTAAAAGGATATACATAATAAAATACATTAACAGGAACAAAACCTTCCCTTCTTATTATAGATTTCGGAATAAAAAAATTATCCTTTTTAACAATGTAATATTTTTGTTTTCAATAATTTTTAAATAATTTTTTAATCTTCAAAGTCAACTGGAAAATATTTTTAATACTTTGTACTACAGATGTCATTCTTCATAATAAAAATAATATTTAAAGTGACTGGTTGGAATTATATATTTTTTTATAAATTAACTTATTTCTAATACCTAGTTAGCTATAGTATAGAAGATACATATTATAAGTTAAAACTAAATAATATATTTATTTTTTTTATATTTAGAAACAACAATGAAAAAAATAATAGAAATATTAATATGATTACCTTGATCTGGGAAAAGTTATTATAGGAATCGATTGTTAAAAGAAAATAAAGAAATCTTAATTTTGTCATCAGATGATATAAGAGACGAATTATTAGCTAATAAAACAAAAGAAGAAAGAGATGCATTATTAGAGAATAATGTTTTAGTAAATCCATTTCCTATTTTAAATGATAGATTAATTAAAGCCATTAAACAATGAACTGAATATATAGTAATTGATGCAACTAATTTAATTAAAAAAAATAGAAAACAATTAATAGAAACTATTAAAAGTGCTGATTCTAATAATGAATATACTATCAATTGAACTATATTTTATAGAAATATTTTTGATCTTTACGATAAAATAGAAAAAAGAAATCAACATTATTTAGATAATAATGATTTTTTATGAATACATAGAATTTTGTCAAAAGAAGTTATAAATAAAATGTTAAGGAGGATTGATATTCCTGGGTTTGATGAATGATTTAATAATATTAGTATTATAAACTATGCAATAGGTATTAAATATTCAGTTTTAGATGAGATTGATTGATATTATAAAATAGATAAAAATGATATATCAACAATAGAAGTAGATAATGATTTTTTTTCATTAGAGTATAATATAAATAGAATTAAAAAAATGGAATGATTTTTCAAAGAAATTAAATATTTGATGGATCTTTTTTATAATTGAACTTATGATCTAAATTATACAATTAATAGTTGCTTATCTAAATTCAAGGAAATAATAAATTTAGATGAATATTTTATCAGATATTTATGATTTGAACAAACATCTAAATGGCATAAAGAGGATTTATATACACATATTGAGTTAATTTTTAAATGATTTTTAAAAATACATAAACAAAATACAGAACAGTTAGTAGAATTTATATTAAACTATATTAAAGAAAATAATAATCAAATAAATCTAAATTTACTTAAGAATAATATTCTAAATAATCAGAGAACTAATCCAGATAGTTTGGAATATTTTATAGAAATACTGTATATAATCTTATATCATGATGTTTGAAAGCTATGGACTAGAAGGAAAAAAATAGAAAATTTATTAGATAAGTGATATAATTTAATAAATTGAAAATTATATAATAGAAGGGGGCAATTAAAAGAAATAGACTGATTAAATGATTATCAATTTTTATGACATGATAAAGTTTCTGCAGTTATATATAATTTTGAAATTGCGCCGTTAGGGCAATTAAAATCTAATGATCAATTAGAAGAATTTATATATCAAAGTGTTTATTTTAATATAAAAAACCATATAAAGTATCATGATTTTGTAAATTGAAATAATAAAAAATGTTCATTAATAACTGATTCTAATCTCCCATATAATCCTCTGATTTGATTAGAATTTGAATATTTGGATAATTATGGGAAAATACAATAAATTAAGATGATAAATATATTATGAATTATTCAATATAATATTATAAATTATCCATTAACTGCTTTTTTTGTATAAAGTATATTCTAATATTAGTTGTATAAGATATTAAATTTTTTTATCCTTAATCTTATTAAAAATGACTGAACATAAAAAAAAGGCTAATGTTTTAGTAATTCATATCAGAAGGAATAAAGATAACAAAAAAAATAATTACATTAATGATAATGAAGTTAATGATTATCTAGAAAAATTAAAGAAAACATTTCCAAGCACATCAATTAAAGTTGTTAAAATAGATGAAGATAAAAAACTTAAAAATAAGACAAATAAAGAAAGTATTCTTTTTTATGTAACTTTTAATAATGAAAAAGATTATATAACTTTTGATAGTTCAAATGATTATCCAATCGGATTAGCTGAATTAGAGAATGTTTTATTAAATCAAATTTTTAAAGGATTTTCGCCTGAAATCATTAACCTAGTAAATACTTTAGATAAAGAAAGATGACCACAAATAGTTTATCATGCTGATATCTCATTTAAACCTTTTGATGAAATGATTTTGGAAAATGTCTAATTTTATATTTTAAAAGAAGAAATATGAATTTAAAGGAAAGAATAAATAAGGATTTTTTAAAAGCAAGAAAGGAAAAAAATGAAATAGCTAAAGAAGTATTATGACAGATAATTTCCGAGATTAAAAATAAGAAAATTGAACTTAGAACACAAAAAAAAGAAATAACAGATGATATAATTATAAAAATTATAGAAAAAGAGATTAAACAATTAAATGAAGAAAAAACATTTTTAGAAAAAGCAGATAGAATAGGTGATTCTAAATATGTTTTAAATAAGATTTTAATTATTGAACAATATTTGCCAAAAAAGATGGAAAAAGAAGAACTAAAAAAAATTATTATGAAATGGAAAGAAGATAATCAGGTTGATAATATTTTATCTAAAAGAGGTGATTTATTTAAATTTTTAAAAGATAATTATAGTTGACAATATGACTGAAAAGAAGTTAATGATATAATTAACAATCTTTAATAATTTTAAAGTTTAACATTTTTTAATGGGGTCTATTATAGATTTGCATAGAACAGACATTAATAAAAAGATTCCTGCATATCTTATTATTAACCAAGATGATAATGTAAGATGGGTAATTATTTGAGAAAGTGCAGATAAATTTGAAGAGGCACTAAATAAACTTGATGAAATAAAAATACAATATCCAAAGGATAAATTATGAATTGTTCTAAAAGATATTGAACCTGGTACATACCCACCTGAAATTATTAGTTAAATTAAAAAGACCTAAGCTAATAGGTCTTTTTTTATAATTAATCTAAATTTTTTTATTTTTATTTATTTGTTATTCAACATCTTTATATATATTTAATAATTTCTTAATTCCAATCCATATCATAATTCATCAACCTAAAAGAATTCAGATAAATACAATTAGATCTAATAATCATGGTTGTTTTTCAACTACCTTAATTAATTGTTGTTTTTTAACTACTCTAAGTGGGATTAAAACTTCTTTATACCCAATAGGGTTAACTATGCTATTTATACCAATATTATTTTGTCCAGTAACCATAAATATTGAACTAATTAGTTTAATTGTTCCAGTCATGTATTTATTTCTATATATTGAAGTATCTCAGAAATTATTAGGAATAAAAAATACAAATAATCAATTAGTATTATAATCAATTCCTTCTTGTTCTTTTACTGCTTCTTTAAATGCTTCTATAGGATACAATAGAACAGTATTTCAGTCAGATAATAATAATGTTATATTATCTTGAACTAGATCAAAATCAATAAGTCACAATTTTTCTTTTAGCATATTAAATTCTTCACTTTTCTTTATTTTATTTATTTTCGTTGCACTATATTTTTTTAGGATTTTATATTTTTCAGAATTAAAAATATCTTTATCTTCATTATTTTTATATTCAACTACAGAATCAAAATTAGGAACAAAATATAATTTTCAGTTATATTGGAAAAAAACTAAATTACTATTTGCAGGTAAATAAATTACTCACATATAAAGAAAATCATTCTTTTTAAGAATATTTTTTATATCATTAACCTGTTGTTTTAATAATTTCAAATATTTAAATTTTTCTTCTAGTTGCTTTCTTTTTTCTTCATTTTTTGCTTTTAGATATTCTTGATAAGCCTTTAATTTTTCATCTACTACATTATTATACATATTAAAAAATTGATTGTCAATTTCAATATCCTTAATTAGTAATCAATAATCTTCTTCATCCTTAATTTGCACTTCTTTATTATCTTTAATATTTTCCTGCTTAGTTTGATCTTTTTGTTCTTTTTTTTGATGTATTTTCTCTTTTAGCTTTTTTAAGTCAAAACTATATGAATAATTAGTGAGATTGTTAAACATAAAAAATAATAACAATAATACCCCAATTTTCTTTAGTAATTTCATTTTTTTAAATAATATTGTTAAAAAAACTTCAAAGTATTACTTAACTATTAATAATTATTACCAAATAATATATTTTATGATTTACAAATATCTATAAATTAAATGGATTAAAATATCATTGAAAAGTCCTTAATTTATTAGTCTTTTCATAATAAAAATTTTCAGTAATTTTCAGTTTATAAATATCCTGTCAATTAAATTTTTTTCAGGTAGGTTCCTTATTTACTTTTATATAAAAGTATGGTAGATTATTATTCCTATCTTCACCTATAGTTTTAGGATCAAAATTACTAATTAGAATCATATGATCAGTGTCATCGGGTCAATTAATTTGTTTCAAAACCCACATTTTTGTTCATTCAATCATTTCCTTTCATAAGGTCCAATATGAGTTATCTGGAACATCGTTTAATCTTATAATTTGCCCATTCTGTTTTATAAACATAGGGAATTTATTATCAAACCAGAAACTTAAGTAAAAATTTGTGTTTTCATCATTGTTTAATAATGACTGGACAATTTGTTCTTTGTATTTTTTTTCGAATTTAACCTTTCTTGATAATAACAAATAATCTAAAAAGTTCCATCAAGCTTCACCTAATGATAATGACTGAACTTTACTAGTCCAATTGTTTAATTCTTTTTGTTGAATTTTATAACTAGCAAATATAATAGTATAGACAAAACCAACAAATATAGTTGCTATTAGAACTTCAATTAATGTAAATGCTTTCTTAAGTTTTTTATTTAACATTTTTTTAATTCTAAATACAGAAAATAAATATAAAAAATAAAAGAAATTATTAGATAATAAGTAAAGTTTTATTTTAAATCTAAATTAATTTGCGACCATTCTGGTGGTTTAATTCATTTAACTTGCTTTTTCTTATCTTTTTCTTTTAAAGAAATTAGATAAGATAAAAGATCTTTTCAATTTTCTCTAATTGTTATATACTTTCATTGTTTAATTAATTCTATATTTCTGATGTTTTTTTCCATAATATCAATTAAATCATCAGATAGTATTCTCGCAATTTCTGTAATATCAACTCTTTCTAATTTAATATTATTTTCTTTTATAATTTTATTGATTTTTATTATCTTCTTTTCTAAATTTGGGTTATCTTGAATCTTATTTTGTAAAGATATAGATTCTTTTATTTCATTAAATAATTTCTGATTTTCTTTCTTTGTCTTAAATGCAATATACATTAATCAAATAGTGCAAATAACCATTATTATAACTAAAAAATTATATAATCTTTTAATTTTAGTATTTTTTACATTTGTCATTTTTTACTATTATGATTAAAATTAAATTATCAAAGCTTAGACTTATCTATTACTAATATTCTAGAACTAAAAAGATAATATATTTTTTTATAAATTTCTTTTTATTAAGGAGAAAATTCAAATTAATTAAATAAATCCTTAACTATTAATATTATAATATATCAAGTTAAAATAGCAAATCACAAGTATTCTATAAATATCACAGGAGTTGAATATATATATCTAATATATCATTCTTCTGTTCAAAACTTTATAGTGAAATATCATATTAATTCTTTAATAATTTGTCATCCATCTAATGCTGGAAAAGGCATAATATTTATTAAAAATAAAGATATATTAATTAAGGTTGTAATCAATAGTAAAATTTTTATATTCATTAAATGTACTTGTTCCATTCAATATATATCTTTTCAAATGCCTAATAAAGATTTAAATCTAAAAAAATAAATTGGATGTTGTATAGAATATACTAATGAATACCAAGTAATTTTTATAGCATTTTTTAATTCTTCTAAGGATGAATTCTTAGCTTTATTGTTTCATATCCATATACTATTTGGAACTTTAGATTTAACATATTTTAACATAGGTTTAATTTCTTTTTCCTGTTTATTTATTTTCTGAATATATTCTAATTGTTTTTTTGTTAATGTTTTTTGCGAATTTATTTTTATTTGTTGTCAGATAAATAAAGCGGTTGCTGCTATTAATAAATTCATTAAAACACCAGCTACTAGTATAGATATTTTTTGTGGGAAAGATTTAAAAATATATAATTGTTCTTTTCTTATTTTATATTTTTTTAATATCTTATCTAATATTTTAGAATCTTCTTTAATTTGTTTAATTTCTTTTATATCTTCGTCAATAGGTTTAACAAATCATCATAATAAAATATTTCTGAAAGAAAACTTGATTCATTTAAATTTAAATGAAAAAATTTCCCATCAGAAACCAATACTAAATTCTGATACTTTTACACCATTAAGTAACATTAATAACATATGACCTAATTCATGTAGCATAATAGAAATTATTACAATTATAACAAATAGGAAAACATAAAAGTTATATAAATATAATATTACTCCTATAAAGAAAATGTTAAATAAAGTTAGGAATTTTAATAGTTTAATAAATTTGATATTTCGTTTTTCATAGTTCTTTACTTGTAAATAGAAATGATATAGAAAAAATAGAAGTGTTATTAATAACAAAACTAACAAAACAACCCAAAGAATATTATATAATATACCGTTAGAACTAATATTTATCAGAAATAGGTAATCTAAATATTCTAAAATAAGACTAGTAATTAATAATCAAAAAGTCATAATTTTATATTTAGTTATAAAAATTATATATTATATATATTAATATTATCTTCTAAAAAAACAAACTAATTTTATTAATTAAAATGAAAAAAGGAAGAATATATTGTTTTTTAGAAAAGATTCTATATATTATATCTAAATTTAGTTTTATTTAAATTTAGATAAAAGTTTTAGAATTAACTTATTTATTTTATTAATATTAAAAATTAAAAATGTGAGTATGAATAACACATTATTTAATAGCTTTATTATGATTGTTTATTATTTTTATTTTATTTTTTATTATTGGACCGAGGGTTAAACCAGTAAGCTATAAGAATAAAATTAAAAATAATACTGATAAAGTTGATATTAGTAAATTTTTAACATCAAGGCAAATAGAAAGAATGAGAAAAATATCCTTAGAAAAAGATCATGAATTTATTAAAAATAAGATATTAGAAAAATTAGATAAAAAATATGAAAAACATAATATTACAAAAGAAGATATTCAGTTTTTTTTGGATTTAGTTAAAAAATAAAATCTAATATTAATATAATCTTGATAGTCTAATATAAAAGAACTAGATATTAGAGGGACTAACAAAATATAAAATTTAAAGATTTAATTTCTTTCTAAGAATTAAAAAATGGATTTAAATGTAATTGATATTGATAAGGTTCTAGAATGATATAAACTTTTACTATGATATCCAGAAAAAGAAACAGGAACATCTATTTTTTATAGATGTCCTTTCCATCATGAAAAAACACCAAGTTTTTCTATTAAAAAAAGTAATGGTTTTTACAAATGTTTTTGATGTTGAAAAAGTTGAAATATAATTACCTTAATTAATGAAAAATTCCCAGATAAGAAAGAGGAATTATTTCAATTCTTAGGATTAAAATTATGATTTAGAAATAATTATAATATTAACTATAAAAAAATTATCATTCAAAATTTACCAAATCTTATAGAAAATAGATTAAGTAAAGAATGAATCCAATATTTAAAGAGTAGAGGATTAACTAAAAAAATGATAAAGGAGTATAATTTTTTCCAATTTTCACAAGCCTTCAATAAGATTATAGATAATTTTAGGAAAAAAAATTTAGATACTTCAAAACAAGATAATAAAACAAATATTAACAAAATCTTAGAAAATCTAAGAAAGAAATTAGAAAAATATATGCAATATTATGAATGATATTTAATTTTACCAATTTCTTATAAAAGTTTAACAGAAAATAGTTATTATTTTATTTGAAGATTAATAGAAGATAATCCTAGAAAACCAAGATATAAAAATGAGAAAATGAATAAAAATAAAAAAACTTTTTATATTTGATCTTTTGCAGATAAAGACATAACCTTAATAGAAGGTGGAATAGATTGATGTATTTATAATTACTGGACTTGAAATTCAGTTAACCTTATGTTAGGGGCTAATAAATTTGATTTTCAAAATAAGATAGTCAGGTTTTTAACTGATAACGATCAAGCGGGTTGGGAGTTCACTTATCTAACAGATCTAGATAATTTATTAGAAAATAATAATGTTTATTATAATATTTATTGAATTACATTTAAAGAGATCTTTGAATATATCTTAATTAAATATATCCCTGATAAATATAATAAAGAAATTAAGTTAGAAAAAATATATGACCTTATAGAAACAAGTTATTACAATTCCGTTCTTAATTTAAAAGACATAAATGATATTTATCTTTTCATAATTAAACTTTTATTTGTAATTGAGGAGACAATATGAAAAAATAAGATAGATCTAAATAAACTAACTTTTGATTTTGTTCAATCAATTAATATATCCAACATTTCAGAAAGTTTTGTAGATTCTATAAGTAAAGATATAAAAAAAATTATCAATTTTTTAGTTCCTAATATTGAAAGTAATACATACCTAATTTTATTAGCATATTACTATTTTTTAAAACAAAAGATAAATAGAATAGATTGAATTGAATTTAAATTCCTTATAGAAAAGGTCAGAGAAAATAGTAATAAAATTAAAACCCAAAATATAGATTTCATTTTGGAAAGATTAAAAGAAGTTGTTTTAATAAAAAGAAATCCTTATTTTGTAATAAGTCTTTTGACATATTATTTTGACCTAAAGACAACTATATATATATTAAATCTTTTATTATTTAAAAATCTTGAAAATCTAAATAAGCAATTTGAAAAATGATTAATTAGTAATTTCTTTAAAGAATTTAAAATAGAACAAAATCAAGAATATATTTTATTTTTATTTAAAACACTTAATATTCTTTCAGAAGAAACATATAATAAATTAACAAAAGAAGTTATTAAAGAACAAAAAAGACGTAATAATTCAGAAGATGTTATTAATTTAGATAATATTTATAAGGCAAATTATTATTATAATCCATTATATTCTTTACCAGCATTATTATTTATTTTTAGGAATGAAAAATCCTTTATTTATGATGAAATAGTCCAAATCATAGATGATGAAATATATTTAGATATTATAAATTTAATTGATTTACTAAACAATAAAAAAATTGATTTAAAAAGATTTAATGATATGAAAAAGATTGATTTATTAATTAAAATCCTTAAACAATTTCAAGAATTTTATTGAAAAAATTTAACCGAAATCATTATTCAACAATCTAAAAATACTAATTTAATTTTTTTAGTTGATAGTTTTTTATCTTTTCTTGATAATGAATATAATAAAAAAATATTAGAAAAAACCTATTTGGATAACCTACTTACAATAAGAAAAAAAGAACAACTTGAAAATGAAAATATAAAGGAAGAAGTTATTGAAATTTATAATTTTTTTCAACCAGATAATAATATTACAGAAAACATGGATAGTGAAACTATTTTAAATAGAATTAAAACAAGAAAAAATGATTTACAAAGAACTAATGAAAGTATAGATAAATATATTAAATATAACAGAATTATTTTTAATATATTTGATTCTTTAAGAAGATTTTTAAATAAAAAGAAAAATGGATAGAAAAGAAAAAATTAATAAAGAAAATTTTGATATTTTGAAAGAACATTACAGAATTTTAAAAAAACTTTTTTCATTAAATGATAACGATGTTTTATTTATTTCTTGACAACATATTGTTAGACTAAATAAATCCTATATTGACTTTTTTATATTTAACAAACTAAAAACAAAAAAAAATAATTACACAGTCAGATTAAATATTTGAATATATAATAGTATAATTAAAAAATTATGACAATTATCTAATTGTAATATCCCTGTTTCTAAAAAAAGTACTTTAAAACAAGAATTGATTAAACTAATTAAAGGTGTTTATAGAGTATGAAAAGACGATAGTGTTCTAACGGATGAAAAAGTTTGTATGGCGATTTTTGAAAATCTTAAAGATTTTAATTTTGATTATAAAATTAAAACCATTATTAAATGAAAAAAAATAACTATATATTATCATCCAAGCAAAGCTAAAACAAGCTATTACTTCTTTCTTTATTTATCTTGATTAAATTCTATAGATTGGAATAATATAAAAATTAGGAATGAATTTAAAGATAACCCAGATTATAAGATATTATCTGTAGAAATAATATCTTGACAAAAAAAACAAATCAAACAAAATTTAATATCTGTCTTATATAATTTTTTCCAAACTAATTATTTTAAAGAAGAATACTACTATATAACAGATATTAGAAGTCAACGAGAAAAAGATCTGTCTAATACTATAGAATTATTTAATGATGTAATCCAAAAATGATTACCATTAATAGATCAAAATATTAGATTTGATGATAGACAAATCATTGAGATTAATTGAAAGAAACTTTATTATGATAAAAATACTAAGGGGATCTTAGGCGAAATGTATTTATTTAGATTTCAACCATTAATTTTCTAAGTTTTTTATATATACATTATTTTTTTTCAATTATAAAATATTTAAAAAAGTTAAAATTCTTATTTCATCAAAATATTGAACCAACTTCCTATATATATATTTCTATTTTTTCAATAAAAATATCTTTTAATAGTTCATGATCAATATCATAAGTCAGGCCAATAATTATAACATTTTCACTTAACATTGCAAAGTTGTAATCAAATATGTCATCATTTTTCCCATCTTCAATTTCTTTTAATATCTATATCTACATTTATAAAATGTACATAAGGATTATATAATTCTTGGACCCATTTTAGAACTATAAATTTATTTCTCTTATCTTTATCTAGATATGTAGATAATGTTTCAGATGAAAATGTTAATCAATTATAATATTGAATAATATCATATTCAGACATTCAAATTCATTTTACTTTTCTGATTTTATTTTCATAATAATTTGAATATCATTTAAAAGTTTTTTTCCATTCATTTAAACTTAATAGATTTTGTATATAATTCCCTTTTATTTCTTTATTAAAAATATCATTTAAAATTGAACTATTATTTAAATTACTTAGATTATTTTTAATTCTATTATCCAAATAAATAAAATTTAATACATAAATTAAATATTTGTTAAAAATCGTTAATTCCGTTAATGTATATACAGCACATTTTTCCCAGTCATGATTCCTATATCAAGTTTTTGGATTTGGATCTTGGTAGATTTTATTTTGTTTATAAAATTTAATCCTTTCTTTTATATAAAAATTTAGAATTTTATTTAAAATATCCTTAAAAGCCTTATAATCTTGATAATCTTTATATTTTAGAACTATAAAGTCTTTATTTACATTTAAATAATATTCAGGAAAGATTCTCTTTACAAAAACATTATAAAGGTTCTGATTGTATTTTTCTTTTTGAATATATCCTTCGTTATAGAGGGTTTTAAGTAATATTCTATGTTTAAGAAGGTGTTGTTTATAATCTTTGAATCTAACTAAGTCATTAACATTAAGTGGTCTATGGGTTCTTTTATCAAAGAAAATAATTCTACTTTTAATTATATCTTTATCTTTGGCTGTTAAATTAAAAATCTTGAAACATCTACTAATCTGATGTTTCATTTTATTTGAATACTCCACAAATAAATATTGTTTTTGATAGTACTTGTTTATATCTTTATCTAGATTAGTATAGTTAATGTATTTATTTATTTCAGGAATATCATAAATAAACATACATATTTTTTCTCTAAAATTTTTAGTATCAGGGATAATATTTTGGAAAATTATTCTAGATCTAGATAATGTATTTTTGTTAGATCCAGGCAATTTGTTTTCTTTCTTTTTGTTTTTTCTAAATAAATTCTTTTCTCAATTTATCCTTATTCATTTTGCCTGGCAGACTTGAGTATCTATTTTTTGATCAAGATTATTATTAAAATAAAATTTATATCAAAATATGTAAGTATATTGTGCATTTGTAAAAAAGTATCAATTTAATATTAATAAAAGAAACAATATTCTTTTTATCATTTTTTTGTTGTTATTTACAAATTAAAGTTAATTTAAATTTTGAATATTTTGTAATTGTAATAACATATATTATTATATTATAGTATATAAATAAAAAAAAACAACCATATAATAGTATATGGTCATTATTATGAATAAATTAAAACTTAATTTACTTTTTAGTTAAAAATTTTATTATAATTTAATATAAAAATTCAAATTAAAACAATCAAGGTTCAGATAATTTGTGTAAAATCTATAGATTGTTTTAATAAGAAATATTGAACTAGAATACTTAAAATAATTCAAAAAGTAACAGATATAACAGATAATACTCAAAATTTGATATATTTAGTTCAAATTCAGAAATATAATATAAATAGTAAATTAGATAAAAATATAATTGGTGCCATTTTTAATAGTAAAATCAAGACAGAACTAACATCTAAATGAACTTTTGATGAAAAATAATTAAGAACCGCAACTAAAATTTGTGCTGATAATCAAAGTAATAATATATAGAACATGTTTATTTAAAAAATTTTAAATAAATAAATTTTAATTAATTATAGTCAATAAGTATAGTTGATATATTTCTCAGAATTCATCTAGTTAATTATAAATTATATAAAAAAATTTTAAAAAAACAAAAAATTTAAATATATTAATTTGATTTTAACTAATACTAATAACATAAATTTTTAGAAAATAAATAAAAATAACTATGTCTAGAATAGTTCAAAAAAATAATTATTCTATCTCTTTATTAAATATTAATAATTTAATAAACAGGATAAATAAGATTGACATAAAAAACAATTCTATAAAAATAAATAATCTTATTTTTTTAATAAAGTATTACCTTAAAAAGGATGATAAAAACTTAGAAAATATTATTAGAAATAATAATAAAACAATCATTCTTAATATAAAGGATGAAAATATAACAAATATAAATTTATTATCTATATCAAATAAAAAGATTATACAGTTACTTTTAGGTGGAAAAATTTTAGATAAAAAAAATAAAATAGTTTATTTCTTAGTTGATCCTAACAATATCAATATTAATGTAGTTAAAGATAATTTTAGTAAATTATTAAAAGTCTTGAATTTAAGACAAAAATAATAAAAATATATTATATCTACTAAATTAAAAACTAATTAAATTCAATATTTAATAGATAAATAAATAACAACTATGAAAATAATTAGAAGGATATTCTGATATTTAGTTTTTTTAAGTTTATTCTTTTGATCTTTAGTAGGATCAGTGTATGCAACAGATGTACAATCTGCTAATAACAAACAAATTAATAAGGAAAATCTTATTAGATTCTGAAAAATATTTGCTATAATTAAAGGGGATTTATGAACAGATACTTGAGAAACTACTGAACAACAATTCTGTGAATATTTATGAAAATGAACTACTAAATTTAAATCTATCCAATCTTTATGAAATGTAATTTATTATATTTTATTTTGACTTATCATAACTTGAGGTTTTGTAACTTTTATAATATATGAATTTATTTTTCTTTGACAATTCTTGCTCTGAAATAAAACAATAGATTGAAAAAAAAATGAATGACAAACTTGACAATATACATTATCTGATGCACTTCTAACTTATTTAGTTAAAAGATGATGAAGAGTTATGTTAGCTGTCCTTATATATATGGTTATATCATCCTTAGTTAATCTTACGAATATTGTTTGTAACTAAAATAGTCCTTAAGTCTATTTATTAAAGTGTCTAGAATATAGACACTTTTTTTTCTTGTTTTTTTTAGAAAAATTTTTATTCTTAATAAGAAAGAATTATAAGATTATTTTACCAATTTAAATTAGTTCATTACTTGTATGTAAAGAATATAAAAAAATTTATATATCTTAATAAATAAAGATGAATTCTACTTATAAAAAAAATAAAAAACAAAAATCAAATGTAGGTATCATTTTTCTATTTTTTCTTATTACATTAGGAGGAATGGCTATATATTTTTATCCACAAAATAAAAATAAAACCTTAGAAAAATTAAATTCTACTATCGAAGAATATATTAACTTAGAAAAAAATATTCAACAACAAAACGAACAAATTAAAAATCATATAAAAAATAAATTGTCACAGTTGATTAATGAAATTAATCAATATGAATTACCTGAAAGTAGTAAAACTAGAGATCTTAGGAAATTAGATAAAACTTTTAAAAAAATAATTACTCTTTCAAAAGAATTAAGAAGTCAGTGAATTAGTATAGATATATCAGTTCAAACACCTACAATAATGGATCCTACTTTATTAACAAATGAACTAAAAAAAATTAGGGATAACTTAGCTAAATGAAAGTACGATAAAAAATATTATTTTGCAGATGAGGATTGAGGTATAGTATTATCTTGAACAAAAGAAACAGATATTTCAAAAATAAATAATTCATTTATTTCTACCCCCCAAAAAATCAAAAATAACAATGATAATATTACTACTACCAATAATAATGATGATAATAATAACTTAAAAAATACTACTAATAATAATGATTTAAAAAAAGATGATATTAATAACAATAATAATTTAAAAGAAGATAATACTAATTTGAATTTTAATAAGAGTAAGAATGAACTTCAGATTTTAAATAAAATTAATGATCTCTGATTATCAGATAAACAAATTGAGATACTTAAAAAATTAAGTAATCAATAAAAAAATAAAGATTAAATTAAAATTAAGATATAACAATATTTAACTATTTCAAACATAATTATATTTATCCTCTAATTTTTTATTTTTTTATTTAATACTTTTTGTTATAATTGTTTAATAACTTACTATAAATTTTTTTAGAAAAAATATATTTTTTATAAGGATTAATTAAGACAATTATTTAATATAATTGTTCGTTTCTTATATAGTTCTTTAAATTCTTTTACTAACATAACTGAGGTACTAGGATAAATATATTCCCTATCACTGTCAGAAATATTAGATACAACATAACCTAATACATATTTATCTAGTTTTTTTTCTATATTATCTCTTATATTATCACTTAAGTCATTACTCTTATTAAGTTCCAGAATTAGTTCCTTCTCTATTTTATTAAGGATAATTGCTTCTATATTATCACTATTAGAAGAAGCTATATATTTATTATTATCAACTAAATTAATTGGTATTCATTTTTTTAAAATAGAGAATAATGTAGTTTTAAGTTCCCATTTTACAAAATTATTCTCAATGTATTCTTGTATCTTAAGAATTAATTCTTTTATATTACTAGTATCAACTATAATAACGTTTGGGTAATTTTCTTTTAAATATCCTCTAAAATTAGATTGTTCATCTCTTCAATAAATATAACTATCCATATATTCTACATATTTATTAGTTATTACTTTTATAATATAGTCATTAACGTATATTTTTCAACAATATCAATATATAACTGGAATTTGTATTTTAATAAAATTGTTTATTTTTAATTGATCTAAAACAGTTTTTATTTTATTATTCTCGATAAAATTATCTTCAATAAAATATTCAGCCTGAGATAAATCATTGTTTAATGTAATATAAATATCAAATTTTCATCAATTCCCAACTCTTTCTAAAATATCTAGATATTCTTTGAACAATCCATTTGACATAGAATTAAAAAGTTTATCTATTATAACATTATTTTCTTTTATTAAATTATTTATTTTTTTATTTTCTTTAGAGGTTTTGATAAATTTCATTTTGTTATATAAAATTAAAATATAAAATATTTATAATTTTTTAATTTAAATAGTGAAACAATAATATAATAAATCATATTATTTTTTTAAAATAAAACAAGAAAAAATTATAAAAGATTATTAAAGCTTAGATTTTTTTATAAACTAAATCATACTTAATTTGTAAGATTACTATAATGTTATTTTTAATTTTATCAATTATGAAATTTTATGTATTTTTAATCAAAAGATATCTTTTTTTCTACTTTCTTTCAACAATTAGGGCAAGTAAATTCAGTAACTAGTGTATTATTATCTTTGAAGCTTAAAGATTCAGGATAAACTAGAGCAGAACAATAAGAACATATAATTCAATCTATAAAATTACTTTGTTCTAAATCCACTAGGATTTTTTTTACTTGTCTTTTTCATGTCTTTTTATATATATTATTTCAATTATCTTCTATATAACAGTTGATAATTTTACCCACAATAATCTTTTTTTCTTCCAAAGATACCTTAAAATTATTAAGATAATCTACTATACTTTTATCTTTTATAACTTTATTTCATTTTCACTGTCAAATATCTCAAAAAATATCTTTACTTCCCCAAGTTGTATCATTTATAAAAGTAATTATCTGATAATGTAAGATATAAGGATGCCATTGATAATATCAGTTTTTATTTTTTATTATTATCATGTCTTCTGGAACCAAATTAATATAATACTGTACCGAATTCCCATTAAAATATTCTACTCCATAAATCATTTCCCAATATCTTTTTCATTCTTTTTCTACCACTTTATAGTTATATTGTTCAGTAATATCAGGAAAAACATCGTCTAGATCATATTCATATTCTTTATTATAATCTCAATAAAAAGTTTTATCTAAATTTAATTTTCTAACTAAAAAATCTGGCAATAAATTTATATCTATTTCTTCCTGCTGTATTTTTTTTCTAAAGTTCTTGTTAAAATAATCTGTTAAATTATCCACTATTTTATATTCTTTTGTATTATATTCTTTAATAATTTCCTCTGTCCATCACATGTTAATAATAATTTAGATAAATAAAAAGAATTATACAATTATTTCTTATTATAATTATGTCCATATTTATATCTTAAGATAGTTATAATATTATCCATTTCCATAGAATTAACAATAATTTCAGCTAGATCACCAAACCATATTTTATATCATAAGAAACTAAGTCTTGCACCACCTGTATCGGGATTTTTATGTGCAGGTTTAATTCAACCTATATTCCAAATAGTAGCTAAAATTCATGGTTTATTGTTTAAATTTATTCAAATTTGTTTATATTCTTTACTTTTGATACTAAGTAATTTATAAAATAACAATACTTGTATTTTTTTATTCTTAACTATAAATTTTATTAACTCATCTCTTTTTCAGTCTATTAAAACAAATTTCTTCTTTTCTTTATCAAATTTAAAAAATCTGTTTCTAATATCTATTAATTCATTATCTTTTATATCTGTGGAACTATTAATGATTCTTTCAACTGTTCCTAATTTAATTCAGAATAGTCCATAAGAAAACTTACTCATTATAGATAACCTTGGGATTTTTAAGCCTGCAAAAAACTGTTTAAAAAGTCATTTATAACTAGTATGTTGTCTTTCATTTTCTATAATTAAAACAGCTAATGGTATCCTAATATCAATATTATATTTTTTAGAGTAAAGATCTAAATAATAATACAAATTCTTATCAGATAAAATAGCTTGTTTAATATATAAATAAATCTTATTTAGATATTGATCCTTACTTTTACAAAAGTAGTTATAACAATAATCATTGTTTATTCTTTCTATTTTTGTTTCTATTTCTTTAATATATTTAGTTATCTCTTTTTTCTTATTATTAAAAAATAAAATACTATTAACTTCATCTTCACTTTTTTCTATATTTTCTTTTAATTCTTTATAGAAATTATTGTAATTATTTTCAAATCAAAGTTTCAATTTTTTAATAAGTTTAAAAGTATTTTCATAATTATTAAAGAATGTTCTAAAGTATTCTTGATAAAATAATTTATCTGTTAAATATGAATAGAAATCATCATAATTAAAGTTATTAAGATCAAGATTATTTTTTAACAAATATAATTTCAATGCTTTTAAGACAAAAGTTTTTAAATTAGGATCATTTATATTATTATCTATACTTTTAAAGAAAAAATAATTTTTTATATCTCTTTTATTTAATTTATTTTCTATTTTAAAAATGATTTTATCTCAAGTATCTAATAATCGAAACCCTCATTCTAAGTTTTTTTTACTTTTATCAGCAGAAGTAATCCTATCAACAGAAATTTTTCTTTGTAAATTAACAATACTTAATTGATCGATATCTATTTTTTCTTGATTAATTTTTTTTAAACTTATGATTCCTAATCTACTAGTTCATTTATCAGAAAAAAATCATTTTTTATATAAAGAAAAAACTGTTAATCACAATGTTATCTCTATTATTAATAATAAGAATACCCCTATTGAAATATATTTTAATTTATTCTTTTTATTTTCCATCTTTAGCTTATTAATTTAAATAAATTTATTATATCTTCAATTATGTCATTCATATTATTATCTACATTTTTATCTAGTTTTTCTTTAATTAAATTTTCATTAATTGTACTGTTATTTTTGATATAAAATTCAGCAAAGATATCATCTGCAATAATATCTATTATATTAAAAATAATTTCTTTTTTCTTTTGATTAAAATTAAAATTACTTTTACTTCTATCTATTATAATGTTAATTATTTTATCATTTAATTTATTTTTTAATATAATTATATCCAGGAATTTAGGTATTTGGATTAAATTTCTAATAAATCTGTTATGCTTATTTAAATGGAAAATCTGGTTAGAAATGTTAGCAATATGATCTAAGGATATTTCTTTATCATAGAAAATAGCACTTTCTAATGTTGTGATATCTTTATCATTACTATTTTCACTTATAAAATCTTCTAAATTATAAAAATAGTTATCATATAAGGAAATTTTTACATCATGGGTTTTTAAATTATTTTCTATTTTTAACTTAGTAAATTTATTTCTAACTAAAAAAAGATTAAGTTTTAAAAGAAAAAAATTATATACTGAGATAAAAGGAATAAGATTTAGTTTATCCTTATATATTTTAATTCTTCATCAATCAAAAATTAATTTATTCTGCAAATTAACATTTACCTTCCTTATTTCTGTCATTTTTAGAATTTATTTATTTAAATAGTTTGTTTTAAGAAAATTAATTAAACCTTTAAATAAACTACTTTTATTTATATTATACTGTGGATTATCCATAATAAATTTACCTAGTTTATCCAAACTTTCTTGAATTCACTTTGCAATTATATCAGCTTGTCAATTCACAAAAACTGTACCATATGATTCTGGGATGGCATTATTAACATATTGAAAATTATAATAAAATAGTTTTACAAATCCAGCTGGACTTGATAGATATACAGTTTTATAAAGCCAATTATAAATTACATTCATAAAGTGTTTTCTATCAAAGTAAGAATACAATTCATTAAGTTGATATTTACTCCAATATTCATATCTTTCTTTTGTTTTTCTTTCAATAAACATAGTTTCTTTTACAAAAGGATCATTAAGCGTTTTGGATGATGTTCCACAACCAAAATCAATAAAAGTTTTATTATATTCTTTACACATATATTGTTTTAGTAACTGTTGGTCAATATTATCTTTTCAATGATTTAGGTTAATATCAAAATTATTATCTTGCTGTTTATAGTTTTCATTTTTATCATGAATAATTTTTTTATTATTGGATTTTATTATAAATCAATATAAATCATCTGCATAGTTATATAATAAATCATCTAAATATTTAAATAAAATTTTAATCTTTTCTGGTAGATTTCATTTTAATGATCTTTCTATTTTTTTATGGATCTGTTGAATCTTAGGGATATCCTTGAAACTGTGAATATCAGGATGTTTAACAACTTGTCAGGTTAACCACCTTCTAATGAATTGATGCAGATAATCAGCAGTTCAATTACCCCAATAATTATCTATTTGATTATATTCTGGTAAGTTATTAATAGTGACAAAAGCAAAAGTACTATTAAAAGTCAATCAAATTGAACATACAAAAAATCATAATAAAATCAATTTTATCTTTTTGAATATCAAGTTCATTATAATTCAAAATTAATAGATAAAACTAAAACTGATAATAATAATTTTTTATATAAAAACAAGTTTAAAATATCTTTATTTAAAAAATCTACTGGAATTATCACCAGTAGATTTCTATAGAATAAAATATTAATTATACTATTTTTGGATACTATTTAATTTATCTTCTGCTTCTTTAATTTCATTTTTAATCCAATTAATTACTTCTTTCAAATCATAATAATTTTCTCCTGTTTCTTGATCTACTTGATAATCATAAATAATTCTAACTATATTTTGTAAATTTCATTCTGCTCATGTTATTCATTCTTGTCCATCTCAACAAGTAAGTTTCCTACCACATCATTTTACAACTAAATAGTTTTCACCATAATTATCTTCTGATTCTAATCTCAAGTCTTGAATTAATTTAGTTAATTCTAGCAAAGATTCTAAATTATATGTTTTTACATCTAAATCTTTATTTTTATCATCAAGATCATAAACAGAAATTATACTAATGGTATCATTTTCATTAGTACCTTTTCACCTTAACATTAGTGATATTGAATCACTTGATATACCCAAGAATTTTTCTAAAATCTTAAAATTATTTTTATCCATTAGGTTATTTTTCGTTTTTAGAAATCCCATTAGATTCATGTTTTATATGTTTAGAAAATAAAAATATTTTTTTATTATATAATAATATAATAATATACTTTAGAAAATCAATATTAAATATGCTAGGAATTAACGTTGACTTTTTGTTTATAATCATTTCTAATGTTTAATATTAATAATTATAGTTATCACCGACTATTACTAAAATTCTTAATATCTATATTATATATATTATAAAGATGGTAAAAGTATAAGTATATTATTTATTCTAAAGATTTTTTGTCTTTTATAATTTATTTTAAAAATAATGAAAAAATATTTAATTATATTAGAATGACCTGGAAAATTTAAGACCTTAAATTCTTTTAAATCAGATATTGAAAAAGTGGTAGGTGGGAAGGTAGAATTCTGAACTACTATCTGACATTTTTTAACTACAAAAAAAACTGATTTAGATATAGATATAAAAGAAACAAAGAATGGATATAAAATAGAGTATGAAAAGAAATTAAAACCAGATCCAAGTAAAAAAGATGTTATTAAAAAATTAGAAAAACAAATAAAAGATAGTTTATCAAGTGGTGGAAAAATCATAGTGGCTACTGATAATGATAGAGAATGAGAAGCAATAGCATGGGAAATTATTAATTACTTTAAACTAAAAGATGATGATTTTGTAAGGATGAGATTACAAGATATTGAAAAATCAGATTTCTTAAAATACTTAAAAGATGCTTTAGAAAAAAATCCACCATTAGATGATAATTTAATCTCTGCTGCATTTTCTAGGGCTGCATTAGATAAGATGTTTTGATATATAGGAACACCACCATTTAAAAAGGACTTATTTTATTTTCTTACAGATAAGAAGATAGATAAATATAAACAAAAGTTAAAAGAACTATTAGATAAGTTTAAAAAAGAAAATAAAGAATTTTTGGATGATAAAAGAGTAAAAGATTTTATAAAAAAAGTAGAGGGAATTATTCAAGATTTTGAGAATTACAAAAAAAATAAAAATGATTTGTTAAAATCAAGTATAGGTAGGGTTCAATTACCCATGTTAGCATTAGGTGTTTCTACATGGTTAGATAACTTTAAAAAAATTAAGGCGAAGAACTATGTTAAGGCTATTGATGAACATAATAAGACTTGGAATATAGATGAAGAAGATTTAAAAAAGGTACATGATCTAGATAGCTTATTAGAAGAATTAAAAAAAGAAAAAGAAATAGTGATTACTAGTGTTCATATAAAAGAAAGTTCTGTAAAACCACCAAAACCATTTAATGAAACTAGTGTTGTAAATACATATATAGGTTTATATGGTGGTTCACCAAGCGAAATTATGAAATTAGGGCAAAAAGCCTATGAAGGTGGTTATGTATCTTATTTTAGATCACCAGAAGAAGGATTTACAGAAGGAACCCTAAGATGGATTAAAACATTAATTAAAAATTTCTGACATTGACTAGAAAAGAAATTTATAGATAGAAAATATAAAATTTCTGAGGATAGCTGACATAACGCTATTCATCCAGTATATAAAGGGGATATAGTAAAGGAATGAAAATATTTCATTCCTGAAGATTATTTAAAAGGTTGATTTACAGAAGATAATAAAAGATACTTTGATTTAGTTTTTAGAAGAACAGTAGCTGCATTTATGCCTGAAGCTAAAATATATAAGTTAAATATTCAATGAAAAATCTGAAAATATAAGTTTAATTTGGATCAGATTATTATAAAAGATTTATGATTTTATAAAATTTATTCATTTAATTTGCCTTCTAATATTTTAGAAAAAGATCTAATAGATATTTATAAAGAGAAAAATAAGGTTAAAATTAAAGAATATAAATTAGAAAAAGCAAAATTTCAATTTAGTCCTGATATTAATGTGGCTAACTTTAAAAAATTCCTTCAAGAAAAGAAACATATTTGAACTCCATCTACTTATGGTGCCATATTTGATGAAATTACATTAAATAAGAAATATTTAATCCAAAAAAATAAATGAAAAAAATTAGATGTAACTAGCAAGGGGGTTTTATTATATTTTATGTTACAAGATCTAGCAGATAAATATAAGGTTATAAATATAGACTATACAGAAAATATGGAGGAATTACTAGATAAAATAAAAAAAGGAAAAGCAAAGAAAGAAAAAGTTTTATCAGAATTATTTAAATCAGATTTTGTTCAAACTGGTTTATATAAGCAATATTTTGAAGTACTAGAATATCTAAAGAAAAAATGAAAAAATAAAAAAGGAAATAAAAAAAGAAAAAAATAAAACTTATATTAAATTATAAAATAATAAAAAAGAGGAACATAAATCCTCTTTTTTATTTTCTATAATATTTTATTACAAAATTATTTCCTAAACAAATTATAAATAATACCTTATTTAATTCCTGGGAAATTTTTCCAAAAGATATCTTTTTTATTTATATAACTACTTATAAAATAACAGTCACAAAGGGAAAAACATCAGATAGAAACAAATAAGAATAATTAAAATTAGAATATTATAAATTGATTTTTCAATCTCTTCTTTTTCTTCTATAGTTATTCTATCTTTATTCATCTCTTATATAATTAGTTATAAAAACTTTTATTTTCTTTTTAATGAACTATAAGTGATCTTTTCTTATTTATTTAATTTTTTAAAGAAAAGTTTCCCCAAAGGTTTCTATCTATTATATTTTTAATTATTGTATTTTATTATCTATTCATTAATTATATCCTCTTTATCAACTTGCATTTCACCTAAAGGGAAATTTTTTATATAATTATTTGTCGGTAAAATCTTTAAGATTTCTTCTAATTCATTTTTTTTATTGTCATCAATAGTTATATCAGTATCTGTTACAAAGTTTCATCTAGATGTTGAATATGAATATATAATATCTTCTAATTTTTTTTGTATAGTTGCATAATCAATTAAAGTCGTAGTATGGAATGGTGATATATTTTCTGATATAAAATTACTAAAAGTATTCCAATCTTTAAATCAAATAAAGTACTTATCAATTAAATAATAAAGTCTTGTATTTACAGGGTTAAATAAATTAAATAGAATTTCTTCATTAATTTGATTATTATCTCCGGAGTATTTTTCTTTTAGACAAATATCGTAGAAGGATTTTCTTATATCAATAATATTAACTCATGTTTTTTCATTTTGTAAAACATTTATTAATTCTATTATTTTATCTTCAGACTCAACTACAAATTTATAAAAATCTTTATCGTTTGATAATATATATTTATATTTATAATCATCTTGATAAGATAATACTCAAATAATAGCATCTCTTTCTAATTTGGACCTTGCTTTATAGATATTAATTATTCATAATCACTTATATACTTGGTTAATTTGTTTATAAAATAGTATATCAGAATAAATATTATCATTAAGACATTTACCTAGATAATAATCATAAAAATAGCTTAAACTTTTCAATAAAACTTCATCTGATCATCTATCTTCATCAACTACATAAACAATATCAGTTGAATCAAATTCTCAAATAATACTTCACCAATTTATTTCTTCATTTTCATAATCATTATCATATTCATTAGATAATTTTTCTATTAAAAAATCTGCTACTAACCTTGCTTTCAAATTATTTAAGGTTCTTGATTTTATAATATCATATTTATCTTCCAAAAGTTCTTTATTTCCTCAGGTTATAGTTATTATAGAATAAGTTAGTTCACTAAGCATTTTATCTTTACTAATTTTATATCATGATGAAACCTTATATGCCTTTGTATATCTATCATCATCATTATCTTCATTGTATGGATCATAAAAAGGTATCATATTTCTAATCTCTGCAACTTTATATTTTTCTTTAAATTGTTCGGGGTTATTAATAATATTATCTCTAGAATTTTCATATATTTTTTTAAAATAATAGTTTATTCGCTGTTCATTAATTATTTCCTCACAACACGATATTTTTTCTTTAAAATCTGTAAGATTTATTATAGTATTGTAAATATTATTATAATCAATAATTAGCTTTTTATCTTCCTTCCCTTTATTTGTTATATTTGTCATTTTTATATATAATTATATAATTGTAAAATATAAATATTACCTTCTTTTATAAAACTTTTTAGCAAAAAAGCAAGTAGATATTAATAATATAGTATTATATAGTAACGACTTTAAAAATATATTCTTTCTAAATCCTATTTTTCTAATCACAAATAATTACAAATAACATCTATAATTATTATATTTAATTTCTAATTAAATTATTTTTAAGAACTAATTCTTATTTTCCTGATTCCCATATATAAATCATTAAAAAAATTTTTTTTATTTACAGATATTTCCAAAATTATAAATTATTTTAATTTTTGACTAATTGGTCCAGCCCCCACCTGCTAGGCCACAGATCTACAAAGTAGACCTGTTCCCACCCCTAGGAAGTACACGGTTTTAACCGTCCCCTTCATAGGACCCTAAAGATTCTAATTTTATTATAAATCTTTTTATTTTTTTATTGTTTGAAAATATATAAATGATTTATATATTTTAGTTAGTTCCTTTTTGTTCCCTTTTTATCGAACATATTGTTATTTCTTTTTTTATAGATTTTTATATAGATTTTTAATAAATAATTTAATTCTTACATATTATGTATAATATACTTTATTAGATCTTAAGTTTATAATATAAATTTATATTTTTCTTGTTTTTTTTATCTTTTTATTTCTTTTATAATAGTGTTATATAGTATATAGAATATATAAGAATATTAACTATCAGTCATTAGCTATTTTTATAATTTAATAAGAAACCATGTTTTGACTTCTTAAAATATTTGAAAAAGATTCTAATAAGAATAATATTTCCCATTCTATAATAGATACAGATGATTATATTATAAATGAATTAAATAGAATTTGAAATATTAAGGATGAAACCATTATTCCAAAAAATTATATAAAAGAAATAAAGAAAATATTAAATAAAACAATGAATGAATTTAAAAAAAAGGATAAAGATTATGAATTGCTTATCCAATATGAAGGTCTTCTAATTAAACTAAGAAAACAAATTCAAGATAGAATTAAACAACTTAAAGAAGAAAAAAATAATAGACATACAATTTATAAAATTAATAAATCAATTAGAGAACTAGATAATTTACAGAAAGAGGTTAGAGATGTAGTTAGTTATATGAGTAAAGAATTACATTCTTACCAAATAAAACAAACAAAGGAAAAAAATAAAAACAGAAATTTTTGGGAAGTTGATATTTAAATTTTGTCTTTTAGAAACTATTAATAATTAATTTATATAGTATATATATAGTAATTACTTTATTTTCTATAAAATTAAAATGACAATAATAACAAGAAAAGAAGAAATAACAGAAAAAATAGATTGAAAAGATTATAAAATAATTTTTGAAATTGAAAATGATTTAAACTGGGATCAAGAAGATTTAGATTATATTAAAAGAGTATTTAAGGGACTGGGAAGTGAAAAGTGATGAATTGCTAAGTGAAAAGGATATATTTATTGGAAAATTAAAAAAATTTAATCTTTTTATTTATAAAATAAAAAAATGGGAATAAAAGAAGCTTATAATCAAGCATTAAAAAAAATAACTTATATAGATGAAAACATTCTAAAATGATGAAGTTTATATAATAAGTTTTTTAATGAATTTATTGATGATGGTGAATTATCATTAGAAGAATGATACTGAATGAAATATTATGATACTACTGATATTGAATATCGTTATAATCTAAAATTAGATAAAAAAAATAAAAGAATAATTTTAACAGAAGAAATAAGAGATGATACTGCGGGATATACTGCTAATTCTAAAAATACTTATACCTTTAATTTCTAAAAATTTTTAGAAATAAAAATACTAATAAATATTAATAATTTTAATAATAAAATAACTATTTAAATTCTATAATTTAAATTTAATATAGTTTATATAAAAAAGGACCTATTTAAGTAGGTCCTTTTTTAAAATTATTTTTGATCAAGTCTTCCTATAGATTTTTCTTTATCTATTTTATCATTTATTTTTTGTCTTTGTAATTTTTCTAGTTGTTTTTGAATTTCTTCTTTCTTAGGAGGGTTAATATGTTGATTCTTAAGTTTAACAAGATTTGAAATTATATTATCAATTAATTGGTTTTTAAACTTCTCTATAAATATATATTTTTCCTGTTCTTGCTTAATAATAATATTTTTTAGTTCTTGATTTTCTTGTTTAAGTGTTTGAATTATTTTTTCCTTTTTATTATATTCTTTTGATAAATCTATTAAAGACATTTTTGCTAACCTAAGCTGATTATACAAATGATCATTAGTTTGTAAAATTCTTCAAATAAACATATTAACTGTCCAATAATTTGTAATTAAGATAAGACTTATAAGTCATATTATTATTATATTCCCAATTAATGTTCAGACAGTTAATAATTTATTTTTTTCCACATCTTTATTCTCATTTTTAAAGTTAATATAAGAAATAATTAAAATTACTAGAAGTAAAAATAATAAAATAATTCATTTAATATCTAATAACTTAAACATATAAATATTACAAAATTCTATTCATAATAAAACTATAGACATAACAAATGTTATAATTACAAGCATATCCATTATTTTATAATCCTTTATACTTCTTACTGTATTTAAATATTCTTTAAACAAGGAAACCTTTAAGGAATTAGTAATTCAAATTGTTTCTTTTTTATAAATATATTTTGCGATTTTTTTAAATAAATTAGAACTATATTTATCATCAATTAATGATATTTCTAGTTCTTTAAGGCTTTTTGTTTCTAAAATTTTCTTATATTTATCTAATTTTAATTTTTTTATTTCTTTTTCTTCAATTCAATCTGTTTTTAATTTATCCTTAAGAATATCTAACAAAGTTTCTAGATTACTATATTCTTTCTTTTTAATGGCTAAGTTATAAAGATTCCCTAAAATAGCTTTAACTATCTTTTCAGTGGGAACTTCTTCTATCTTACTAGTTTTTTCTTTAACCTCTTTTGTCATAAATTTATCACTAGATTCTGTTAGATCTAGAATTCCAGACATTTTATTACTTTCTTTATTTTCAGTTTTTTTATTATTTTTTTCAGTTGAGGTCATCTCTTTATTTTTATTATCAACCTTTTCTTTATCTACCATTTGTTTTTTTTATTTAAAGAAGATAAATTTTTATATCTTTATAAAAGACCTTATAATAAGTAAAGAAACAAATAATTACAACAACTTAATCTTATAATAAATAAAAAAATCTAGTTATTAAAAACTAGATTGAAGATGGATAATATTATTATTTTTTAATATAAAAGAATTATAAATTTTCTCATATTTCCATGATTATCAATAAAGTTACAAAACATTTTCTTTATTTTATAATTATTTTGTCAATCTATCTGTTTGGACATATCATTTAGCAAGAATACATTAAATTTTGTTATTAATAAATTAATAATATCTCAATTTTCTAGATTAAATTCCTTAGTAATCACTGATCAAGAATTATTTTCTCTAGAATAAATCGTACAATCACTTATATCCCATCAATCATTTAATTTAGTTATGTATTTTTTTACTCATAAATAATTATCATAAAATAAATTATTGTCCCAAAGCTTGTTAAATCCAAGGAAATTATTATCTAAGTTATAACTATATTTTTTATAATCATCTTTAGTGATATACTTATAATCTGAAATTCAATCTTTAGTAAATTTAACTATTACTGAATTTATAGGTTTAAATTTATAAGTCAAATCTATAAATTCAGGACTTATATCTACAGGGAAATTTCAGATAGAATATTTTAAGTTTAAAAATTCAGCCATTATATTTCATTGCTGTTTAATAACAGAATAATTATTTGTTATTTTACTAAATGCAGAAAGTAAAATTCAAACAATTACTACTACTATAAGAATTTCTATTAAAGTAAATGCTTTCTCTAATCTTCTAAACATATTTTTAAAGTATTTTTATATAAAAATTTTTTAGATCCTTATTCAATAATTTTTAAATAAGTTACATCTACTCATCTAACTAGATCTATTAAAATCTCTTGTCATTCTTCACTTAAATTGTTAATATATGTAACAAATTGGAACATTCAACTTCTTACTAATAAAGAAATTCCTATATCCTCTGCATTATTTAAAATATCTAAAATATTAATATTCTTATAAATAGGAATAACAAAAGAAATTGTTTCCCATTTATAAGAATTAGATGGAAGTATTTTTATAAATAATTGAAAAATATTATTATTTTCATCTTTTAAAGTAATTGCTTTGTCATTAATTTTATCTTGTTGCATTTCTTTTAATACTCATAGTAATTTATCTATATCAATTCAGTTGATTTTATAATTTTTCATAAAATTAATATTTTTCTCAAGTTCTTCTTTTAATTCATTATCTGTCAATTTATTTAATGTTTGTTTATCAATAATTAAAATTAATGAACTAATTAATAAATCTTTTAATTTATTATAAGGTAATTTAAAAGAACTTTTATAATCTAAAATTTTATTATCAATTTCAGATAAATTACTAACTTTATCAAAATATTTAATTAATTTTTTTATATTTTCTTTGGTTAGCATGTTTCTAACTTAAAAATAAATAAAAACTAAAGATTAAAAAATTACTTATTTATTGTTTTTTTTAATATAATCTTTTTCCCTAATTCAATCAATAATTAGTTTATTACTTAGATTATCCATGATAAGTTCTATTTCTTTTTTTTCTACCACAGGTAATTTTTCCATTTTTCAATTTATATAATAAATTGATTCAACCTTAAAACTATTTATCATAGTATATTTTTTAATTTGTTTATAATAAGCACGAAATAAATTCTTAAGTACTTCATTCTTTGATAAATCAGCTATAAGTTTTCTAACATCTAAGTTAATATTTTTATTATATTTATTATTAATATAATAAGTAAGTCTTTTAAGTAGAAGAAATACATTAAAATCTACAATATTATTTACAGTTATTTTATAAACAGAATATATATTTTCTTCTTTATTTTTCTTAATTCTTTCTAGGAAATATGTTAAAAAATATTTTACTTCTTTATTTGTCCAATTTACAAATAAAACATTATCCTCCTTATTTCAAAGATTTTTGATTAAATTATCAAACAAACTAACATTAGGATCATAAAGATTGTTAAAAAATAAGATTTTATTTACATCAAAAGATATATATATTCTACCATATAATGGATAATTATACCATGTTTTTAAATCAATTGTGTTAACTATATCACTTCAATATATCCAAAATCATGATTTACTAGATAGAAACCAAGATAAGAAAGGATTTAATGTTTTACTAGTTTCTTGATTGGATAAATCAGAACCTTCTACATGTTTTTTTATATTTAAATTTTCTTTTTTAATGGTTGAAATATTATTACTAGAATCTACATTTTGTTGTTCTTTTTCTAATAGATTATTTAATTTATTAATAATTTCTTGATCTATAATATCTTTTTTTGTAATAATATTATTTATTTTTTCTTTATAATTATTTCTAATGAAGAAATTTCCTTCTTTATTTGAAACTTTAATTATTATAATATTAGGACCATCCTTATAGAAAAAAAATGCATAATTAATAAATTTCAATCAAAAATATAATTTTCTTTTATCAAGAATTAGATTAGAAATCTTTTCTTTAATTTTAGAATGTTTAACATTATTTTTTTCTTCTATTTTTGATTTACTTTGTACATTATTATTATTTTCTTCATTATTTTTTTTCTCTCCTTCTTTTGTATTTAATTGTTCCTTTTCATCAGGTAAATTTTTTATAATATCAAGCTGACCTTCTTTATTTATGTTATTAATCTCTGTTTTTATATTATTAGTTTGTTCTCAATCTTTAATTGAACCTATCGTTTTTAAATTAGAGGAATTATAATCATCTTTATGAAAATTATTGTAATAATACAATCAAATAAAAAACAAGACAGAAAAAATAACAATTAATGTGATAGTTATTAAAAGTTTAATGAAATATCATCTTCCTCTCTTCATAATATAAAATTATTTCTAAAATTTAAAAAATATTTTTAGTCTTAGAAAAAATTAATGTATTCATGCAAAATCTAATTCATTCTTCAATTGTTTATATATCCTTTTAGGATCTTCTATTTCACTTATTTTTTCATAGTTAATACTTAAATTTCAATTATAATTCTTAAACAAATGTCTATATAAAGTAGTTTTTTCATAAAAGAATTTTCAATACTTTTCTAATAACCAGATTAATCTTATTTTATATATTAGATCTAACATTGTTATTTATTACTAATTAAAAATTAAAATTCTTTTATTTATTATTTGTCCATAACAAAGTAATAAAAATATACTAATTAATTAAAGAAAAACAACACTTATATATTTAAATAGAACTAGAATAAAAGATAAAATATATATGTTCCTAAAATTATTTATTATCTCTTAATTCTTTAATTCAATATAATATCATTCAATCTAAAATATATGTAACAAGAATAACTGATAACCATCTAATATCTAAAACACCTGTGATTACTAATAATAAACCACCAGTAGCCAAGCATATAGTAATAGTCCATAAAACAAACAAATAATATGTATATGATTTCTTAGTGATATTTCTTTCCCTAATAAAATTATCTAGATAATTTATTACTTTTGGATTGTTCAATATAAATTTATCAGACAACAAATAATCCTCTAGTTTTCATTTAATTTGTTTTACGTTTTGTTTTACATTATTTTTAAGACTAATTTGTTCTTCTATTTCTTTAATATTTATAGGCATTTTTTTTAATTAAAATTTAAAAACAGGGTTATTATATTTTATAATATGAAAAAAACAATATTTAAAAATAAAAATATTATTTTTAATTTAGATTATAAAATATAAGATCTTTATTTATATACTGTTTAATCAATTTTAAAAAAATAAAAAACCCCTATAAATAGGAGGTTAAAATTTTTTAATATTTATTAGTTACTTAATTAAATTTAGAACTTGTTCCATTGATTCTTTATAATATTGTACTTTCTTTTCAATATAATCTAGGATCTTTATTATCAACATATATTTTTCTTTAATTTTATTACTTGTTGCTTTATCTAAAGTGGTTTTAAATTTTTGTTTTAAATTTTTAATTTTTATCAATAATTCTTCATATTGTTTTAAAGTTTTTTCTGGTGGTAATTTATCAAACCTATCTTTTATATTCTTTTCTAAAAGAATATCTATTTTCTTTTTATATTTATTAAATCTTTCTTGAACTTTTTGTTCAGGAGTTACAATATTATCTTTTTTAACTAGTTTATTAAATTCTTGATCAATCTTTTTTTTATATTTTTCTACAAATTTATAACACCATGGTCTAACATCTATAGTTTTATATCAAGCTTCTTGAAGGGCAAAGTATTTATTAATAATTTGTTTATCAAATTCTTGATCTGCTTCTTTAATAACTTCAAACATTTTTGGATATATCCTTTTTTTTTCTGCTAATGAAAGTTTTTTCATTTTACCAAATAAATAATAATTTAATTTATCAATAGTCTTTAATTTATAATCATTTAACATTTCTTGTACTGATACAACTACCTCAGTTTCTCCTGGGTTTTCTTTATTTATAGAAGGATCTTGCGAAGCAAAAGTACCTCACATAACTGAAACAAAAACAACTCAGGTTAATGTTAATAATTTTAGTTTATTATTTTTTTTCATAGATTTTTAATTTAGGAACTAAAATTAACAATAAAAGAATTTATTATTAACTATATTATTAATAATATATTTAAAAATTAAAAAAGGAGAAAACAATCTCCTGTTTATAATTTATATCTTTAATTATATTCAGATAAGTTTTTACCTTCTATTTCAAATTTAATAAAATATTTCACTTATCTCATACAACAGTACTAGGTGTTTTTCCATTCCACTTTTTAACATATTCATATTTAATTAGTTCTGGAGTAATACTATTAGATAACTTTTTATTAGCTTCGGCTTGTGCTTGTGCTTTAACCTTAATTGACTCTGCTTCACCCTTAGCAGCTTCAATCTTTGCATCTGCCTCACCTTTGGCTTGTGCTACCTTAGTTTGTGCTTCAACTTTTGCTTTTTCTAAAAGATACTTTTGCTTTTCAGCTTCTTGTTTTGCTTCTTGAACTTGTAAAATCTTCTTTTCTACAGTAATTGGTAATTTAATATTTCTTAATTGTATATTAGTAATCTGAATATCTGATTTTTTAAATCTTTTTAGGAGTTCATCCTTAATTTTTGTAGCTATTTCTTGTCTTTTTTCTGGCATTTCTTCTGCCTTATAACTTCATAGAACATCCCTTACAACTTCTCTGATAGTAGGATTAATTAGTTTTTCATCCCAGCTTTTTCAATACTTAATCAATGTTTCAGCCGCTTTATCTGGTAATAATCTGTATAATACAGTTAATTCAATATTAATTGGCAAACCTCTACTATCTAGGACAGTTATAGCAGGTTTATAAATGATTCATTCTTGTTCTTTAGTTGTTACTCTATTTCTTTTATAAGTAATACTTTTTACTTTTACATTTACTTTTTCAACCTTAGTAATGAAGGGCATTATAATATGCGCACCAGGTTGCAATTCATTAGTATCTATTTTTCCAAATGTAGATTTCACCCCTACAAAACCAGATGGAATAGTAACAAAAGAAATAATTGCAATAATGAAAAGAACAAGTGGAATTAGAACCAATCATACAACACCTAATCAATCTAAATCAAACATTTTATTTTGCATGTTTTTTTATATTTTAAAAATTAAAACAATATTATTGACATTTAATCCTATATACGTGTCTAGTTAATTGCCAAATCAATGCTCATAATAGCATAAATGGCAATAAAAACAATATTAATATTTTTACTATATATTTACGCATATTTTTATATCTATTAATTATAAAAAAACAACAAGAAATTCTAATTTATTTTCTAGGTCCTAACTTAGGTTATTCATAAGAACTTAAAAAATAATTTCTTAATATAATTATAAATACTATCAGAACGTACATAATTATATTGTTGAAATTGTTTATATTTATTCTTAATTTTTGTTATATCATTTATCTTCATTTCCAATCTTCTTAAACTAAGTTTAACATGTCAAGAATATTGGTTATTATCTTTTTGTATATCTAAATAGATCTTATATAATTTATTATATTCTTTGATTAAAATATTTTGAAATTCTTCTAATCTATTAATGTTTTCTTCTATTAATGATCTTTCTAATATTCATGAGTATTTTTTTAATTCTTCAATTTTCCTTGATATAACTGTGATTTCTGTTACAATATTTTTAATTAAATCAATATTAACTTGTTCTAAAGAATATTCATTTCTATATTTTTTTTTATTTCAATTTATATTTATAGTTTCTGTTATAAACATAACCATCCATATAAAATTATAAAATTAAACTTTAAGATTTAGTATTAAGGACATACTATACAAGATATCTATATTTATTAATTAATTTATTTAATTCACTAACTGAAATATTAGATTTAATTAATGCATTTCTAACTATCATTTTATCTTCTTCTGTAATAAGAGGATTGTTACTAATTACCATATCTTTATAAATTGAACCTAGCACTTTTTTAGCTAAATGTTTTCTTATTTTAAAGACTAAATAGATTCATATTACAAAAATAAATAATAATCAAATTAGATACAATATATTAAATCATAAAACTAATATATTTTTAAATATATTTAAATTAAAAGCTTTACTAAGAAAAAGAATATCTATTAAAGAAAATACAAGAAATACTATCATTTTAGCACCTTTCTCAGTATAGAAATAATCATTATCTTCTTCAAAATATAAAAGTCTTTGTATTGTTCATATAAAATTTGCTTTGGTCAATAAATGAACTAGGAACCAAAGAATTATATATGTAAAAAATGAAACTATAGGGCTAAAAAACATTAGCGCAAGTAATGGTGCATTTGTATGATATCAAAAAATCCATAGTAAAATAGAAGCTACTATTAACAATAGTGAATTACTCATATAGAAAATTGCCAAAGGTTCTGTCCAAATATTAGATTTATCAATTAAATTACGTTTATTTTCAGCAGCAAAATGATATTCCAATAAAATATATATAAATAGTACAGTTAATGATAAGATAATAATTGCCATGTTTAATTTTTTACAAAATAAAAGCTAATTTACCATTTATTTTCTAATTTTGATGAAATAATTATATTTTATAATTTTAGAAAAACAATATAAAAATAATAAAAAAAAGATAGCTGATTGCCATCCTTTATATCTATATTTACTTTAATATTTTTAATCTAATTCTTTATTTTGTTTATAAATTTCTTTTCATTCTACTTCAATAACTTCGTCTTTATCATTTATTAAAACTATATAAGATTTGCCTTCTAAATCAAACATAGTTTTAACCGTTCGTTCTTTTCAATTATATCTAACTTTATCACCTATTTCAATAATCATATTCTTATTCTTATTTAAATAAAAATTTATTTTATATATAAAATATACTTTATTAACATTTTATGTATATAAAATATATGATTCTTACTCAGGGTTTTTCTAATATTCTTTTATTTTTTATTTTATATTTCTATTATTAAAATTAGGACAAAATAACTTAATTTAATTAATTAAATAAATTATAGAAATAACTAGACAATAAAATATAAATAATGAAGTAATAAGTAAGTTAAAAGATTATGCTAAATCTAAATTTTATTTTAAGTCTAGACATTTGAAATTTAAATAATATCAGCCTTATTATTATTAAGATAAAACAAGGTATTATCCACAGCTTTAAGAATTCTAGTAATAGCATCATATTTATTTTTTTTCTTTTTAAGTTCAGCTTCGTATTTAGATAATTCCTCCCTATCTTTTTTAAGCATTATTTGTACCTTCATTTCTATTTCTTTACTTGGTAATGTCTTCCTAGGTTTTGGCGGTAGTTTTTTCTTTTTAGCTTTCTTTTTCCCTTCATCTGATACTTCGATTTTTTCTTCTTCCATTATCTTTTTTAATTCTTCTTGGTATTCTCTTTCTATTTTATCTTGTTCTTCTTTTTTAATTTTTAAATAAAGCTCAGCTTCTTTATTTTTTAATTCTTCCTTTAAAGCTGAAATGATAGCTTCTAAATCAGCTATTTTCTCTGATACTTTATATAGCATATATGCTACATATCTATAATCTTCATGATTAGGTGCTATTATTAAATCTTGTAAAATTTGTTCAAAGTCTCTTCACCTTTTTAAATCATCTAATGTTTTATTTTTCTGATTATTTTCCTTACCATTTTGCATACTTTCCTTGTTTTTTCTTTCTGTTATCATCTTAATTTTATTTTAAAATATTAAATAATTTATAAAAATAATATTGTTTTTTATAAAAAAAACAAGCGCTAAGCACTTGTCTCCAAAAATAACTTTATCTCTTATCCTTCTTATAAGGCTTTATTTACTTTAAGTTCAATTAAGAACTAATCCCATACCTCTATATGTTCTATTAATTCATTAGTTTCTTTATCATAAACATCATAACATTCAGGCATTTCATCTTCATAATAACAATCTTTACTTTCAATGATATTATATTTATCAGGATGTTCTTGATAATATCTTAACTTTTCTGTATTAGACATTTTATCTAGACTAGTAGAAAACATTATTAGTAAATTAATTAAATAAAAATTATTCAATATTCATCTTTATTTATATTTGTATATGTAAATATACTTTAATAAGAAGTACCTTATTTTAATAAAAATTATTTAGAGATATTTTTATCAATTTATTTGTCTATTCTTTATCAATCTAATTTTTTTAACAATAGTTTCTTACCACTACTTCTTCAGTTCCACATCTTTTACTAGCTCTACTATTTACTGATCTTTTCGCCCAAACTAAATCAATTTTGTAATCTTTATAAAGTTCTCTGATTAAAGGTGTATTATGATTTGAAAGCATTACTTTTACTCACATTTTATCAAGTTGTCTAAAGACTTTTGCTAATTTCTTTTGTCATTCTACTCAAAATCAATCTTGTGTATAGTTTGTAAAATTCGCTGTATTAGATAGAACATCATAAGGCGGATCAAGATAAACAAAATCTCATTTTTTTACATTTTTCAGAACTTTTTCAAAACTAGCAACTTCTATTTGTACTTGTGTTCTATTCAAAAGTTTACTTACATTTAAAATATTCTCTTCTTGTACAAAATCTAGATTTTTATACCTACCGAATGGAACATTAAATTGTCATTTTCTATTTATCTTATAAAGTCTATTAAAACCTTATAAAGTCTATTAAAACAAGTTTTATTTAAATAAATAAACTTTCAAACACTTTCAATACTAGAGTATTTTTCTTTCTAATTTGCTTGTCTATCCCAAGATCTAATTTGTAAAAATTGTTCTTTATCATACTTTAAGGTTTTTAAAAACTTTATAAGTTCAATAGGATTACTCTTAATAACTAACCATGTATTTATTAATTCTTCATTTATGTCAGGAAGAAAACTTTGTTTTTTCTGAATAGTAAAAAATACTACACCAGTTTATAAGAATGGTTCATGATAATTATTAAATTCTTCTGGGAAAAATCTTTGAAAAACAGAAATAAGTTGTCTTTTCCCTCAAACCCATTTAATAAAAGGTTTAGCCTTTATCATTTCTAAATTTTCTCTAAAAAATTTCTCAGCCTCCTGTTTATCAGAAAAACCTAATATTTTCCATCAAGATTTTACAATCTATAAGGTTAATCAAAATTTCAAAGCTAATTCATTTAAAATTGAAGTAGTCATCTCTTAACTATAAAATAGAAAAATAAAAACTATAATTTTTAACTAGTCATATATATTCATATTATTTATATTATAAATATATAGGTTCTGTTTTATGGAATAAAAACCCTTGATATAAAAATTTAATTTTCTTATATTTTTTAGATAATTTATGTAAAATATAAAAAGTAGAAATATCATTTATTCCTTCAAAAACAAATATTTTATATTCAGATTCATTTAATCTATTCTCTACATAATCTAAAAAATCTTCAATCTGTAATTTATTAGAAATTATTTCTTCTACACAGGAAGCATCTATTTTAAAAATACTAATTTCCTTTCTGATTGTATTATTACCAATTAATTTTTTAACAAAATCTATATTATTATTAACTGAACAATTGTTACTAATATCATCTAAAGCAATAATGAAACCGTTTTTATTAAAAAATGATATAATTTGTTCATTTCTAAATAACTCAATTGATGCCTTTTTTGTCCCATTTTCCAAAATTTCAATTACTATGTTCTTATATATTTCCTTTCTGGTTTTTTGTAGGATATTAAAAATATTATCTGTCTTATTTAATAATGTTTCTGGATATACATTAAAAGAAACTAACTTTATATTTTTTGTCTTTTCCAAGAAAGACTGTTTAAAATTTTTATCCTTAAGTAGAAAATAGAAATTATTAAGATTTTTACAATCAAAAGCAATTAGATCTTTTATTTTTTTTATATTATCTTTAGAATTTAATATATTTGTTAATTCTATTAATTTATTAAATCAAGTAAGAATTTCAAATAATTCCTCCTTAACAAAAAAATTAATTTTCTTTTCTAATTTATTTATACTTAAGTCTCTAATATCAATATTCTGATTTTTAAAAGAAACTATTTTCTGATATCTAAAAGACATTATATTATAATATAATAATGAAAGAATTAAAATAGAATTAATCTAATGTTTTATATAGGATTTCTTAATTAATAAGTATTATTCCCTTTAACTTAAAAGATGAAAAAGTTTTCAATAAAGATTTTTATTTCAATATAGTATATTTTTTAACGGTTATCCTTTTTACTTTTTTAAATAATAAAAGATGAAACCCTATGTAAGAATAAAAGGTTGAAATATATTAAATAAAAATTATATTAAAAGAAAAGAAAAGAGTATTATGAAAAAAAATAGACATTTAGATTTAACAAAATGACAAAGGACAAAAGATAGTATAAAGAAAACACTAGAAAATAGTTATCATAGATTAACTAAAAATAAAAGAAGAAAAAAAAGATAAAATAATAATAATATTCTTTAAATATATAATTTTTATCTTTTCATTTAAAAAAATGTCTGAAAATACAAAAAAGATAGACTTTAATATTGTGAATGATGAAATCTTAAAGATAAAGAATGAAACAATTAAAAAAAATAATATCCTACAAAAAATATTTATAGAAATAGAAGAGATTAAGAAACAATTTAAAGAAATCCAAAATAATGAAATTAATTTAAAACCAGAAACAAAAAAGACATTAATTTTTTTATTAGATCTATATAATAAAATAACAGATTTAGAAAGATCAATGAACTCATTAATTTTTAAGGATTTTTATGAATGAATAGAATGATTTCACCTACTAGAAAATATAAGAAAGGTCTTCCGAGATATTTATAATTTTTATTTCCCTAATGATTTTAAAGATGAAACAATGCTAGATACTATAGTAGAAATTCAGGATGGAGGAATGAAATATTTTGATATTAGTCAAATTAAAGAATCTGATAAAAAACAAAATAAAATTAATACTTCAGATCTAGAATGATATGTAATTACAGCTGATATATTAAATAATAACCCACAAGCTTGGGTTACGTTTAATAATGTAAATGAAATCATAGAATATTTTGAAAAAAAGTGAAATTTTAAATTTAAAAATTAAGAACTAAGATTTTAAAGTATTTAATTCTTGTAAAATATTATCTATATCTATATCAGTATTATCATTAACACCATCTTTCCTAGTGAAGGAACTATCATTATTTTTATTTGTTTGTTTTATTTCACTAGAAATTTCATCTTCAATCTGTTGTAAATTTAATTTAAATGCTACTTTTGATAAAACAATAAAAAATTTAGTTTTTCAAAATTTTTGATAAGATTTTATAAATTCTAAATATTTATAAATAAATTTAATTAAGTAATTAGGCAAAGAACTTTCTAATTCTATATTTAAATAGTTCATCCATTTTTTAGAGAAAAAATTATTTATATTTACAATATATTTGAAATCACTTTTTCTTAATTTATTATGATATAATCATAAGATTATTCATAATTTAATAATCAATTTTAATATTTGTTTTTCTTTTTCTGATAAAATCTCGTTTTGAATAAATATAATATTCTTTTTAATATAATCATTTATATCAAATTCAATTTCCCAGATTTGCTTTAAAAAATCGTAAAAATTGTCTTTTAAAGTCTTTTTTTCAATTATAAATTTTTTTTTAGTTACCAATTCATAAATTTCTTTTAACAATGTAATATCTTCATTATTAATATCTCTTAAAAATAAAATTAATTTATCATTGTCTTTATTACTAGTTTTAATATCTAAATCGTCAAGAAAATTATCTTTTTGATATAAAGTATCAAAAAATATAATTAAATCCGAGATTTCTTCTGTCATATTCGTATCTTTAATATCTATTTTATAGATATTTCATTTTTTTATTATCTTTATAGCATCTTTCTTACATAATTTTAATAAGCTTTTAATAAATTTTCATAATCAAATATCTAGATCATAATCTAATAGCATTAGTTATTTATATTAAATCAATAAAATTATTTTTAAGAATAATATAATTGGTTTAATTAAAAAAACAAGATATTTATAAACAAATAAAAAAAGTAGCTATAAAAGCTACTATATATCATTAACAAAAATCACACTTACTACTAAACAAATTTATCTTATTATATAATTTTAATAAGGACTTAAGCATTTAAGCAAGATAAGATTAAAATTTATATAATCTTTTAATATAATCTTTCAATAAGAAGTTTATAATATGATATATTTAATTATATTATAATCTAACTATTACAATAAATGTAATAAGATAAAGACATATAATTAACTAGGCTAGGTGGGACTTGAACCCACGACCAAGCGGTTATGAGCCGCTTGCTCTAACCAACTGAGCTACTAGCCTATAAAGAGAATAAGATAGATATTAATATAAAAACTAATACCTATCTTATTTTTATAAAACTATTTTTTAGTTGATAAAAACTCTACATTTTCAGCTACTATCTCAGTTTTATATTTTTTATTTCCATCAGAATCCTCCCATTGTCTTGTTCTTAGTCTTCATTCAACAAATACTTTATTTCATTTCTTAAGATGGTTAGCTATGATTTCAGCTAATTTTCCATAAGCTACTACTGAATGAAATTCGGTTTCTTGTTGTTTTTCTCAATCTTTATTATAATTCCTATTAGTAGCTACTGTCATCAGTGTTACCTTTGACTTTTTTTCACCAATTTCCTTTAATTCTGGATCTCTAGTTAGGTTTCCAATAATCATTACTTTATTCATAGTTTATTCTTTTACAAAATTAAATATCAATAATTTTTCTACCTATTAAAGCTAGCTAATAAGTAGAAGGTAACATGTAGTATATTAATATATTTAAAAAAAACAAGATTATTTTATTATATTTTAAATTCTATAGTTAAATCTCCAACCTCAGCAGATTCATATTCAGGATAATATGAGAATAGTGTAAATAATTTAATTTTATTTTTAATAGCTTTTTTTATTTGCCTATCATTTAATTTTTGATATTCATAAAAATCCATTAAATCTGGTAGTTCGTTTCGATATGTTTCTTCATTAGGATCATATTTATAAATATCTAGGATTTTATCAATTTGTTTTTCTGTTAATTTAAGGCTAAATAATCAAGGAATAATATCTACTTTACACCGTCCATAATTATCTAATATATAATCTATCATTTCTTCTGATAGGTCCTGATACTTAATATTTGTCTTATTTCAAGGTAGCATTAAAACTTTCTTTATTTGTTCATCTGTTAATTTTTGATAAAATAATAACTCATCAACCTCAATACTAACTCCTCAACAAGGTGTCTCCTCTATTTCATCATATTTCTGAGATTTGATTCATAAGTCTAAGATATAATCAATTACTTCTTTTGATAAAGTATTATATTTAAAAAAATTTTTATCAAAATAACAATAATCTTTAATTTCTTCTACTTTTGTTATCATTTTTTTATCCATTTTTATCTTTTATTAAAAAGATAAATTTATTTACTTTTGGCTTTAATTTCATCTAAATCAATATTAGATATATTAAAAGCATCTCATTTAAAATAATTTATATGTCAAATATGTTCAGCAATAACTGTTATATCTAACATTGGTGAATATCATACCAAAAATCAATTAAACTGGTCATGATATCTATATTCAATATCTTCTTTATTTCATTCATCATCCACAAATTCAGATTCCCCAATATAATAATATTTTTTCCCATATTTTCAGGAAGTAATAATAAAGTTATCGTCACTCATAGTTCCTACAAAAGGCATGTTAGATATTCATTTGTAATATATTTTTGTATCTTTAATTTCCTTTTCTCAGTTTAATAAATCCTTAAAATCATTATTATCAATAATAAAATATTTAAAATTATCATTTGCAGTTATTGATAATAACTTCTTTTTCATTTTTTATTTAGATTAAATAAAATAAAAGTTATTCTAAAGAATATTTTAATCATTCTAAACCTTTATTTCATTCCATAACATCTATTTTAACATAACTAAACTCTTCTAACAATCAATTTAAATCTTTATCTTTAATTAAATTTTTATAAATTTTTCTCATATAAATATCAGCATATAAATACTTTCATCAGATTTGAAAATTTATATTATCAAAATCTTTAATTTTATTAGAATTCCATAATGTATTAAAAAATATATCTATAGGAATATATACTGGTTTCCAGCTAAATCAATTACCAAAGATAGTCCATTTATCCGCCAAAAACATTAATTCATCTAATAGTCAAATAATATCTTGTCAAGAATATTTTAAAATTAGTTTTTTATAAACTATAGGTTTATAGAAATCATAAATAGCTTCTTCATTAATATTTCAATTTGGAAATAAATATCAATCTAAATATTGTTTAATAATACTTTGAATAAAGTAATATAGATCTAGAATATCTTCATAATAAAATACTCTTTTTCAAGTGTCGTATTCCATTTCTAAACCTACAGCATCAGAATGTCCTCATCCGTTAATATTAATTCAGTATTGTAATAAAATTCATTTTAGATCTTGAAGAAGCGTATTTAGATTTATATTTCCAATTCATCTTCAAGACCCATGAAATCTAAGATAAGGATCTTTAATTGCAGATAAAACAATAGTAGATATATCATATGTATCTGATATTTTAGATGCAATTAATCCATTAAAAGGGCTGATAAAACTAAAAATATTTTTATTATAAAGTCTGATATATTCATCAGAAATTCAATAATCTAATCATATTTTATATAAATCCTTTTTAGTTTGAATAATTCATTTATTAGATAATTCAATAAATTTTGAGTCTAGTTCTAAATATTCTTTAAAATTAAATTTTTCTTTACTTATAAGAAATAAAAACTGGATATATTCTTCAGGTAAATATAACATTTCTTTTTGGTTAAGAGTTCAATATAATCAAAGAAATCTCTCCAATAATCTTTTTCATTCATCTACAGTCTTCTTTCTAATATTTATAATTTCAGTAATATTTTTAAATTTTTCTATTTCAGGATATTTCTGGGATAAAGTAGATTGATCTTCTGTTAGATAAATAAAGAAATTTAATAATTCTTCCACAGAAGATAATCTACCTAACCCATTAATAATAGGTCAAATCACAAATCAAATATTTGAAACATTAAATTTTGCTATTTTCTTTACTCTCATTAGAAATAGTATTTCCTTATTTAATAGAGTATATTCTACAGCATCTCATAATTGTTTTTGTACAATAGAATAAGGTGTATAAATAGTCTCTTTTAGTACTTCCTTTATTTTCCTTTGATAATAATCAGACAACCTAGACCAGGATTCATCAAATTTTAAAATTTGTTCTCATGATAATGAAACTCATAATTCTTGTCAAAGTCTTTCTAATTCATTAAGCATTTCATTGAAATTTTTTTTAGCAAAGATATATACTAATAACCCTATATTCTTAGTTGTTGGCAATAATGACATTACATCTGTTATTTGTCATATCGCAGCATGCAAAGATATATTTTTAATAAAATCATTATATGGACCAGTTATGTCTGAAGATATTTTTAGAAACTCAATTATCCAAAGAAATGTCATTATAGTGGCGGATATTTCATTTATATCTCATTCAAAGTAAGGATGATTATAATATATCTCAAAAGAATCTTTAATTCTAACTATTTGTTTATCTGCTAATTCGTCTAATTTAATTCATCATTCTCTCTTAAAAAAGTCTTGTAACATATAATATTCATCATCATAATCTAATCATTCTTCATCTGTATATCTTAAGTTATGATGATCAATAATTACTGCTTTAACTTTTAATCATCTTCTTAAGATTTCTTTAAAAACATTAATTTGTGCACCTCCATTATCTAATGTTATTAAAATATCACCATCTTTTAGTTCATCTACTATATTTTCTTGAATTCAATATCCTGTATATTTAGAATAAATATGTTCCCTTCAAAAAATAGATATATACTCTGATTCTCTTGTAGGAAAAATAATCCTAAAATTATTATATCAAATAAACCTAAATAATTTATAAATTTGAATGGCAGAATTAAATCAATCTGAATCATAATCTGCATATATAATAATATGCTGATTATTTAATATTCATTCTTTTATAACATATAATGATTCATAATTTATATATCAATGTCAAATAAAGTCATAATTAAAGAAAAAATCTAAATTAATATTATCATAAATATCTTGATAATTGTAAGAATCAATCTCATCTTTTACAACATTAGGAATTTGACTGACTAGAATATTAAAGAAATCACTAGTTTGATTAAATTCTTTAATAAATAATTTATTCTTTTCGTCTACTATAATCCCTTCAGGTTGAAGTATATATTTATCTACAATTTCCTTTATATTATCTAATACAGCAAGTTTTTCATCCGGGATCTTAAAATCAATTTTATAAAAGAATCCGTTTATATAAACTAAGAACAAAGTTATATACTTTTTTCACTTAATTGATTTATCCAAAAATTGGATCTCAAAAACATCATAATCCTTTAAACCAAATCCAAACAAAAAATCTTTGAGTAATGATAAAAATTTATCATAAGAAATAGAATATTCGTCGTCTAATTTTTTTAATTGTTGATCTGATTTAGCAAAGTTTAAAAAATCATTTTTATTTATAAAGTTTCTATCTAAATAGAAGTCTGCAGAAATATTGTTTGTTATTTTAGCTAAACTGAATAAAGAATCTAAATATACTATTTTATTGTTATTAGAATAATTTAAAATAATATCATCCAGATTAGTTAAATTGATGTCTTTTTCATAATTGTCCCAATTTTTATCTATAAAGTATTTTTTTATTAGATCTTTTTTTGTAGTCATTTATTAATTTTAGAATTCTAAATATTAGATTTTAAGGTACTTTATATTTTATTCTATTTATAGATTTATAGATTATACACATCATATAATAGTATTTTATATACTTTAATAAATTTAATATTAATTATAAAAAAAGAAAAAACTCTAAATATAGTTTTTTCCTATGATTATAATTTGTATTATTATATTACTTTAAACTATTTAATAAATCTATTAATTTATTAAATTTTGAATAAAATATACCTATATCCATAACTGCAGTTACTGGTTTAATTATTACTTTTCCTGATGTAGAAAATATAGGATATCATTTAAGATAATTTGAATATTTTTTATTTTTAAAATCTTGTTTTATTTCATCAGATAGTTCTGGGTCTAAAACAAGTTTAGTTATCAGAGTATCCTTTAAAATAAATTTTCAACCAATTTTCTCATCATCACAGAATGATACTATAAAGCAGGACTTCTCTTTGCTTTCTTTATATTCTTCATAAATATCATCGATAATTCATTTAAAATCTCTATTTATTATTCATAATAAGGTTCAAGCAACTACATTGTTTCGTCTTTTTTTATTATTATTTTCAATACAATTCTGGATTCATAGAATAATATCTTTTGTCTTTGTATCTGATGAAATTATAACAGTATTATCATTTTGATTAAAGATATATTTAATAATATCTTCTTTTGTTAAATCTTTATCTATATTTTCTCTAGCAAAATCAAAGATTATTTCAATAACCTTATCGGTAAGAATCCTAATGATATAATTTCAAACTTCAAATTTATTAAGTGATTTATAAATAATAGGTATTTGAACATTAATTGATTCTACATCTTGTAATTTTTTTAATAAACCTCAAATTTTATCTCAAACTAGGTCCTCATAAGAATTATCATAAATAAAATTTTCTCATAAAGAACTAACGCTTCCCTTTTTTAAAGAAATAACAATATCTAGATTACTAGCTATAGCAAATTCTTCTATATATTTTATGTATTCTTTAAATATTTTATCTTTCCCCATTTCTCTATATATTCTATCAATAATTTCATTATTTATAGCAATTAAATTTACGTTTTTATTTTCTATTCCCTTCTCTAATCCTGTTAAAATCATTTTTTTAACTAAGAAATTAAAAATTTATATCTGATTTAGGATTATAAAGTAAGAAGAATAAAAAACAAGAACAAATATTAGAAAATAAAAAACAAGGGTACTCCCTTGTTTTCTATCTTTTAACTATATTACTTTACATACTAGCTTTTAATTCTGTTTCTTTTTGTAACAAAACATTTTCAATATGATCTAGGATAGCCTTCTTTAGCACTAGTTTTACTTGCGCTAATTTATCAGATCAGCTATTTATTTTTTTATCAACCCTTTCTTTGATTGACTGAATTTTGTTTATAACTTTTTGGATAATAAGAATTTGTTTATCTTTAGGTAGTTTAGCAATTCTATCAAACAATTTTTCCTGAAGCATATTATTTATTCTTGGTTTCATTTTTTCTACTATTAATTTTATTTTATCTTTAGGGTTCGAAAGGTCTGATTTATATTCCTCAATCATCTTATTTCTTTGTTGCATCTTTTGTATATATTTTTTATTTTGTTCAAATCTTTTTATAAATTGTGGTTGTAAATTATTAGAGATTCTTATTCATTGTGTTTGTGCCATTTCCTTTGATTTTAAATATAATTCTTTTAGTTTCTGCATTTTCTTTAAGGCATCTTCTTTTCCTATTAATCCTTTTTTATATTTTTCTTCTATTCATTTATAAATTTCAGCAAGTTTTGATAATTTATTCAATATAAATTGTTTTTTTTGTTCTTTATCTGTTACATGAACATTTCCAAGATATTCTTTTTGTTTTGCTTGCAATCCTACCATTTTATTTGTTCTTTGTCCATATTCTGGTATTTGTGAAGTTTCTTGTACTGATTGTTTTCCTTGTACTAAGTCAAACTGTTTCTTTTGTTCTTTACCTTTCGCTTGGAATTTCTTAAAATATTCTTCTTGTTTTTCACCATTTGTCTGGATATCCCCAGTATATTTTTTTTGCTTTGTTTGTGATTCTTTAGTTCTATTTATCTCTTGTTCATATCTTGACATTTGTGAGGTTTCTTGTACTGATTGCTTTTCTTCTATTAAACTAAACTGTTTTTTTTGTTTCCTACTTTCTGCTTGAACTCATTTAAAATATTCTTTTTGTTTTTCACCATTTGTCTGGATATCCCCAGTATATTTTTTTTGCCTTGCTTGTAATTCTTTAGTTCTATTTATCTCTTGTTCATATTTTGACATTTGCGAAGTTTTTTGTGTTAGTTGCTTTTTTTGTATTAAATTAGACTGTTTTTTTTGTTTCCTACCCTCTGCTTGAACCTTTTTAGATTGTTCTTTTTGTTCTTTTTTTTGATCATAACTATTTTCTTCTAATCCTGTTTTTTGTTTTTTCTCTGTTTTAGTATTAATCTCTTTTTTTATAAGAGATTCCTTTGGTGTCGCTGTATATATAACAGACTCTGTTCATTTAACATGATATGAATCTGTTAAAGATTCATCTTCCATAGTATTAATGAATGAATTAGCAAAAGCTCATCCTGAGAAGGTTAAAAGTCATAATGTAGATAATGTAATAATACCAATTTTTTGTGTTTTCTTCATGCTTTTCTTAAAATTATTATTTAAAAAGGTGCTAAATAAATTAGCAAAGATAATAAGTATAAGAAAATAAAGGTCTTAAATGATAAATTTATAAATTAGCAATACTTATTTACAGAACTTTAAGTAGTTTTCTTATAAAAATCTTTAAATTATAAAATTTAAATTATAAAGAATTTATATTAAATGAAAAATATAGATATAAATAATGAAAGAAGAAATAATAAAAAAGATAATACTATATTTGAAACTATTCACTGAATACCCGAATTACTAATATGGATTATAATTTTTATAATTTGTGGAAAACAAATTATAAAATGAATCGAAATTATACTTTATCATATAATAAACTTTTTTAAATAAAGTTATTTTTTTCTAAACCTTTATATTATATATATTTCAAAATATAAAATCTTAATTATTTTTTATCAACAGAAACGTTAATAAATTGAATATTATTTTTTATGCCAACCTCCTTTATTTTTTCACAAATTGGATTGTTATGAATATGTCAATGTATATTATAAGTATATGTTGTTTCCAAATTATTATTAGAAATAATATTATCAATAATGTTTTCATTTACTTTAATAAAATCATTTCATTGTATAGAATAACGACTAATATGTCAAAATAATGGATAATGTGTCCAGAAAAATCTTATTTTATTTCAATTATTATCAATAATACTTTTTTCAAAGAAAAATACATAATTATCATATTTATCTTTTTTATAATTTTTATCAAATAATAATTCATTTGTAACCCCAGTAAAGTTATCATGATTTCAGTAAATAAAATAAGAATATTCAGATAAAATAAATATATCCTGCTGTTTTAAAATTTCTATTCTCAATCTTTCATTCAATTTATAAAATTCTTCTAAAATAGTTCATTTATTTTTATCATTTTTTGATTTTCTTATTAATTCTTTAAATTTATTTAATTTTGTTTGACTTAAATTGAAAATATAATCTCATAAGTTCATTAAAAATATTTTAATTTCATTTAATCAATTATTTAATATTTCATTATAAATAATATTATAGGCATTCTCTAAACTATTTACTAACAATAGATGCATATGATAATTACTTTCTTCTAGATTTCAATCAATATAAGATCTATCTCTTAAATCTGTTCAAGCAGAATATTTAAATATATTTTTATGGAAATAATGTATATCTGAGAAATTAATATAAATTTCTCACTTTTTCATATCTTTATCAATCAAAAATAATAGTACAAAATAACCTACATCAAAAAATTGATAAATCATAATTTTATTTTATGAAGTAAATCTTTTTATATTATACTTTAATCTTTAAAAGAATTTATGAAGGTAACAAAGATATATCTCTTCTTAAATTTTTCATATAACTTTTTTGATAAGTAAGAATATAAATATATTATCTGATTTAATAAAATAAAGTCATGAAAAAAACAAAAAGATAAAAAAATTTATATATTATATTATTTTATTTTTAATTATTTTTTTATGAAAAAGGACTGATTTGTAATTGATATTGATAACAACTTATATAATAAAAATATTGATTGGAATATGTTTTGGGCTAATTGATTAAATGAAATTTCACAAAAAGAATTCTTTTTATATTTTTTAGATTCTTTAAAACAAAAGAATTATAATTTAAACTTATATATTCATTGGTTCTTTTGTAAGAGTGAATGTATTTATTGTCCTTATTTAAAAATAATTTGAAAGATAGATCATGAAAGAATAAAAAACAATTTAATTAAGATAAAGAAGGATCTTCAGGTTTTTATCGACTTTCTTGAAGATCAATGAATAGATAGCAAACAAATAAAGATTGAAACAGTTTCCTTTTGATGATGAACACCATCTTATGTTCCATATAAATATCTGGAAGAAATATCTTTATTTCTAAAAAAAAATTTTACTTTTAATCCAAAAGAATGGACAATAGAAATTAATCCTACACCTGAGGATTATGATAATATTAGACAATTAAGGAAACTTTGATTAAATAGAATTAGTATTTGAATACAAACATTTAATAAAGAAATTACAATAAAAACTTGAAGATGATTAAAAAATATAGAAGTAGATAAAATTATTAAGCAAGCTTATGAAGACTTCTGAAATATAAATTTAGATATGATATATTGATTACCTTGACAAACAGAAAGTACGTTAAAAGAAGATTTAGAAATTATCAACAATTTATCATGATATATTAATCATTTAAGTTATTATCCTTTATATATTTTCCCTTGAACTATATTACAACAGAATATAAAACAATATAAAGATACTATATATTTTTGGGATAACAAGATAAATTGATATAATTACAATAAAATAATTAATTTCTGGAATATAATATATAATAAACTGAATAAAAACTATGAATTTTATACAATGGATTATCTAAGAAATAAAGAAATAGGAAAAAAACATTTATATCAAATAAACTATCTTAATAATAAACCATTATTAGCATTAGGATATTGATATGGATGAACAGATCTTACTTTTATTAACAATCATAAATATTATTTATACAAAAATTTTAAGCATATTTTTTTTAAGGATATCCTATTATCTATAAGACTTATGTGATTAAATGAATGATTAAGGAAAATTTATAATAAAATCCCTGATATTTTAAATATTTTATTTAAGGATATAAAAAAGAAAAAACAATTTCTTTTTATAATTAATTTTTTAAGTAGGAATAAATGTCAAGAACATTATAAATATCAGTATTATCTACAAAGTTTATTCTTAGATTTAATTAAAAAATAATTCTCTTTTTTCTTTTTATAAAACCTAATGAAACCCTTTATTTCATTAGGTCTAACAAAATTTCTTTAATAAAAATAGTGTTATCTATATCTCTTGGTGCAAGATATACATTATCTATCAATATTTGTCTTTGATCTTTTGAATCATACTTTTTTAAATAAAAAGTTATAGATATTCTATTATTTTTTTCTTCTTTATTTTTAATAAATGTAATAACAAATTCATTATCTATTTCAAACTCAATAGCATCTGCATTTTCTTTTTTAAAAAAAGAATCAAGATTAGTTAAAATAAAATTAAAATTTTCATTTAAAAAATCTTTTACAATTTTTTTATATTTCCTTTGATTGTATTCTGATTTTGATACTTCAATTTTATTTTCTTTTGATAAGATAATTTTTTTAGACATTTAAATTAAATTAGAAAATAAAGAATTCTTTAAGTCAATTTATTAGTTATATAATTCTAAATATACTTTATAAATATAAATAATAACTTTTTTGTAGGATTCTAGAATTAAATTAAATGGATAATAAAATTATAACTATTGGAAAATATATTAATAAAGTATATTAACTAAGTTTAGTTTATATTTTTATTATTAAAAAGGATGATAGAAAAAGAAATAAAAGAATATCAAATTCAATATAGTGTAAACTGAACTGCTAAAGATTTATTGAATAAGTTAATTAAATTAGGGGAAAATGAAAAAAATAATTCTAAACAAGTTGTATTTGAAATTCCTGATTTGAATAACTTAACAGATTGAGAAAACGCTAAAAGAACATTTTATATGTTCTCTTTATTTAGTGAAATGGAAAAAGAAATAGAAACAGAACTAAAGGAAGAAAAAGGAATACACAATATTAATACGGATTCACCTAAAAAGATTACAATAGCAAAATTTAGATTAACTACAGGTATACCATATCCTCCTATAACTATAAAGGAAATTATAAACTTATTAAAGCCTACAAATGATTCTTCTATAGTTATAGCAGAATTTTATAATAAAAAAACAAAGGAAATAGAACAATTTATAATTCAAGAAATCCTTATAAAAAATAGAGGTGATATAACCCTTAGGTTTGCCTAAAATTTCTACAGATTACATTTATTCACAATTTTCTCTATAATTTATTTTAAATTGTTAGAACTATATTAAATAGTTTATTTTTTTATTTAAAAATTAAGGTTTATTTATATTTAAATATTACGTACAAAAATTAATTTATTTAGAACTTGAGTTCTTAAATTCTATAAAATTAAATAAAATTAAAATAATCTTTTAATCTTATTATAAAAATTTTTATCCTAAAGTTATAGAAATTTAGTTAATTAGATAAGTTTTTCCTAAGTATAACACGATAATATTTATTATGTTTCTTAAATAATCAATCAATAAAATATCAACAAGATAAAAACATCTTAAGAGAAGCTCTATTATATGGACTAACAGTTGAAAAAAAAGTTTTTATATTAGGGTATTTTTTAACATATCTATCTTCTATCTCAGACAATAGTTTTTTTCAATATCATTTTGATTGATGATCTGGAGCTACTACTACAATATCAATTTGTGCCGATATATTAGGATCAAACGACAACAGAGTTTTTCATTTATATATTGAAACATCTTTATCAATCACGGAATAAGCTATTAATTCATTATTATTATAAAAACCTATAGCATAATTATTCTCTGCATTTAGAAGATGTTTAAATTCCTCTTTTGTATTTGAGAAAAATAATTCATTTCATTTAAAAAGATTCTGTAATGAATCTAAAACCTTATTTTGTAGTGATAGGATTTCACTGATATTATCTTTTCATAATTCTTTAATTCTTAAAGTATTCATATATATAAATAAAAAATTAAATAAAATTATTTCTTTTTTTATTTTTAATATTTCAATCGTATCATCTTATAATTACTTCATAATATTAGCTGTTAGATGCTATTAGATATAAAATAAGGCATTTAATGATTTGTTTTGTCCTGTATTTGCCTATTTTTGTTTACTCTAATCATGATTTTATATCACATATATCTTTATCTATTAAAACTACTATAGACTTTTTATTTAATCTAAACTAACTAGTGATTAATTAAGATTTAAAACAATTTTAAAAATTTTAGTTTGTTAGATAAAAATTTATTCAGTATATATCTTCTTCATGTTCTATTTTATCAATATTTTTTATTAATAATCCCAATGCTTTATTTAATAGATTATATTCCTCCTTTGTAATATTTAGTTTATCTTTCAGCATATCATAACTATCAAGAGTAATTCCATTTCAGAATCAATCTATAACATCACTTGTAAAATATATTTCATCAACCACTCAATTAAGCTTATCAAAAGAAATATTTATGTATTCTCAATTTAATTTATCTAATAAAGAAGTTTCACCATATCCATCATTTTCAGTCAATATTTCATATACTTTTTTTGCTATATCTTCTACTTTTATAATTTCTTTTTCTTTTACTTTATCCATTTTATTCATTATTAATTATTAAAATATAAAAAAAGTTAATATACTTCCTATACTATATCCAATAATATCAATAATACTATAATATAGTTTTTAAAAATCTTATAATATCTATTTTATCTTTTTCATTTATTATTTTTAAACAACAGTTATAAGACTATCTTCTATAACATAATATACTTTATTATAGATATTTTGAATGATTTTTCTATTTAAAAGTTTCTTTATTTTATCATAAAATATTAAATCCAAAAGTTGGGTTATTTAATTTTAGTTGGTCAAATTCATAGACTTCCCTAATATATGGCTTATCTCATAAAAGATTTACTAATCATAAATTGTTAAACTTACGATATGATAATGGCTTCAAGAATAAATTTTTATAAGACTTATCTTTTAACAAATCAATTTTGAAAGACAATAGTTTATCAATAGGTATTCTAATTAATGTATTATATAATAATTCTTTGTTTATATCATATCATGAACTAAAATAAGAAATATTAATATTGTACCTAACCTTAGTAGGTGCATTCATATCATTACTTAAATCTATAACTGCTTTATATCCTTTTTGAACATCTCCTTCCTTATAGACATTTCATCTAGAAATTTCTATAATATCCATAAAATTATCATAAAAATCTATTCTTCATTTATAAGCTTCACTCAGTCTATTATAAATTTCACTATAATCTATTTCATCAATAATTTGTCATTTTTTAAGTTTTAGTCAAGTAATTTGTTTAGCAATAATAACTTCTGGTGAGATTGAATATATTGATGATGTCTTATGTGGTAGAATATCTGAGTTAGAAACATATAAGTTAATAGCCTTATTCACTAAATATTCTACATCTTTTAAAGCTCTAAATACTAGATACATCCCTTTTAAAGTTGCAACATTTTTTATTTTTTCTGCAATTGACCTAATTAAACTTCTTTTATTCTTCTTAAAATAAATTATAAAATCAATATCACCTTCTTGATAGTCTAACTTCCAAGTCTCAGATTTTTTAATTTTATAAAAAAGGATATTATCTTCTGTATTTCTGTCTTTTTTATCTTTATTATTAATTCTAATAGTAGAACCGTTCTTAGAAAAAAATGCTGATATAATTTCTGCATCTTTATTGGAAATATAATCTATAATATCAGAACTAAAACTTAAATAATATTTATAAGGATCAAAAATTGCTTCTGTATCAAAATATTTAGAAAAATAATTTCAGAAATCTTCATTAGTGAAAATATATGGAGCAGAACTGTTTATATCAAAATTCATTAATCAGTTGCTTAGGTATGTTTCTATGGATGTTTTAATTTCCTCATTGAAAACAGTATCAAAAGTTTGTTGTAAGGTTTCTTTATCATTAAAATAATCTATTTCATTAGGTATCCATACTTTAGAAACTTTTATAGGGACCTTACTGTTTTCTTTATTTTGAATATTTTTCATAACCCAGTAATCTAATATTCATTTAGTAGTAGATATTAAAGCTGGTAGAATATTATATTTTAGATAAAGATTATAATATAATTGTTCATTATTATAAATCCTAATTATATCTAGAACAAATTCTTTCATTTTTTTTACCGCAGCTCATCTTTGTTTTAGAGTCTCTGCCCATTCGCCTGCTAATTCCTCCCACTGACTATTATAAATATCATCATAAACATTATTAAATTCAATTGCATCAATTAACCATTTATTTTTTACAAAATTATCGACAATCATAAAATAATCATTAACAGAAAGATTCTGAATTTCGGTAGTTCTGTCATTATTTTCCATTTCATCAAACATTTCTTCTAGAAAAAGATCCATTTCATCAATATTAGCAGAAGTATCAGTCATAATAACTTTTTTAAAGTATAAAGTATAAAATATAAAGTAGTATCAGTCAAGATTAATATATTATTTTCTTGGTATCTTATTTCATAACTTTATACTTTATAAAATAAAATTAAAAAAATGAATTATTCTGATTATATACTTACTGGCAATAAATTAATAAAATATGTAATCTCGCAAAATAGCTTTACATATAATAATTCAGATTATTCTTCTAATGAATGAAGATATTGTTCTATTGAGGGTGAAAAATGATTTTTAAGCAGTTTAGAACAAAGTTGATATTATTATTTAGATAAATCAAAAAGTACTAATGATTATAAAAATTATATTGAAAAAGAAAATTGATTTAGATTAATAATTCCTACTTCATCAAGAAGTTGGTTTGACTTTGCAATTATTTTAGATAATTATTTTTATCCTATTAATATAAAAATTACACAAAATAATTGAAAAGTAAGTAATTTATTTTGAGTAAAAGTACTAGATTATTTATTATTTTATAATTATATAGAAGAAAACAATATCCATTTCATAAAAAAAAGAAATGAAGAAGCTATTGCATTAGATATTAAAAAATCTTTAATTGATATAAAAAACAATAGATTGGAAGTTGATCTAAGATATTATAATTTAGATAAAATCAGAGATTATTTTTTCTTAGTTATAGATAAAGACACCAGTAAAAGTAAAGTTTATCCATTTCTAAATATTAAAGAACAAGATATTATAGTAAATCCTAAGAATGCATTCCAAATTAATTTTCATACATTAGAAGACGAAATTACTTCAGATCTAGATTTATGACAAAATATTCAAAAACTAGTTAATTTATATTATAATTATGTTAGTAAAAAAGCTATTCCATTTATGATTTTAAATTGATTTGATTTATCTAACTTAGATTTATAAATTTTTTTATTAAAATCCATTTAAATATAAAAAAATATATCAGGATTAAAAGAAATAACAAGAAAATGGTAAAGTGATAAAGTATATTATATTTATATAAATAAAGATTTAATAATTTAAATTTTTAATTTTTTACAGTATAAATTATGCAATGAAAACAAGTCCTAGTAGATAAGTCTAATAAAATAATTATGGAGATAAATGATCTATCGGAAACATGATATAAAAAGTTAAAAGAAAAGCTTGAAGAATTAGTTCAAACATGACAATATCAACGAGGTGAACTATTTATTAAAATAATTAAAAAATAATTTAATTAGTAAGATTTTTTATCATTAATCAGTTTAATGTTTTTTTATCTTTTTAATAAAATTTAAACATGTATTATTTTGCACTTTTTTTAGATTTAATTGTCTGATTGTATACTATTTATGTTATTTATAAATATTATATAAAAAAAGAAAACTTTTTTGGGCAAGAATATTTTGTGCAAGCTTTTGCTTGGTTACCAATAAAAGATAAGGTAGCAAGTGCTCTGATAATAAGTAACTCCATAACTTTCTTATTCTTATTAGGTGCACCTGCTCCTTGACCAAATCCTGATGAAATTAATCAATATATAAAACAGTCTAGTCAGGTTATTCAAGAATTAAATAATATAAATAGTTATTCAAATCAGTAAAATTATAAAACATAAATTTTATTTAGATATTTTTTATTATAAATTTATGAAATAATCATAATCATCTTATTTCCTATTATAATTAACTTTTAAGTTTATAGTAGGAATTAGTTGATTATATTTTTCTATTTTTCATTCTCTTCAAGAAGTATGTTCTTTTACTAAAAAAATGTTTATTTCTTTAGGTCATAAGATTTTATTTTGATCAATACTTAAATTAATATTATTTTTTATGTTATCTTTAATTTTATCTATAATTTCATCATAAAATAAATCTATAAAATCATCTATTGTTTTAAAATTATCAATATTATCTATTTGAATATCAATATAATTATTGTTATCATATTGTATTATATCTGTTTCTCAACTGTCACTACTATTTAGATATATTATGTCAGTATAATATATTCTTAATAATCAAACTAGTGGTTTTTCGGTTACTATAAGAACATATTCAGATAAATTATTTATATCCCATCCTACTAATCAATCTAAAATTTCTTCTTCAACCTTTTTAGTTGTTTTATATCTATTCCAAAGATTATCAAAAGAAAAACTGATTTTATTTACTTCATAATTAAGTCAATTTAATATAATACTTTCTATTTTATTTAATTCAGTTATAATATTATAAAAATTATTTAAAAATAAATACGCTTGTTTAATCATTTTTAAATCTAACCTTAATAATAAAATATGAAAATTTAAATTTTAAGTTAATATAACCCAAAGATATCCTTGAAATATGGACTTTCTATACTATTCAAAGAAATAATAAATAATTTACCATTGTCTTTATTAGATTTTATAATTTCTTGTATTTTTTTATCTCTATCATATAAAATTTCAACATTTGGGTTATCTATCATTTCTTTTAATCTTTTAATCAATTCAAAAGATTTATATTCTCAGTTTCTTGTTTTTATAGTATCTTTTCACCTAACTTGTAAATTATCATAAAGATATAACTTTTTTATTGTTCAATTATTTAATAATTTATTTAAAATCTCTGCGAAATCATTTATTTTACTGTCTGATGCATCATATTTTAAAGAAAAAATCATCTCTATATCTTTATCTTTATAATTTTCTTGCAATAAATCTATTAATCATTGGAATGAATTTTTCTCAGAAATATGATCTATTAAAAAAATTTTTCATCATTTCTCTATAAATTCCATTCTACCAAGTCCACGCGGGAACATAATATTTTCTATATCTAAATTTAATCAGTTAATCCTTCAAAAGAAATATAAAATTCATAATATAGGTGCTGCAACTTTATATCTACCATTAAAAGATAATCTAAAATTAGATAAAGGAATACCATTAAGTTCCTTATTATTGTAGTATATAAAATCTGATATAATATATCAATAATCAGCACAAATCTGTTCAAACTCTTTTTTAGTAAAAAAATCATCAAAAATACTCTCATCTACAACTAAATGAATATAGATATTTCTTTTAGTAATATCTATATTCATTCTTTCATTATAATATCATTTAATAAAATTCATAACTTCATTAAAAATTAATCTATCATTTATATTAATAATAAGATTAGTTGTCTTATCAGCCTTATAAGAAGAAGATCAGAATAATAAATATAACTTTCTTAAAACTAAGTCGTTATAAGATTCTATTAAAGATCAATCAATATGTTCAGGGAAGACATTTGTTAAAATTCAAATATCTACTATTTTAGTTCCCAGACTAGTTCAAAGAATAGGGTTAAAACTGTTATTTATATCTGTTTCTGCTATATAATAATCAAATTTATAAAAATCATTTAAAATCAAAAACCTAAATGGTGTCCAAGAAGGAATAGTTCAATATAATTTAAGAACATCTTGTCAAGACTTAAAATATTTAACTTCATTATCATTTTTAATTTTTAGAAATTCAGAGTTAACTACTAGACTGTTTTCAACTAACTCATCTAAGAACATAGTCATAGAGGTTTTTCATTTTGTTCAAGTTATTAGAACTTTTTTTATAGAATTTTGTTGTTGCATTTCCTTATTTTTTATATACATTAAATATAAAACAAAAAAAATTCCTTATAGATTGTACTTTTACTGATAAGGAAAATCTAAATTGTAAATATCTTTTTTACTAAACATTATTAAATTAAAAAACTGTATCATTATTAAATTAAAAATCCACATCATCAACTCAAAAGTCTCAACCATCGAATCAAGAATCACTATCATCAGACCAGGAATTATCATCATTATAATCTTCCTCATAACTATCTTCTTCATAATCATTGTCATCATCATTATCATCATCATAATTATCAGTATTATCTGCAATATCATCATCTGAAATACCACCATTTCTTTCTTGTTCTATTTCATCATCCATAGCTTGGACTTCATCCTCATCAAATAGTTCATATAAAAAGGCACCTAATCATATCAATCATAATGTTTTTAAGGAATCACCTAAGATTCCACTAAGACGAGTATTATTAGAATTATGAATTTTTTTAGCTACATCCTCTTTTTTATATCATTTTATCTCAGCAATCTTATTAATCACTAGTTCAATTTTATTTTTTAATTCTTTGGTATAATCCCTTAGAGGAAGATTTTCATCAAGTTTATAAATATCTTTTTGTACTTCATTTTTATCTAATTCCTCTAACTTTTTTAATAAAGTTTTATAAGTTGCTTCTAATTTAGCTATTTCTTTGAAGTCCATTTCTTTTATTTACTAATATAAAATTTTTTATGCTTGTATAAATATACTTTAAAAAAATATTAGATTTATGTTAATAGATAATATTGATAAATAAGACAATTTTATTTTAAATGAAAGGGACCTAGGGGAAATAATAAAATTAATCTGATTTTAAATATATTGAACTATCTAAAACTAAAAATATATTATCATAGATATAAAAATAAAGAACTAATAAATTTAATTACATAAAATTCTAATATATGAATACTAAATCATTACAAAAAGAATTAAAAACTAAAATAAATGAAAAACAAAATATAATTTCCAAAGAAATTAACAATATGGAATTACCAAATGATGTAATATGAGATCTAACATTGGATTGTGTGGCACAAAATAATTTTTGGTTTATAGCAAGAAAAGATGAACAGATAATTAATGAATATTTAAATATTTATACGGAAAGTAATCAAGAGGATGTAATTATATTTAATTGATATAGTAAAAATCAACTTTTCCATTTTATTAATACTAATCCTCAAGAAAAACAAATAGATAATGATTTACATGAAGTTGTAGCTAAATCTTTATATAATATAATATACAATCTTTTAGTAGAAAAATTAAACTTATTAATTTGAAAACACTTAATTTCTTTATTTCCAAAATTTAGAGAAATCTTAGAAGAAGAGTTAAAAAAAGGATGATCAAAACAAATTGAACAAATATTAAAACATATAGACCTGGGGACTTTTTGAAAAATGTTATCTTTAACAATTCCACATGTGATAGATAATACCCTAATTAATGAAAAAATTGAAATCGAATCTTTATTTAAGAAAACTGAAGAAACTAATGATAAACAACCTAAGAATATTTTAGAATTAAAAGATTTTGAAAAAAATTTAATTGAAAAAACAATTAAGAAAATAGTAATTTTATTTTTATCACAAGAAGATTTAACTATTAAAGTCTTCTTTAAGGACTTTGAAAAAATTCTTAATAGTATTGAATATAATTATTTAAGAGAATATAGTTTATATAATTCTTTCTTAATCTTTAAAAAATATCTAGATAACATTAACACAGATTTAGTTAATTTTAAGAACTTTTTTCTTATAAATAAAGATATTTTACTTGTTAATAATTTTTCTGATAAAATAGCTGATAAAATTAATTTTGACTTCATAGATATAGATTTAGAACCAGAAGACAGACTGTTCTTCATTAAAAGATGAATTTATATTATGGCAGAGACCATTTTATATCATACTAGTTTATTTATTCAATATTTAGAAAAAAATAAGGATCTAAATAAACAGATAAAAAAATATTATTGAACTATCTTAAATAAGATATTAAATAAAGTTAATAAAATAGATGAAGAAAACATAAGGAATATTATAAATTATATTTCCTTCCTATTTGAAAAAACTAATTATGATATAATTTGAATAGTTCAGAAAGGATTAGAAACTGATAATATTAGTATAGAAATTGACAAAGATTTTCTAGAAATTATAGAAAAAATTGATAAAACATCTGAAGAGTCATTAGGACATTTAATTATAGTAGTTTTAGCTAAATTAAATCTTATTAATATCCATTGATTTATGGACTTTTTAAATAATATCTTAGATATAAATAAAACTATAATTAAGATAAATGGAAAAACATTTTTTATTAATGATACCATTTCTAAAGAATGGAAAAAATTTAAACAAAATTATTATATAAGTAAAAATCATAAGGAAACAATTAATGATATATTGGATCTTCTTTACAAAAAAATAATAATTCAACAAATAATAAATAAAAAGTGAAGTGTTTCTAATTTACTACTATTAGGACCAACTGGTTCTGGTAAATCCTACTTTGCAGAAGCATTAGCTAAGGAATTTAATGATAATTTTACTGTTATTGAGGCTAATTATTTAAAGGATTGACATACCTTTACTAATATAGTTGGTGCATCAGCTTGATATGTAGGTTATAATAATTTGGCTAATTGGCAAGCTAAGATAAAAGAAATAAATCAAAAAGATGAATTTGGCGTTTTATTAATTGATGAAGTAGAAAAAGCTGATCCAGAAATTTTAGATTTATTTTTACAAGTTATGGATCAGTGAAAATTAGTTCTTAGCAACTGAACAGAATTGGATTTTTCAAAAATTATAATAATTTTTACAAGTAATTATATAAAAGAAGAAACTTCTAGAATTTGATTTGTCCCAGAAAGTGAAGAAAATAATATTATGCTTTCTGATTGAAAATCGGATGAAATTAAATCTAGATTATTAGATTTTTTTAAACCTGAGTTCCTAGGTAGAATAGATATGATAAAAATAATTCCTAGTTATAACAAGGATGAATTATATGAGATATTTGATTTTATACTAGATAAATTACTAAATAAATATCATATTACAGATAAACAAATTATTAAAAAAATTAAAGCAAATCTAGAAAAGCAAAAAGATAATATAGTGCAAGACACTTTTAATAAAAAAGAAAATATTAGGTTATTATATAAAACCTTAGAAAATAAAATATTTGATTATTTACTTATCCAATAGAAAAGTCTATTTAAATTTAAAATAAAAATAATTTGGGTATAAAAAAGATAAGTTTATAATCTAAATTCTAGTTTTAATTTTTAATAATATTCTACTATTTTTGATACTTTCTATTTAAAACTTGCTACAACCTTTTATAGGTTGTTTTTTTTGTATATTTCTTTATCATAAAAATAAGATTTTAAAAAATAAAAAATTAAAATGTTATATAAGACACATATAAATACATGAATTACAACAACAACTGGAATGATGTTAGCAACATGAATTATTAATCCTTTAATTTTATTATCAATCCCATTTTTATCATTAGTAGCTGATGCTGATCATAATAAATGACTATTATCAAAGAATTTAAAACTTAAATTCTGATTTCTTGGACACAGAAATTTTTTACATTCTGCTATAGGTCTATTAATTGTTAATATTATATTATTTATATCTTGAATTTGATTAGCTACATTATTATGACATTTTTTTTGAAACTGGACAATTACAAATGAAGAAATTACTAGTATCATTTGATTTTCACTTCGGGTTTTGCTATACATACTAGTCACATGAATATCTTTTGCTATTATATCTAAATGAAGTACTAACCTCCTAGGAAATACTATAGGTTCTTTCATAAATAATATAATTGGAACTATTTTATTTATAGGATTGATTTATATTATTGTTTATAACTTTTCTTACGATATTAATAATATTCCCTTAATGTTATTTGCAGGATTTTATTTTGTTTTAATTTCACATTTAATAGGTGATTTTTTCACAAACACTGGATTTCCATTATTCTATCCTTTCTCAAAAACAAGAGTTCATTTTCCTATTACTTTTTCTACAGGTGAAAAAATAGAAAATCTTATTTACATAGTTCTAACTCTAGTTAATTTTTATTTATTTTATCAAATCTTTCAAATAACACAAACTAATACACTAAATGCTATTTTAGATTATTTAACATTAAATTGAAACCTAGTTCTATCATTTGTAATAATATTCATTCTATCAAGTTTATTATTATTTAGATCTAACCTTAATTTTATAAAAAAATCTAAAATAATATTCAAAAACTTAAATAAAATATTTAAAAATTTCTTAAAATTAGTTGTTCTATTAGTTATTATTACAGTAATAATTTTAGGAAATCTTGTAGCAATAAATAATTTTAATGATAATCCTGAGATTGTAAAATACTTGTTAATTACAAGTATTATAATAATTCCTTTCCTTTTATATAAAGGATATTGATTGATTTGAAAGACTATAAATTTATTTCAATTAATTATGCTTTCTTTATTCTGGCTTGAATTATGGATTTTATTTATTCTATCTAGTATTCTATACCTAAGTTAAACTATTTTCACTAGACCTTTCTTAATAGAAATTAGATAAAAAGGGAAGATAATCCCTTTTTTTATTTTATAAATAAATAAATAAATTTAATTTAGAATATTAACAGGTTTATTAAAAAAACAGGACGATTAGTCCTGCATAAGTAGATTTATATCTTCTTGAACAGTCTGTTTTCTACTAGCCCAATCAGCTCTTCTAGAATCTTGCCAATAGTTTTCTTCACCATCTAACCTTCAATTATCTTTTCTAAGATTCTTTCAAGCAATAGGTCTTAAATATCAAATAACTCTAGAAGCAACCATTACATTTTTTGAATTACAATAAGGACAAATTAAATGTTCTCCAACTACTTGTTTCCCACAATCTTCGCAAGTTGTAATAGTAGGGGTTAATGTCATATATGATACTGGCTTTGAAAAAGTTGCTTGAATAAGTTTAACCTTTGCAGATAAAGGTATTTTTTCTCAGATAAAGAAATGTTGTACTGACCCTCAAGTAGCATAAGATTGGAATTCTCAAGAAACTTGAATTTGTAATCCGATATTTTTCTCTTGATAAGGAGGTTGGAACCCAGAAGTTAGGAATACATCAGGATATTCTCATTGAACAAATACTTCTCAATTATATTCAAATTTTTCATTAGGGAAGACCTTACTTTTTTTTCCATTTTTAATTTTTTCTACAAACTCAATATCTTTTCTAGCAAGTGTAGGAGCTCAATTTTCACTAGGTGCATATTCCAGACTTACAGGAACTTTATCTCTTTTCATAAAATAGTTTATCTTTTCTACTATAAATTTTGCTATTTCGTGCGCCAAAAGTCTTCATTCTTTTGTATTAAGTCATTCTTTATATCAAAGATTTACAATAGCTTCATAACCTCATACTACTGATAATACATTAAAGAAAGTATCCAATGATTTGTTGTAGTAAAAGAAATAAGGATATAATTCTTTGTGTTCTTCAATAAATTTTCTTCTTTGTTGAGCAAAATGTTGTGCTGCTTCAAGCATTAAATCTAGGTATTTAAAGAATTTTTCTCTATCCCAACCATCTTTTGTTTTACTGATATAAGCAATTCTATTTAAATTAACATTAAATACTCAAACTCATCATACACCAGCATTTGACCTGAAAGAACTTCATCAAGCTGATTTTAAAATATCATCAAAAT